>Ga0307478_10000917_pt1 | contig 27761 bp, 22 predicted proteins | sample atmos_gasesECM4C_2_FD_203713 | JGI IMG/M metagenome (GOLD analysis project Ga0307478, IMG submission 203713) | Hardwood forest soil microbial communities from Morgan-Monroe State Forest, Indiana, United States - atmos_gasesECM4C_05 | ecosystem: Environmental > Terrestrial > Soil > Temperate...
CGGTACCGGGGAAAGGCTAACGTAGACAAATCGGGAGCATATCGTTTCGAGTCGGTCATTCCAGGCCACTATCCCGATAAAAGCCGAATCTGCCAACACATCCACTATCTGGTCCAGGCGCCCGGGTACAAGCCGCTGGTCACGCAACTGTATTTCGCAACCGACCCTGTATTTGAAGGCGATCCCGCTAAGAACTACGCACGCGACCCATTACTGCAGACCCCAGAACTTATTCGCCCCGTTATGTTGACGGGAGAGCCGAACGAAGTGCACGCCAAAGTTCAATTCGAGCTGTGCATCGAGCGCCTCTGATGCGGTCAAACACTTCAGTTTTCCTGCTGCTCTTCTCACTGCCGATAACAGTGATGGCGCAGTCCGCCCGGCAAGAGACAACGATCACTTTGCCGGCTGGAGTGTCAGTGGACCTTGCATCCGCGTCAGTCTCTCCAACAGGCGACCTTGTGGCAGCGATCTGCACCGATGACATGTTGCGGGTTTGGTCCGCCAAATCCGGGGAACTGGTCCGGAGCCTCAAGGCGAACGCTGGAGCACACAGTGCTGTGCAATTTTCCGCCGATGGGAGGTTGCTGGCCGTTGCGTATGAGATCGTCGCGTACGAAAAGGGAACGATCCAAGTTTTCAGTGTCGATTCCTGGAAGCTGGAACAGGAACTAACGTCATTGCCCCTATACGCGGTCATCTTTTCCCCCGATAGCCGACGGTTGTCCAATACCGGTGATCTCGGAACGGAGATCTGGGATTTAGAGACTCAAAAGAGGATGGCAAGATTGTCGCCACCGTTTGGCGGTTCCGTCGCGCTTTCCTTCTCGCCAGATGGGAGATGGCTTGCCACAGCGGATCAAGACACCTTCGTGCGGGTCTATGAAGCAAGAACTGGAAATTCCCACAGTTCATGGCAGGGATCTTTGCTGGAGCCGACCGCGGTGGCTTTTGCGGCAGGCGGCAAAACGCTAGTCGTCGGTCGCATCGATAAAACCGTCTCCATAGTTGACCCTGATGCTGGCAAGATTATTAGGGAGCTTCCGAAGCAGCCCGGACTGATTTGGTCGATCGATGTCGCTGCGGATGGCAAACGGGCTCTCATTGCGTACAACCACGGCGAACTTTCTGATATTCATCACCTTACGTTGTGGGACCTTGATAAGGGTACCATTCTTACCGATTTTCAAAAGCCGGGAGTCAACTTAGTTGGAGGCGCCTTCGCCGGCGATCATTACCTCTTTGCCGTAGTCTCCAGCAACCAACTCACCCTTTGGTCCCTTCCGTAGTTCATCTTGTTTTCAGCTGAGTAAGCTCGAGGATAGTCGATCACCCGGAGAGATGGTTGCCCTCAGAGCCTTCGCCGTTCTTCCCGAGTGAGCAACCCGGAAGCGATCCTCCACAATCAGTTTCAATTGCCCTGTAAGTCATGGACGGTTACCGGGTCTCTCAGGATTTAGGCGGTGGGTTCCGAGTAGCGGACCATCCGCCTCCCTAACCGCAGTTGGCTAAATGAGAACAGCTTGCCGAAACAAGAAACCGAAAGTGTGCCTTGACTTCAACGGGCCTTCCCATGGAAGGACTTATCCAGTTCGGACTGTCCGCACAATCCCGATGAAAATCGCCTTACAACAATCGCGAGCGGAGGGTGTATTATCGCGTTAGATCGATTAACCTACGGTAATGAGGGCTATTGAAGTAGCGACAGTGATGTGTCTCGCAGCGGGACTCCTTGCCACTGATGCACGGAATGCCTCTCAACCTCCGGTGTCGTGGGACAAGAAGGCCGCAGCTACATATCTCGACGAACGCGAAGGCTGGTGGACGAACTGGTCCACAGCGGCTCGCGACCATGGAACCTTCTGCGTGTCCTGCCATACTGCGGTGCCTTATGCCATCTCGCGGCCTGCTCTTCGTTCAGTGCTCGGTGAACGAGCTGCCACGATCAATGAACAAAAGCTAATCGAAAATGTGACGACGCGGGTTCGCCTTTGGAAGGAAGTCGAGCCGTGGTACAGCGACGAGAACGTGGGCATTCACAAGACAAGCGAGTCCCGAGGAACCGAATCGATTCTTAATGCGTTCATTCTCTCAAACCATGACGCCCAGACGGGTACTCTGAGCGCCGATACGAGACTTGCATTCGACAACATGTGGGCTTTGCAGCAGCAAACGGGCGACGAAAAAGGGTCTTGGTCCTGGTATCAGTTTGACAATCAACCTTGGGAATCATCTGACTCACAGTGCTACGGAGCGGTCCTTGCAGGCATCGCAGTTGGGACAGCGCCGCAAGACTATCGGTCGAGCCCGGAGATTCAAACTAACCTCAGAATTCTCCGCGAATATCTTGGACGAGAAGCCTCCAAACAATTCCAACTGAATCGGCTTATGCTTCTGTGGGTATCGGCAAAGTTGCCCGGAACGCTCAAATCGGAGGATAAACAATCCATTGTCAAAGAGATTCTTAGCGTTCAGCACACAGATGGTGGGTGGAGCCTGACTTCACTTGTTGGGCCTTGGAAACGGCACGACGGAACTCCTCTCGAAACGATAAGCGACGGATACGCCACAGGCCTTGCCGTTTACGTCCTCGGACAATCGGGTCTTACTCGCAAGAATCTCCAATTGAATCAGGGCTTGTTGTGGCTTGCGAATAATCAGGACAAAAGGCAAGGGCGATGGCTCGCATACTCTTTGAATAAAAAGCGCGACCCCTCGTCCAATACTGGCCCTTTCATGAATGACGCGGCAACGGCCTACGCTGTTCTAGCTCTTACGCAAGTAAAGTGACCCTCACTTTTGGTCCACCAACCTGAAAAAGGTCACCCATCGGCCGCAGCGGTCATACTGCTGAATAGCGTGTTCTGGTAATCAGACGACCCCCTTTGGTTATCTCGCAGCCGCACTTCACACACATCTAGCCACCCCAAAGCCCCAATCATTCCAATCATCGTGCCAATCCTCAGGCTTTAATACGTGGAAGAGTTGGCGGCATTGTCACAGTTTGACTCGTTTGCTCCAGGCCCATAAAGAGTAATTGAAGTGTTTACGCTGATCGTGTTGCCATTCCGGGACGTTGAATAGTCGAGTCCGAAGATATCCCTAAGATTGGGCGAACTATTCGCAACATACCGGTAGAAGTTAAGCCCGCCACCAGAGCCCAACGGGTCTTCACTCAAAAATCGTCCCGTATTCGCGTCGTAGTATCTGGCGCGATAGTAATACAGCCCGGTTTCCGAGTCTGATTCGCGGGCGGTGTACTGGAACGGATTTGTCAGCGAGCCGCTCGAAGCCGTCTGATTGCCGAAGGAATCGAACGTATACGTCTGCGCCAGCGCGCCTGCCCCGCTGCTCAGCGATGTGATTGAGCCGAGGCCATCTGCCTGGTAGTAGCTCGTCGTCGCGCTGCGTAGCATCGCGAGAGGCTCGTCAATGTTGAGGCCTTGCGAGTAGCAGGCAACGACACCACCGGTGGCGTTGGTTTCTTCGATGAGATTGTCTCCGTCGTAGGCATAGACGCTCGTGGCGCTGGACGAAGACTTGTAGATGCGTCTGCCGAAGCGATCGTATTTGAAGCTGACCGGACCAGCGCGTGTGAAGCACTCACTCACAGGGAAGTCAGGTATACCTTCTTCGAATAGGTCAGCAGTTTTCCATTCAGATCGAACTCGAAGTCCAGAACTATATCCTTGCGGTAGATCAGATTTCCGGCCCGACCGGTCAATGCGGCGGCTCAACTTCTCTCTTTACTTCTTTTTCTTCACCTTCCTAACTGCGAGTTCCAACGGCAGTTCATCACCATCGATAGGAGGATTACCCCTGCCCACGCGGGCTAGAATCCGGCTGACCTTCGCCGGATCGGCGCGTCGTGCGCGTTCCTCAAAGTATTCTTCCGTACGCATAGCGGAAACCTTTTCTGCGAGTGCGAGGGTGATCAGCTGATTGAGAGCCACTCCTTCCGATTCGGCGGCCTTGCGCGCTTGAGCCAATAGCGTGGGCGGCACCCGTAATGCAAAATTGCTTCGTCTCATGAATTCACTCCTCCTCGTGCAGTCACTCCGTTTCCTTTGCTAATCCCAGAATGACTTTCCCCGGCCGCACCACCGAACAGCGAAAACGCGCCGCCGCGGGCCTAAAGTCTCGCATGGCCTCAAACGAAAAGGATTCGAAGTCAATTTCGAGCCCCTTCCACCAAGAAGTGAATGCGTCGCAATATTCGGAGAACGAAATTTCGATGAAACCTCCTCCGAATGTGACGGGGGCTCGCTCGTTGTTGAGTAAGGCTTTCATGCGAATGACCAATATATTTTCACATGTTCGCCTGATGGAAAATGTGAATTTGCCAGGAGATTGGCCGGCGAAGCCTCTAAGCTTCGGGGCGGTACCTTCCCGAGTGACTGATCGTGTTTCCTAGAAACATGTCGGAATCGAACTAGCATCTGAACCCTAGCGAGGTTCAGTAGCGAAGGATACCGACGTTCAGAAGAAAACGTAAGTCGATGCAGGAGTGGCACTTATTTGTTTCCCGTGGTCCTGAATTGGAAAACAACGCCACCAGATCATGCCTAAACAGCACCATTTCAGGGTGTCTTGGAAAATACGCAAAACGTTGGCAGCGGCGTAAGTCTTTTAGAATCTGGAGCGGCCTATCGGAATCGAACCGACACCTGAACCTTGGCAAGGTTCCGTACTACCACTATACTAAGGCCGCTCAACAGCGCTTCTTTTTATAACATGCCCGCGCGGCAGCGACAAGCCTTCCGTGGCTTGTTTTTCGTTGACGACCCCATCCGGTGCGTTCGCTTCAGGAGACCATCGTAACGCGCGCGGACTTCACCACCGGCGAACGCTTCTGCCGGTCAGCAAAGCGATCCGCTTTATCTTTATCGGTGTACACGCGGCCAAACTTTTCTCCGTCTGCGTAATATACGGTCACCAAAAAATGATGATGTTTGCGCCGCTTGTCTTTGCCAAAAGTGGTCTTCTCTCTCTTCGAGGACTTTTTCGTTGGAGTCTTGGTCACAGAGGCCATCCCTGTTTAGGTTGGTAGGTCACTCTTTCCACTATCGCAGCGAAGCGCCACTAGCGCAAGTACCCCTATCGCTAGTAACGCTCCATTCATTACAACAAAATTAGGCACATCCGGAATCTAGCCACTCGCTGGATTGTGGTCCCGCGCCGGTTCGCTTCGCCCTTCGATCTCTCCCGCGAGCCGTATTTGAAACCCGGTTAGAGCCATTTTGGACCACCTCTAAATGCCGTTTTTCATCCCAAAATGCAGGCAAATTCGCGATTTCTTCCGCCGCCGCCCCTGGTTGTCACGAAACATTCTTGAAAAGAAGTTGCTGCCCATGAAACTTTTGCCCCCTTTTTTCGTCTTAACATGTGAGGACAACGATAAGCTAGATGTGGCGGAGATTGAACATGATAATGACCATTACAAAGCACCCGCCCCTCGTGGAAGACCTGCGAAATCATTCGCAGGAGCAGATTGCCGAATTGCGCATGCTGCTTCATTCCGGTGCTCCTTCGCGGCCAGATCCGCGGCGGCCCGGCTTCTTTGAAGTCGAAGGGCGTTCGAACATTTATTACGTTTTCAAATATCCTACGGGAACGAAAGTATTGCTGCTTGGCGTGTGGGAACGCGAAAGTGATCCCGTCGCCGAGCTCGTGGCTTGCACCTGTCCTGCCGCGTAATTTTCGGTTTTCTCCTGAGAGCACAAAAATCTGAGAAGCGCTCCGGCCCACCTGGAGCGCTTTTTAGTCTTTGTCTTCTTCGTCCAATTCCAACGCAGCCGAATTAACGCAATACCGCAACCCTGTCGGCTGCGGACCATCTTCGAACACATGTCCCAGGTGCGCATCGCATCGGCTGCACTTCACTTCCGTCCGGGCCATTCCATGACTGGTATCGGTTTCCGTCTCCACCGCCGCCTCTGCGGCTGGCGCGTAGAAGCTCGGCCACCCGGAGCCCGAGTGGTATTTGGTATCAGAACGAAACAAGGGCTGCCCGCAGCACACACACTTGTAAACCCCAGGCGTGTCCGTGTCCTCGTACTCACCCGTGAAAGGCGGCTCCGTACCTTTCTGCCGCGTCACATAGTACTGATTCGACGTGAGTTGCTTCTTCCAAGCCGCCTGGTCCTTGCGGATTTTCTCGTCCATAGTATTGCCCCAATTCCCCTTAAATTTGGCTCTCGCCGTGCTCTCGTATTGATATCAGATTCGGCCCGGCGCTCTGACGATTCACGGCGCGCCCCAGGGTGTGTGTGCACCTAAATTCTAACTCGAAAGCCGCCATGCCAGAAAAGCTCGAAAAACGAGTGTCCGACAACCGCGTCAGCCACAGAGCGAAAATCGCCAAGCCTGTCCGCGTCCGCCCATCGGAACCACGCGACGATCATTTTGAAGACCTGCCCATCAGCGTAAATGCCTCAAAAAGCGGCATTTATTTCACCAGCCGCCTCAGATCCTATTATCCCGGCATGCGCGTCTTCGTCACCTTTCCCTACTGCTCGCCCCACGACCCGATAAACTGCGAGTACGTCGCCCAAGTCGTCCGCGTAGAAAAGCTAGAGAACGGCAAATCCGGCGTAGCCGTCCATCTGCAAATGAGCATGAGCTTCAACGCTCGGAGACCTGAACGGCCAAGCAGCCGCAGTTAAAGTTCGGCCGCCATCTTCAATCCCCGCACTAACCGCGAAAAAGCCGTGGCTCACGAAAAAAGCCGCTGTTGACACCGGAGACGATTTTCTTTAATTTCTTACTATGAACTCTCGGGCGCATCTCCACCATCATCATCACGGCCATACGCCGCGCCCGATGAGGTGTGCATAGAGTTTCGCTTCAAAAAGCACTCATCGGCCCGCTGGCGCGGTAAGCTCCAGCGGGTTTTTTGTTTTCCGGCACTTTGTGTAAAGGAGAAGGTAGCGTGAACATCGACTTCGACAAAGCAGGCGGGCTGGTCCCCGCCATCATTCAAGACCACCGTAGCGGTGACGTCCTCATGCTCGGCTTCATGAACTCTGACTCGCTCGCCGAAACCAGGCGAACTGCCGAAGTGGTTTTCTTCAGCCGCTCTCGCAATAAGCTCTGGAAAAAAGGGGAATCCAGCGGCCACGTCCTCAAGGTGCGCGAAATCCGCGTCGATTGCGACGCCGACGCCCTGCTCATTCGCGTCGGAGCCGTCGGCCCCGGCGTCTGTCACGAAGGCTACCGCAGCTGTTTTTTCCGCAAGCTCGAAGCGGATGGTACCGCGAAAATTACGGAAGAGCGCACCTTCGCCCCGGAAAAAGTTTACGGCCAGGAGAAACAGGAGAAGAAAGCATGAGCTGTCTGAAGCTGGGCGTTCCCAAAGGCAGCTTACAGGACGCAACGCTTGAACTTTTTGCGCGCGCGGGCTGGAAAATCACGCTCAGCTCGCGCAGTTACGTGCCTACCATCGATGATCCCGAGATCGAATGCCTGATGGTCCGCGCGCAGGAAATGGCCCGCTACGTTGAAACGGGCGCTCTCGATGCCGGAATCACGGGCCACGATTGGGTGGTCGAAACCGGCGCGGCTGTTGACGAACTATCCGAACTCGTCTACGCCAAGCAGCGCCTCGCTCGCGTCCGCTGGGTCCTTGCCGTTCCCGAAGACTCCGCCATGCGCGATGTTCGCGACCTCGAAGGAAAAACCATCGCCACCGAAGTCGTGCAAATCACGGAAAAATATCTCAAGCGTCATGGCGTCAAAGCCCGCGTTGAATTTTCCTGGGGCGCGACCGAGGTCAAAGTCCCGCAACTCGCCGATGCCATCGTCGAAGTCACCGAAACCGGTTCGTCTCTGCGTGCCAATCGTCTTCGCATCGTCGATACCGTTCTGGAATCCGCCACCGTTTTCATCATGAATCGCGCTGCGGCCATAGAGCCGTGGAAGCGCGAGAAAGCCGAAAACCTAATCCTCATGCTGCAAGGAGCAATCGCCGCGGCCAGCAAAGTCGGCCTGCTCCTCAACGTTCACCGCGACGATCTGCCCGCGGTACTTGGCGTCTTGCCCGCGCTCAAGAAACCTACTATTTCGGCTCTCAGCGACCCGGATTGGGTCGCTGTGAATACCATCATTGAAGAAGCTGTGGTCCGTCAAATTATTCCCAAGCTCAAAGCGGCCAAGGCGCAAGGCATCGTGGAATATCCTCTGAACAAGATTGTGCTCTGATGCGCATCCTTAAACTCACCGCCGCCGTCGAAAAAAATCTCCTGCGCGCTCGCCACGGGCGCGACCGCGAAGCCGAGCGCATCGCCGCACGCATCATCGCCGATGTACGCAAACGCGGCGACGCCGCCCTCTTTGCCTACACCAAGAAATTCGACGCCATCCATCTGCGGCGCTCCAGCGTGTGGATCTCGCAGAACGAAATCGCCGCAGCTCGCAAACATGTCAGCCCCGAATTTCTTCAAGCAGTCCAGCATGCCGCCGCGAACGTCCGCCGCGTCGCCGAGAAACAACTCCCACAGCCCTGGTCGCTCCAAGTCGAGCCCGGCGTCATCATCTCTCAATTCGTCCGCCCCATCGACTCCATCGGCTGCTACATTCCCGGCGGACGATTCGCTCTCGTCTCCACGCTCCTCATGACTGTCCTCCCCGCACAAGTCGCGGGCGTCCCTCACATCACCGTCGTGTGCCCCAAGCCCAACTCCGAACTCCTGGCTGCAGCCAGCCTCCTCGGCATCGATAAAATCGCCCGAATCGGCGGTGCTCAAGCCATCGCCGCCCTCGCCTATGGCACGAAAAACATCGCGCGCGTTGACAAAATCTTTGGGCCCGGCAACCGCTTCGTCACCGCCGCAAAACAGCTCATCAGCAGCGATTGCGCCATCGATCTTCCCGCTGGCCCAACGGAAGCCATCGTCCTCGCGGCAAAGGGCGATCCAAAATGGATTGCTGCGGACCTGATCGCGCAAGCAGAACATGCACCAGATGCCGGGAGTTTTCTCGTGACGCCATCCCTGAATCTGGCCCGCGCTGTTCAGAAAGAAGTTCAAGCGCAATTGGCGAATCTTCCGCCGGAAAATCCCGCGCACTCGTCGATGCGCAAAACCGGAGCGATCTTGCTTTCTCCAACTCTCGAAGCCGCCTGCAACTTTTCCAACCGGTTCGCGCCGGAACACCTGAGCCTTCCAAACCATCCTGATGTGTTGCTCCAGAAAATCATTGCCGCAGGCACAATTTTTCTAGGACTGTGGGGCGCGCAGCCTCTTGGTGATTACATCAGCGGCAGCAATCACGTTCTGCCGACCGGGGGCTGGGCGCGCATGCGCGGCGGCCTCTCTGCCGCCGATTTTGTAAAGTGCATCAGCGTTCAGACTATCGAGCGGAAGGGCTTCGAACGTCTCGCCAGCGACGCGGTAAGATTGGCGCATACCGAAGGCTTGCTCGCGCACGCCAACGCCGTCGAGGTGCGCAGATGAGAGTTTGCAAATGAAACCGCAACTCCCCGTTCGACAAGCAATCGTTGATCGCCGCACGTACGAACCTCCAGGCGAGGGCCGCGCTGATAAACTCCGCCTCGACTTCAACGAAAACACCGCCGGCTGCTCGCCCGCCGTACAGCGCGCATTGGCGAGGCTTACCCCGAAGCTTCTCTCCATGTATCCTGAGTACGACCACGGCACTCGCCGTCTCGCTCTTCATTTTCAAGTAGCGCCCGAAGAACTCCTTCTCACCAACGGCGGCGACGACGCCCTGCGCCTCTTCTTCGACGCCTTTGTCGACGCTGGCACCACCGCCGTCATCTGCGAGCCCACCTTCCCGATGTACCGCTACTGGGGCGAAGTTGCGGGAGCGAAACTCGAAGTGCAGCACTACGGCCCCGCCATGGAATTTCCGCTTGAAGGCGTCCTCCGCGCTCTCGCGCTGCGCCCTCGCGTCCTCTTCGTCTGCAATCCCAACAATCCCACTGGCACTCTGTTGCAAAAAGACACCATCGAAACAATTCTGAAAGCCGCCACGCACACCGCCGTCGTCCTCGACGAAGCCTACGCCGAGTTCTCCGGCCTCACCGTCATCCCCTGGGTCAATCAATACCCGCAACTCTTCGTCGCGCGCACCTTTTCCAAAGCCGCCGGGCTCGCCGGCCTTCGCCTTGGCGCCGTCATCGCTTGCGCCGAATCTCTCGCTATTCTTCGCCGCGCCACGGCTCCCTTCCCCGTCAACGTAGCCGCGCTCGCCGCCGCGGAAGCCGCCGTCGGCGACCCTGAAACGATGAAGCTTTACGTGAAAAACATCTTGCGCACGCGCTCCTGGTTCGAAAAGGAACTCCACACACTGAACATAAAAACCTATCCGAGCGCCGGAAATTTTCTGCTCGCCGATTTCGGTCCCCGCGCCTCCGAAATGTGCGCGCATTTGCAGAAGAAAGGCGTTCTTCTTCGTGACCGCGCCAAAGAAATCGGCCCGGGATTCGTCCGCGTCAGCATCGGCACGCAAAAAGAAATGGAGCGCTTGCTGAATCTTGTCAAGCGTTACCGCTGAGGACCACGCTCATGCCTCGCACAGCCTCAATTCACCGCAAGACAAATGAAACCGATATCCGCCTGAAGCTGAATCTCGACGGCAAGGGAAAATCTCGCATCTCGACGGGCATTCGTTTCTTTGACCATATGCTTGATCTCGTCGCGCGGCACGGCGCTTTCGATTTGGAAATTACCGCGAAAGGCGATCTGGACGTCGACCAGCACCACACCGTCGAGGATGTCGGTATCACTCTCGGTGAAACACTTCTGAAAGCTCTCGGCTCGAAACGCGGAATCCTGCGCGCGGGATACTTCTTGATGCCCATGGATGAAACGCTCGCCGCCGCCGCCGTCGATCTCAGCGGCCGCCCTTATTGCGTGGTCAACGCGAAAATTACCGCAAAACTGGTTGGCGACTTCCAAACCGAACTTACCGAAGATTTTTTCCAGGGATTCGCGCAGGCCGCCCGCGCAAATGTCCACTTGCGCGCGCTCTACGGCCGCTCGTCGCATCACCAAGTCGAAGCCATTTTCAAAGCCTTTGCGCGCGCTCTTCGTTTCGCGGTTTCCCGCGACAAGCGTCTTCGCAGCGTTCTGCCCAGCACGAAGGGGCTTCTATGAACGTCACGCTCATCGATTACGGCGCGGGCAACGTCACGAGCGTCGAACGCGCTCTGCAGCGTCTCGGCGCCCCAAGCGAGCGCTCGAATTCGCCAGAGGGCATTGCAAAAGCCGAAGCACTGCTTCTTCCTGGCGTCGGCCATTACGCCGCGCTCATCCGCGCCCTCGACGAACGCGCTCTTCGCGCTCCTCTTCTCGATGCCATCCAGCGTGGTGTTCCGTTTCTAGGAGTCTGCCTCGGCCTGCAAGCACTCTACGAAACCAGCGACGAGGCGTGCGAGCTTCGCGGCTTGCATCTCCTCCCCGGTTCCGTTCGTTCCCTTCCCTCGACCGTCAAACTCCCCCACATGGGATGGAATCAGCTCAAGCTCACTCGCTCTTCTCGCCTTCTCGAAGGAATCTCCGCTAATGCGTATTTTTATTTCGCACATTCCTTCGCCGCTACCAATGCCGACGGCGAAGCCGTAGCTATCTGCAATCATGGCGCGGATTTCGCCGCCGTCATCGAAAAACAAAATATCTTCGCCGTGCAATTCCACCCCGAAAAAAGCGGCGACGCTGGCGCGCAACTTCTCCGAAACTTCCTGAGGCTCGCCGCATGAGTCTCGCCCACCGCATCATTCCTTGTCTCGATACCGACGGCGCTCGCGTCGTCAAAGGCGTGAATTTTGTCGGCCTGCGCGATGCTGGCGATCCCGTGGCTCTCGCCGCTCGCTACAATGCGGAAGGCGCCGATGAACTCGTGGTCCTCGATATAGCCGCTTCACGCGACCGGCGGCCCACATTTATCGAGACGATTCGCCGCGTCGCCGCCGAGCTCGCTATTCCGCTCACCGCAGGCGGCGGCATCCGATCGCTGGACGACGCTCGCTCCGTCGTCCGAGCTGGCGCGGACAAAGTGACGGTCAACACCGCCGCCGTCGCTCGGCCCGAGCTGATTTCCGAACTTTCTCGCGAATTCGGCGCGCAAGCCGTCGTCTTAGCTATCGACGCAAAACGCCTCAACGATCACTGGGATGTTATGGTTCGCGGCGGACGTGATTCCGCAAATCGCGACGCCCTCGCATGGGCGCAGCAAGGAGTTGAATTCGGGGCCGGTGAGATTCTTATCACATCCGTCGATCGCGACGGCACGCAACTCGGCTTCGATACGTCTCTAACCGCTGCCATTTCCCGCAGCGCCTCCGTTCCGGTGATCGCTTCTGGTGGTGCAAAACTTCCCGAACACTTCACGCAAATCTTTTCCGAAGGCGCAGCCGACGCCGCACTGGCCGCCTCGATTTTCCACGACAACGTCCAATCCATCCGCGAGTTAAAGCAATACTTGGCGGCACTCAAGATTGAGGTTCGCCTGCCGTGCTGATCCCGTGCATTGACCTGCAAGGGGGCCAAGCCGTCCAGCTGGTCCATGGCCGCAAGCGCGAGTTCGCCGTCTCCGATGTTTTCGGCCTCCTTGAAAAATTCAAATCATACGACTGGTTGCATCTCATTGATCTCGACGCCGCCATCGGTACCGGCGAGAACAACGCGTTAGCGCGCGAACTCTGCATGCAAGCCCGGAAGCGCTACAAATTGAAAGTTCGCGTCGGCGGTGGCATTCGAACCACTGTTCGCGCCCAGGAAATCGCCAAGTGGGGCGCGGACCAAGTCATCATCGGGAGCGCCGCCTTTCGTGAAGGCAAACTCAACACCCGCTTCCTCCGCCAGCTCACAAAGAAACTGTCTCCTGTTCACGTCGTCGTCGCGCTCGACACAGCCAAAGGCCGCATCACTATCCACGGCTGGCGCAGCAAACTCACGCTGCGCGCCGAAGATGTCATGTCCCAACTCGAACCTTTTTGCGCCGCCTTCCTCTGCACGGACGTGGACCGCGAAGGCACCATGACCGGTGCCGATCTCAGCTGGTTTCGCAAACTCCGCGACGCCACAAAACATCCCATCATCGCTGCAGGCGGAATCAAATCCCGCCGCGAGATCTCCGCCCTCGAAAAACTTGGCATGGACGCCGCCGTGGGCATGGCAGTCTACAAAAACCGCCTCCGTTAGGATCATTCGCCTCAACCCATTTCCGTGTCGAGCCTCTCCGTATTTTCCTCTCCCCGAACTCTGTAACCTCTTCGTTAAAACAAACCGGTTGCCACCATGGAATCCATCCGCGGGAGCCCAATTTGTCCCTTGCGTCAAATCTGACTTGAGATACGATACCCACCCATGCGAAAGACAATCTGGTTGTCCCTGCTTCTTCTCTCGTTCTGCGCCGCAAGCTATGCGCAAATATCGCCTTCTCCTTTGCCATTCACAATCAAACCGCTCGGCAACAACGTCTATGCGGCGATCGACGATCCCAAAGGCGGCGCTGGTTCGAATTCCGGATTCGTGATCGGCGACGATGGAGTCGCGGTGATCGACACGTTCGTCAATCCCGCCGCCGCGAAACAACTCCTCGCGGAAATTCAGAAGCTCACCAAGCTTCCCGTGAAATTCGTGATCAACACGCACTACCATCTCGATCACGTCGCGGGCAACGGCGTTTTCGCGGAAACCGGCGCGGTAATTATTGGCCACAGGAATATCCGTGGATGGATTCACACGGAAAATCTGAAATTTTTCGGCAAAGACATCAAGCCCGAGCAAAAAGCAATGGTCGAAGGTCTGGTCGCCCCGAACCTCATCTACGATTCCGTCATCGAATTGTACTTGGGCTCCAGGCGAATCGTGGTGCGCTATTACCCGGGCCATACCGGCGGCGATTCTGTTGTCACGATTCCGGACGCGCAAGTCGTGTTCTGCGGCGACCTTTTCTGGCGAAAGACGCTGCCGAATCTGATCGACGGCACAACCGACAAGTGGGCCGCCACGGATGCGAAGCTGGCGGCGGAGACACCCAAAGCCACGTTCGTGCCTGGCCACGGCGACGTCGGCAACGCAGCCGACGTTCAGGAATTCGGCGGCTATCTCAACGACTTGCGCGCCATGATGGCACAGCCGGTGGCAGACGGCCTGATGGGTGATGCACTCGTGAACGCCGTGATGCCCGGCTTGAAGCAGAAGTATGGCGGTTGGAACTTCTTCGACTACTTCGCCAGACGCAATATTCTAGATATGGCGAAGGAGCTGCGCGGCGACAAACAAATTCCGAAACCTGCTGAACCACAGTAATGCTTTGTTTTGATTTGGCTCCGGTGTCTTCGCCAAATCAACGGACCCGGCAAAGCGGATTACCTCAGGTAGGCGTCCGTTATGTACTGCTGCACCATGCGCTGCGTGTTGAAGAAAGAGCCGTTGATGGCGATGGCGTGCTGCATGATTTGAATGTACAAGCGCGGCTCTTTGTAAAACATCGGCAGAATGACGTTTTCTAATTTCCAGTAGAGCGACTCGGCTTCCTTGGCGTTGTCCGTGGCAATATCCGTGGTGTCCATGGAGCGCCGCGGCTCGCCAATCGACCATCCGGTCACGCCTTCGATGTGTCCTTCGACCCACCAGCCATCGAGAATGCTAAGGCTTGGAACTCCGTTGAGCGCGGATTTCATGCCGCTTGTGCCGGAGGCCTCGAGCGGGAATTGCGGAGTGTTAAGCCAAAGATCGACGCCGGAAGTGATTTTGCCGCCGAGGTCGAGATTGTACTCGTCGAGAAAAACAACCGGAACAGCTTTGCGGAGCGCTTTTTTCGCGTGGAAAATGTGCCGAATAATATCCTTGCCGCCGCCGTCGTTGGGATGCGCTTTGCCCGCATAGATAATCTGAAAATGTCCCGCGTTCTTGGCGATCTGGCGCAAGCGGTCCAAATCCGAAAGAATCAGGTCCGCGCGCTTGTATCCGGTGGCGCGCCGCGCAAAACCGATGGTGAAAACCTCTTCATCCAGGCTAAGACCGGTTTTCTCGCGCACGGTTTCCAGAAGCTCGTGCTTGGCGATGAGATGCGCCGACCAGACTTCTTCCGGCGGAAGTCCGAGCGCGCTGCGAAGGCTGTAGTTGTCTTCGCGCCACTGCGCGATCTGGCGGTCAAAAAGCTGCTGAAAAGGAGGAGAAGTCCATGTCACCCCGTGAACGCCGTTGGTGATGGCCTCGATCGGAACTTCCGGAAACATCTGCCGCGACGTGACGCCGTGCTGTTTCGCAACGCCGTTAACGTACGTGCTAAGGCTGAGCGCCAGGTACGTCATATTCAAATGCGCGCCGCGCGCCGCGGCATCTTGCAAATCCGGATAGTTCTGCTCGGTTTGCAAAGACCGCTTCACAAGCTCGGCTACCGCAGGATCTTTGAGATCGAAGAATTTGCTCTGCTGCGGGAAAACGCGAGTGAGATATTCGATCGGAAAGCGGTCGTGGCCGGCAGGCACCGGCGTGTGCGTGGTGAACATGCATTTGGCGCGGACTTTTTCGATGTCTTCGCCATTGATGGCGGTGCGCCCGGCTTTTACTGCCTCTTCGCCCAATAATTCGAGCGAGAGCAAGGCGGCGTGGCCCTCGTTCATGTGGTAGCGCGTGAGGTCTTCGTATCCGAGCGCGCGCAGCATGCGGACGCCGCCGATTCCCAACAAAACTTCCTGGCACAGCCGGTAATAGGAATCGCCGCCGTAGAGTCCGCCGGTCAGATTGCGGTCCCATTCCGCGTTGGAAGGAAGATCGGCGTCGAGAAAATAGACGGGGACTTCAAAGCCGCGCACGCCTTTAACGTCATAGCGCCAGGAGCGAAGTTCGACGCGGCGATTTTCCAAAGGCACGGTTACGCGCGCGGTTTCTTCCTTGAGAAAATCTTCGACTTTCCAAACCACCGGCTCTTCCGTTTGGGAGCCATCTTCGGAGAGATGCTGAGAAAAGTATCCCCTCCGGTAGAGGAGCGATACGGCCACCATGGGCAGACGAAGGTCGGCGGCAGCGCGGATGGTGTCTCCTGCGAGGACGCCAAGGCCGCCGCTGTAGCTCGGCATGGCGTTTTCGAGCGCGATCTCCATGGAGAAGTAGGCGACAAATCGTTTAACTGAATTCGCGTGCGTGGACATCTCTCTCGCTTTTTCGCTGGGCGCCGCGAGGGCAGCCATGCGGGGAAAATAGACAATGTTCGACCTTCAATTGTCTGGGAAACGCGGGACTCAATCAAGCGAGTTGAAACGATTGTTGCCATGTGCGTTTCACTATGATTACAAGGCCCTAAGCCATGAGATTAGAGACGACAGGCAGAGACACCTGTCGTGCCAGTTCGATATAACCCACATGGTGTTTTTCGCCATTGGTCAATTCGCATTCCTTGGGGCCTCTTTCCCCGAAGCCGGGTGGGCTGAGGGCGTTGGGCGAGTGAGCAAATCAACGTATTCCTTGTAAAACTTTTCCTTGTCCAGGTCTTTTTGGACGTCGACGAGAACCTCGCCCATCCCAGGTTGCTGGCCGGGGGCCCAGGCAAGCGTGTCGCCATAAGAAGCGCCATGGTCGACTTCCACATCGATGTAGAGCTTTTGCCGCTTGGTGATAAAGCAGGGGTCGAGCCAAGCGACGGCAGCGAGCTCGTCCCAAAGATAATTGGCTTGGGCATACTTCGCGACGTATTGCGCGGCGGGCGTGGGGCTTTTGGCAATTTGCTCGATCAAGCTCTTTTCCATGCGCGTCTTGACGGAAATGTCCACGATAGTGAGGACGAAGCGCGGCCAATGGGCGTGAAGCACGGCATGAGAAGCTTCCGGATCCATCCAAAAATTAAATTCGCGGCGCGGTGTGAGGTTGAATTCCGGATCGTCCGTGTTGGGATTGATGCTGCCGCCCATGACGACGAGTTCCTTCGTCAACTCGGGGAAATGCGGGTCCAGAGCGATGGCCAGCGCGAGGTCGGTCATAGGCCCCGCAGCGTAGACGGTGACTTCGTGCGGATACTGATGAACCATGCGCACCATGAAATGGGCGGCGTCTTCGGTCGAAGCTTTGGCGGTGGGAGAGCCTTCGGGCATGGGAGGAATTTCATACGGGCCGTGGACGGCGTAGCCCTTGGCGAAGTTCCACGCACCTTGATAGAGAACTTTCCCGTACAGCGTTTCCCATTTAGCGATGTATTCCTTGGAGTTGACGAGAGGAAAGACGGCGCCGGGAAGAACGGGAATGTCCGTGCGGCCGATGATTTCGAGCAAGCGCAGGGTGTGCTGAATTTCCTCTTCGCGCCAAGCGTCGCCGGTAAGCACGGTGATGCCGAGGACATCGGTGTCAGGCGAATTGATAAGGGTAAGAATGGATTGCATATCCGTGCCCCCGGGACCGGCGGCATCCTGGTCGATGATGACTTTGCGCTTGGTTTGGCCGAGAGCGACGGACGTGAAGAGGCCGGCGATTACGAGGCCCAATGCCATGCAACGAACTAGGGTGCGGAAAGAAACTCTAGTTAACAATAAGACCCCACCCCCCTTTTTTGTAAGTGCGGATTCTAAAAGACTTAGAGGGACAATCACAGAAGTGAAGATTCTAAACGACTTAAGGTGTTTCTGGAAGGAGGCGGATGTTGATTTCATGGAAGTTAACGAGAACGAAATCAAAGGGGCTTCGGAAGTGCGGATGCTAAAGGAGTTATTGGACGGTCGCGATAAAGGAAAGATTCTGAAGGATTTATCACTGAGAGCGCGAAGAACGCAGAGAGGAGACAAGAATCGATGGAGTGGACCAAGAAAAGATTGTAGCGTCGAGTTCAAAGGCAATCATAGCAAGATATGTACCAAATGTCAATATAAAGATGTCTGAACAAAGGGCCTTGTGGAAAAGCAGGGAAATAATAGGGCATTTCTCCGATGATTCTCATTCCAAGTGGTTTGAGAAGAAGCCGTTGAATCTCAGTAGGTATAGTCGTGCGGGCCGCTGAGAAAGCGGCAGCAGAGCCGCCGCAACCCAAGCCCAGCGCATAGCAAATTGGGAAGCTAAGTAGAGAGAGCGGCAGGTAAGGCAGAAAGAAGTGGCCCACAGCTTTCGCTGCGGGCCGGAAGGGTTCCCTTGGCAATGTTAGTTAAATGGCCGCTCTAAACTAAAACGTAAGCTTGAGGCCGAACTGGACGAGGCGCGGGTTGTTGACGGTGGCGTTGATGGAGCCAAAGCCAGCGCCGGCGAAGTCCGGAGTGGCCAAGCTGCTGGTGCTGTTGGGCGTTGCGAACTGCGCGTGGTTGAAGAGATTGAAGAATTCCGCCCGGAAATTGAGTCCCATATTCTCCCAGGGCAGCTTGAACTGCTTGATCAGCGAGAAGTCGGTGTTGACGAAGTCGGGGCCGATGACGGGCGCACGATTGGCGTTTCCCAGTTCCCCGGCCGCAGGCGCGCTAAAGCAGGAGGTGTTGAACCACTCGGTGACGGTGTGAGGGCCGGCGTTGGGATCGCAGCCCTGCACCTGATTGGGACGAATGAGTTCGACGATGTTGCCGTTCAGCAAGGTAGCCGATATTGGGTTGCCGTTGAGCGTGCTGGGGAAGACACCGAAGGTGTTGCTGTCCACGATGGCGACGGGAAAACCCGAGGTGATATGTTCGATGAGGGTGACCTGCCAGTTGCCGAGGAGGTTGTCGACGGGCGCGCTCCAATCGGAGCCCCACTTCTTACCCTTACCGAAGGGCAGATCGTAGATTACACTGGCGGTGAAGTTGTTATTCAGGTTGATGTCCGAGAGAGCCCAGTCCAACTGTCGCCAATTGGGTAGCGGGAAATAGGCAGCACTGATGTTCGAGCCGAGGCCATCGGCGAAGCCGCTGTCGTAAGTGCGAGAATAGGTGTAGCCGATGAGAGCGTAGATGCCGTGACGCGCACTTTTCGTCTCCGCTTTAATTTGGAGACCGTTGTAATGGGAGCGGCCGAGGTCCTCGGTGGCCGCGATGTCGGAGAAGGGGAAGTTGGTCAGATAAGGGCTCACATAACCGCCACCGCCGGGCAAGCAACCGACGGAGTAGCCAGAAACCTTGGCAAAACAAGCGGCAGGAGAGACTACGTTGATGTTGTTTCCATCCACCAGAATATGGGAACTGCGCGAGCCAACGTAACCGACGGTGAGGACGATCTGGCCAGGGAGTTCATGTTCGACGCTGACGTTGAATTGCTGGATCATCCCGAGTTTGAAGTTCGTGTTCTGGGCGAGGATGGTTCCGGTGAAATCGGTGAAATTGGGTTGAGTCGGAGGCCCAGTAATAGTTGGGAATCCTCCAGTGTTACCTGAAAGCGGAGTCGGGAAGATGCTAATGGCGGTCGGGGTGCCACCGGCAGCAGCACAGGCGGCAGCGGCAAAGGTGCAGGTGCCGCCAAATTGGAAATTGTCGGATTCGTCGTAGAACGGCGGATTTTGCCAGAGGCCCTGAGCACCCTGGTTCCAGGAAGAATCGTGGAAGATGGCATAACCGGCGCGAACCGCCGTTTTGTCACTGCCACGGGGCTTCCAAGCGACGCCGACGCGGGGGTCGAAGGCATCCTTGTCAAATTGAATGCCCGCGTATTTGCCGACGCCATTGACGCCGGGGACGAGGAACAGGCCGGTGGCGGGATTGAAGTCGGCTTGGCGGTTGTCCACCTCGGAGATAGGTGTGGTGAGATTCCAGGCCAGTCCCAGGTTGATGGTGATGTCCTTCGTGAAGCGCCAATCGTCCTGAACAAAAGGACGGAAGACCTTCCAACGACGGCCGATCGTGGGGCCGTTTAATGCCTGGTCATGAATGGCGAGGCTGGACAAGCCGAGAAGAAAGTCCGCCTCGGGATTTCCGGCCCAGAGACCCGTAAACTCCCAAAATCCGTCCTGGAACCCCTCGGTCTTTGTGTTCATCTGATTGGCGCGGATACTGCCACCGATCTTGATGTCGTGCTTTCCACGAATCATATCCAAGGAGTCGTTGATGGAAAAAACGTTAGTGCCTCCCTGGAACGGGGAAAAGCCGCGGTCGCCAACCGAGAAGAACCCCCCCAAAACTTCGGAGATGGTCAGGCCGCAACTAACGCCGGAAGGGGCGCAAGTGTTGCTGGTAGAGCAGTTGAGGTTTGCGCCTGGAATGCCGAGCTTGGCGGATTCGCAGCTGTCTGTGCCTTGGGAAGTGATGTAATCGAAGATGCGATTGTAACCGCCAGTGACTTGATTGACGGTGCGCGGGGAAAAGACGTGCGTTTCGGAAAGGCCAATATTGCGAGCGTGGTTGATGATGCCTTGATTGCTGGCGAAGAAATTGGACTCGGTGAAATTGTCGATACCGCCGCCACCGGGAACGTAAGAATTAGCCTGGTCGTAGCTGACTCGCACGAAGCCGGTATCGGAGGAGGAGAGAATTTGGTCGAGACGAACGTCAAACTTCGTTTCGAAGAGGGAGCGGACGGGCTCGTTGATAAAATTAGTGTTGGTGCCGGGATTGTTCGCGTTTGGCTCGGGATAGAACGCCATTAATTTGGCGGAGAGCGGATTGATGAGGCCGGCGGGAATCTTGTTGCAGGGTGTCCCGCCCGATTGACTGCCATTGCCCGCAGGGTTGGCGACCGTGGCGCCGTTGAGGGGCTCCGGATTGCCAGAGGCATTGCATAGAAAAGGTGTCCCACCAACATTGGGATTGCTGATCACAATACCTGTATTGGTTGCGCCAAACGGATCCTTCGAGAAATCTCCGGCTTTCATGGCGTCGGTGGGTACCAGGCCATTAAAGGTGACGCCGTGGAGCTGATCCTTCCGTTCGCCATCCACGAAAAAGAAGGTTTTGTTTTTGTAGACGGGTCCACCGATAGAACCGCCGAATTGATTCAGGTTGAATTTTTCCGCGGTGGTGGCGAAAAAGCTCTTCGCGTCGAGGGAAGTATTGCGGAGAAATTCGAAAAGCGAGCCATGAAAATGGTTGTCGCCGGACTTGGTGGTAACCAGGACGGTTGGCCCGCCGCGCTGACCATATTCGGCGGAGTAGTTGTAGGTGAGGACTTTAAATTCCTGGATGTCGTCGATGGAAGAGAAAATACCGATGCCGCCGGCGGTAAGTTCGTTGTTGTCGTTGCCGTCGAGGAGCCAGTCGGTGCTGTTGGCGCGCGAGCCTCCAACCGAAAGAGAGTAGGTGCCCCGAGCGGAAACTTCGCTGCTGGGGGCGCCGTTGAAGAAGCTATTCGTGTTGGTTTCCTGAACGGTGCCGGGAGTGAGCGTGGCGAGCTGCACGAAATCGCGGCCGTTCAGAGGAAGCTGCGAGACTTCCTGCGCGGTGATGACCTGGCCGAGGGAGGGATTGGTGGTCTCGACGGCGATGGCAAGGGCGTTGACTTCCACGGTTGAGGTGACAGTGGACGGCGCAAGGGTAAAATTCAGTTCGCGTGCCTCATCGACTTGCAGTCTCAGGTCCTTGTTCACGACGGTCTGAAAACCCGGAAATTCGACGCGCAACGTGTAAATCGAAACTGGCAGCAAGGGGATCAGATAATGCCCGGCTTCGTCGGTCTTTGCCTGACGAGACACACCGGTGCCTTGCGAAGTGGCAGTGACTGTGGCACCGGAGATGGCTGAGCCGGATTTATCCACGACCGTACCGGAAAAACTGCCAGTTGCCTGACCGTAGACAGCAGGAGAAACCGAAATCGCCATCGTACAAATCAAAAGTACAAAAAGTATTCTGGACCTCATGAGTGAACACCCCTTTCGAACACCCCTGTTTACGACGACCGTCATTGACGGACCCGGGCCGAAGTCTACTTCACCGCGTTGTGGGAGCGGAGAATATTCCGCGCACCCAACCGCGGGCATTGAAACGACAACATAACATTTCGGCCGAACTGCTTCTCGACTCGAGCAGGGCCGGGGACGATGTATTTAACCAGATGGTTAAATAGATCGCCAGCTATTGGTTCACTGTAACGAGCAGGACCAACCGCTTGAACGGGGGAGAGCCCGGTGCAGGGTGGTGGCGCACTGTGCGGAGACAGTCTCGCCAGCAAACCGCAAATAGGAACAGCTATGAATCATTCCCAGGACGTTCCCCCAGTTGCACCAGTGAGCGTAGGCTAGCGTCCGGTTGAGAGAAGTGTCAAGACAAAAGTAGAGTTTGGAAAGGGTTGCGGTGGAAAAGCGTTGAGGGATTTTTTTGTTTTTGGAATGCATTCAAATTTTTGATGATCGAGTCTTGCGGAAAAGGAAGCGCGGGATATGGATACAGCGACAGACTGACACTTTGTTCTGCGGAGCGGCAAAAGGACGGGTTGTTGGTAAAGCACGCTGCATCGAAACCTGCTAAACCGCGCGGGGTGCTCGTGGCACGCTAATGTCCGCGAGCCAAACCTGGCGAACGAATCCTGCCCAGGTAACTCCGGCGAGCGTGGAGGTATAAATGTTCGGATCGCAAGTCCTCGAAGTGGTCATCGGCCTCACTCTGATTTACCTCATTCTCAGCATCGGCTGCTCGGGGATCAAAGAAGTCATCGCGGCCATGTTCTCTCTTCGCTCCAAGACGCTCGAAGACGGCGTCCGCAACATGCTCAAGAACGGTCCGAGTGATTACACTGCCCAGCTTTTCGGGCATCCCTTAATCCAGGCCACCGCTCCCGAAGGACAAAAGCCTTCTTATATCTCCGCGCGCATGTTTGCCGCCGCGCTGTTCGACATTGTCGCTCCCGCCGACGCTACGCAGCCACGCACAATGCAATCCCTGCGCGCAGGCGTTTCACAAATTCCGGACGCCAAGCTGCGCAGCACGCTCCTGAACATGATCGACGCCGCAGGCGGCGACGTCGACGCAGCGCGCGTAAAAGTCGAGCACTGGTTCGATGACACCATGGCGCGCGTAACCGGCTGGTACAAACGCAAGGCACAAAAGATCATCTTCGTTGCGGGACTCGTGCTCTGCGCAGCGGTAAACGCAGACACGCTGATGATCGTCAAAGAGTTATGGAGCGACCAAGCCGTTCGCAGCACCATGGTTGCGCAGGCTGGCCAAAAGGTTCAATCTAGAAACCCAGCCGATTACCTCGATCAAAAGGATTCTTTGCAACGGGTCGCCGGAGAAATACGCGAAGTCAGCACGCCTCCTATCGGATGGTCGCGCGATCCGAAAGACATCCGCATTTGGCCAGGCTCCCTGGGAGAGCAAGCCTTGAAAGTCCTTGGAATTCTGCTCACCTCCTTCGCCATCGTCATGGGCGCGCCCTTCTGGTTCGACATGCTCAATACCACCATCAATTTACGTTTGTCAGGAAATCCGCCAGCCGTGCGCGGAGTCGAGGCTTCCAGCAAGTAGACGCTAGTCGAAAAACTAAATGAAAACATTCAGGAAATCGAAAACAGGAAGGAGTTCTCCATCATGAGTGCAGGGCAAAAACAAGTCCGCCTCGAAGGCAGCACAAGGAATCGCCTGCCTAATGCAGAAGTCGTGGGAGAAGTGCCAAGCGTGGAGTTCCGCGTGACGGTCACCGTGCGCCGCCGTAACGAGCTTCCCTCCATTGAAGCGCAGAGCAAACAGAAGCCGCGCGAACGCACTTACATGACCCACGCGGAACACGCTGCGAGACACGGCGCCGATCCAGCGGACATTACGAAGGTTGAGGCCTTCGCCAGAGAAAACGGCTTGCGCGTCACCAACAGCAACGTCAGCCAGCGTACCGTCACACTTTCGGGAATCGCTGCGGCTTACAGCAAAGCGTTCGGCGTCGAACTCAAGATGTACAAGGCCGGCGACGTAACCTATCGCGGCAGAGAAGGCGACATCCTCATCCCCGAGAATTTGCAAGGCATCATCACCAGCGTCACCGGTCTCGACAATCGCCCTTTCGCTAAACCGCATTATCGCGTCCGACGCGGCACGACACGCGCGGCAGGCGCAACCCCAACCGCCGGCAGCTCGTCAGCAGCGGCCTCTGTCCCAACCGGATTCACGCCGCTGCAACTCGCTGCGCTTTACAATTTCCCGAAAAATCTCGACGGCACCGGCCAAACGATTGCCATCCTCGAGCTCGGCGGCGGATTTCATTCTCAGGAATTGACAACTTATTTCCAGAATCTCGGCATCGCCAAGCCGCCGAGCGTAACGGCAGCCACGTACCCAAATGGCGGAACAAACAGTCCAGGCATAAACGCGCTTGATCCCAACAATCCCGACGTCGAAGTCATGCTGGACATCGAAGTCTCCGGTGCCGTCGCCCCGGGCGCAAAAATCGTCGTCTACTTTGCGCCGGACGCCACCGACCAAAGTTTTCTCGGCGTGATGAACGCCATCATCGGCGACACCGTCAACAAGCCAAATATCATTTCGATCAGCTGGGGCGGCCCCGAAGATGAAGGCACGGCGCAGTTCCGCAACGAATTCGACCAGCTGCTGCAATCCGCTGCGAGTCTTGGCATAACCGTTTGCGTCGCTGCAGGTGACAGCGGCTCCGCCGATTTCGCCGCCGATGATCCCAACTGGGATGGCAAAGCGCATGTCGACTTCCCCGCCTCAGATCCCTTCGTGCTCGCTTGCGGCGGGACGCAGTTGTCTGCTTTAAGCGGCTCGATCTCCAACGAGGTTGTATGGGACGATGGCACAAATGACGGCACCGGCGGCGGCGTGAGCCGAGTCTTCGCGCTGCCCAGCTATCAACAAAACGCCGGCGTGCCTCCTGCCGCCGACCCCGCTGGCCCAGTGATGCGCGGTGTGCCGGACGTCGCCGGCGATGCCGCCCCCGCATCTGGCTATCGCATCATTTGCGATGGCACGAGCTTCCCCGATCCCGCGCAAGGACTTCCTCCGGTCGGCGGCACCAGCGCCGTCGCGCCTCTCTGGGCCGGCCTAATCGCCCGCATCAATCAAGGACTCAACAAGCCCGCCGGCTTCATCAATCCTCTGCTCTACGCCGCTCCAGCCAACGCCTCTTTTCGCGACATCACGCAAGGAAACAATGGCGACTACAATGCGGGCGCGGGCTGGGACCCGTGCACAGGCCTCGGCACCCCCGACGGACAAAATTTGCTGAAGACTCTGTCCTCGTAAGACGGGAAACTAGCAGCGCCAGTTAACTGCGTGGAATCATTCGCGTGGAATCAAAAATAGGACACGAGCGGCACTTACCTGATGTGCTGCTCGCGTCCCTGTTGCTTGGATCAAACGGCCGAAGACCATGCAGTTGTCTTTAGTCGGGCTTTGAGGTCGCGAGCGTTGAGAATTTCCATCGCACGTTGGAGCAACTGCTCAAATTCGCAGCGTTCGATTCTTGGACCCGGCTGAGCGGCATACTGCATTTGCGAGGCTGCCACCGCGTGCTGTTCGACTTTCGGAAGATTGCAATCAACGAGATTCACCAATACACCCCTTACCGAAGAATTGTTGGACCCTAAGTAGTGCCGAAGGGGTTGAGTTCGTTTCACGCTCTCCCGATGTTTAGCCGCCGAGCCGCCAATTCCCTGAAGACCATGGCTCGAGGTGTGGGGCGTCAGGAACCGGCGTAAAGCTGAAACGGCGCCCAGTAGTAGGGCTTTTTGAAGACGCTGTCGGAGTGCAGAAGCGAGAGCTTGGCGGCGCGCAAGGCGGAGGCGGGGTCCTGTCCCCGATTTAATCCGTCGTAGAGCTTGTCCATGAGCTGTGGCGTCGATGCGTCGCTAACCTCCCAAAGAGCACCGATAACATTGTGAGCCCCCGCGCGTAAGAACGCCCAGGAGAGGCCCACGAGCCCCTCACCGGAGAACGCACGCGTTCCCGCTCCATTGCAGGCGGAAATTGTCACGAGATAAGCCGAGAGGCGCCGCTTGACGATGTCCCGTGCATATAGCTTGTAAGAATCTTCGTCTTTCTCTTTGCTGAGCACCACGGCGGATTCGAGCGGCCTCGCGCGGCTGGCCGTCCCGTGCGTTACGAAATGGAGATACGCGAACTGTTCTGGCTTGCTGGCTAGATAAGCCGCTGGCGTTGCCTTCCGGCCTGAGAGAACTGCCCGGCGCGTCTCAGGAAAATATTTTTCGATGCTATGCATTTCCGCACCGGCTTGCGGCAAAGCCGGGAAATCGGCGTTCGGCGAAACCGTTTCACCCACAAGGAACATCCTTTTCTCTTTCGGAGCGGGCCGCGCCACAGCCAAAGCGAGAAGCGTCAAGGAACTTGCCGTTGTCAGGGTGACGTCTTCGATCCAGTAGTGAGGCTTAGGACCGGGCACAATCAACGTCTCGAAATTAAGGCCGTACAGGCTGCCGTCAGGAAGTAGAATGACCCGCGAGTTTTTGGGGATAAACTTTTTCGCCGGCTCGATGAGCGTGACGTACAGCTTTTCGCCGTCGGGATTGGCGGCCGTGAGGGGATCGCGCGAGCGCAGCAGCGCTTCCCCGTAGGACTTCACAAGCGGATCGATTTCGTCGGCTCCTGGCAACGCCAGGTGCGTCGTCTTAGTCGGCGTGATAACCCACAAATGCGACTGCTTTTCTCCTAGCCAGTAGAAAAGCAGCGTCGCTTTCAGACGCTGGGCGATCTGCTCAGGCTGGAAGGTGTGCAGGTAAGCCTTCCTAGCTTGTGCCCGAGTCCCGAGCCCTTCTTCCAGCGTCCGCGCTCGGCTCAGCTCGGCCTGCATCAGGGCATCAGCGGACCGGCCGCGTCGCATTAGAAAGTCGATGTATTGGCCGTACACAGTAATACCGCTCGACAGAAAGCTCAAACGCAACTCATCGTGGTTAATGGACTGGCGGGCTTTTTCGATGACATCGATCGCACCGAGAAAATGACGATTTGCATCAGCCGCGTTGCTTTGCCCATTACGCACTTCGGCGAGGCCAGCTTCGGCTTCCCAGCGCAGCTTCGGCCCGGCATTGGGGTCGGACAAAACACGCTGAAAGAGTGTCTCCGCTTCCGGATAACGTGCCTGAGCGGTGGTGATCTGCGCTGAAAGGGTCAGCGTGTCGTCGAAGGGGCCGTGCTGGCCCGTCCCGCGACTTTCGAGCGCCTGCGCTTCTTGAATGTATTGCTCCGCTTCTTGGAGGCGATCGGCGCGCAACATGATTTCGGCCAGAACTTGGAGACAGGCGGTGCTGGTTTGTACGTCTTTGAGTTCTTTTGCGTGCTGAAGGGTGTTTTGAGCAAGGGTTTCAGCGGCGGAGTACTCGCGAAGGGCCAAGTATGCGCTCGCAACCCCAGAAAACCAATACTCCGAGTAACCCAGCATGCCGTTTCTAGCCGATGCTTCCGCGCCTTGTTTATAGAAATCGAGAGAGACCTCAAAGTCTCCTAACTCTCCATAGCTCCATCCGAGGTTACCCAAGATTGTCGCGACGAAGCTCTGCTTGCCGAGGGAACGGGAGAGCCGGAGAGCGGCTTCATTCTGATCAATGGCCTCATCGAACAGGTGTTGAAGGGTGTACAGACGGGCCAGATCGAGTAATAGCGCTGCTTCCTGAATCTGATCGTGCTGTTGGCGGGCGAGAGCGAGACCACGGTGATAGCTCAAATTTGCAGCCTCGTAGTCACCCTGGTCAATTTCCAAGGCTCCCTTGGCGGTCAAAGCCTTGGGGAGCAGCTCCTGGTGGGAAGTTGTGGCCAACTCTTCAGCCGCAGCAAGTGCACGCTTCGCCCCATCAAAATCTCGAGCGAGCCTAAGCGCAATACCCTCATAGATTGACTTTTTAACCGCGGCGTCCGTTCCTACCAGGGAAGCGGGGAGTTTGCCATCGAGGCAGGCGAGCGCACCTGAGTAATCAGACTGAGAGTCGAGAATCGCCGCTTTGAGTATACGGAAACGCCA
>Ga0307478_10000918_pt1 | contig 27744 bp, 41 predicted proteins | sample atmos_gasesECM4C_2_FD_203713 | JGI IMG/M metagenome (GOLD analysis project Ga0307478, IMG submission 203713) | Hardwood forest soil microbial communities from Morgan-Monroe State Forest, Indiana, United States - atmos_gasesECM4C_05 | ecosystem: Environmental > Terrestrial > Soil > Temperate...
ACCGATAATTCACGAATTCACCGACGTCGAGAGCGGGAAGAGAAACGACCGGCCCGAGCTCGAGCGAGCGCTCGAAGCCTGCCGCCGGCACCGGGCCCGACTGATTGTGGCCAAGCTCGACCGGCTCGCCCGTAACGCCGCCTTTCTCCTGACCCTGCACGACGGCCTGAAGATCGACGCGGCAGGTGTCTATTTCTGCGACCTGCCGCAATTGCCGGACGGTCCGATCGGCATCCTCGTCCTGTCAGTGATGGCCGCGATCGCGCAATGGGAGCGCGGCATCATATCGGAGCGCACTACCGCGGCGCTCGCGGCCGCCAAAGCGCGCGGCACGAAACTCGGCAATCCGAACCTCCGATCCGACGGCGCCGGTGTCGCTCGCCGGCGCCAGGCTCGAGCACACGCCCGCGACGTGTTGCCGGCGATCGCTAAAGCGCAAAAGGCCGGCTGCACCACGCTGACCGAACTCGCCGAGGCGCTCACAGCGCGCGGAATCAAAACCGCGAACGGCCTGGCGAACTGGAGCCCTGAGCAAGTCCGCCGAGTAATGCAGCATAAGGCCTGGGTCACCGAATGACCGAAACCGTCACCGTGATCGAGGACGCCGACGGCAAAACGATCGCGAGGTTTCGGCGCTTGAACGAGACGGTTCCGATCGCGGCGCTGGCCGACGAGCTCGAGCGCCCGAAGCGCCGGCGACGGAGCAACGGCGGCCCTGGTGCAGCGCGCCGCGAGAAACGCGATCGGACGCCGATGTCTGCGCGAGTGCTGCCGCTCGCCCGGCCCGACTGGTTTGACGAACGCATCGATCGCGCCCGGCTGATGGCCGGCCGGTAGGAGATTGCATGTTCCTGTTTTCGAAAGCCGAGATGCTGCTCATTGCGCTGCAGCAGGAAGTGGCGCTGCGTCGCCATTGGCAGCGCCTCGGCCTTAGCGGTCAGCTGCAGCGGCAGGACTGGCGCAAGCATCGCCGGCGCGGCTGGAAACAACGCCGCAGCGCGGGGATTGCCCGATGATCCGCTGGCCGTGGCGCCGGAAGCGCCAGACCGTCGAGATACCGCGCGTCGGTCCCGACGAAGTAATGCTGCTGACTTGCGCGCGAAGCCTCACCTCTCGGGAAGCGGATCGCCTGCAGCAGCTGTTCAGCGAGGCGTATCGTAACAGGAGCAGCAGCGCCGCGATCATCGTCGATCTGCCGATCACGGTCGCGGCGATTGTAAAGCGCAGCGCCGTTGACCCGGGGCCGATCGCGTGATGGCGCAGTCTCCGCAGATGCCGCGCACGCCCAACCAAATGCGCGCCGAGGAAGGCCTGCCGGCGCTCCCACGCGGGCTCGCCCAGGCCGATCGCATCGTCAACGCGGCATGTCCCGATGTCGGCGAGGAACCGAGTTTCGGCGCGTTGGTTGACGCCGCGACGGCCGAGATCGCCGAAGCGTTTCGCGTGCCGCCGCCCAAAGATCCTACGGTCTACGCCTTCACGCCAGCGGGCGGCTATCCGCCATATCTGAACATCAGGCGCGGCGATCCCGGCGTGTATGTGATCACCGTGCGCAGCCCAGCAGGTGCCGCCGGCGATCGCTGCGGCGATACGGCGACCATCGCAATCGGCCGCGACCAGCTGCTCGAGCTCTTCAAAGCGCTCGCCGGCGAGCTCGAGGTCCCGGTGAGCAGGCGGCTATGATCGACGCCGTCGAAGACGCCCGTCAGCGCCGCGCCAGGATCGATAAGCCGCGCTGCATGGTCGAGCAGCTGCGCGACGACCGGCTGATCTCAATTCGCGAGTTCGACGTCGGCATGTTCCTGCGGGCGACGAACGATAAGCTGATGCGCCGGCGCGACATTAGGGCCGAAGCCGTGCTGCAGCTGATGCGCGACGAGCTCAACAAGATCGAGCGCGGCACCTGGGCGATGGTCCGCGAGGTTTGCATCGAAAACGAGCCGTTGCGGACGGTCGACGGCACAAAGCGCTTTCGTGAAGCGCTCCAGGCTGTCGCGCTGAAGGTCGATGTTCTGATGGCTCACTTCGCCGGCGCCGACGGCGTCGCATGAACGAGATGGAAATCAGCAAAGCGTGCAAGCGCGACCGGACCTGCATTACGGCCTGCGCCGCGCTTTGGAGCCTAGGCGTCTGCGCCGAGCGAGCGAGAGATGCGCCGCCGGCGGTTCCTCCGGTCACAGCCGCTGACACAGCTTGTGAAAAGCCGAACTGAGCCGGCGGCGCGCCCGGTGTGTTAAAATGTGAGTCGACTCGTGCTGGGGGGCGCGAACCACTGTGAAGGGTCAGCCCCTATGACCGACGAGGAAATCGCCTGGGAGCGCATGCGCCTGGCGATCTTGCGGGCGCAGCAGGATCCGAGCGACCGCAACCTGGCCGAGGTCACCCGGCTTAAACACAAGATGGTCGAGGCGATGGAACGGCCGCAGCGAGACGACGCGGCTTAGCTCCAATTCAGCGCGTCGTCGCGAGTGGCGATCGCGGCGTCTATCGTTTCGCCGATGTCTTTTCTCAGCGCAGCCGCGGCCTCTTTATTTCCGTCGAGAAAGCCGCGCTCCTTCAGCATTTGCATGATGATTTGGACCGCGTTGTACGTCTCGGAATAGGTCCACGGATTATCCATTTTGCCGCACGGTCCTTCCCCAGGCTGAAGGCGGCTGAGCGGTCGGGACTGTGTGGCGGGAACCCACAGTCCCGACTAGCCTTTAACCGCCCGTTCCAGTCCGTGCTTCGGCGGCCTGGCCGCCGGCTGCCTTCTGCGCAGGTCTGCGGCCTCGCCGGCGTTGCCCGGTCTGGATGCTAGTGGCGCCCGGCGACTGCGCCAGGTTCCAGCCCTTCATTGCATCACCGATGACCAGCTTTTTCGTCACAAGCGAACCGGATACGCCACCGAGCGCGGTGCCGATTTGCTGTGCGTTGAGCCCCGTCTCGATCTGAAGTTCGGCGCTCGTGATGCCCGGCCTGTTCTTGATCGCGGTGAGGATTTTCCCGCTCGTGGTGTTCGCGCTCGGCTCTTTGACCGCCGTCGAACGTTTGGTCCGTCGAGTTGATACCGTTCGGTCCACGATCGCGATGCCGTTCGTCAGCGAGAGCTCGGCATTGAGAACGCCCAAAGCGAAAAAGGCGCCATCCCTAAAGTCCGTCGGGCAACCTGGCGGCAAGATCGCCACCATGCCTTGATAGGTCGTCGTCTGTTGGTTCATCGCACTGCCCTCCTTTTTGCAGCAGTGCTTGCGTTTACTCTCACAACCGCAGGTGCCGCAATGGTGAAGACGCGCGCCGGCGAACTTACCGAGTTCAATACGCTGCTGCGGCGCGCCGCCTATTTGCGGAAGATCGACGGCGACAAGCGCGACGCCGAGATAATCATCGACGATTTTATTCACCTTCTGGAACTGCCGTCGCTGCTGCCGCTAACGGAAACCTTGCGCGGGATCGTTCAGCGCCTGGCGGTCAAAGTCGGAGCCATAGAAAACGACCCGACAGCGAGCGCGCTGTGAAATTCGCCGCGATCGTCGCCCTGACCGCGCTTGCCGGCTGCAGTCCTTATCTCGTCATGGATCCGCGCGACGACACCAAGGTCGTTGCACTGTGCTACCGCGATTCCACGAACGCCTTCTGCAGGGTTGAGGACGTCGATCACAAGACGGTCACCACCGGCTCAGGCTACCTCTCGTCGCTTGGCGGGATCGCATCGCTCTTCGCGCTCGTCGCCAAGCCGTAAAGACCCCCCGCGCGGATGAAATTCGCCAAGCGATCGCACACGTTTCGGCTGGTGCTGCCAGGCTGCTATCCGCTTCTGTTCGAGCTCAACTCTTGGCATTGGAAGCGGAACGGCAACACAGCACGGGAAAAAGAGCAACCCGAAGCTGATGGCTGTAAGCTGGGTGCAACAGGCCGGGTTCTACGAAGACGAGCCCGGAAAGTGGACCCATAGGCCGACCCCAGGCGCGCGGCGTCTGTGGCTCTATTTCCGAGGCGGCTATGCGCTACATGCCGACTTTCGTGTGGTGCGCACGTCCTGATCCCGTTCTTTGGTTCCGTCAATGGGCTGACGAAGTCCGCGACGAGACTGAACAGCGCGTCTATGGCAGCACGCCGCGCCATGAATACCCATCACAATTCGAACCAAGCGACAGCGATGGCTGATAGCCGCAGCGACGCGGCGCGGCAGTATCGTTGCTGGTACTACACGACCCGATGGCGCGAGCTCCGCAAGGCGCAGCTGCAGCGCGAGCCGTTGTGTCACCTATGCCGAGCGGGAGGACGCCGGACACCGGCGACGATCGTCGACCACCGGCGGCCGCACCGTGGCAGCGCCGCGCTTTTCTTCGACGCCGGCAACCTCGCCTCCCTGTGCAAGCCGCACCACGACGCGACGAAGCAGCGACAGGAGCGCGGCCGTAAGCAAGTCGGCGTTGCCAACGATGGCTGGCCGGCCGAACCGGGGGGATAGGGGTTTCGAGCAACGTCTCGAGGCGCCGAGCAACCGGTCAACCGTTTTCTTTTTTGGCCCGCGATATTCGAACAGGGGGTCAAAAGGATAAAAAGCGTGGAAAGAGGCAGAAAACCTAAGCCTTCCGCGCTGAAGCTAGTGACAGGGAACCCTGGGCATCGCGCCGTAAATTCCGCGGAGCCAAAACCGCGGCCAGGACTGCCGACACCGCCGGCGACGCTCAACGAAGACGCGCTGCGGGAATGGCGCCGGGTGGCGCGAGAGCTTCATCAATGCGGGCTGCTGACGCTCGTCGATCGGGCCGCACTCGCCGCCTACTGCCAGGCTTACGGACGATGGGCCCAGGCCGAGCGCGAGCTCGCGACCGAAGAGCTCGTCATCACCACCGACAAGGGCAACCTGATCCAGAACCCGCTGGTCGGCATCGCCCGGCGGGCTCAGTCCGACATGGTCCGCTACGCCGCAGAATTTGGGATGACCCCGAGTGCAAGATCGCGAGTCCACGCCGAAGGGAAGGGCAAAGCATCCGCCCAGGATCCCGCACGCAAATACTTCTAGGGACCCCGTCACCGATTTCGCCCGGGTCGTGGTCGCCGGTGACCTCATCGCTGGCCCGCACGTGCGCAATGCCGCCCGCCGACACTTGCACGACCTCGAGCACGCGCCAGGCCGCGGCTTCACGTGGAACATCGAGGCCGCGCAGCGCGCGATGCGGTTTTTTCCCGACGTGTTGAGGTTGAACGGCGGCCAGTTCGAGGGCAGGCCTTTCGAACTGCACGCGAGTCAGCTGTTTATCATCGGATCGCTGTTCGGCTGGCAGCGCGCGGACGGGACCCGCCGGTTCCGGCGCGCTTACATCGAGATCGGCAAGGGCAACGGCAAGTCGCCGCTCGCGGCCGGGATCGGCATGTACTGCCTCCTCGCCGACAATGAGCCCCGGGCCGAGGTCTATGCCGCCGCCTCGAAAATGGATCAGGCGATGGTGCTCTTTCGCGACGCCGTCGCGATGTACCAGCAATCGCCGTCACTGTTCGAGCGGCTGGAATCTTCAGGCGGCGCTGGCGCCGTCTGGAACCTAGCGGATTTGCAAACGGGCTCATTTTTTCGGCCGATCTCTTCGGAGAAGGGGCAATCGGGCCCGCGCCCCAGCTGCGCGCTCTGTGACGAGGTTCACGAGCACCGCACCGGGACCATGATCGAAATGCTCGAGCGCGGTTTCAAATCGCGCCGCCAGCCGCTGCTGGTGCTGATCACGAACAGCGGCACCGATCGGGAGTCGGCTTGCTGGGGAGAGCACCTTCACGCGGTCCGCGTCGCCGCCGGGACGATGGCACCCGATGATGATTTCACCTGGGTCGGCGAGCCGATCGACGACCAGGCCTTCAGCTTTGTGTGCGCCCTCGACAAGGGCGAGGATCCGCTCACCGACCCGGAATGCTGGGCCAAGGCGAACCCGCTGCTCGGGGTGACGATCAAGCCGGACTATCTCGACAGCGTCGTGAAGCAAGGCCTCGCGATCCCGGGCAAGCTGAACAACATCCTGCGGCTTCACTTCTGCGTCTGGACCGACGCCGACTCGGCATGGATGTCGCGCCCGGCGCTAGAGGCCTGCCTCGCCGATTTCGACCCGCTCGAGCACATCGGCAAGCTCTGCTATCTCGGCCTCGATCTGTCGGCGACCCGCGATCTGACCGCGCTCGCGTTCATGATCCCGACCGGCTTTGTCCACGTCGACCGCATCGATCCCGAAACGGGGCTGATCCGGGTGGTGCGGTTGCCGACTTACGATTGCTGGGTCGAGGCCTGGACGCCGGCGGACACGCTCGACGAGCGAGCGCGCGCCGACCAGGCGCCCTATGACGTATGGGTCCGCGAGGGCTGGCTCGAAGCGACGCCCGGCAAGGTCGTGCGCTATGACTTCGTGGTCGGCCGCATCGCCGAGGCGCAGCAGGAATACGACATCCGCGCGCTCGCCTTCGATGCCTATGCGTTCAACCGCAACTTCCGGCCCGAGCTCGACGCCTTCGGGGTGCAGGTCACCTTGCTCGAGCACCCGCAAGGCGGGAAGCGCAAGGCGGCCGAGAGCGGGTTGTGGATGCCCGGCAGTCTCGATTGCCTCGAAAAGCTGATCCTCGAGCGGCGCATCCGCATCCGGCGATCGCCGGTCGCGATCGCGGCGATCATGTCAGCTGCCATCGAAGAGGACGCCTTCGGAAATCGCTGGTTTTCGAAGCGCAAAGCAGCGAACCGGATCGACCCGCTCGTCAGCCTTGCGATGGCCGCCGGCGCAGCCGAGGTCGGCGACGACACCAGGTCGGCCTATGACACCCGCGGCGTGCTGGTCATCTGAAATCGGAGTGTTCCCCGTGAAACTGCTGCGCCGCTTCCGCCGCGCCGCGGCGACACTCGCGACCGCCTGCCTGCGCACCCTGCCCGGGCTGCTGCGCGACCTCACAGGGCTCGCCGGCGCCGCCAGCGTCGCCTATGGCGCCTGGCAGGTCTACCCGCCGGCCGGCTGGATCGTCGGCGGTGGCTTGGCACTCATTGCTGCGTGGCGCCTGGTGCCTCGCGAACCCGAGACACCGCCGAGCAATTGACGGTAAAATCAGTGCATGGGGGATGCACTGACACCGACCAAAATCTGCACGCGGTGCGGTGAAGAAAAGCCGGCCACACGCGAATTCTTCTACCGGGACCGCGGTCAACGAGCGGGCCTGTCCTCACAGTGCAAGCGGTGCGTTTCCAACACGGAACGCACCCGCCGCGTGCGCAATGCCAAGGCGATCGCCGCTAAGCGGAAGGCGTATAACCAAGCGCACGCCGAGCAAATAAAAGCCTATGGTCGTGAGTACAGGCAGCGAAATCGCGAAGCCAACCGGCTCCGAATGCGGGCTTATCGCAAGGCAAAACCGGAGATCGTCGCCAAGCACGAGCGAGCCCGGAAGAACGTTACCGAACGTCGTGGGCAACAGAAGCGGTACTACTCCGAGAACCGCGACCGTCTGCGCGCTCAACAGGCCGAATACCGCGCCGCGAATCGAGAGCGGCTCCTGGCCGCTCGGCGAGCGAAGCGTGAGATCGAAAAGCACGACCCGAAATTCAAGGTCGCGAAGGCGATATCCGGTAGCCTGCTGCAGGCGTTGCGGCACAAGAAAAACGGCTCAATGTGGGAAACGCTCGTCGGGTATGACCGCGAGCAGCTGGTCCAGCACATCGAGCGTCAGTTCAGGCGCGGCATGTCCTGGGCCAACTTCGGAACCAAATGGCACATCGACCATATCCGGCCGGTGTCGTCTTTCGCCTTCGCATCGGCCGATGACCCGGAGGTCACGGCCTGCTGGGCGCTCACCAATCTGCGGCCACTTTGGAAGCTCGACAATCTCTCGAAGCACGCCAGGCGGACGCACCTGATCTGAAGGATTTCACCGATGGGGCTGCTTGACCGCATCGCAGCCCCGACCAGAAAGCGCGATGTTTCTGGTGTTCCAAGTTTTGGAATGATTCCACCACTTGGCAGTGTTCAATCAGCATCTGGTCTGCTTATTTCGCAGGCGACCGCGATGACGGTCCCGGCCGTCTATCGCGCCGTTTATGTGCGCGCGACCGACGTCGCCCGCTGCTCGCCGAGCGTGTTCGCCGAACAAAAGGACGGCACCAGGACGAAACTCGCCGGCGACGATCACGCGCTCGCGGCGCTGATGCTGCGGCCTAATCGCGTTCAGACCTGGTTTGAATTCATCAGGGATTTGTGGGTCGCCTATCTACTGCGCGGAAACGCGTATGCGGCGATCCTGCGCGACGGCCGCGGCAACCCGAAAGAGCTCATCTGGATCAACCCCGACGCCGTGATGGTGCTCGAGGCGGTCGATGGTCAGTGGTTCTATAACGTCAACCGGATCGGGCTCTTCCAGCTGGCGATGCTGCGCGATTTCCCGGTCGCGATCCCGGCCGACGATATTCTTCACTTCCGCGGCATTAGCTTCAACATGCTGGTCGCCGCGTCGCCGATCGGCCTGGCTCGCGACACGATCGGCCTCAACATGGCGATGTCGCAGCAGCAGTCGCGCTGGATCGCCAATGGCGCGCGCCCGTCGGTGGTGCTGGAGGCGAAAGGTAAGCTGAACGACCAATCCGCTGCCCGGCTTAAGAAGTCGTGGGAAGATTACGCCGGGGGCATTCAGAACATCGGCCGCACCGCGGTGCTCGAAGATGGCGTCGAAGCGAAAGAACTCAAGCTGACCTCGGTCGATCTGCAATTCATGGATCAACTGTCGATGTCGGTTCAGGACGTCGCTCGTGTCTTCGGGGTCCCGGTTCGAAAATTGATGCAGCCCGATACTTCGAAGGGCTCGTCGATCATCCAGGAAGATCAGTCGTACATCAACGAAACCGTTTCGCCTGACCTGACGCTGATCGAACAAAAGCTGGTCATCACGTTCGACCTCGATAAGGAAGGCCTCGGTGTCGATCTCGACGAAACCCCGCTCCTGCGCGCCGATCCGCTGACCAGGTACAACGTCGGCCGCATCGGCATCCTCTCGGGCATGATCGCCACAAACGAGTGGCGCCGCGGCGAGAAACTGCCGCCGGTCGAAGGCGGCGACGAGGTCCGCGCGCCGGTCAACCTGGCGGCGCTCGGCAGCGACATGACCGGAACGGCGCCTGACGCCGCCGGCCGGCCGCCGCAGGGCCAGGAGCCAGCGCCTGGCGTACCGAACCAAAGCGATGCCGACGACACGGCTAAGACCGGCGCCTACGAGGGCGGCCTGCAGCACGGCTGGATCCCGCTGCGGATCCTGCATCGCTGGGAACAGCGCGCGCTGAAGCGGCTCGAGCAGGACGGAAAGCCGGCGATCGAACCGGATCCGCCCGAACCGGTCGAAGCGCCGCCGGCGCCCAAACCCGACAAGCCCCGCACTGACGGGGCTTTTTCTTTGCCCGAGGCAGCTGACTGATGTTTCGCCAGATCATCCCCGTCGAGATCCGCGCCGCCGGCGAAGGCCTGGGCGAGGACGAAGTCGAGATCGTCATGTCGACGGGCAACCTCGCCCGCGACGGCCATATCCTCGAGCCCGCCGGCGCCGACATCGACACCTATCGGTCGAACCCGATCGTCCTTTGGCAGCACGACCCGCGGACGCCCGTCGCGACCGCGCCGGAAGTGGTGCTCGACGGCAACAAGATCCGCGCCCGGGTACGATTCGCGTCTCGAGGTATTTCGGAGAAGGCCGACGAAATCCGCGGCCTCGTTAAAGACGGGATCATCAACGCGGTCAGCGTCGGCTTCGACCCGATCGACGGCGCGCCGATCGATCCGAAAAAGCCGAAGGGCGGCCAACACTTCACCCGATGGGCATTGCTCGAATGCAGCTTCGTTTCGATCCCGGCTGACACCGGGGCGATCGTCACTGCGCGCGAACACCAGGAGTCAGAAATGACAGAAGCCGTCACCACCACCGTTGAGACTGATATCAAGACGGGGGTCGTCACCGCCACGACCGCAATTGAAGCCGAAAAGAAACCCGTCGTGGTGCGCGCGCATCGAAGCGGGATCGGCGTCATGGTCCGCGGCCTATACGACATCGGCCGCCTCGCCTGGCTGCTCGATAGTCTGTGCGATGCGCACTGGTCGGCGCAGGTCGAGGCAGCGTTCGAGGGCGACAATTCGCAGGTGCCGGCAATGCTCGCCAAGGCGATGCAGGAGCTCGGCTCAGCACTGATCGCGATGACCGAAGAAGAGGTCGGCGAGGCGCTCGAGGCCGCCGGCGCCAATGTCGATGAAGACGATGGCGAGGGGCTCGACGCCGGGGCGACGGTCATCATCGAGGCCGCGCACTCGGCCGAGCACAAGCGGTTCCTCATCGGCTACCAGCGCGCTCTGCAGGTCGCCAAGGAACGCGCGGGCAAAAAGCATTCGTCGGCGACGATCGCGACAATGGACGAGGCGCTGGGGCACCACGACGCCGGCATGAAGGCCGCGCGCGAGGCGCTGCGTTGCTTCGGACGTGCTGCCAATTGCGTGCAAGGGATGCGCGACGACAACGGCTGCGATTGCAGCAGTGATCCCGACGCCGACAATTACGACCCGGATTGCGAATGCGATCGCGCTGTCGGCAATGGCAAAGACCAAGAGGGCAGCAAGACGGTGCAGACCAGCGACGGCGTCGCCGAGAGCGAAGGCAGCGAAAACGGTCGCGCCGCGCGCCTGCGCCAGCTTGAGGCGTTCAGCCTGCGGCACGAGCCGAAAGCGCTGGCGCCAGTTTGACGCCGGCCTTTTTGATCCTGCTCACATTTATGGGCGCTCGTGGGTTCTCGACGCTCGATTGTCCTGACATCGCCTGCGTCGACAGCGTGATCGCTCACGCGCACGAGAGCCAACGATTAAGCCGGCTGCGCGTCTTCCGAAAAGACGAAGCGGCTTTCGCTGAAAAGATCGGGCTGCAGCCGGCCTACGCCCCACTGATCGACCTTCAGTTCAACTGACGACCGAAATCCCGACCGAGAGGCGGGATGCCCTGAAGACTGCCGCCTGGGCAACGGCCCCCGCCGCGCTGTGAAGCGCCGCATTCCCACTGACGGAGTAACCCGATGCCAAAGGTCGCTGACCTGCTGAAGCAGCGCGGGGTCGCCTTCGATGCGTTCAAGGCACTCGCCGAGAAAGACATCCTGACCGCCGAGGAACAGGCGGATTACACCACCCGCCGCGACGAGGTCAAAAACCTCGACAATCAGATCGATCGCGCCAGGGAAGCGCAGGAGCTCGCCGCGCGCGATGCGCGCCCGGTCGGTGGGCAGGCCCGCGTCCCGGCAGCGCCCGAAAAAGACCCGTATCTGAGCCTCGAGGCGGCGCAGGCCCGCGGTCTGACGACCCACAAGGGCCTGATCGTCGGCGGCATGATGCGCATGGTCGGCCTCGCTGCCGAGCGGCACGCGAAACCGATCGAGGTCGCAACCGAACTCTATGGCGCGGATCACCCGATCGTCCGCGCCCTCGGCGTCGGCACTGGCCCCTCGGGCGGCTTCATCGTCCCTCCCGACTACATGAACGAGATCATTGAACTGCTGCGACCGCTCGCAGTGGTTCGCGGTTCCGGCCCGCGCACGATCCCGATGCCCAGGGGCACGATGCGGCTACCCGGTCAGGCGTCGGCAGCGACTGCCAGCTATGGCGCGGAAAACACCGCGATCCCGCAGACGCAGCAAGTGCTCCGCTCGATCGTCGCGACGTACAAAAAGCTCACTGCATTGGTTCCTGTTTCCAATGACATGATGAGATATTCCGACCCGGCCGTCGATGCCTTCGTCCGTGATGACCTCGTAAAGGTTGTGGCGCTCAGGGAGGACCTGGCATTTATCCTCGGCGACGGCACTCAGGACACGCCCCGCGGCTGGCTGAGCTTCGCCAATGGCTGGGTTGTCGCCGGCGGCGGCACTGCCGGCGTCTTCTCGACCACTGCGAATTCGACGCTCGCGGTGAACGGCACCGATCCGGCGAATTCCACCGGCGGCAACTTCATCACGTCAAACGAGAGCTACACGTTGTCGACGGTGGCGACGGAGCTCGGCGGTGCAGTGAACCGCCTCGACACCGCGAACGTGCCCGACACCAAACGCGTGTGGTTCATGAACCCGCGCAGTTGGAACTACCTCAACAACGTGCAGAACTCGCTCGGCGTCTACGTCTATCGCGACGAATTGAGCAAGGGCACGCTGCTCGGGTATCCGACCAAGAAGACCACGCAGATCGGCACGAATTACTTCGACGCAAGCGGTGCTCACACCGATTGCTCGTTCGTGTTCCTCGCCGAGATGGACGAGACGATGTTGCTCGATTCGATGCAGCTGGAACTGGCTGTGTCGCGCGAGGGCACATACGTCGACTCGGGCGGGAACACGGTGTCCGCGTTCCAGTCCGATCAAACCATCATTCGCGCGATCGCCGAGCACGACTTCCAGATGCGCCACGACCAGGCGGTCGCGGTCATTCAGGCGGTCCGCTGGGCGCCGGCGATTTCCTAACCGCACTGAGTAACGAAGGCTCAGCCTAAACCGCTGGGCCTTTTCTCTCACTGCAATGGTCTTCTCTATTCAAGGAAACCCTCTCATGACCGACATGGTTGTGCAAAAGAACATCGGCTCTCTCATCACTGTCCGCGAAGGGTCGGCGAGCCTTTCCAACACCGCCGGCGCCGGCAGCAACAACACCACGAAAGCCGGGATTTCGATCGATCGCCAGGGCCTCGGCAGCCCCGGCACGCCGCCCGAGTCGGCGGTCGCTAGCGTGCTCTACGCTGCGACCCTGGCTTCCGGTTCGACGCTGGCAATCCAGGTCATCGTCAGCCACGCGCCGGACAATTCGACCTGGACGACGTACACGTCGAATTCAAGCACGTCGATCGTGGTCGCGACCGGACCGTCGGGCGGTGGTGCGGTGGCCGGGCAGCTGAACCTGTCGGTGAACCTGTCGTCGGCGCAGCGCTATATCCGGGTCGATCACGTCCCGAACCTGAGCCGCGCCGGCACCGACACCTCGATCACTCAGGCTGTCGCGGTGCTCGCCGGCTTCGACCGTCTGGCGTCGCCGACCTGATGCTGATCAGGCTCGCGGTCGACTTTGGCCCTTGCACGATCGACGAAGACCTCGTCGGTCTGCAGGGCCTCGTCACATGCCTGGGCCGGCCTCGAGTGATCGAGGTCGGTTCCTGGCTCGGCCGCACCGCGCTGGCGATGGTCGAGGCGGGTGCCGAGTTCGTGCATTGCGTCGACACGTGGGACGGCACCAACGACCCGGAAGACGAGACGTTCGCGCATGGGGCAAAGCACGGCCATGCTGCGCTGCTGAACGCCTTCCGCGTCAACGTCGCGGCGCATCTTGGCCAGACGATCTATCACTATATCGGCACGTCCAGCTATTGGGCCGACCGATGGACCGTGCCCGCCGACCTCGTCTTCATCGACGCCGAGCACAGCTACGAGGCAGCGCTCGCGGACATCACGCTGTGGACGCCGCACGTGCGCCCCGGCGGAATTTTGTGCGGCCATGACTTTTGCGAGGCGTGGCCGGGCGTGAAGCGGGCGGTCGAAGAAACCGGGCCTTTCAACATCGTCGGGAATTCAGTGTGGTGGCGCCAGTTATGACCGATGGGATCTACCGGCATCCGCCCGGGCGCTTGTCGCGCTGGGGGGTTGTCGACGTCGGCCTGAAGTGCATGCACTCATGCCAGTTCTGCTATTACGCAGGCGGCATCGACGACCACGCCGACCCCTTTCACGGGATGCGGCATGCGAAGTTCCTGCCGACCGAGCACCTGCTCGAGCTCGCCCGTTCATTGAAGCAGAACGGCTTCGTCGGCTTCGATGTCACCGGCGGCGAGCCTTGCTTGCATCCGGGGATCGTCGAGCTCGCCGCCGAGGCAAAGCGCCTCGGCCTCGCCATGCGCGTCATCACGCTCGGCCAGTACCTGAACCGGCCGATGAAGCATTCGTCGCCGGACCGGCCGCTGATCGAAGCGCTGCTCGACGCCGGCGTCGCTGACTTTCTCTTGTCGGTTCACGCCGTCGAAGACGCCGATTTCAGGCGCATCACCGGCGAGTCCTGGTCAAAGCTGCGCGATGCGATGGTCAGTCTCGACCTGAGCGATTTCGACTACTGCACCAACACCACCGTCCACGAGGGCAACTTCCGGCAGCTGCCGGAGATCGCCGACGAGATCATTCGGCATCGGGTCTATGCCTCGAACCTGATCGTGATGAACGCCTATTATGCCTGGTCGAAACCGGGCGGCGGCGCCGGCGACGTCCAGGGCCACTACGGCCAGATCCGGCCTTATCTGATCGATGCCCGGGGTCGCCTCGAAGCGGCCGGGATCGCGGTCAATATCCGATATGCGCCGCTGTGCACCGTGAAGGGCGCCGAGCGCAACCTGGTCGGCATCACCGGCGTGCGGCACGACCCGCACGAATGGATGAATGAGATCGATCATACCTCGCCGGGACCGGCCGAAGAGATGGGCCGGAAAATCGGCATCCGCGATTTCGACACCGGCACGCCGCTGATCCCCGTCAGCGAGCCGGGCATCGTCGCGCGCCGCGCCGGCAAGGTCTACCCGGAGAAGTGCCACTCCTGCGCCGCCGCCTTCGTCTGCGACGGCATCGATCCGCGATACCTGGCTGAGCGCGGCGACGCCGAGCTCGAGCCTTACACCGAGTTTCGGGGCGATCTGCTCGACCGAGAGCGGCTCGCTTATCTGCCCGCCTTCATCTGCAAAACCGCGCCGTTCGCCGACGCGCGTGGCGCAGTGCGGGCGGCTTTTGGGAGGTCAAATCGGTAAATGTGGCTCCTACCTTCGCGCGGCCGGCCGGGCAATCTTGCCCGGTTTTTTAATGCCTATCGCCAGACCGGCGGATCGACGCCGGGCATGGTGATCGTCGATACCGACGACTACCTCGCGCATCGACCAGCCTATAGCGAGCTCGCGCTCCCGATGGGCTGGTTGCTTAAGATCACCAGCGGCGTCACCCAAGGCGAAAAGATCGCCGAGGTCTGGCATCAGGTCAAAGACTGCGCCTGGCTCGGCCTTATCGGCGACGACTGCGTGCCCGAGACGATGGGCTGGGATCGCAGGCTGACGGAAGCTCTCGACGGCACCAACTTCGTCAGCTGCGACGATGGCTGGCAGGCGCCGAAACGGGTCGGCAATTGCTGGGTCATGTCCGGCGACCTGGTGCGCGCCGTCGGCTGGATCTTCCCGCCCGGGCTGCAGCACCTTTACGTCGACGACGTATGGGAAGAGATCGGCCACGAGGCCGGTTGCTGGCGCGTCCTAATGGACGTCAAGGTCGCCCACCGTCACGTGCTGAAGGGCGAGGCCGCGCCCGACGATACGCACCGGGCCGTCTATGGCAGTGACGGCAGCGATCCGCAGGCCGGCATGTGGCCGCTCGATGCCGCCGCCTATACCGGGTGGCAGAAATCGGGAAAGGCCGACACGATCGCCGCGGTGCGTGCGCTCAACCCGGGGCGCAACGCAGCCGATGCTGACGAAGAGCAAAAGGTGCAGGCCCGGATGGCGCGCGCCAAATCGCGCTTCGTGCTGATCGCCTCGCCCGTTCACCGCGGCTTCGAAGAGCCGTTTGTTACCTCGATCATCCAGACGGTGATCCTGCTCGAGCGCCTCGGCGTCCGGCAGGATTGTCAGTGGGTGAAGGGCGGCAGCAACCTTCCGAAAAGCCGCAATCAATTGGCGGCTGGCTTCCTCGCCGGCGACTGGACCGACCTCATTTTCATCGACACCGATATGGGGTGGGACCCGAACGCGGTGGTGCGCCTCCTGGCATCGGATAAGGATGTCATCGCCGCCGTCGGCCGGCGCAAATGCGAGGAGGTCAGCTGGTGCTGCAACCTCCCGGCGGGCCCTCTTCGGCAAGACGACATGGGTGCCCTCGAGGTCCCGCGCGCCGGCACCGGGCTGATGAAGATCACCCGCGATGCGCTGGAGCAGATCATCGCCGCCAGGCCCGACCTGAAGGGCCCGGGCGACGACAACATGAGCCCCGGCGAGCGCGCCAATTATCACCACTTTTTCCGCTTCGGCGATGACGACAGCGGCGAGGATTATGTGTTCTGCGACCTCTTCCGCTCGGTTGGCGGCGAGGTCTGGATCGATCCCGAAATCTGGCTCTCGCATACCGGCGAGAAGGCCTATGCCGGCAAGTTCGCCGACGCGCTGAAGCCGGTCGTCACCGTCATTCAGGACAAGGCCGCTTAAGCCGCTTTCGCCGGCGCTTTCGGCCGTTCGCCCCAATTTCGCAGCTTGGCAATGTTGCGAACGTTCCTTCCGCTTACGCCGTGCTTCGCGCCGACCTGATCCACGGTCAGATGGGGCGACTGCCAATCTTCACGAATTGCCTCGGCCGTCTCGAAATCGACGACCCGCTTGCCCTTCATCGCTGATGACCTCCGCGCCTGCGAGGCCCCGCTTTTACCAAAGGTCGAGACGTGAAACTCGTGGAATTTACGCGCGACATGGCCCCGCACGTCGCCGGCGAGAGCCGCCTCGTGCCCGACACGCTGGCCGACACGCTCGCGGCCGAGGGCGCCGTCATCAACGTCCGCCCCTGGCCTGACCACCAGCCCGATCCGAAACGCTACCTGCCGCGCGTCAAGCGGCCTGAGAGGACGCGATGACCCAGCTGCTCCCGGCGACCGCGATCACCGCTCCTGTCACCGCGCAAGTCGGCCCAACCGTCAAATTCAACGCCCGGCCGGACACCCTCGCGATCCAGGCGAACCTTATCGGCGGATCGAGCGGCAGCAGCATCGCGCTCTACGTGCAAACCTCCCTCGATAAGGGCGCGAACTGGATCGATATCGCCTCGCTTGCTTTCACCACGGCGGCGACGCGCGTTGTGGTGAACCTGTCCTCGCGCACGCCGGTTACGACGCCACTTGTCGCGACCGATGGCTCGCTGGCCACCGGACAGAAAGACGGCATTCTCGGCGACCAATTCCGCACCAAGCTGACCACGACCGGCACCTATAGCGGCACGACGATCGCCGTCGATATCAGCGGCAATCAGGTCTAACGGGAGCCCGGCCGGCCGGGAGCGAGCATGGCCGATTTTGACACCAAGCTGTCGGTCAGCGGCGTCAATTCGCCCTTCGGTATATCCACCGACGTCTCGCTTCGCGATGTGATCGCCGCGGAGAGCGGCGACGCCGCGGAATGCCTCTGGGGCGATGGAACATTTCGGGCGCCGACCGGCGGCGGTGGCGGCAGTTCGGTGCAGATCGGCGGGTATACGATTTTTGTCGATACCGACGGCAGCTTAAAGATCAAGGCGCCCGACGGTTCGGTCACGCCTCTGGTGATCAAGACATGAGGGATCGGGGTCAATGAGACATTCTTTCGGCATTGTCGCCTGTCCGCGTGGACATAGCGCACGCCGGCGCGCCGCCTGGCGCTGGGCACTATGGGCGATGGCCATCGTCTTCACGCCGGTTCTGGCGATGGGCGCTTACCAGCCCGCCTTCGTCCCGACCACATTTCTGAGCAATTCGGCGAAGACCATCGTCGCCTCCGTCACTGGCAGCATCACTTCCGGCCATCTGGCAACTTTTGCCGATAACGTCGGCACCATTCAGGACGGCGGCGCCGCCCCGACGGGCACGGTATCGAGCGTCACCTGCGGGACCGGTCTTTCAGGCGGTACCTTCACGACCTCGGGAACCTGTTCGCTGGCCAACATTGTGCCCACGATCTTCACCGGGTCGAGTCCCCTCACTCTCGGGTCGACCAACAATCTCGAAGAGATCATCGAGATGGGGACGCCGGCGGCACTCACCATAAACCTTCCAGCCTCGCCGGCCGATGGGACCTATCAGTGCGTCAAAGACGGGCTGAAGAATTTCGCCACCGACAACGCCACGATCAAGACTACCGACAGCAGCACCATCGACAAGGTCGCCGGCGCGACCGGGTATGTGATGAACCAAAACGGGCAGCAGAACTGCTTCTATTACAGTGCCTCGAAGACGAACTGGTACATCTTCTAAGCCGATGTCCCGTCTCCTAGCAGCGGCAGCCCTGTGCGCGTTTTTCTATTCGAGCGCAGGCTGGGCCGGGCATGCCGAGATCGCCCCGGCGGTTGCATCGGGCGCGACGCTGCCCGATACGCTCAACCAGGAATTCCATGTCTCGACCGCGCAGCTGGGCGCGGCATCGACGACAACACTCGGCGTTGTTACCGGCCTTTCCCAGGCACTGACCGCCGGGAAGACCTATCTCTGCGAAGCGCATCTTTCCGTTTCGACCGGGTCGAGTTCGGCTGGCGCCAAAGCCGGACTGGTCGCCACCAACAGCCTTTCCGCGACATCGATCAGCTATACGGCACTGGTCTACTCGGGAACCACGCTCTCGGCCAATACGACCGCGACGGCCCTCGCCGCAACCTCGGGCGGCATCGGCGCCACCGCGAGCGTCACTGACATCTTCATCACCGGGGCGATTGTCGTGAACGCGGCCGGGACGATCAACGTAGAGGGCGCTCAGAACGTCAGCAGCAGCACCGGCACGAATTTCCTGATCAATTCGACATTCAGCTGCGTGCGGGTGAACTGAGGGCGCTTAAAGAACGCGGCACCGCCCGGCCCAGGCCGGCGAGCGGATCGCGCAGTAGGCCGCCGCCGCGGTCGATCCCGTGTAGCGCTGGGAAGCGCCGCCAGCCCCTTAGATGGAAGTGATCGATGGGCCTGCAACGCGTCACCACGCTGATCACGCCCGCGGCGACTTACGCTCTCGTTGCGCTCGAGGATGTGAAAATCGAGCTCGGCATTCCCGACACCGACACCTCCAAAGACGCGCTGCTGACCCGGTACATCAATGAGGTATCGGGCGCCATCTCGCGCTATTGCAACCGCTCGCCGCTAGACTTCAACGAAGCATCGTTCCCGGTCGAGCTCGTCCAGGACCTCTTTTATCCCGATCGCGACGCCTATCCCTACCAGGTCCCGGGCGGCACTAGCGCGCTGCAGCTGGCGCGCTGGCCGCTCGTGCCGACCGTCACGCTGATGACGAGCGCCGATGCGCCGAGCGGGAATGTCCTGCCCTTCGCCAGCACCAGCGGGATCGCGCAAGGCCAGCCTGTCAACGGATTGAATTTGCCGCCCTCCGCAACGGTTGCCGAGGTCAGCGCAACAAGCGTCACCCTGAATGCACCGGTCGCCCTCGATTTGCCGGCCGGGACGAAGATCAATTTCGGCATATCGATCGTTATCGTCGACCCGCCCGGCACCAGCACCGCGCTCGTCCAGAACACCGATTTCGTCGTCAATCCCGCGTTCGGGCAGCTGATCAGGCTGGATCAGTTCCAGGCCTACCCAACCCTGTGGACGCCCGTAGCGACGACTGTCGTCTACAGCGGCGGCTATAGCTCGATCCCCGACGATGTTCAGGGGGCGGCGATGCGCTGGATCACGCAGCGCTTTAGCGATCGCGGCCGGAACCCGAACCTGCGGGCAAAAGAAGAGCCCGGCGTCGGGCGCGAAGAGTATTGGGTCGGCGGCCCGCCGATGAGCGGTGGGGTACCGGCCGAGATCGCCGAACCGCTCGATAGCTACCGGACTCCAGTGACGGCCTGATCGACATGGACCGCGCCGGCCACATCGCGCTCGAAGAATACGTGCACGCTGCCGAAGAGCTCTATGCGCACCTGAGCTTTGCCGATCGCCAGAACCCGCCGCGGCTCGCCTACCTGGTGCGCCAGCTGGGCGCGGCTCGGGGAGATTTCCTCGAGGCGATCAAAAGCACCGCTGCATCACCGGATTAGCACCGAATGCAAATCAACATCGCAGTCGTCGGCGACCGGGCGATCGCGCTGAAATTCGGCCGCATCCCGGTCGCGATCCATGACCGGCTACTGCAAACTATCCGGCAGCTGACCCTGCGGCTTCTCGACCGAATCCACGAGGCCGAACCGAAACTGACGGGGCGCCTCGAGGCGCGGACGAAGGCCTATTTCACCGACAAGGAAAACCTGATCCGCGGCGCGATCCGGCCGGGAAGCGCGCGCGCCGACAAGCTGAAGGCGATGGCGCTCGAATTCGGCGCCCACGGCACGGCCAGCGTCAAAGCCTACACCAGGGGAAACGACGTCGCCGTCCAGGCCTACAAGCGGCACGTCAACATCTCCGAGCATCGCTTCCTGCGCGACCCCTTCGCCGAGATGACCTCGGAAATCGAAACCGCGATCCGCCGGGCCTTCCAGTCTGCCGCCGACGCCTGATCCGAAAGATTTCGCGGCGATTTTCCTTTTTGCGAAAGTCCAATTTTCATGCGCGAAGACGTCATGACGGCGCTCTTCGCGCTGCTCACTGCGCCGCCCCTGGTGATGCCGTTCACAGCGACCGTTACCGCCGGCGACGTCAACGTCCACAACGTCACGCTGCCGCCAGGCGGCTCCCTGATCCTCAACATGCCCGTCACCGGCCAGGGCGTCGCCGAGGGCAGCGTCATCGCGAACCTCGACCCGGTCCAGCTGTCGCTGCCGGCGATCACGACGACGCCCGTCGCCGAGCTCACGCAGGGTTTTCAGACGACGGGGCGCCGCCTCCAGTTTTGGAGCAATGTTAAAGAACAGCCGGCGCTCTTCCTGGTCGATAGCGACGAGGAATGGCACGAGCACCCGCCGACAAAGCCGGCGATCGTCACGCTCGAAACCGAAGTCTGGCTCTATTCGAGCGCCGGCGAGAACCCCGACATCGTGCCGGCGATCGCGCTCAACGCGATGATCGAGGCGATCGACGCGCAGCTGCTGCCCAGCACCGTGACGGCCTCGGGGCAGATCCGCTTCACCATCCCGCAAACGCTGGGCGTGCTCGGCGTCATCTGGCTCGGCATCGAGGGCCGCATTCAAAAGACGCCCGGTCACATCGGCGGCCAGGGCATCGCCGTCATCCCGGTCAAGATCGTCATCACGCAGGCACAACGATGAGACTCCCGCCGCTGCCGCCAATCGATCGGTCGCGCCGCGGCGTCCTGACGATCGCCGAACCGGCCTTTCGGATCCTGCTCGGGCTCGGCCAGGAATACGAAGTGACCGGGTTCGCGCTCGACGTCCTCGGCCACCTGCAGGTCCACATCGCCGGCGGCGACATGCCGCCGATGGGCCTTTCGCCGGCACCGGTCAGCCTCGTCTGCCACGTCCAGGAAGGCCGATCTCTCGAACTGTCCTGGGCGCACGTCCCGGAGAAACGCTGGCGGCTGCCCTAAACCGCCCATACCGGCCGCGTCGTGAGGCGCCGCTCTTCCCCATCGATGGAGATCCCGAATGGCAAATCCTCTTGTCGGCACCGAGCACGTCGCCGTTCAAACGGCGGCCGGCAGCGTCGTCAGCGACACCGCCTCGAACGCGAAGGCGATCGGCCTGCTCGCCCAGGCGATCCCCGCGCGCGTCAACACACCGCTCGCGACCGCTGGCAATGGCGTGCTGTTGGCCGCGGCGCTGATCGGCAGCGTCATCACGCGGACCGGCCCCACCGGGGCCTTCACCGATACCACGGACACGGCTGCTGCGATCATTTCAGCCCTGCCCACCGAGGCGCCGATCAACACGTCCTGGCTGCTGACGATCCGCAACACGACGCCCTACGCGCAGACCATCGCCGGCGGCGTCGGCGTCACGCTCAATAGCGGCGGCAGCGTCATCCCGGCGAACTCGGCCGGCATGTTCCTGGTGCAATATACGGGCGCCGCGTCGATCACGCTGCAGCCGGTGCTCGTCACGCCGACCGATCTGGGGGTCATCGCGGTTTCGACGGCGATCGTCACCGCCGGCGCCGGCACCCTCACCGCCGCGGGGATCGTGGGCGGGGTCATCAACCGCTCAGGGCCGACGGCGGCCTATAGCGACACGACCGATACCGGGCCCAACATCATCGCCGCTCTTCCCAATGCCGAGGTCGGGCAATCCTGGGAACTGTCGATCGTCAACACCGTGGCCTTCGCTCAGACCCTTGTGGCGGGCGCCGGCGTGACGCTCTCGGGTCTCTCGAGCCCGATCCCGGCAAATGCCACGGCGACTGTGCTGTGCACCTATTCGGGCGCCGGCACGGTGACTATGCAGGTCACCGCGATCAACTATAACGCCGCGAGCGGGCGCGATCCGTCTAGTGCGGTAAGCCAATTCGGCGGCGGCACCGGCACCTTTGGCCGTGCGGGCCGCATCTATCGCGAGATCGACGCCGCCGCGCCGGTCAACCCGGCCGGCACCGGCACCGACTATGTGATCTCGGTCTTCTCGCTGCCGGCATCGAGTTTCGACCTGTTGGGTCGCGGGCTGCGCGTCACCGCCAAGGGCACGCTGGGCAGCAACACCGCCAACAAGACGGTCAAGATCATCGTCAATCCCGCGACAGCGGTAGTCGGCAGCGCAGTCGGCGCCGGCGGTATCACCGCTTGCTCGACGGGCGTCATCTCGACCAGCGGCGCCGCCGGCGGCTGGCAGGTCGAGGCCGAGATCGAAAAGTACGGCGCCAACGGTTCCAACACGCAGCTGGTCACGCCGCACGGTGCGATCGGAGGCGGGACGCATCTCGGCGCCGGCGGCGCGCCCCAGCTGGCGACGGCCACCGAGAGCGGCGCGATTTTGATCGCCATCACCGGAAATTGCGGCACCACCGCGACCGACATCGCCCTCTACAAGCACGACATCGACGCCTTCGACTAAGGCACTGGCCGCCCTTGCAGGCGGCCGGCACCGGGCCCGCTTCGGCGGGCCCTTTCTTTTTCTCCTGAGAGGATCCGGCAATGACGCAGCAGATATTCACGCACCTGCGAAGCGTGAGCTATTCGGTCGATGGCGCGCAAGTCGTCAACGTCAACACGACACAAACCGGCACCGAAGAGCAGAACGTCGATGTCGAGATTTCGGCCAGCACCACGAACGAACAACTGAATTTCGCGATCACGCTCGCGAACCTCAAATCAGCGATGCTCTACGCCGACAACCCGGTCGCGCTGAAGACCAACAGCACCGGATCGCCGCAGGAAACGATCACCCTTGGGCCGGGGCAGGAGATCGCCTGGCAGACGGGCGACCCTGGCTCGGCGCCGTTCGCCGGCAATGTGACGACGGTCTTCGCCACCAATTCGAGCACGACGACGCCGGTCAACGTAAAGATCCGCGCGCTGAGCGCCCAATAACCGGACCGATCCCCGCAGCGCCGTGAGGCGCCGCATTTCCCGCTGGATGGAGCCTTGCGATGCCCGCTGCATCAATCACGAATTATTATGTCGGGTCCGGTGTCGTCACCTGGACACCGCTTGGCAGTTCCACTGCCCTCGATCTCGGCAACTGCCCGAAGTTCGAGTTCGATCCCAAAGTCAACACGATCAAGCACAAGTCGTCGCGCCTGGGCCGCCGGTTCACCGACGACGTGCGGATCATCGATGGGGATCCCGAGGTCGCGATCACGCTCGACGAGTGGACGCAGGAAAACCTGGCGATGCTGCTGATCGGCAGCCAGGTCGGCAACACCGTGAACATCATGGATCAGGCGGATCTCAGGGGTCAGTTGGTGTTCACCGGCGCGAACCTGGTGGGCCCCAAAAAGCAGATCACCCTGCCGCTCGTGGTTCTGACGCCGACCGGAAAACTCGAATTCATCAACGCCGGCAACTACGGCGAGATTGAAATCATGGGCCAGGTGCTCGGCAACCCGACCACTGGCAGCTTCGGCACGATCGTCGACCTCGGGCCGCCGACCTAAAAAGGTCCCTCGGTCGGCCCCGCATAGAATTCGCATAATTTCAGGCGGTTTCTGCAGATGGTCAGCATTGTCGAGATTGCCCCGCCGCCGGCCGGGCAAAAGGTCCTTGTTCTCGGCCAGGAGGTCGAGATTTTCGGGATCACCAATCGCATGTGGGCGGTGCTCGCGCGGCGCTACCCGGAAATGAAGCGCAGATTTGCCAGCCTCGAGGTCCCGCCGGAAGACCTGAAGATCAGCGGCATGGAATCGGCGCCGGCGATCATCGCCGCCGGGCTCGGCAAGCTGGGTGATGATGAGGTCGAGGCGGCCGTCGATCGGCTGCCAAATGAGGCGCAGATCGCTCTGATGAAAGCGATCATGGAACTGAGTTACCCGCCAGAAAACCCTACGCCGGCGGCGACCCCGACGCCGCCCTCCGAAACCGAGGCCTCGACCATCTCGCCATAGCGATCGAGGAACTGATCGCGCTCGGACATCCCGGCGAAGCGGTATGGGATTACACCCCGCGGCGCACGATGGCTTTCGTCCGCCTGGCGCAACGGCGAAGCAATCGGGCAAAAGCCGATCGACTGTCACTGGCGCGCCTCGCGGCGCATGGCGACGGCGACGACGTGAGAAAGACGCTCGATCGACTGAGCCGGTGAGGTCCTGATGCCCAGCAACAACATGGACCTGACCGTCGCCCTTTCTGTCGGCGGCAACGCAGACGTAAAGCGTGCGCTCAACGACCTCGGCAAAGCAGTCCGCGACACCGGGAAGCAGATCGAGGATGCCGGTCACTCGGGCGACGGGTTCGCTGAAGCCGGCAAAGCCTTGTCCGAGGTCATGAGTCGACTCACTGGCCTCGCCGGGCCCGCCGGTGCCGAAATCGGCGAGCTCGCGACCGCGTTCACTACCCTCGGCGCTGGGATCGGCGGCGCACTCGCCGCAGTAATTGGCGCCGGCGCCGCGCTCGCCGGCCTGGCAGTGCACGCGGCCGAAGCGGCGAAGAAAATCGAAGAGGGCGCAATCCGCGCCGGGACGTCAACCGACAGCTACCAGGGTCTCAGCTTTGCACTTTCGCAGAGCGGTTCCAGCGCCGAGGGCATGGAAAAGGCCCTCAGCAAAATTTCGGAAGCGCAGTCGAAGGCGATCGAGTCCGCGAAAGATTACGGCGAAGCGGCGACCAAGATCAAACAGCACAACGAAGCGATGCGCGAGTCGGCTGAGAAATACGCCGACGCCGTCGCGCGGATCAACAAGGAGCACGCCAACTCCAAGGAGGACCGCACGCGCGACACGGCCGAAGCGCTCTACCGTAACCAGGTCGAAACCGATCGGGCGCTCGAAAAAGACGCGCAGGCCGGCGGCAAGCGTCGCGCCGAGATCGTCAAGGATCAGGAAGACAAAATCTTCTGGATCAAACGCGAAGCCAGGCTGAGAGAGGAAGAGGATCAGCGCCGCGAGCAACGCGAGCAAGAGCGCCTCGCGGAAGAGCGCTACCGCGAGCAGCAGGAAGCGCTACGCAAGTACAACCTCGAACTCGAGGCCGCTGCCGACAAAGCCGCCAAAAGCCTCAGCAAGTTTTCGAAGCTCGGCGTCGAGCTCCTTAACGGCACCACCGCGCGCGACACGGTCGAGGTCTATAAAGACGTCGCCAACGCGATTGCGCGGATCGAGGAACCCGCAGAGCGCGCCGCCAAGGCGGTCGAACTGTTCGGCCGCCGCATGGGCACGCAACTGACCGAAAGCCTGGCGAAGGGCTCGAAGGGGATCGACGATCTCATCGAGGAAGCAAGAAAGCTCGGGATCATCCTCGGCCCTGAGCTCCTGAAGGTCGGCAAGGAAGCCGGCGAGTCCTTCGAGAAAATGGAGGCCGTGATTGGCGCGGCGCTCAACCGGGTCGGGCTTGCCTTTGCGCCCCTCTTACAGAAGATCACGGACGCGATCTCCGAACGGCTGGGCGCCTCGTCAAAGTCGATCGGCGATTGGGCCGACTCGGTGGCGAAGACACTGGAGCCGATCTTCAACGACATCGCGAACGCGATACGGGGCGATCTCGACAAGATCCAAAGCCCGCAAGTCCGCGTTATGGTCGACGAATTCATCGCCCTCGCGCACGCGATCGAAATCGTCGCCGCGGCGCTGGAGCCAGTCATCAAATATCTGACTCTGTGCATCGAGGTCGCGGCGAAGCTCACTGACTTTGTGCTCGGGCCGCTTTTGGACGCGTGGGAAAAGAGCTCCCCGATGATCGTCGATGCAATTAAGGACGTGATCGGGTGGGTCGACTGGCTCATCGATAAGCTTGAAGCCGCGGCGAAGGCTCTAGGCTTTGTCAACAGTAAAGGCAGCGGTCCTCCTGCAGGAGCGCCAGCGGAAGGTCACGCCACTGGTGGCATGATCCACGGCCCGGGTGGCGTCGACCGGGTGCCGGCGATGTTGACTGCCGGCGAATACGTCATATCGAAGCCAGCGGTCGACCACTACGGCTCGGGCATGATGAGCGCCATCAACGCGCGTCACTTCGCGCTTGGCGGCTACGTCGACCGGATCGCCGATTTTATGACCCCGGCACCGCTCGCCTTCGCCGGCGGCGGCTCGGTCCCGTCTGCCGGCGCGCGGACACCAGTGCACCTGCATATCGACGGAAAGTCATTCGCGATGAGCGCCGATGATCACGTGGTCGGCAGCCTGACCCGCTACGCGGCGGGGCGGCAGATGTCGAGCGCCGGCCCGAAGCCGTCATGGTACGGCGGCCGATCGTAAGCAACGGAGGGATAGATGGCTGAAGCAAACCGGAACACTCAGGTCGGCAGCGCCGGCGGGACCGTGATCAACGTCGACCTGCGCCCGATCAATCACGCGGTGTCGAAAAAGGTGACGCTCTCGGCCAACTACACGACCGCATACCCGCCCGGGTACCCGTCGCCGCCGGATATGACTGGCGCCGAGGTCAAAGCCGGCAAGCTGAACTATCCGAAGACGATCAACAGCGGCACGACCATCGCGCTGCTCGGCGCCGAGGCCGATGCTCTGGTCGCCGCCGGCAAGGCCTCATACGCCTAAAAGCGGGCTGTCCGATGGATGAGCATCAGATGGATACCGATGGCGGCCATGACCGCGCCGCCCGCCGACGCGAGCTGAAGCGCGAGTGGAAGAAAGCTGCCGCCGCATTTTGCGCCGAAGAGAGCTACGCCACTTACGACCGCATGCTCGATGCTTACCGCGCCTGGAAGAATGCTTGCTGACGAGCAGATGGGGGGGGTCGGTCGGCTTGTTGATTGTTTTGCAACTCTTCGCGCCATAGGGTTGCTGCTTCCGTCTCACCGAGATGGCATGTCTCCCTGAAACTTTTAGCCGGCCAGGCCCCGCGCCTCGGCCGGTTTTCTTTTTGACCGGAGGCAAGCGCCATGTCCGACCTGCCGCCGGTCTCGGTCCTGCAGATCGAGTTCGTCGCCGGCAGCGGCATTCCCGGCGTCAATCCCTATTCGGCGCGCGGCGTCCATCAGACTCTCGACTGGATCGAGGCGGTCCAAGGAAACAAGGTTTTCAGGCGCAACGTCAACGGCGGCCTCGTCGACGTCAGCCCGCATCAGATGCGGAAATATCGCTCGGAGATCACTTGCAGCGACCAGGCGCCGCCGGCGATCGACGGCGTGCCTACGGGCACGATCGTCGTGGTCAGCTGCGTCGCCGAGCTCTCCTATCAGACGGGAACCGAGGTCCCGAGCCGCACGCCGGTCACGGGCAGCGAGCGCACCGAGGGCGCCTACACCTACTACAATCCGCAATTGACGATGATGGTCCTGGCCTCCCCGGTCGATTTCGACGAGTGGGGCGCGGTCGTCGGTTGGAAGCTGCTGCTCGAAGAGGTCTAGCGCGGGCCGTAGTGTTCGATCAGCCTGACGATCGCCTGGCGGTCGGTGAGCTCGATCGCGCCGAAGAATTCTAGCGGGCCGCCTTCTCCGTGGATCCTGCGCCTGGTGTATTCGGCGACCTTGGGGCGGGGCGCCGTGCTCTGCACGCTCGGGAAATTGACCGC
>Ga0307478_10000920_pt1 | contig 27723 bp, 26 predicted proteins | sample atmos_gasesECM4C_2_FD_203713 | JGI IMG/M metagenome (GOLD analysis project Ga0307478, IMG submission 203713) | Hardwood forest soil microbial communities from Morgan-Monroe State Forest, Indiana, United States - atmos_gasesECM4C_05 | ecosystem: Environmental > Terrestrial > Soil > Temperate...
GCACGCTGGGCAATTTCGATTTCACCGGGGCGCAACATTGAAAAGCAGATTCCTCGCTTCTCTCGGAATGACAAAAGCTACGGACGCAAGGTAAGTTGACACTTAGAGTACTGGATCGATGCTCTCTGCCCCACCAGCTCGAAAAACGGCAGCACGGCTGCCGCACTCCCAGGTCAAGGCCGGACGGCCAGCTTGATTTCGCCGCTGCGGCTCTTCATACGCTCGAAGGCTTGCGGTAAGTCGATCAAACGAATCTCTTCCGTCACGAAGTCCTGCCCGACAATATCGCCGCGGCGAATGGCTTCGAGGGCTTCGCGGATGAAACGCGGCGTGTGATGAAATGGCGAAATAAGCTTAATCTCGGAATAGTGAATGGCGGCGGGATCGATCGCTACGCTCGTTCCCGAAGGCAGTCCGCTGAAGAAATTCACGACACCGCCTCGGCGAACCATGGCCAGCGCTTGTTCCCAAGTCGCGGGATTTCCGGCGGCTTCGACAACAGAATCGGGACCGCGGTGGTCTTCTGTCAGAGACTTCACGGCCGCGACGACATCGTGCGTTTCCGTTACGTTGATGGTGGCAATCGCGCCCAGCCTGCGGGCTACATCCAGAGGCGCGGTGCGGCGCGCCACCGCAATCACGCGCACGCCTCGTCGCGAAAGCATGCGCACGAACGTGAGGCCGATGGGGCCGCAACCAATCACGGCTGCGGTGTCGCCATTGCGGACTTCCATTTCGTGAATTCCGCGGAGCACGCAGGCAAGCGGCTCGACGAGCGCCGCGCTTCCGTCATCAACGGAGTGCGGCACTTCCAGCATGTTCTCCATCGCGATGCGGCCGGGGATGCGCATGTACTCGGCATAGGCGCCATTGTTGAACAGCAAATCTTCGCAAAGATTCTCCTGGCCGCGGCGGCAGTGGTAGCACCGCAGGCACGGCGCGGAATTTGCGGCAACTACGCGCATGCCAATACGCCAGCGAGCGTCCACGCGCTTGCCCACGGCAGCGATATCGCCAACGACTTCGTGGCCAAAGACGGCAGGGGGCTGGATCATTTTGGCGTGATAACCGCGCTTCCAGACTTTCAAATCGGTACCGTCGGTCAGCGCCAGGCGAACACGAAGAAGCACTTCGTCCGCAGCGAGATGCGGCACGTCGATCATCTCGATGCGCAAATCTTCGCTGCCGTACAACACGGCTGCAGTCATCTTCGAAGGGACGATGACCCTCGCGACGGCGAACTTCACTTCTTCGGCGACTTCCAGTTTCTTGGTCGTGGTTGTCTTCATGCGTGAGTGATCAGAATCTTTAGCGATTCGGCCGTTGGCCGGGCCGCAAGCTCCAAGCCTTCCTGGATTCTATCCAGAGAAAAACGATGCGTGACAATCTGCATGACAGGCAGTTTCTTTCCCAGCACCAGATTCGCCGCTGATTCTTGGATGTCCACGGCTGCGCTATAGCTGCCCAGGATTTCCTTTTCGTCGATCCCCACGGCCGCCGCAGGAAACTCGATCTTCGTGACCGGATCGTTTGCCGCGAAAAGCAGAACGCGTCCCCCTGGTCGCGCCGTTGCCAGAGCATCCGTAACCACCGACGGATGCGCTACAGCGACGAGCACCGCATCCACACCCCGACCGTCCGTACGGGCGCGAACCTCATCTACAAGCTTACCACTGGTTGGGTCAAACGACTCCAAGGCGCCCAGAGCCAGGCTCTTTGCACGACGTTGTGGAATTGGATCACTGGTAAAAAGTTTGGCACCTTCGAGCTTGCTGACCATGAGCAATTGCAGGCCGATTGGTCCGCAGCCCAGGATGAGAACCGTTTCGCCGGCCGTGATTCGGGCTTTCTGGACGGCTTTCACGATAGTGTTGATGGGCTCGATGAAAGTGGCCTCTTCAAAGCTGACATTATCGGGGAGCGCGACGATGCCTCGCTCGGCAACCCAGGGCATGGCTTTGACGTATTGGGCGAATCCGCCGCCGTTGGGCGTGAAGCCGGCGGTCAGCCCGGTCGTTTTATATTGCTTACACTGGGAGAAAAGGCGCTTCTCGCAATAAAAGCACCTGGCGCAGGGCGTGTGATGAAAGCTCATCACGCGATCGCCGGGAGTCCACTTGGTTACGCCGCGACCGACCGCAACGACAGTGCCGGCAAGCTCGTGGCCCAGGATTTGCGGCGGCTCGACGTAACGCTGAAAGATTTTCTTGATGTCCGTGCCGCAGATGCCGCATGCCGCGACTTTGATGAGCACTTCGCCGTCGCCGACTTCGGGGACGGGCACTTCTTCAACGCGCACGACGCCCTTATCGCGGTAGACGCCCGCTTGCATGGTTTTCGGGATTGGTCCGAGCGAGTTCAGAGTCTCGGATGCGGTTCCGATGCTGCTCATGTCGCCGAGACCTCTTCGACTTTCGGAGGGGCGACTCTCGTCCAGTTTTGCGAGATGGCGGAAATGTAGCGATCGAGAAAGTCAGCCAAGGATTTACCGGCGGCGCGGCTCTGCCGGCCGAACTGCAGCAAAAGGGGAATGCGGTAAGGACTGAGGCCGACTTCTTTCAGGAGACCGCCCATTTTCAAATGGCCGTGAGAATCGAGGATGCGCCCAAAATCCACGGGCAAGTCCTCGTCCGCAGCGTCGCTGATGGCCCGCACGACAACGCACGGCACATGGCGCTGCATGGCGGCTGCGAGTATGTAGGTTGTTTCCATCTCAACGACGCTTCCCTTCCCGCTCAGTTCTTCCTTTTCTTCAGCAGTTGCAACAATTTTCTCAGAAGTAAGGGAAACGTTCACGGGCTTCGCGCCGGAGGCAACCGCAAGATCAAGAAGGATTGCGTCGCTCTCCGCTTTGGAGTATTGGTCCAGCGTTTCCGAAGTCCGCGCTACGACGACGTCCCTCGGCTTTAGATCGGCGTCGAGCGAACCAGCGAGGCCAGAAGAAATGCAAACGTCGTGAACTTCTACTGGAATCGACAGCATTGCTTTGGTGGCATGGTCACCGCCGATGCCCGTCAGCAACACGGTGACCTCATCGGGGCCGATGTTAGCTTTGAAGAGATCGAATTCGCGGCGAGTCTCCCAATTGTCGAATTCGTAGGGAACAAAGGGATGGCGAGAAGACCATGGTGAGAACTCGGCTTTGATGGCGAAGGTGACTAGGATGCGCATAATTCTATAAATCTCTTATGATGCCGGGCCGAGCCGCTGGGCTACTAATACGCCCAGGGAGGTACAGCCTAGACGAAACCGGTTACCTAGGCTCTAAGCAGCGGCGCGAAGCATTTTCCTGGCACGACTGGGCTTCACGTAGCCGTTCGTTTCGTACCAGCGAACCGCGCGTTCCAAGGCTGCCGCGACCGAGCCAGGCTTAAAACCTAATTCGCGCTGCGCCCGCGTGCAATCCACGAACATCATGTGCCGCGCGATTTTTACGCCCTCGACGGGAATTTGCGGCTCTCTTCCGATGAGCCGCGAAAATGCCAAGTTCATGTAGGCTACACCCAAAGCCACTCCGTGAGGAATCTTCAGCGTTGGAGCGGACAGACCCGTAATCTTGGCCAGCGCGTCCAGCATCGCCTTGAGCGTCAAATTTTCCGCGCCCAGCAAATAGCGCTCGCCCACTCGGCCTTTTTCCGCAACCAGCAAATGTCCTGCGGCGCATTCTTCAGCGCCGACAAAATTCAGGCCGGTCTCGACGTATCCCGGCATCTTGCCATTCAAAAAGTCGAGGATGATTTTCCCTGTCGGCGTGGGCTTCCAGTCCCCAGCCCCGACCGGAGTGGTAGGCATGGCCACAACCAGCGGCAGTCCTTGTTTTGCGGCGTTGAGTGCCTCGCGCTCGGCCATCCACTTCGAGCGCTTGTAGTGGCCGACCATTTCTTCGAGCCTGGCATCGGTGGCTTCGGTCGGCAACTCTGGGCGGTCGACGGCGATCGTAGCAACTGTGCTGGTATAAATGAATTTTTCGACCCCCGCGCGTTTCGCGGCGTCGAGCAAATTCTTCGTGCCGCCAACATTAGAGTCATAAATTTCGCGCGATTTTCTAGACCACAGCCGATAGTCGGCGGCGACATGAAAAACGCATTTCACGCCAGCCAGGGCGCGTTCGAGAGAGGCTGGATCGCGCAGATCGCCGGTCACATACTCAAGCGAGAGGTCGGCGACCGCCCGATTGGTGCTGGAAGGACGCATCAAGACGCGCACCGAGTCCCCACGAGCGACTAGTTGCCTCGCAACATGGCTGCCAAGAAAGCCCGACGCACCTGTGACCAGAGTGGTCATCCGGCTTCGGCGCCTTCCTCAAAATTGTCTGGCTGTGATTCCGAAAGGGGCTGGCGCTCGGTCTGGCGAGAATTTCGCGAGGCCGCTGGCAGCGCCACGGATTCAACCAAATCCGAGAGCAGCGCCCAGCGCCGGCTCAACAAACGGCGGCGGAGGCGGTTGACATTCCGCTCAAGCTCCGGCGAGAGCGCAGACCGCGTTAACAAGAATCCGTCTACGTCGAGCTTGCTGATTTCAGCGTGGAGTTCCTCCAGTTTGCCGTCTTCAGCGCCTGGCCGCACAACGAGATGCGCACAAGTAAAAAAACCTGCAAGCCTTGCCATACGAAGCGCTTCGATTCCGACGCGGAATGCGCCGTCGCGGGCAGTGCTGCGGTCGCGAAACGGATCGATTCCATCGAAACGGACAGCGAAATAAAAACGGGAAGACGGCTGAAACTCATGAAGCCGGCGCTTCAAAGAGGCACCGGAAGTCTGCAAAAAGACATGACGGCCGGACGCCGCCAGCGCATTGGTGAAACGTGGGACTTCGGGATAATCCAAAGGCTCAGAACCAGAAATCCAAAGGATGGGCGACCGGTATCGTGGAACCAGAGTGCTGGACTGCGAAGAGCCGTTATCCACGCGGGGAAGGGTCGGGGAAAGTGCAGCAGCACCCGTATGGAAGTCGGTGTCCGGCGAAAGCTGCAGAATGAAGGGGAAACCGTTTTTGTTAGTAATTGCGCGGGCGGCCAGAGCAAAAATGAGATCCGCGGTGAACCGCAGAGAAAACGTCATCGCGGGCTCTAGAACCCGCTCCGCAGCCGGAATTCGGCTGGCTGGAACTGCATGGCGCAATATTCGTGCGGACCTTGCACCTGATTACGGAAGCGCGCGAGCGCATAAAGCGGGAAAGAATTGCGATAGAGGTGGTACTTCAAGTAAAACACGCCGGGGAATCCGGTACCGGTAAACTCGGCTTCGCTCCAGGAGCCATCGGTGTTTTGCTGATGCACGAGATAAGCAACCGCCCTCTGAATCGCGGGATCATTCGCTTGAGCGCCCGCGAGCAGTCCAATCAATCCCCACGCCGTTTGCGAGGCCGTGCTATTGCCCTGCCCTTTGGTGGTGGGATCGGTGTAGCTCCACAAGGATTCGCCAAAACTTCCGTCAGCTTTCTGAACCGCACGCAGCCAGCTCACCGCACGCTGGCAAAATTCCTTCGCTGTAAGCGAAACCGTTTCCAGGGCACGCAACGCGCCGCTGGTTCCATAAACGTAATTCACGCCCCAGCGTCCGAACCAGGAGCCATCCTCGCACTGGTCTTTCAGCAAGAATTCTACGGCTCGTCGAATCGCGGGATGCTCCGCCGGCCAGCCGAATCGTCCGAGGCACTCTACAACGCGGGCCGTCACATCGGCCGTCGAAGGATCAATCATCGCGTTGTGGTCGGCGAATGGAATGTTACACAGAAGCTGGCGCGCGTTGTCGCGGTCAAAGGCGCCCCAGCCGCCATCTTTGTTCTGCATGCTGAGGAGCCATTGAAGGCCAAGACGCACAGCAGTTTCCATACGCTCGGAATCGGGATGCTTTACGCGTTGCAGTGCCATGAGAACGAAAGCAGTGTCGTCGACGTCCGGGAAAAAATCGTTGCGAAACTCGAACGCCCAGCCTCCGGGTTCGGCATCTTTATTTTTGAACTGCCAATCGCCTGGGCCGAGCACCTGCTTGGAGAGCATCCAATCCGCGGCTTTCACCAGCGCGGGATGATCCGCCGGCAGCCCAGCCTCTTCCAAAGAAACCATGGCGATGCATGTGTCCCAAACGGGAGAGACGCACGGCTGCATGCGAATCGTGTCGCCCTCTTCGATCTCGAAGCGTGAGAATTCGCGAATTTCGCGAGCGGTGAGCGGATCGTCGGGGCCGTGGCCGAGCGCCATCAACGCAAAGATCGAATTCATCATCGCGGGATAAATTGCCGCGAGACCTTCGCTGCGCTCCATATGAGCAAGCATCCACGCTTTCGCTTCGCGCAGGGCGCGGTTGCGCAGCGGCTTCCAGGGTAGCTTTTCGTAAAGTTTCAGCGCGCGATCGATGGCCAGGAAAACGTTACGCCAGGAGATGAGTTGCTTGCTCCAGTCAAATGCCGCGGCTTTGTGCGAGATGTCCTTGAAGAGTTCGTCGACGCGAGCGCGCTCTGGCAAACGCCAGTCGGGCCGCAGCGCGGAAAGTATGGCCATGGGGATGACGATGCCGCGGGTCCAAGACGACATTTCGTAAATATTGAGATAGAACCATGTCGGCAGGAGCAGCAGTTCCGGCGGAATCGAGGGAACAAGCTCCCAGCCAACCGCGCCGATCAGCGCGAGGTAAAAACGCACATAAGAATTTGTGTATTCGAGGCCGCCCAGACGGTGCACGCTTTCGCGCGCTTGCGCCATGTGTGGCGCGTCAACGTCATCGCCGACGAGCTTCAGCGCGAAATACGCCTTGCATGTCGCGTTGAGGTCAGACGGTCCGCCGGGGAAAATATTCCAGCCGCCATCGGGCAACTGGCGCCTCCGAACATAGTTCGCGAGCTTGGCGATGCGGCCGGGATCGGCCTTGCCAAGAACATACAGGTAATAAATGTAATCAGATTCGAGCGTGGTATCGGCTTCGAGTTCGCCAAGCCAATAGCCCTCTTCGGCTTGCAAGGAAAGGAGGTGATTCGCGCCGCTCTCGATGGCTTGTTCGAGAGAACCGGACAAATCCTGATCTTGCCAGATTGGTGGTATTAGAGGTGCTGGCCTATCCAGGCCGATGCGTGTACCTGTCGCCAAATTGCATCCCCCAAGATAGAGTCTACAGAAATGCAGGTGGATGAAAACGCCGCTTCCGGCCCTAAGTCCACCTAACTGCCTTATTCCTGGTCACTTCCCGCAGTTCCTGGCCCGAGCGCCAGACCCCATCGAGACCGAGTAACACGAGTACCACTAAATTATCGCCGTCTTGCGGCGACGGGTCAACTTCTAAGATGCACGGACGTTACAGAATCGTTGTCAAAGCGCGATACTTGGCGGGGACTGTAACGCTCTTTCAACGAGCACGTGGAGAGGCTCAGGAAGCGGCTCTCCTTCGCGCTGGGAAACCGAGGGCTTGCTGCGCAACAAATTGGCGGGGAGCTTTATCCAGGATGGGGCGGCGGCAGGATCATCCATCGAGCCGCGGAGAACAAGTGCATCGGCGCGGTCGAGCGCGACGCGAGCGGAGTCCTTGAAATCTTCGCGGGCAGGATCGATTACCGCGAAATAAAGATTCGGTTTCATGAATTGCAAAAGCGAATTGCTTTCAAGGATCAGCGGAGGCGAATCCTGCCCAGTTTCGGAGACTGTTTCTCTCAGAGCATCTCGCATCAACGGCAGGCCTTCGGCGAGAAATCCTTGCTTCGTCCTGAGCCAAAACGAGAGCTTCGCACCTGCCGCAAGAAACCGCGCGCTGTCCGTGCCTGACTGCGGATGGGCTTCCCACTCGATGGCGCATACGTGTTCGTCGGGAGCGCAGTCGCAATTGTTGCCGTTCTGGGCGCAGACTCCGTGGCCATATTGTGTGATTTTTCCCGCGATCCAGTTGGCTTGCGGGAAGGCGTTTATGATGTCGCACACCAATTGCGTTTTGCCGATGCTGCGGGTGTGCCCGCCAACTACAATCACGCGCCATCGAGGAGTTGCGCTCACGTCCCTTTCCTTCTGCTTTGGGCTTCCAGCTTGGCTTCCAACTCTTTGATGCGCGCGGCTAACTCCGGTACACGCGCCTGCCAAGCAAATTGTTTTTTGAACTTGTCGAGCGGACGTGCGGGTGTTCCCCAGACGGGTTGCCCGCTGCGAATCGTTTTGCCTCCGAGAATTCCGGATTGGGCGCCGATGACCGCGCCATCCTCCAGATAACATTGTTCTGCAAAGCCGGCCTGGCCGCCCACCACCACGTGATTGCCAAACTCGCAGGAGCCGGAAAGACCGACTTGCGCCGCCATCACTGTGTGCGCGCCAATCTGGCAGTTGTGGCCGATATGCACGAGGTTATCCAGTTTAACGCCTTCGGCGATACGCGTGTCGTCCAGCGAGCCGCGATCGATAGTCGTATTCGCTCCGATTTCCACGTCGTCCGCGATTTCCACGATGCCCGCTTGCGGAAATTTCCAGTAGCGCCCTTCGCCCTGGGCGTATCCAAAGCCGTCCGCCCCGATCACTGCGCCGGAATGAATCTCCACGCGATGCCCGATTCGAACGCCGGCATAGAGCGTTACCCGCGGGTGAATGCGGCAGTGATCGCCTATCCAGGAGCCTGCGCCGATCACGCTGTGCGCGCCGATTTGCGTGCCCTCGCCAACGTGAGCGTCTTCGCCGATCACCGCAAATGGCCCGATACCCGCGTATTGGCTCACCCGCGCCAGTGGCGCCACAATCGCCGTCGGATGAATCCCCGTAGCGATAGGGGCTTTTCCGAGGATCAGAGCCGCCGCTTTTGCAAAGGCAACTTTCGCTTGCGAGCTTCGCAGAACTGTCTTACCGGGCAACGCCACTTTTTCCGCGGCAATCACGCACAGCGCTGCCGACGCTGCGGCGCGCTCCGCGTGTTTGGCTTTCTCGACATAGATAAGGTCATGCGGCCCGGCGCGCTCAGGCGCCGCAACACCGCGCAACTCGACGGCGCCATCTCCTTCCAGCTTTGCGCCGACTGCCTCCGCCAACGACTTCGCCGTTTGCATCATCGAAGACCCCTCTCAAAAATCATACAGCTCGGGCTCGCCTTTGGGCCTCGTCTTCCATCGCTTGTGAACCCAAACCCACTGGTCCGGATGTTTGCGAATAATCCCTTCGATTACCTTGGCGAACCGCTGCGTATTTTCAAAGACGTCGTGTTCCGTGTCTCCCGTCCGAATCAGCTCCACGGGAGGCTCGAAACGCAGGCGATACTTTTGAATGGTCTCATCCCAATACGCGTATCCGGGCACCACGGCCGCGCCGGTGTGCAATGCCACTCGCGCAAGACCAGTCGTCGTACAGGCCGCGGTGCCGAAGAAATCAACAAAAACGCCTTCCGACGGCATGGTGTTTTGATCCGCTAGAATACCGATGGTTCCGGAGTCTCTTAGAATTTTCAGCATAACGCGCGCGGATTCATTTTTATAGATGGGCTTATTGCCTGACGAACAGCGGTATTGATTGACGAGCGCGTCGAGGCGCTTGTTGTCCAGGGGCCGCGCCATGTAATGCAGCGGATAGCCGTAAAGCGCATGCGCGAAGGAGGAGAGTTCCCAGGCGCCGATGTGCCCCGTTAAATACAGCACGCCTTTACCGCGCCGCTGCCCTTCCAGAAAATTTTCGTGCCCCTCAAGAATCACCACCTTTTCGATGTTTTCCCTGGAGAACCGCGGAAAACGCACAAACTCAGCCGCCATCCAACCAAGATTGCGCACCATCTTGCGTGTCACTTCTTTGCGCTGCGCATCGGTCCAGTCAGGAAAAGCAAGCCGAAGGTTAAAGGCTGCTGTTTTCTGCAACCTTGGCTGCAACGAAAACGGCAGCCTGGTGACAATTGCCGCAAAGCCGCGTGCGAGGCGCCTGGGCAGAGCACTAAGCATCTTTAAGATCAACCAAACAGCGGCGAATTCGAGCCATTCCCTCATTCGGTTTTAGCGGCCGCAGGGCGGCCGACGGGCGACAGTATGCAAGAGGTGGCCGCTTCGAAGATAGAGTTTCAATGCTAAACTTTCGCTTCCGTGACCGCATCGCTCACCACCATCTCTGAAAAACCGTGGGCTGGCTCTGCCGCCCGAATCGCCTGGGCCATTCTCATTCTTGCAACACTGTACGTTTGTTACTTCAGCCATCTCGGTGCCATCGGTTTCGTGGGGCCAGACGAGCCGCGTTATGCATGGATTGCGCGAGACATGGCCGAAACAGGCGACTGGGTTACGCCACGGCTTTACGGGAAGCCCTGGTTCGAAAAACCGCCGCTTCTCTATTGGGGCGCCGCTCTTTCCTTCAAACTTTTTGGCGTAAGTGAAGCCGCGGCGCGATTGCCGAGTGCGATTTCCGCGCTGCTCGCGGCTCTCGCGCTGGCCTGGCTGGCGTGGCGTCTCTATGGTACGGAAACCGCGCGCTGGTTGTTATTGCTCCTCCCTACGACGGTCGGCATGATCGGCTTTTCCCACGCCGCCGCTACCGACATGCCCTTCAGCGGGATGCTCACCATCGCGATGGTCTGCGCCGCCGTCGTCCTCGGCCTCACTCGCGACGCAAACACTCCCGTAATCCCCCGAACACGATGGCTGGCCCTGATTTTGTTCGGGTTCTTCCTAGGTCTCGCGGTTCTCGCGAAGGGACCCGCCGCGATTATTCTCTGCGGCGGCGCCCTTTTCTTCTGGGCAATGTTCACCAAACGCTGGCGCGATGCCTTTCGCCTATTTCATCCTGCCGCCATCGCCGCATTCTGTTTAACAGCGCTACCGTGGTACATCCTCTGCGCCCGGCGCAATCCAGATTTCTTCCGCATCTTCATTATCGAACACAACTTCAAACGCTACCTCACGCCCGAATTCCAGCACAGCCAGCCGTTTTGGTACTACGGCCCGATTTTGTTTGTTGCTCTATTTCCATGGCTTGGTATGACCCTTAGCGCTATTTTTTACAGCGTCAGACACAAACTCGGGATGAATCTGAATTCGAGCACCATTTTCTTTCTTGCATTCAGCGCGTTTCCAGTCATTTTCTTTTCGATCTCCAATTCGAAATTGCCCGGTTATGTCTTGCCTGCCATTCCCGCTTTTGTTTTCCTCACCGCCTATGCACTCGCAACCGCGCTTCGGCTGGAAAAGGTTCCCGTTCCAGCAGGCTTCGCTGTCCTCGCCCTTACTCCGGTCGCGCTGATTGCTGCGGTAGGTCTCAGCATTTATATTCCGGGAAAACCAGAAGCTCTGCATCTATTCGCAATAACCATCTCTCTTTTGGCTCTCTTCGCAATCAGCACAGCTCTCGTGTTTGCGTTCAGTGGAATACATAGAGCGACGCTTATGACGGGAATCTTAGCTTGGGTCTGTTTCATCGCCCTTACCAATCATATCGCGATGCCTTGGCTGGATCCCCAGGTCTCTGCGCGTGCGATTGGTCGGAGCATCCTTCGCAATCCAGAAATTGCTGGCAGCGTCAAGGTTTTCCGAGTCCAAAGAGGCTTGCAGTACGCATTGAATTTTTATCTGCACCGTGAACTCAAAGAATGGAGTCCTTCCGATCCCGAAGACCAGTATGTAGTTTCTTCCCTGTATGGAATCTTGAGCCTCCGGGAGAAGCAAATTCGTTATGAACTGGTGGATGACACCTGCATGGACGCAATTCTTGTTCGAGTTTGGCCGTCGCTGGAGGGCCACACGGAGAGAGCGCCGTCGATAATTATCAACTCGGCTTCCGGCAATATCGAAAAACCGAAGCTTCACCGCGCCGGTGTGCCAGTAGCGGGCAGCTTAAGTAGGAAAAAACTAACCACGCGATTCTCATAATCGCGCTTGTCGTTGTCGTCCATGGCCGCGAAATTACCGTGCGGAATCATCGCCTGATCCCGTGGCTCCGGCGCCTTCGCATACATCTGACGCGTAATATCGGCGAGCTCGGGGTCGTCGGAGGCTTCGATAAATAGTTTCGGGATGCCCGCAAGAGTATTCAGCTTATTCGAGAGCGGCGGATCTTCGCGGTACTTGTAGTTCAGCCATGTAAAACTAAATTGCGCCGAGCGCGCCATAAGAGGAAAACCGCCGAGGCCGGTGCGTTCCACACCGATTTTCACCATCTGCTCGGGCATGTCGTAAACAGAATCCAGCACGATCGCGCGAATGCGGTGATCGTTTTCCGCCTCCCGCAAGGCTGAATAGGCTCCCAAATTATAGCCCCACAAACCAAGTCGCGCCGGATCAACGTCGTTGCGCGACGCCACGGTGTCAGCGGCCGCGCGCACCTCGTCGGCCTCGCGATATCCAAACGTTGTTATCCCGGCATTCCCCCCGTGCGCGGCAAAGTCAAAGACAAACACATTGTATTGATGATCCTGCAACGCCGAAACCAGTGTCAGCAGTTCCCCGCGGCTCGATCCGTAGCCATGGCAGAGGATAATCGTCGGCGCGCCGCGCAATCCGGGGAAAAACCAGCCGTGCCGCGTGCCCAATCCCGAAACAGTAAAGTCCACAAGGTCCGGCTTACCGGGAAAGCTCTCCATATCAATTTCGCTGCTGGTGCGCTGCGGCTTGACGATCCGGTAGACGAGGAAGCCCGCGATGGCGGCGGTCGCCAGCACCGCAAAGAAAACCAGCGCCAAAAAGGCCATAAACAATTTCGTATACAACTTGGTTGGATAACGGAGTTCGTAGAGGATCGACATTCGTAGTCTGCGCCCTGACGCGGCCAGCGCCGCCGGTTTTCACTCCTTACTAAGAAACCATGATAAGCGGGATGTTAGCACACCTTCTTTGGACCCTTTCGGGAACCATGCGCGCGTTGTGTCGGAATTGCATCGTCGGGGGGCCCCGCTTGTTTGTGCGGCCACCGATTCGGCTATCATAGAGCTTGCGCGGCAGGGGCCGCGAAGCACCCTTCTTGCACATGAATATCATCGATTTGCGCCAGACGACGGTCCGCCAACTCGAGCCGCTCCTTGAAGAGGAAGCGCGGCACTGGCGCGATGAACTCCATTGGGACTACCGCAGCGCCCTGGAATTGATCAAGCGCTTCCTCGACGCCCACGCTCTTGCAGGTTGCGTCGCTTTCGAAAATGGCAACGCCGCCGGTTACTCCTTTTACGTCCTTGAAGAGCAGAAAGGCCTCATCGGCGGCCTCTATGTGTCCGCAAAATTTTCGCAGGCCACCATCGGACAGCGCTTGCTGGACGAAATGCTCTTCTCCATGCGCGCGATCCCGCAGCTCTCACGTATCGAAGCTCAACTTATGCCCTTCAGCGGACCGGTGGAGGTTCCGCTCAGCGAGCAAGGCTTTCGTCTCTACTCCCGCCAATTTATGCTGCAGGACCTGCAGAAGCTGCCCGAGGCCAAGCTTGGCGTCTCCGCTGGAATGCGCCTGGACCGCTGGAATGATCGCTACTTCGAACCTTGCGCCAAGCTGATTTATTTGGCGTACGCGAACCACATCGACGGCGAAATCAACGATCAGTACCGCAGCCGCTCCGGTGCTCTGAAGTTCCTGAAAAACATTATCCTGCTGCCGGGCTGCGGCCACTTTGTGCCTGGTGCCTCGTTTGTTCTTCGCCAGCCGGGCAGTGACGATCTTGTTGCCGCGGTCCTTACTAGCGAAGTTTCCCCCGGCGTCGGCCACACCACACAGATCTGCGTGCTTCCCGGTTACCAGGGCCACGGCCTCGGCCGCATGCTGATGCAGACCTCCGGCGAGACGCTGCGCGGCATGAAGTTCAAGGAGTTAACGCTCACGGTCACTTCGGAGAACTACGGCGCCGTTCAGCTTTACGAAAAGCTCGGCTTCACAAAGATTCGAACGTTTACCGCGGGCGTCTGGCCGCGCTAGCAAGACGCTCACTTCTTGCCGCGGTCTTTCAGTAAATTCTTCAGCTCCGACATGAATTCCTGCACGTCCTTGAAGTCCATGTACACGGACGCAAAGCGCACATATGCCACCTTATCCAGCTTTTTCAACCGGTGCATGATCATTTCGCCGATTTCCGTCGTGGTGAGCTCGCGCTCCGTCGCTTCATGAACCACGGCTTCGATTTCATCGACGATGGCTTCGAGTTTCGGCGTCGCCACGGGCCGCTTTTCGCAAGCCTTCAGCAATCCCTGAAAAATCTTCTGGCGTTCGAAGCGCTCGCGCCGTCCATCCTTCTTGATCACCATGTACGGTATTTCGTCGATGCGCTCGTAGGTGGTAAACCGCCGGCTGCACTTGAGGCACTCCCGCCGCCTCCGAATCGTGTCTCCAGCGCGGCCCTCGCGTGAATCAATCACCTTATCGTCCAAATGCGCGCAGAATGGACACTTCACTCGTTCTCTCCTGCCAGCCTAGTTCTCCAACGATTCTTTCTCATGTTCGGCCATCTCTCTTAACTTCCCCAACGAAAGTCCTTGATGCAGCAGTATTGGTAATCCAATCACCGCGACTGCAGCGAATGTGATAAGCCAAATCACGATAGCAACCGCCGTGGCAAGCTCCGTTTCTATCCCAAACACCTTCGTGAATACAAGAATGGACGCTAATTGCGAACCGCCGCCAATTCCCGGCAGTTGCACGATCGAGCCTACGAGCGAGAGCGCCATCACCAGCATGGCATCCCCCAATCTGAAATCCGCCAGGCTTCCGCCAAAAGCGCGTATCACCCACTGATACACAAACAGGACAAGGACCCAGTGGAGCCCGGAGTATAGCGCGGCCAGCGCCAGATCGCCCCAGGTCCGAATCGTCTGCACGCCCCGCGCGAATCCCATCAAAATTCGCGCGACGCGAGCCTTCCAGTTATGCGCACCGAGCCACGGAGCTAAACGGAGCTCAAGTAGTGTCGTCCCGCGAACCCGAAGAAATACGAGGAACGCGATCGCGCCCAGGACGCCAACGCCGAGAAGCGCTCCGGCCGCTTGGAACGCGGGCACAAATTTCCCGGCTGTTTCTTTCGACTCCATGCCCGATTTGATCAGCAACAATGCCGAAGCCGCGACGACCAAAGTGCTGGCAGTGTCGAGAATTCTCTCAACCAGATAGATCCCGAAAAGATCAGCGGCCGGCAATTTCTCTTTCCGTGCGAGCAGCAGCACGCGGATCGGCTCTCCAGGCCGGCCCAGCGCAAGCACCGCCGCAAAACCGGCCAGCGTCATCGCATATATTTGCCAGAAACGCGAAGGCCCTAAATTGCGCTGGAGCACTTGCCACCGCAGCGCGCGAATCGCATAGCAGGCATAGATGGCGACTAGCGGCAACGCGAGCAGTGCGGGATTGGCGCGCCGAACTGCCTTGAACAAATTTGAAAAGAACTCGCCGGAATGGAGGAGACCACTCGACCGATAAAACACGAAGCCGACTACCGCTACCACGAACAGAATATAAAGCAGCTTCCTCGACGATGAACGCATGAGCTTGTCAGACTAACGGTCGCAAACACGTAGGTCAAGGCAGTCCAACCAGTGCATCATTCGGACTGGCAACGATTCCTTTACTTGGGAGCGAAGTGCCGGGGGTCGCGCAGCAAGACCAGCGCAGTGCGCCCGTAGCCGTTCTCTACGTTGCTCTGATGTGTCTGGTAGTCCGTTGTGAGCGCCCGCCGCAACTCCGGCAACGCGTGGTACGGCACCGAAGGGTAGAGATGATGCTCCAAATGGTAGTTCACATTCGACCAGAGAAATTCCATCAGCGGATGCGTCACGATGGACCGCGCGTTGGTCCATTGGCTTCCTTCGGTGACGTCGTGATGTTCGGTTACGCTACGCAATACGGAAGCCACATACAAACCGGTCACCATTGGAGCGACTACAAAAAGTAGATAACGCCGCCATCCCAAAACGAAAGCAATCGCCGCGTGGAAAAGAACAGCTCCAGATGACTCCAAAACAATTCTTCGTCGCACTTCGCTAGCCATTTTCTTCTGCAGGCCATACGCATTCACGCCAATTTGCGCGAACACAGGAATGAAGAGGTACGCCCATCCGGGCACGCCGCGAACCACGCGATCAAAAAACTGAAATTCCGGGTCTTGCGGCGTGTGAGCGTAATGATGATGATCGAGATGAAAACGCCGATGCGCCTCCGCCGAGATTCCCGCAAGCGCCAGCGTAAACCATGTAAACAAATCGTTGGCGCGCCGATTTCTCGAAATCAGGTCGTGTGTGCCTTCGTGTCCCTGCACCAGCAAATCGTGGAACGGCCCAAATCCAATCACGAAGAGGCTGATTGCCGTGAACCACCATCGGTGAAAATAAATCGCCAATGCTGCCATGCCCATCCATAAGAGGACGTCCAGAAAAATCCGCGGAATCGAGCGATAAGATTTCGCGCTCAGATTCTGCGCCAGTGAATCGATTTGTGAATCGACTGCCATGGAGTTTTTTCCACTAGCTACTCTTTAGCACGGGCTCCTTTGAGGTTACTGCGTTTTGCCGCGTGTTCGCAGAAGAAATTCCAGAAACAGCGCTCCAAAAAGCAAGTCCACCGTCGACGGAATCACCAAGAGCACGGAAATTTCCCGCGCAAGCGCGTGCCCGAAAAACACCACGAACACGAGCGGCTTCCCGATCACCCCGAGCTTCACCAAATCGCGGTTCCGCGAAAGATCCCGGCTCACCCAGTAATATCCCAGTCCAAACACGAATAAGCAGGAAGCCAATAATTGCAAGCTGATCGTGTCCGGCGGGCCCGGAAATCCCATCTCGCCTCGGAACTTCGCGTCGCTCAAGAGGAATAAGACCGCGCCCGCAGAAAGCATGTTCCACACCGCGGACGAGAGGAAAAGCCAACGGTAATATCGGGCTCGCGCACTGGCGATGGCGGCTTCACTCGCCATCTCTTGCTCCTAGAAACCGCAGAATGTGAGTGCTCACCTCTTCCGCGAGATTCAGCGCCATCCAATGTCCCGCGCCCGGAACTATTTCGAGCTTCGCTCCGGGAACGATCTCCGCAAGTTTCTCGGCGTGCGCAACCGGGAAATGTTTATCGCGCTCCGCCCATAAAAAGAGCGCCGGAGTCTGACTGCTAGGATAAAGCTGCTTAAGGCGCGGCAAGGTTCCTTGATAGCCGGCGCACATCCGCACCACAAATTTCCTTACCTCGGGTCGTTGAAAACTTTCCCACAGATCGCTGCGTAACTCCTCGCTAAGTTTGTACCCGCGCGGCAAGAACGTTCGAATCGCTCGAAAAAAAACCGCACGCGGCAACCGCTCCAGCAGAACGCGGTTCCAGCCGAATTTCCGCAGCAGCGAAATTTCCCACGAAGTCTTTTCGTCCCAAATGACCAGCGAATTCATCACTACCAAGCCGCTCAATCTCTCCAGATTTTCAGCTGCAAAAGCGAGTGCCGGCTGCCCTCCCATGTCATGCCCAACGATCGCGGCCTTTTCGATTTTCCAATCGTCCATCAGCGTGCGCAGCCGCCGCGCGAAATCAAACGGCGTAGCTCCGCCGGTCCACGCTTCGCTGTATCCCATCCCTGGCCAATCAAACGCAATCACTTCGTAGCGCGTAGCAAGCCGTGGCGCAAGTTCCGACCAAACTTGCAAATTGTCTGGGTAGCCGTGCAACAGAATCACCGGGCGTCCGCTCCCCAATCGCGCCACGCGCAGCTCGCGTCCCCCGTGTGTTTCGAACGAGGTCGCCAGCATCAGGCAAAATCCTTCTGCAAACAATTTGCCGCCAGCACTCCCGAAATCGCGCAGAAGCTCACCCACTGCCCCGGGTGCGTCGCGCTGCCCGCCAAATACAATCCGCGCAAGTCAGGGCTGCGGTGCGCAAGTCTGCCCTCTCTCATAAATTTCGCCGTCATCACCGGATTCATGCTGTCCCGCGCAAGCGAGTATTCCGAGCCCCATTCCGCCGGGGTGCGCCGCGCCAGCACGCGATACTCATCAATTCCCTCTTGCCACCACTTTTCTTCCAGGAGCTTTTGCAAATACTCGGCTTGCCCCTCCGGCCCCATGCGCTGCGCTTTCGCATGGTCCATCGGTCCAAGCACCCTCGCTGGATACCAATCGCCTTGTCTTTCTTCCGGATTCAGCACGCCAGGCCGAATCAACAACCGGCATCGTTCTTCGCCACCGGGAAGCAAGAATCGCAAATACGGCGGCTCCATCTTTCCCTTTACCGCGAGGTACGCGCATACCCCCGGCGATTGCAGCGGCAACTTCTCGCACCGTTTTTGGCTCCGGCTTTCTCTTTGGTCAAGCAGTTCGAGGTACGTGGCGATACCGCAGTCCGAAACGATTGCGTCTGCATGCAATCTCAGTCCATTCGTACACTCCACTCCCGTCACTTGGCCGCCCTCAGCGCAAATTCTTTTCGCCTTTGTGCCGTATCTGAACTCAACGCTGGCTGCTACTGCGGCTCTTGTCAAAACTTCAGGGATTGCTCGAATCCCGTGCTTCGGATAAAAACAGCCGACGGAATGCACCAACGCCGGAACAAACGCCAAGGGACTCGGCGCTTCTTCCGGACGCTGCCCCGCGACGTGCGTCCAGATCGAGAGCGCATCCACCACTGGCTGTGGCAACCGTGATCCGTGCAACACGGAATGCAGTGACCGCAATAGAAATCCTGCGTGACGCCACCGGCCGCCCCCAAGAAGAGACATTGGTCCAGGTGCCGAACCATAAAGAAGAGGCCGCAGCGTCGCTTCGATCGCTCCAGTCTTGCGAACGAAGCGCAGATAAAGCTCCCCGCTTCCCGGCCACGTTTGGTCTAGTTCCCGCGCCGTCGCCGCTTCGCTCGAATAAATGTTGACGGTTTGTCGGCCCGGCGAGGTAACGCTGTAAACAGGATCGATCGCACGCAGTTCGATGTGTTCGCTGAACTTCAGCCCAACCGACGCAAACGCCCATTCCAACCCCGGCCGGTCCAGCAAAATGTATGGCCCGGCATCGAACGAAAATCCCTCATATACATTCCCGGAAGCCAAACCACCTGCCTCTGCGCGAGCCTCCAACACCTGAACCCGAAATCCCTCCCGCGCCAGCCGCAGGGCAGCCGTCAAGCCTCCCATCCCCGCTCCGATAACGACGACGTTCTTTTTCACAATGGAGCAGCCACGGCACGCTGCGGCGCTTTCGATCGTGGGAAATGCAAGCCGAGAAGCCTGCGAAGTGCCGCGCGCAGCACGCGCTGCGAAAACGAAACGCTCTGCAGCGGAGGAAAAGCCTCCTCATCCATCTCCGGCACGAACAACGAGCCGCGCCCGCTTCCGAAGACGTAAACGGGATACGCCACAAAACTCAGCATCGTCGAAAATTCTGTTTCGTATGGCCCGCGCCACCCCCGCAAATTTTCGTTCGTGCCGACGACTTCGATACGCTCCCGCGGATCGCCGAACCAGTGGCACGCGGCTCGCAAAATATTTGTCTGCTCCGGCTCCCGCACGCCCATGTGCCGCGCCGCCACTAAATCCAGAGACAGCGCATCTTCACCCGCATACACTCTCCGTGGAGCAGGCGGCCGCGGGCACCCCATCACACCGACAAGTCCATCGGAAGCCTGGTCATACGCGTCCAGCAGCACAAAGTTCGGCGGAAACCCATCGAGCAACATCATCAGCGCGGTCTCGCGGTGCGCCTGCCTCTCCACAAAAAGAAATTCGTCGCATCGTCCGCCCATCCACTCCAAATTGCCAACCGTGAGATACGCCATCTCAATCGGATGGCTGCGCATCTTCCCAAACGAAATCCGGAAGTCGGCGTCTTTCCAGCTTCGCGAAATGGTGTTCTGCGCCATCCCGCGAAAATAAGAATGCGGCACCTGGTCGTTCGAACCGTCCACTACCGGCAATCCGCACTCCCGCATTCCAAAATAAGCGGCCACCTCCGCAACACTTCGGTGCTCGAAGAATTGGTCGTAGATGTTCGCCGACTCGACCAGCGCCGCATTTCCGAATCCACGCCCTCTCAGAAAGTCCGCGAGCTCCCGCAACAGTTCCGGATCCGTGATGATCGACTGATCCTTCCTCGCGTATCCCAGCATGAACGACGGCTTGATAACAATCCGCAGATCGGCTGGCTGTTTTCCCAAAGCCACCGCCCGTTCCCGCAGCTTCTCCGCCAGCCCGCTCTCGTCCAACAAACGCCGGAAGACGCTGCATTTTTCTTCCGCGGATTTCCCCTCAAAAGCAAATACGCGCCCGCCGCTTCCAATCTTGCTGTTCGTAACGGTTTGCTTCCGCAAAGTTCGTGGAAGAAAATATTCGCCAACCTCCTCAATCTTCCGAGTCAGCGACTGTTCCGTCTCGCCCGCAACCAGCCGGTCCTTTTCGTCCAGCACGTTGGCCAGAATTTCGAAAATCTGGGCGTGCCGGTCTTCGTCGTCCCGCACCCGCACAAAATCCTGCGCAAGTTCCCGCCCCAGCTCCGGCGCCTCTTGCGCCAGCGCGATCATCCGCTCATAGCACAGGCTGGCCGTCTTCTCCGCATCCACGTTGAAAACGCAAAACTCCCGGAACGGCCCGTAGTTCAGATATTTTCGTACATCTTCAGGAACCTTCCCCGTCAGCGCCCCTAGCCACGTCACGAACGTCGCGCCCCCGCGAGAAATTGGCGCCTTCGACCACGGCACATGCTGCCGCACCGATCCCGCCCATCCCCCGACCAAACCGCCCATCTGCTGCCCAAACGCCTTCATCCGCAACAGTGCCCCGCCGTATTTGAGCAGTGCGCCGCGAATATAAATCGAGTGCATCTCCTCGTCGCGCCAAGCCCAAATCAAAGCGTGCCGCATCAACTCGCGAACCGCTGGCGGAATCGGCATCGCCGAAAGCCGCTGCGTCATCAACTCTTCGCGGTAGCCGACGCTCACCAGTTCTTCTCGCTCCAGCGCCATCAGGCACAGTCCGATCAACTCATCGCGCGGCCGGCCAGCGTACTTCGCCTCCCACGCCTTCAGTTCCTCCGCGAATTGTTCGAATACTGCACCCAAGGACGGAACCTCTTACCCCTCATATAGACACGAGTCTGCCTCGCAAACAAGTCGCCGTCTAAGCACACGGAAGCTATGAATCATCCACAATTTTCAGAGATTTCAACAACTTAGAAGTGCCTCGCGGTTGGTCCCAGACAACAGCGTGGGCCTGCGATCCGTAGTGGCCAAGTTTCCGATTACCCGGGTAATCGGAAACTCGTCCTCTCCTTATTCGCTAGTCCGCTTGTGTCCAGAGCCAGCCCTGAGTAAGATGCCCCCACTCGCGGTCGGTCGCCCGGGCCAGAACAACAGGGAACTTTTTAACAGCAGTTTGCGTTCCATAGTTGCAGGCCGATGTTGGCCCTATGCAACTTTTGGGGCAAACTGGTCACCGTAGCGGGTTTCGAGGCTGATGATACGTTGGAGCAGGACGCCCAACTGGTCCAGCAATGCCTCCAGGGCGACGGTTCGGCCTGGGAGGAACTTGTGCGCCGTCATACGCGCCGCATCTTCAACATTTGCTACAGGTTTACCGGCAATGGCACGGAAGCCGAAGACCTGTCGCAAGACGTTTTCCTCCGGGTGTATAAGACTCTTGGGAGCTATCGTTCCGCCCATGGCGGCTTTGCTACTTGGATGACCAGCGTGACGCGCAACCTTCTCATCGACCACTACCGGCGCACCAAGCGCGACCGCATCACCGACTCGCTCGAAGACTCCATGCCGGTGGTCGAAAACAAGGAGTCCGCCGGACGCCGCCCCGATCAGCAATTGCTCCTCGGCGAGCTCAGCTCCCAGGTGCAAACGGCGCTAACCAAGCTTTCCCCGGAACTTCGCGAAGCCGTTATCCTGCGCGATTTGCAGCAGCTCGACTACAATGAAATTCGCCAGGTTTTGGACGTACCAGAAGGCACTGTGAAATCGAGAATCAACCGCGGACGAATCGAACTCGCGCGCATCCTCCAACAAATGGGAGTGCGCCCGTCATGATTATTCGTTCATCTAAATGGGAATCGTTGCGGTACCCGGCGCGGAGCATCTCATGACCTGGACTTGCGAACATATTGAAGCACGCCTTAGCGACTATCTCGACGGGCTCCTCAGCCCCGACGAGCGTCACGAGTTCGACATGCACGCGAACTCCTGCGAAAACTGCGCGCCAATGGTCGCCGGCATTTCGCAACTGGTGGGCGGCCTGCATTCCATGGCGCAAATCGAAACGCCGCCGCGTCTGGTCTATGCGATTCTCAATCAGACTCTTGGCCCCCGCGCGGCCAAAAAAGGCTGGCGTGCTACTTTCGCCTGGCTGGGTGCTTTGGCTTCGCCCCGCTTTGCCTACTACGGCGTGTCTGTTGCCGCGACTATGCTGATTCTTCTCACCGCGGCTGGCTTCTCCTGGCGCAAGCCAAAGCTCGCGGACCTTTCTCCCGTCAACCTTTACCACACCGCGAACAGCAAAGCGCACGTCGCCTACGCCAGAAGCACCAAGTTTGTCAGCGACCTTCGCGTCGTCTACGAAATCCAGTCTCGCTTGAATAAAGACAACGAATTGCCCACGACACCGGAAAGTACCGTTCCGCAATCCGCCCCCGGAAAAGCGCCGGGCAGCACTGACGGCACTCGTCCCGCGACTCCCCGCCAGCAAAACCGCGCCGATGGCCTCGGCAGAGAACTTGAAATTCTCGCCACGGAAGTCCCAGTCGTCAGTGGTCATTTGTGCGGCCAGTTGCTCGGAAGGAGAATTCCATGAAGTGTGCCGTCCATTCGGAAGTGGACGCAACCGGCTACTGCCGCAATTGCGGCAAGCCCATGTGCCCAGATTGTATTCGGTCCGTGCGCGACGTTCTCTATTGCGAGGATTGTTTGGCCACGATTCTTGGCCATCCGGCTCAACCGGTCGCGCAAGCTGCACCAGTTGGTTTTGCGTCGCAAATGCCCGTGGTGGCCCTGCCTTCCGCAGCTCCCACCGCGATCGGCCCAAACCCGGTGTTAGCGTTCTTCCTCGGTTTTCTGCCCGGCCTCGGCGCCTTCTACAACGAGCAGTACGGCAAAGGCATGATTCACCTCGCCATTTTCCTGGTTCTCTTCATCGCTGGCGTCAACGGCGCCATGAGCGGCGGCGCGGAAGCCGCTCTCTGGATCGTCATTTCCGCTCTTTGGATCTATATGCCCATCGACGCCTTGCGCACTGCGCAAGCCAGGCGCGCCGGCCAGCCTTTGTCAGACCCTCTCGACAATTTCACCAAGCAGCGCCCCATCGGTCCAATCATCTTGATTGGCGCGGGCCTGCTGCTCTTGCTCAACAATTTTGATTGGTTTCCCTGGTACCGCGTCTCGCAGTTCTGGCCTTTGATTCTAATCGCCGTGGGCATTCTCATGTTTCGCAACCGCATCGACCGCCGTTCCTAGGAGACTCCACCGGGAGGTTTGAGACAAATGAGCAATCGTACTCATTGCACCTGCCAGCGTTGCACCATCCGCGGCCTCATGGGCCCCGTCATTGTCGTCACCGTCGGCGTGCTTTTCCTTTTGGCGGAAATGCGCGGCGGATACTTCGACTTTGGCAACACCTGGCCGGTCATTCTCATCGTGATCGGACTGATCAGCCTGGCGTCCGCTTTCGCCTCGAGCGAAGGCCATGGTTCTGCGGTTCCCCCCGCCCCGTCTGCGATTCCGCCCACGCAAAGCGTGCCACCGTCTCCCTCCGGCGCGGCGCCCACCTCTTACCCGGGACAAGGACAATAAATCAATATGGCCAGGAGCCGGCAGCGCACTAGCGGAATCTTTCCAGGTCTCGTTCTCCTAACCGTCGGCTTTCTTCTCCTGCTCCACAACTACCGTGGCTTGGATCTCGAGGAAGTGCTGCGCCACTGGTGGCCTCTTGCGCTTATCTTCCTCGGCTTGGTCAAGCTCTATGATCGGACGGTCGCCAGCCGTTCCGACGATCCCGGGTCCGCCCGCATTACCGGCGGCGAAATCTGGCTGGTCGTCGGCATGATGGTGCTCTTGAGCTGTGTCGTCGCTGTCGATTACGGTAAGCGCGCTATCGGCGGCGATAGGTTTCCAGGGGGGTGGTCTGGTGACGTCCACCAGTACGATCTGGATGTCGCACCGAAAACTGTCCCCGCAAACGCGCGCGTTACCATTCGCGGCGGCCGCGGTGACATTACCGTGCGCACCGCCGACACCCTCGAAATCCGCGTGGCCGGCAAGAAAAACATCCACTCTTGGAACGAAAGTGACGCCCAGCGCCGCTCTGGCCCCATTTCCGTTGAAATCGTTCAGAACGGCGACGGTTATGAAATTCACCCCACCGGCGTGGGCGCAGGTGACAGCCGTGTCGCCATCGATATGGATATCCAGGTTCCGAAGAAAGCCTCCGTCACCGTTCGCAACGAAAAAGGTGACATCACCGTCTCCGACATGACGGCCCCTGTTTCCGTTACCAGTTCCAGCGGCGACGTCGAAGTCCGCGACACCGCCAGCGACGTCACCATCGAAATGCACAAAGGCGACGTCAAAGTCACCGACACCAAAGGGGACATCAAAATCTCTGGCAAAGGCGGCCAGGTCGACGTCGCCTCCGCCACCGGCAGCTTCACGCTCGATGGCGAATTCTACGGGCCCATTCGTGCCGACAAAGTCGCCAAAGGCCTCCGCTTCATTTCCCAGCGCACCGATCTAACGCTCACTTCCCTCACCGGCCACATGGAGGCCAGCTCCGGTAATCTTGAAATCGTCGATGCCCCAGGCGACATCACGTTGCGCACGAATCGCTATTCCGTAACCGTCGAAAATGTCACCGGCAAAGTAAAGGTCGACAACCGCGATGGCGACGTCGATCTCCGCTTCTCTTCCCCACCCAAAGCGGACATCGAGGTCACCAACACCAACGCCAGCATCTCGCTGACTCTTCCCGAGTCCGCGAGTTTCAACATCCTCTCCGACTGCCATTCCTGCGATATCGATTCGGAATTTTCCGCGGACACCCTGAAGAAAACCTCGGTGGAATCCGGCGATTCTCACCTCGAAGGAAAGTACGGCGCGGCCCGCGGCCCCAAAATCACCCTAAAAACCAGCTACGGCGCCATTTCCATCCACAAAACCAGCTGAAGCACGAAATTCGAAATACGAAACTCGAAATTCGCATCTGGATTTTTTCTCTTCGCAATCCCGTGTTTCGATTCTCGAATTTCTAATTTCGATTTTCGTCTTTCCTATCGCTCCGCGAGCCTATTCAAATCCTCAAAAAACGCCGGATACGAAACCCCTGCGCAATCCGCATCGCGAATAATTGTCGCACCCTCCGCCGCCAATCCCGCCACCGCAAACGCCATCGCAATCCGATGATCCCCATACGGCTCAATCTCCGCCCCATGTAATTTCCCCGCGCGCCGCCCCTCCACTTTCAATCCATCCGGCCGCTCTTCGACAGTCGCACCCATCCGCCGCAAATTCTCCGCGAGCGCGGCGATGCGGTCGCTCTCCTTCACCCGCAATTCGCCCGCATTCCGAATCTCAATCCCCTCTTCCGTAAACGGCCCCAGCGCCGCCAGCATCGGCAACTCATCGATGACCAGCGGAATCACGTCACCCTCAATCACTCCGCCTTTCAGTGAAGCACCTTTCACCGCCAAATCCCCAATAATCTCCCCGTGCGAACTCGTCAGCGAAAGCATCTGAATCGAAGCCCCCATTCCCGCAAACACATCCAGAATCGCCGTCCGGGTAGGATTCAACCCCACGTTGTGAATGGCGATGCTCGAATCCCCCAGCAACGATGCCGCCGCAATAAAAAATACCGCGGAAGAAATATCGCCGGGCACATCCAAAGATTTCCCCACCAGCTTCCCCGCGCCATTTCCGCCAAAAAGCCCGTGGATCTTGGTCGTCCGCCCGTGCCGCTCGACAGACGCGCCGAATTCTTCCAGCGCCAACTCCGTGTGATCGCGCGTCTGCGCCGGCTCCGTAACGCTGGTCACGCCCTCCGCAAACATGCCCGCCAGCAACACCGCCGACTTCACCTGCGCGCTAGCCATCGGCATTTGGTAATCAATCGCGTGCAACTTCGCTCCCTTAATCTCTAGCGGCGCAAAATTATCGTCCTTCGCGCGAATGTCCGCGCCCATCTCGCGCAGCGGCCCCACCACTCTCTTCATCGGCCGCTTCTGCAACGATCCATCACCGGTCAGTTTTGTGGTGAACTCCTGCCCCGCCAAAATTCCCGTCAGCAGCCGCATGGTCGTCCCGGAGTTCCCCGCGTCCAGCGCCCGCCAACTGCTCTTCAACCCGCGCGGCCCGCGCCCCGTAATCCGCACAACGTCCTTCTCGACCTTCACGTCCGCACCCAGCGCGCTCATGCACCCTAGCGTGCTATGGCAATCCGCGGCCGCGGAAAAATTCCGCAGCTCGCTTGTCCCCTCCGCCAAACCGGCCAGCATCGCATAGCGATGCGAAATCGATTTGTCTCCCGGCGGCTGCACGCCACCTGCTAAATGTTTCGCCGGTTGCACCGTTTGTTTTTTCACGAAACGATTTTAGCACGCCGCTCGTATTCATTTCGCCGCAGCGGCACCGCATCGCTCTCCGCCACAGCTCCGTTCCTTTATTTCCTCTACCCTCTACTTCCTTTTCCCTGTCCCTACGTACAGTCTTTCCGCAGGAACCACATAACGCCGACACTGAAATTTTCATCCAATTCTCTGCGTACTATTGAGTGAGGAGAATTGTAATGTCAGCGCGTAGAACGTTGCTTCATCTCGCCGCGAAAGCCGGCATGCTTTTGGGCGCCATCTTCGTACTCACGGTTTTGCTGGCCGCTATGCCCGGCCACCACGCTCCTTCCGTCCAGAACCCCTCCGTCCAGAGCGAAGCCACGCAAAGCCCCGCAGCGCAGCAATCTGCCACGCCGCAATCCAAATCCATGCCCGGCATGGACATGAGCGATGAAAAATCCAGCGAACGCACCGCCGTCCAGGACATGACTCCCGGCCACAGCGACGCGCACGCTCATCACATGTTCATGACCAGCATGCGCACGCAAACTCCCGAAGACGTTCAGCGCGCCAACGAAATCGTCACGCAACTCCGCGTCGGCATCGAAAAATACAAGGACTATCACGCCGCTCTCGACGACGGCTTCAAAATCTTTCTCCCCAATATCCCGCAACCCGAGTATCACTTCACCAGCTATCGCAATGGCTTTCTCGAATCTCTGACCTTCGATCCCGCGCGTCCCACGTCGCTGCTCTACAAAAAAACTGCCACCGGCTACGAACTCGTCGGCGCCATGTACACCATGCCCAAGCGCGCTAGCGAAGATCAACTCAACGCTCGCGTCCCTCTCAGCGTCGCCATGTGGCACCTGCACACCAATCTCTGCATGCCTCCGCGCGATCAACTCCGCTCCGCCGACTGGACCAAGTTCGGCCTCCACGGCTCGATCATCTCCGAAGACGCCTGCTCCGAAGCCGGCGGCCGCTTCCACCCCATCATTTTCGGCTGGATGGTCCACGTCTACCCGTACGAGCAAGGCCTCGACAACATCTTCGCCATGCATCACCACATGGACTGACCCGCGCTGTCTGCTGGCGCGCAATTCCCGGACAAGAAAAGGAAAGAGAGCACGACGTGTCGTGCCCCTACGGTCCGACCGGCGCTGCGACGGGACCCAGCACCCCCTCCCGCACCCCCTCCTGCACCCCCTCCCATAAGCGCTAAGATAAGGATTGACTTTATCTGACGGAGGGATTTAGGCTTTCCGCATGTGCGCTCTGGAAGACTGGCAGATTTTGCTGGGTCTATTTCCCGCCGAATGGCAGCGGTTGGGCAGA
>Ga0307478_10000921_pt1 | contig 27656 bp, 38 predicted proteins | sample atmos_gasesECM4C_2_FD_203713 | JGI IMG/M metagenome (GOLD analysis project Ga0307478, IMG submission 203713) | Hardwood forest soil microbial communities from Morgan-Monroe State Forest, Indiana, United States - atmos_gasesECM4C_05 | ecosystem: Environmental > Terrestrial > Soil > Temperate...
TTGAAAGACGACGTCGGACGCCGCCGCAACAAGAGTCGTTGGATCGACCGTGCTGAATTGAGCGGAGGAAATTCTGGCGAGTGCTCGACCATTGGGATATGCGTTGACGAGAGACGGACCGAGTCCTACCGTGTTGCTGCGGATCACGCGGCCATCCATCCGGTAATCCATGAAAGCGTTGGCGGAGGTCGCTCCAGCCCCTTGGCGTCCCACCAGAATGGCCGACGACGGAATCGCGGCAAATGCTCCGCCGATTGAAAATGACGATCCTGGAGACGGATAGAATTCGCTGAAGCCGACTCGCGGGCTCATGTCGGACGATCGTAAGCCGATGATCGAAGCACACGGCAGCGGGGTGCCACTTGACGGGCTGAAGCCGGCGAAAAGATCGGCGTCGTTGTCGGTGAAGAGCGGGACGAGCGGCGGGCGGGTGATTGTGGTCAATTTTCGTCCGAGAATTTAATCGTGAAGTGCGGCAATGCAAGTTGCCTCCAGTCGGTTCCGTGGGATGACGGGTTGATAACGTCGTCCCATTCGATCAACCAGTTACCTTGTGGCATCAAAACTCCGTAGCCTTTGATGCCGCTGTCTCTGGCCGAAAACTGCCTGACGAACCGACCCGGTTTGAATCGCTCAAGCGGATCAGGCTCTGGAGCCGGCTTCGGCAACTCAGGCGGACGCGGAATGACGAGATGCTGGCGAATCGCCGATTCTGAAAAACATTCATGGGAACTGGTATTCGCATGGCAGCTAAGAACGCCGCACAGCATGAAGGCGACGTCAGCAAGTTCCAAACTCTCGTCGTTTAATTCGACGACCGCTAGTTGCCCATCCAGCGGTCGGCCAGGTTTCCATCCTGAATCAAACAACGACTTCGGATCGACATGGACGGTGTGCGTGCCGTCTGGACTCGTTACGGTAATGATTCCGCCGAACTCAACTCGATAGCCGTCCGACGTAACCATGAATCCGCACGCATCCCGACAGAAGCGACGGAATACGCCTTCGTTGACCACGATCGCAAGTTGCAATCCTTCAACCTCGATCCGCACATTGCCGCCAGAAATCGTACTCGTTACAAAAATCGCCCGATGGCCACGGTCCTTTAACTCGGCGTCTCTGATCGCCATTTCGCCATCTCCTATTCCACCGCCGAAACAACCGTCGTGGCCCCGTCCGCATTGAGTCGCCAAGTCACGTTCTCGACGAGCGAGCCGGGAAGGAAACCGATGATGCCGTCGTAAGTAAACACCTTCGCACGCATCGCTTGATCGCGGGCCTGAAGATAGGCAGCGACAAGATACGTGGCGAGCGTCTGCATCGAAGCGTAGTTCGTCGGGTACGTGGTCTGCTCTTGCCAAACGACTGAACCGTCCGCGATCGTCGCACCGGTTCCGGTCGGCCAAACCGGTTGCGTGCCGCCGCTTGTCCCGGCCGTGGTCGCAATGTACGTGTGCCCGTTGTCTCCGTCGACCAGTGTTCCAAGTGCGTAAGCCATTGTCGCGGTCCACTGGATTGACGCGGGAATTCCGCCGCAAGGCATCTGGGCATCGAGCGGAGCATAGATCACGTCCGTCGTGCCCGGCATCGGCGTGACTCCGCCCGGATAGGTCGTCGGCGTGACGCTCAGCACGTAATACGGGCCTTCCGTCAACTGCTGCTCCGGCGTCCCGCTGTAGACCGCCAGAAACATGACGTCAAGCGAGGCTGGAAACCATGTCGAATTCGAGTCGATCGGATTGGTCGCGTCCAAGAGCGATGAGGCCGACGCCGTTTGCAGGGTCGTGAACGTCCCGTCGATCGCACCGAGCGGCACAATGCTAAAACTGCCGCCTTGTGTCGGTTTGTAGACCAGCGAGAAAAAGACGGACGCGAGTGCTTGTTGAAACGCGGCGAGCGGCGAATCTTCGATGAAGCGGAACCGCTCCGGATTCTGTTCGGGGAACAATGCTGAGTTGACCGACGGAGCGGTCATGGCCGGCACGAGCGAGAGTTGCGTCCAGACGTTCGCCAGCATAGTTTCCCATGCCCACGGACCGACGCCCGGACCGGCACCCCCGCCGTAGAGTGTGGCCGCTGTGGGATTCTCGCTGTCGGCCCAATATTCTGCGGTTGGGACCGCCAGCGATCGCAGGTTGTACGCCTTGGTGAACGTGCTCCGCAGCATGAGGTAACGGACGTCGGCCAGTGTGCAGCGGTAGAGGGCGTTCGGATCGCCGGCAGCGCCGTAAACGACCTGCTCGGCCGTCAGGTAGACCATTTGCGACGCTGAGACTTGCGACTGGCCGCAGCCCAAGACTAGCGGTTGTGGCGTGCTCAACGACTGCCACTGAGTCACGGTCGACTGCGTGCCGAGAATCGTCGCGTAGCCGGGGCCGATGCCGCGTGGACACGAATAGGAGTTAGCGTCGCCTATCAGGTCGGCATCGTCGCCAAGCTGGTCTGCGGCTTGCATGGCCGAGATGATGGGGAGGCCGGCGAAGGAAGCGAAAAGTTGAGAGATGGCTCACTCCGCGATCTGAATGAAGCTTGATTCTTTGTGGCCGGCTTGCAAGATTCCTGTGTCGTCCGGAATGAAACAATAGCTCAATTTGTCGTTAAATCCCCATCCGACGCGGCATGGCCTGCCGCCGCTTTCAATCGCGGTTCGCACCCTCACCCATTTCGGCGGTTCGGGAATCGGCTTCGGTGCGGGAGGATCTGGGATGAAGAGGTGGGCACTGATGTCTTCCAGTTTATACGACGTGCCGTCGTGAAAATCGACGCGTCCGGCAGATATATTCTTCAGCGTTGCCACTTTGCACGCCACACCACGTAGTTCGGCGACGCAAAGGCCAGCTTGGGTTTCAGTCGGCGGACCGGGGAGCCAGCCTGAGGGCGATTGTGGTTCACACTCGAATTCATCGCAGCGGTCGCGGAACTGAGTCCATTCGGCCACCGTGTGAGACATGACCGCTCCGCTCGGAGTTGTCATTTCGATTATGTCGCCCTTGATCTCGGCACAGTACCCATCAGACCCGTTAATCGCTTGGGTCCAAGCCGCTCCGCACGACTTGCGGCAGAGGCGACGCCATTCGGATTCCGGCATCGTGACGTGCGTCGAACAATAGGAAGATGCAGCTATTGCGACTTCAACCCCGTCCGTTCCGTCTGGGGCCACAAAGACGGAGACGCCTCGCGGAATCAAGACATTCGTGTCGTTGCTTGCCCTGTAGGCTTTGATCGCCATCGTGATCGCTCCTTACTGGGGTCTATTTGACAACGTCGTCTGAGCAACCATCGTGGCAAAGCGGGACATGGCTGTCAAACTTTACGGGAGCCGCTTGGTAGGCCAAAACGCCCATGCCGCGATGCCGGATTCGAGGACGACCCGCTTGCGGCGGTAGAACTTATGCTCCCAATCGTCCAGTGCCTTCAGATCATCGGCCGAGACGTTGACGCGGAAGCCGCTGACTTCGTGGTCCGGATCGGGATTCAAATCGGAGAAGCCTTCATCAAATTCCTTGTGCTCGTAGCCTTCGATCGAGTCGGCCGTCATCGAGACTTCGTGGCCAACGACCTTGGCGAACAGTGAGCCGCTTTTCAGGCTTCCATAGACAAAGATCGGCAGTGTTTTCTTTCCGGCCGACATTTGCTCGATGCGGCCGTCCATGCTCATTTGCTGTTTTTTCTCTCCGATCGCCGACTTGATCTGGTCTGGCTTGAAAACGATATAGACGTCGGTGAATGGATTGTAACTTTCCGCCCCCGGTTCAGCCGATGTGAGATCGTAGGAGTTCTTGATGATGATGCCGTCGTAGCCAATCACGCCAGCCGGATCGGCATCGTATTTTTTCTTGTTCGCGATGATGTCGTGCTCAAGCGTCTTTCGCATCGCTTCGAGTTTGGCGAGGTCTTGCTGAGGCGGTCCCAGATCATCGTATTCCGCCCAGCCTGGATACTCTTGTAGCAAATCCCAACGCAGCTGCTTGAATCGCCGTTCCTCTTCTGTGCGATATGTCTCGATGTTATCAGCGACTTCGCCGAGCGAGTCGGCCCACGATTCGCCGTTAGCGTTGATTCGCAACGGATGCTGAATTGAGAGGTAAACCGGGCGAATGTTGCCGCCCTCTGTTTGAGCGTAGCTGTCTGCGACGTCTGGATTGCTCGCGAAAAAATAGCACGGCACGCCGATCATCGAACTTTGCGTGTTTCCGCCGATACGCGATTGAAACTGATCGAAATCCTTTCCGGTCCCATGAAACACGACCAGCGGTCGCCCTTTCTCGTCTGTCACTTCTGAATCGGAGAACCACGCCTTGAATCCTTTTCTCTCTGGCGTCTTTTTTGGTTCTGGATTTTCTTCGAGTTGGGCCTGCTGTTCTGGCGTCGCCTGCTCTAATGCCTCTGACGGAATGAACTCGCCACCTTCAAAAAATTGATTGGCGATTCTAATGCCGTTTTTCGGGGCGTGGCGAATCGCCATTTGCACCGTCTCGTCCCCCCTTGGAGGACGCCCGACGAAAAAATCAGTTTGACCGTTTCTGCCCGGTCCAAACCCATTGAAATGCCCCAACCGCTGCCGGCCGCCGTTGACCGTGAACCGCAAGTCAGTCGCAGCATAACCGCCAAACGCCGCCGCCGCCTTTTTGAAAATCTTCCGGTGACGTGGACGGATGCTGGAATCGTCCATCGAGAACTGCTGTGCGTCGTCGGCCCGTTTCTTCATTGAACGTGTATCAGGCCCTTCCATATTGTCAGCACCGTCAATCGCGTCGGCCGGGTCGCCGCCTTCGCCGGTCAACTCATCCGGCATCAGGCGTTCGATGTCCACTTCCGCCTGCACGTCGTAATCGACCTTGCCAAAGTTGAGTTGCACAAGCGGGTCCCAAACCTGCTCTTTCTCATCGAGGGCGATCTGCCGGACCGTCTGCTGCTCGCTCAAGATGAAGGCCCGGAACGGCACCGAGCGGCCCGCCCGCGAACCAGACTCGCTCACGGCGGTCACGATGTCATCGGGGATTTCAAGGCCGTGCAACGTCTCGCCGCGAAGTTCCTTGAGGTAGTCGTGCAGCCCCTGAGCCTCGCCGTTGAACTTCGGCTCGATGATGGCCCACATGGGATTTCCTTTTTCATCGAACACGGCCGGATAGCCCCAGACGGCACCCGCGGTGATTGACTCGACCATCTGCCGAGCTAAGTCGCGGTAGGGAATTTTCTGGATCACGCCGTTGGAATCCTGCCAAGTGTAGTCACCCGGAGGATGCTGAATGCCCCAACCGCTATAGACGTTTTTGTAGAACCACATGAGGCGGAGAGCGAGTGCCCCGCGTTGATCCCACTTTTCCAGCCACGTCTTATAGCAGCCGAGCAAATCCGAGCGGCCGTTCCAACTGCTGAACCGGCGATTGTGAACGTAGACGAACGACTTCGGGGCCAGCAGCTTGATTTCGCCCTTGTCGGTTAACTCGGATTTCTCGTCGCCTTCGTAAGTGGGCCCGGCCTCCGTGCCGGAGTGTGCATGAATGCGGATGCCGGCCAAGATGCCCGTCCGTGTGAGAATGCTCATGTCGGCCGAGTAAACGTCGCGGAGCCCAGCCAAGTGGACAAGGCCGTCGTCGCCCAGCTTGAACAGGTTTTCCCCGCCGCTCCGCGTGTACCATCGGCCTTCGAGCACCCGTGGCATCGTGTAATACCAAGTCGTCGTGATCTGCCGCTTGACGTACTCGGCCACTGCCGGATCGCCGTCGATGTTGAACTTTACGGTGAGGCACGGGGCATACTTAATCGCCATGCCCAGCCGAATGTCGCCGTCGAACTTCATTTGCTCGACATGGCGGATCGTGAAAACCGGCAGGCCAAGCGACGTGAGAGCCGGGAGAGCCAATCCCCAGCCGCTCGGACGGTAGCCGGCAGTGCGGAACTCCATCAACTGTCGAACGGTCTGGGGAACGACTTCAAGCATCTAGCGTCCTGCGTTGGCTTTCGCTTCGGCCGCAACAAAAGCGTCGATATATGCTTCCCATTCGTCCGCGACTTCGGCCGCGATCTGCTTTTCTTCCGGTTCCTGCTGCGTGGATCGCTGGGCTGTCATTCGTTTCAGGTCCGCGACGTAATCCTTGGTCGGGCTGTCGTCGTAAATCCGTCTCAGGGACTCGTCGGCTCGGATGCGGTCGATGGCTCTGTTGAATCCGATGCGGGCGTTTCGTCCGATGGTTCGGGGATCGATGTTTGGGCAGTAGAATGCAATCCGAACCGTTTGATAAAAAAACGGTCAAGTTCGCCCGCCTTGTCCGCGACTTTCTCGTAAAAGGCCCATGCCATGTGCAGGCTGACGTCGACGCCGAACTTATTCTTGACGTAACCTTGGACAATCAGCGTGAAGCGGATGCCGTTCTGATCCTCTTTGTTTGGCGTGAGCTTGGCGATGCTTTCAATGACTTCCAGCGGCGAGATTTTGAACGTCTTGCCGGCGATGACCAGCGTGATCCAGCCGACGTCGTCGCCGAGGTCAATCGTGTCATCCTTTGGCGGTTGATCGAAATCAGAATTTGTTGGTTGGGTCATTTGCTGTTGCCACCAGAAGTCCGGAAACGTCGCCCGTCAGCACCGTCGCCAACGTGGTCGGGTCATTTACTTGGAAAACAATGTACCAAATCGATCCGTAAAGCGTAGCCCCGAAGTAGTTCTGAAACGCTGCCGGCTCGATCTTCGAGTAAATCTGCGTCCAGCCAGATTGCTGCGTCATCTGCTGAATAACCGACGGCAATTCGACAGGCTGATTCGCTCGCAGGGCGTAGCCGCGGGAGACGACGTAGACCGGATTCTGCCCTGAAATCTGCGTCTGCGGCACGGGGAGAGTCGTATCGGCGGCTGGAATCGATGGCTGGCCAGGGCTCCCATTCCCGTAATACAGAGCCCCAAGGCTCCCGTTGCTCTCTGCCGGCGGAGTTGTCGGCAGAGGAAAATGCGTCGTCGAATTATCGCCGCTCTCCACGTGAATGCGATGATCCCAGTCTTTGTACGTCGTATCACCGAGACTGTTCTGTAGCGGATACGTGTATTGCGGCGGTTGCTGCTGCCCGGGCGTGTAATTGATCGACGATTGCGAGGATCCGGGGTGGCAATAATCGACGATCAGGTCGTCCGCAGGATTCATGTACAATCCGGCCCCACCGCGAGACAGCCACGCCGAATTGTTCATGGTCGTTTGCCAGTCGCCCCAATCTGTCGACTGCACCGGCATGAACAGGCCGGTTTTCGTCGCCATGTTGTTCAAGTCTTGCATGTTGTTGACGTAAAAACTGATCGAAAAGTTGATCCGTTGGCTATTGAATAACGACTCAGAAATGTCGACATCCTGAAGAAAACAGGCCGCGCCCTGATCCCTGATTGCTTGGACTCTTTCCTGCATGATCATCAGGGCCACGAGCCAACCCCATCCGTTCGCCTGCGGTTTAACAATTTCAACGGAACCGCTGATCACGCAGTTCGCGATGACAAAATTACCGTTCGCCCTGTCGCGTTTCGCTCTGGATCGTTGGGTGACTTGGATATCGCTGACGAATTGCGGATAGGCGTTTTGACCGGCGACCTCTTTACAGACTCCGACAAAATCCATGCGGCTCTTGTCTTCGCTGATTTTGTAGTCCTGACTGACCAGAATGAAGCCAAGTGGGACCTGAAATTGAAATGCGTCACGCTGTTGATCGGCGTTGTAAGTGATGCTGGTTGCTCCGGGACTTGAGCGATTCAGGGCGATCGCCAAGTGTCCGTGCGTCGTGACCGTCGTTAATCCCGTCTGGTTGATCGAGAAATCCTGCGTCCAAACGTAGTCGAGCAACCGATTCTGTTGGCCGACAAAGCTATAGGAGCTGGGGCATTGGGCGATCGCCACCTCGCACGTCCAGTGAACTTGCATCACCGCATTGGAAGCAACGGGCCGGTACGCAATCGCCTGTGACTTGGGACCGTACAGCACGTCCACGTTTTGCGAGGTCGTATTGACGCTCAGGCCACCGTAGCCCAGTCCGCTGAACTCAAGAGGTCCGCCCGGCTGATTGAGCAGGGCCATAATCATCTCGGAATTCATGCCCGCATCGCCGCCGCCGCCGCCAAGTCCGGTGATGTCGTCGCTAAGGACAAAATCCGTCTCAAGTCGATAGACGTTGTAGAGATTTGTGCGATTGGCACTATCCGGCTGCGGGCGGCAAGAGAATCGCGTATGGACACGCGGCCCGGCAATGGTCACGCCGTTGTAAGAAATCGTGCCGAGTGCTGGGAGAGTGATTGGCATAAATCAGGGGACGTTCTTCGGACCGCCGATAGCTTGACGGCCGGGAATTGCAGTTCTTTTCCCTTGGTGGGCGGCGGCCCTTTTATTTTGGAATCCTGGAACTTGCATGTTGAATAGGTCGTTCCAGTTCTTGTCGTCCATGTGGGCATCGCCCTTGAACTCGGTCAGCTTTAACTCGTTGAGGTGAATCCAGAGGAGGAGTGCCCTCTTGGCAAAATCGAGCGACTGCACGATGTTTCCCGAGCCTGGAAACGCTCCCGCAATACCTTCGGCCACGCTGTAGGCAAGATCAACAAATGTGCTGCTCAAGTCCACAGACGAAAGCCAGAGGTTTACTCCGTTCAGGGTCTCCGCGAGTTTTTCCATAGCTGCCGCAAGAATCGGCTCGAACTGCTGCGTCAAGTTGGCTTTTGTGTCCTCCCACGATTGATCGATACCGAATTTGCGTTCGGAGAACTGAGACAGGTAGGGAGAGATCGCTTGTGATCGCATGAAGTCCAATTGAAGGCCACGAACCGAAAGAGATGCCTGCGTTTCCTGGAACAGACTGCTCAATTGGCCATAGCGAGCGGTCTGCTCGTTGATCGACGTGACAAGGGCATAGGTCGCACCCGTCAGACCGGCGACTGCCGCCGCCCCCGCAGCGAGCGGGGCTGCGATCGCCATAATGCCGGCGGCTCCCCCGAGTCCGGCTGCCGCACCTGCTCCGCCGACTCCGCCGCCACCGACGATCCCGGCCGCACCGCGAAAGCCCATCGACGCGATTTGGGCAACGCGACCGCCGCGACCCATGACAGTGCCGGCCGCCTGAAGGCCGACGGCCATTCCTCTAAGGTTTGCCGCCGCGTGGTGACGCTGCAAACGCCCGGCGACGACAGCCGCCCGCCGGGCGGCGTTGGCTGACCTCTGGCTTGCTTGTGCCACTCGTGCCGTTTTCTGGCGTTGCTTTCGACGTCTCTGACGGAGCAGGTTAACGGCCTTTGCTTGCCGCTGTGGGCTGCCGCGTTGGTGCATCCCGCGAGGTGTCACGAAACTCTTGATCGGAATCGGCCGTGCCGCCGCTCGCTGTTGATGACGTCTGCGACGGATCAAGCCTAGTGCCCGTTGACGTCGCTGCGGACTGCCACGCTGATACATGCCACGCGGTCCGCGTTGTGCTCCCTGTGGCTGCTTTGTCGTCGGTTGCTGGAGCGATTTGTACTGGTCGAGCACGCCCGCGAATTCTGCCGCCTGCGGGATGTTCGACTTGGCAAGCGATTCGAGCGACTTGAAGACTTCGCCCAAGGCTTCCATCCCGCCGCGAATCGACTGCATCGCCTCTTTGGCGGACGCTTCGTAGGCGAGGTCGCGTTGCTGGCCGCCAGAGCGAACCGATTGCCGGTAGGCGGAGTATTTGGACTCTTCCGAGACGAGCCGCTGTTGATACTGCTTGAACTGGTCAAGGTCGCGTTGAAAGGCACCTGCGACGCCGGCACCGGCTTCAGCGGATGGGCCTGGGCCTAAACCGGGAGCTGCGGCAGGCTGGCCGGATGGCTGCTCGCCTTCGCCCTCGATGACGATCCGAAGTTCAGGGTTGTCGCCAGCCATGATGCGGCCATGATACTAAACCGCCGTGAAGAATCTCAGGCCGGAGTTGACGTAGGGGTAGAGCCGCATCGAGAAATTGAGCATGCGGGCGTTGGAACTGAGCATCGTTTCTCGGCTGAAGTTCTCGTCGATGATCGCCTGACTCCCGGCCAAGTTCGTCGGGTTGCCGATTGCCGGCGTTCCAGTTGCCGCCGTGAGCGAAACTTGCTGTGCGAGACTGCTGCCGACGTCCAAGAGGCCGACCGGGTTTCCGCCGCCGCCCGTGTTCATTGCACCGAACGCCGACCCGTATGGCCACCACGAGCCGATCGCTGAAGCGTACTCGATGCCCGTCCAAAGCAAAAAGACATCACCGCCGCGGAACACGCCTTCGATCGCGGAATCGCCGTAACTGTCAGATCGGACCATTTCCTTATTCTGTGTCGCCCGGAGACGGTATCCGCTCTGGGATTGGCCGAGCGATGCGGAATTCCAAGAGCCAGTGTAAGCTCCAGCGATGACGGTCGCGAGTCCCAAGGTTATGCCCCCTGTGCTTTCGGCGTTGCCACGTTTGCCGGCTGCGTCGGCAGAGGCGGGACGACAGTTGCGGGCGACGGCGTCACGTCGGCCGGCGGACTCACCGAGGTAGCAACAGCCGGAATCGGATTCGCCGGGCTGACTCCCGTTGCCGGAACCGGATCACTCGGTACGTTTGCCGGCGGAGTGATACCAAATGCCGCCCACTGCGGATCATCGGCCGTCGTTCCCTGCTCAATCAAAAGCGCCAGAATGGCCGCCTGCCAAACTGGCGTTGCCCGGCACTTGGCACACGTCACGCCGTTTGCTTCCGGCGTGCATGGATAACCCTTCAGGCTGGTGACGGTCGGATTGCAGGCAGGTCCCATCGGAAACGACGTGACCCGCTGCTGGCCGTGGTCGAAGATTTTTCCGGTGAACGTGCCGCCCGTGACCGGGGCCATGAAATGCTGATTGATGCGGTACGACTTGATCTTGCCGATCTTCGCCGCGGCCTCGTGCATGGAAGTCCCGGCGTTCGGTGCGGTCGGCGTTCCAGTGCTCATTTAGACCAACTCCGCATCTTTTTCGGCTCGCTCGGCTTCGATGAAGTGAAGCGTCTGGGACACACCAGCCCGCCCGGCATCTTTGGCGTCCTCCGCCCCCCACCATGCGGAGCCACGCGGCATCGGGTTGTCGGCATACGAGAAATGGACCGGTCGGTAAAAGATCGACTGTCCGCCCACCAACATTTGATTCGCCCGTTGCATGATCTGTGGGTAGTTGCCATGAATCAGACCTATCATCGCACGGGCGGCATAGTCGAGCCGGAAATCCTGATCCGACGTGATTTCAAGTCCCCACTGCGAAAGCGGGATGTTTCCGGCCCGCACTGAAATCGTGAGATCGATTCCGAAGACTTCGTTCAGCCAGTCGATGTCTCCGGCAGTGTTCCGCCAACTCGCCTCATGGATGGAAACAAAAAGTTTCGCTCCCATCTGAACAGGAGCGGCAGTTACCATCGGACGGATGTCTTGATCTGTCAAGCCGAATGTCTCTCGCGTGACGGCGGCGATGGCCATTCTGTAAGCGTACGAACTCACGGCCCCGCCTTCACCAAATACTTCTGCAAAAACGCACGAACGCCCCTGATCGACCGCCGCAATTCAACAGCGATCGCCACGCCGCTCGCTTCGCCAGATTCGGCCGTCATCGTAATCGTGATCTGCGACCTGCCCATTTCAATTGGCTGCACGATAACGTCGTACCCGTAATCGCACAGAGATCCGACAGACCGATCGACGAATCGCCCGCTGTACCGGCCCTCCCGGCTCGACCGCTCGATGCGAAACACTTCCCGGCCGTACTTCGTTTCCTTCGATAGCGTGATGATGTCGCCGGCCGTCTCGATGACGTCGGCCCCGGTGCTCGTTTCCAGTTGCTTCGCGTTCTTTTCAATCCAGCGGCAGACCGTGCGGTAATCGTAGTCGACCTCGATCGTGTCGGTTTGGCGGCCTTGGCCTGCCTGTGCGATCGTGACGACGAGCAGGAGTGAGATCAACACGGTCAGTCGGATCATTATGAAATCCAGTCTCCGAATTTCCATCCAAGCCACGAAGCGAGCACGGAAATGCAAAGGCCGCCTAACAGACCGGCAATGATCGGGTCCATTATTTATGCTTCTCCCAATGGCGATGACTGTTGAGAGAATCGACGTCTTTCCTCAATTTTTTGTTCTCGTCGGCGAGAATCTTCATGCCGGCCTTCAGCCCCTTGATTTCCTTCTCGCACGTCGTGACACGTTCCTCGAAGCTTGGCGGGTCCTTGGCGAAGCCGGCCGCGAGCGAGAGGCCGAGAACGAAGCCGAGCAGTGAACCTTTCATCGAATCTCCGATACGTATCGGTCAGGCTGCCACCTGGGGTCTCGACAGGATAAACGCCACTCGCTGCATGATACCCTCGAAAATGATCGGAGCAATCACGCGACGGTAAGACGCTGGGAAGTAGTTGTCCGCCGGCCACGGGAGACGCGGTGGAAGAATCTGGTTTCCTTCAGCGTCATGCGTGCCGAAAAACACGAATTTTGCATATGGGGCACGGCCGTCAGCGTTGGCCTGAACCGAGATAATGGCTCGTGCCGTCAACAGGACTCTGCCCTGAATAGAATCGAGCAACTGCCCGGTGTCGATCAGCGTCAGCCCCTTGCGTTTCTTGGCCGCCCCGCTTTCCTTCCAAACGATCCCGTCTGAGCCGCGTCTGATGTAAGCCTTGGCAATGAAGTCTCGCTTCACCTGATCCGCCAGAGCCTCAGCGGCATCTTCCACGACGCGATAGGCCCAAGGTTCGGTGCACTGGATCAGTTCGCGGACGACTTGCGAGATGACGGCCCGCACCTGTCTTGACGATTTTACGTGGACCGTGCGGATGTCCATTTTTCAAGCCATAAAACAGGCGTAAGTCGTTATTAGAGCTAGCGTTAGACTCCACAGGTCAACCCATAAATCTGAGGGGTCTAGGAATCTTTGGAAGGCTGAGGTCTGATCGTTTGATGAGAGAGTCTGGGAAACTCGCATCTTCGTGATCCCAAACCGCTGATCGACCCGAATCGCCGACTCCCAAGCCCCAAGTTCAGACCGCGGCACGGTTAGCGGCACTTCGCACCCCGCCTCGTTCCGCTGAATCCGCTCCAATTGGTCGATGATCTTGTCGTAATCGGCCTGCAACCCGGATTGGACGGCGTTATCACGCCGGATGATCTCCACGCTGGCGATGATCGCACAAGCCCAAGTGACATAATCGTTTCCGACTAGATTGCCGGGATCATACCGCGTGTCGAGGTAGAAGTCGATCTGTGTCGAGGCTCGGTTGATCGCGTTGTCGATGTCCCACGTCGTGACCGGCGAATTCGTGTCGCCGTCTTGGGCCATGAACGACTGGAGTCCGGCCCGGCGGAGAATGTACTGGATATGGGACTGGTCGCAGTAGTTGGTTGTGGTGGTCATTTATCACCGAAACCGCCTGATTTATAACCTGATGCGGAAATTTTATCACAGAATCGTCCGCTTTTATTACCAAACAGGCACTCTTTGTACCAAGCGAGCGGGCTGACTCGTGAAAGTCTCGCCCGCTCGTTGGCTCCAGTGGCGGCAACCCGAATTGCGTCCGGTTTACGGTGTTTTCGGCGGCACGACTGCGGCCGGCGTCACCGCGGGCGTCGTAGCCTCTCCAATGCCGGGCGTCACTGCCGGCGGAGTGGTAGGAACAGCCGAAGTCGGTGCCGGCGGAGGTGGAACAACGACCGGGGCAACCGGCGGAGGTGGCGTGACAACCGAAGTTGGAGCGACAGTTGATGCCACAACCGGCGGTGCCGGCATAGGAGGCGTGGACGGTGCCTCCTGTTTCGTTTTGTCGGACGGCTTGTCCGGCGGCTTGGGTGCGTTCGGATCGGTCCTGTCGATCTTGGCTTCGTCCAAGAGCAAGCAAAGCAGCCGGTGAATCTCTTCCAAGGTCACTTTTGGCATCGCGAGCGTCTCCGGCCGTTATGTGATGTTCGATCCGAGCGTCCCAAGCGGGTGCCAGTAGGCATCCACGTACAGCACGCCGCCCGTGACGTTGGCCGTCGCGTAGGTCAGGATGATATTGCTGGCGACGAGAATGTCTTTGAGGGCTGACCCAACCGTGGCCGGCGAAGTGGATTCCCAGAAGTCCCCGGCGATGAGCGTCGTGGCGGTGGTCGGGGAGATGATCCCCGACGTGTTCCCGGCAATGCCGAGAGCCATCGTCGCGGAAGTGCCGGTCAACGTCGCCTGGACGTAAATTACCAGATACCGGATGAAGACTTGGCCGCTGACCGTGAACAGCGTATCCGGCCCGCTCGTCAGGCCATTCGTCGACCCGTTGTAGGTGAAGGTCTTCTGGGACCGCTTGAGGATCCCCGACAGCAACGGAAATGACATGGAGAAACCTCTCGCTCAGTAACCGTAAGCGGTCGCGTACCCCGAAGCGTAAGGCACGTAATTGCATGGGAATGCGTTGTCGAGAGCGAACAGCAGCGTCGCGGTCGGATTCCACTGCCACGTCGTCCAGGCCGAGAGTCCCATTTTGACCACGGGATTCTGATTCGGCCCTTCCGCGATCGGCTCGGAACCGATGGCCATCTCGAAAAAGAACGGGTCCGGCGTCCGCGGTCCGAACCAGAACGAGCCGTCCGCGACGAGTTTCGTCTTGGTGTAACTCGAACTGCCGGTGCCGGGGTTTTCGGCCGTCTGCTTGCCCAACTGCAAGACCGTGTCCGTGATGATGAACTCCAGCCACGGCGTGCAGGCGAGACGACCGATCTTGAGGTTACTCGGGGCCTCAATGGTCCCGGACGGACGCCGCGTGTATTCGGAAAACGGCGTGTTGGAGATGCCGGCCTTCATGGCGACAAAGTCATTGGCCGTGATGTACGACCAAAGTTGGGCACCACAGACGATCCGCTGGAGACCGATGCCGACCAAGTTCTGCATCGCGATGTCGATCAACTCGAACTGCGTCGGGATGTCGGTCGCGGACGAGGACCAGTAGCCCGTGATGATGTTGCCGGCCCCCAGCATATTCAACTGGTTTTGGTTGCCGGACGGCATCTGCCAGTTGTACGTGATGAGATTCGTGCCGGACGTGTAATCGATATACAGGTCGTTGCCGTTCGGATGTGCGTAGGCCAAGCCACGCATCATGCCGCCCAAGAGCACGGCCCTGAAGTTGGCCGCCCGCTGACCCATGAACCGCTGTTGCCGGCGAATGAACGACGTGCCCAGCGTGTCGTAGACATTGGAATTGCCGCCGATCGGCCGCATGTTGTGCAACTCTTCCGCGGACAGCGGCAGTTGCTCGTGCATACGCGGAATCGTGACGTTGACACGACCGACTGCCTGCCGCGTGACGGTCTTGGCCGCTTCGCCCGGCATCGTGGTCATGCCGACTGATCGGCTGTTGTTGAACACGTCGTAACCGTGGGCACGATGGCCGACCGGCAATTCGCACGGTCCGCCGGGAGTCATGCCAAACTCGGCCAAGAGCGGCATTTCCGCCGTCGCGACGCGGGAAATGACCTTGGTCGTGACGATGGGCGAGAGAAGTTGTCTGACTGTCGCGTTTGCCACGTCTCTGACTCCTGTCTTTGTCTCTCAGGTGACAAGCGACGTTGCCTGTCGTCCCGTTTCCCGTCGTCTCGGATTAGGTGATGGTCAAAGTGGTCGCGTTGACGCTGTACTGGCGGAACAGCCAGACGTAATTGGTGCCGTCGAAAATGCTGAGGAAATCGACGTAGGCACCGCGTTCATGCGAGGTCGTGTTGAACGCGACGTTGTTCGATGCGATGGCGTTGTCGGAGTAGATGTTGGCGCCTTCCGACGAACTGATTTCCATCACCTGCTGGGCACGGTTGACGAAGCCGAAGTAGTACCCGTAACCGAGCGGAGTCGTGATGGCCGGCAGTGTGAAAACGGTCGTCAAGCTGCCGTTGGCGACGAACAGCGTGCCTTGATCGGACGACAGCAATTGGTAACTCGCCGTCTTGGGAATCACGCATTTGTACGGGAAGTAACTGAACTGCTGCGGCAAGTCGTCGTCGAAGATGAACCGGCCACGCATTTGGCTGCGGGCCTGCTGGTCAAGACCGATGATCGTGGTCGACTTCACGGGGCCACCGACGAGCACCGCACACGCCCGCGACTGATCCGCATTCGAGTACGGGTCAAGCATGTCGAGGTCGATCGCCAGAATGGCCGTGGCGATTTCGGTCCCATCGACCGCCGTACCGCTGTATTGCAGGTAGTTGTTGGACGACGTCTGAAAACCAAGCAAGAGGCCGGGCCGCAAGAACGTGGTGGGCGTGTTGCCGGCGTCGACCGTGGCGGAGTTGATGACGCCGTAATCCCACAGGAACGGCCCGAAGAATCCGCCCCAGCCGATCGTCCCTTCGATCGACTGATAGATGTCGGTCTGGCCCGGAATGTTATAGGAGCCGAATCCGCCTGCTGTCGACATCTTTGCTCTCCCCGAACCGGACTGCTCTCGTTAAACCGCTTGATTCCGGGCACCCGTCCGCGACGGCTGCTAGTTCGTCTTGGTCAACTCTGGTTCGTTGCCGTAACCCATGAGGCGTGCCGCTTCGGACGCGAACTTTTCGGCTTCCTCTTCCGTGATGTTGCTGCCGTCCGGCGTCATAAACGGGTCGCGTGGCTCTTCCCGCGTCGCCATTTGCTGAACTCGCTGCTGATCGTCCCATGCCGCTCCATCCCGCATCCGGTCGGCCATACGAAGCTCGGCTTCAAGAATCGCGTCAGCCGGAGCGTCGGCCGCAAACTGGTACGTGCCGGCCCGTTGTTTCATTTCGTTGGCGACTTCCGGGCTGATCGCACCGCGTTTGAGGTTGGCGTCGATCCGCTGAAGGTACTTTTCGCGGCGAAGCGTCGTAACTTCCGCCTGGAGAGCCTTTTCGGTCTGCGACATTTGCACAACAGGCTCCGGTTTCGGCTCCGGAGGCTTGGGCGTTGGCTCGGTGGGCGTCGGATGCGGCGGCTTCCGCTCCGGGTCGATCGACATTTGAAACACACCGGCATCGGCCAGTTCCATGATCCGCTTGGCCTCGTCGGCGGTCATCTTGCCAGCGGCAACGGCCTCGTCGAACTTCGCTTTCGCATTGGCGTCGATGGACATAACAAGCACCGATGGTTCAGTTTTGAGCGGGGCTTTCTTCCCGCCGGGTTCTTGCATCGACTGGCTTCCGCCGGCCAGCCCTTTGTTCGCAATCGAGTACGTTTCGGCCGCTGCCAAAAGTACCTTCAAATCACCGTTCCAATTCTCGGGCACCGCGATTCCGAGATTCCTGAGGCAGCAGACGAGTTTTTCGCGTTCCGTGGGCGGTTTCTTGCCCTTTGCCTTTTCGCCTTCCGGGTCATTCGGGTCGTACTCGTCATCGACGGTCTGCCTCATGCCGGATTCGTCGTACATCGGTTCGCCGGCCATCTGGATCACGGGATACTTTTCGCTCGCCGCGTCCAAACTGAGGGCCTGAACCGCCTTGAATTCCTTGGTTTGCTGCGGATTGAGAGGCCGCGGCGTGATCGCCATATGGCTGATCGCCCGCCGATATGTCTTGCCGGTCAGGGGATTCGTGTACCGGCTGAGTTGCGGGCTGACAAAGCTGCCCACCTTCTCGATGCGGTCCGCATCCTCGTCGCGTGCAATTTCGATCCGTGCCTTGACCTTTCCGTCCGTGTCGCGGAACAGATCGGTCATCCAGCCGGCCGTCAGATAATCCCGCTCCCGTTTCTCGATTTCCGAGCGATTCTTGCCGTCGACAGGGTAGCCCATCTGGTCGAGAGCATCCGGGTGAGCGAACGGGACTGGAATCTCCAGCCCGCTCTTCTGCATGTCGTGGAAGTTCTCGATGAATTCGTCGAAGTCCTTGTCGGTGACTGTGACTGCGGCCCCTTCCGTCAGAAAGGTTCCTGGTCGTCCGACTTCTTTGATGAACTCTCTGGGCATTGGTCATCCTGAATCGCAAACTCAGGGACAACGGCTACTCTGTCAAGCCCATTGTCTCAGCCAGCGAGCAAAATCCTTTACAGCCATGTCCGCGAGGGGCAGAATGGCGAGCATGAAAACGATTCATCGAACAACGATTTCCGCACAGTGTCCACATGGACATGCCGATCTTTACGACGTCGAATTTCACACAGCGTGCCTCGTGCTGGTCGAGAGCCTACAAAAGGCGATCGACGAATCTGTCGGCACTCCGGCGTATCAGGAAGAATTGACGATCAAACTGGCAGAGAAGTCCGGTTGCCATGTCGTTACTCGCGGTCGGCATCTCAAGTTTGAAACTGAATGCACGGCGGATCCATGATCCATTACCACGGCACGCCAGTCGGCGGCTCGCGAGAACAGGCGACGAAATTCTTGAAGGGCCGTCACGCGATGGTCTCATTCGCCCGCGATGAAGATTTGGCGGTCGCGGCTGACGTCTGCCAATCATTCGCGATCGACAACGGGGCATTTACGACATGGAAGCAAGGCAACAAATTCGATCCGAACGAATTCACGGATTGGGTAGGAAACAATTGGGCGAAACACCCGGGATTCGATTGGGCTTTGATTCCCGACGTTATCGACGGGACCGAGGAAGAAAACGATCTTCTCATTAATCGGTGGCCGTTTGAAATTCGTGGTTGCCCGGTGTGGCATCTTCACGAGTCGCTCGACCGCCTTAAAAAACTTTGCGGTTTGATCCAGTTTCGTGCCGTCGCTTTCGGCAGTTCCGGCAAATGGAGAACGCCCGGAACGGACGCTTGGAAAACACGGATGGGCGAGGCCTTTGACGCGATCTGCGACAGTGACGGTCGGCCGCCATGTCGATTGCACGGCTTGCGAATGCTGGCGTCTGATATTGTTTGTCGGTTCCCGTTCTCGTCGGCTGATTCGACGAATGCGGTTCGCAATTCGAGTCTCTATGGGCGATATGGCTGCTACTGTCCCCCAGAGCGTTCACAGCGAGCCGAAAACAACGCCCGCATAATCGAGGCGATCAACAGTCCGCCGGTCTGGAAACGCACGAATCTGCAACTCTCGCTCGATGAACTTTGGGGATGAAATGACCATCGAAGACCTAATCGCCCGCGTCCGCTTCCGCACGCCACAAGCCGAAGTGAACAAAATCCGCGACCGTCACCCGGAATATCACGCACAGAAGTTCTTCGACTCGGTCACGTTCGGTGCCCAAGCGTGCCATCAGGCCCAGCGTGTCGGGCTGTTCGACGCGAAGCCGGGGAGGCTGCTCGACATTGGGTGTGCGTTCGGGTACTTGCTTGTCGCGGCGGAGGAGTTGGGGCATTGGGCCGGCGGCATCGACACCACGAGCATGTGCATCTTCGATGCGTGCGAACTTTTCAACGTCCGGTATTTTCCGCAGAACGTGAAGGCGTTCGAACCGCTGACTATCGACCATCAGGGATACGACTTCATCACCGTTTTCGGCGTCAACTTCGCGGAGGGCGGCCGATTCTGGGGCTTCGAGGAATACGACTTTTTCTTCCGCGACTGCGTGAGCCGGCTGAATCCTGGCGGCATCGTGTGGGTCGAATACAACCGCGGCGAACAGACGTCATGGCTTGCCGATGCCAAGTGGCCCGGGATGAATTTCGAGGCTGTCGACAATCGGATTAGGATAAAAAAATGAGTCACACTCCTCCGTGGGCAACGCTGATTTTCGCTGTCATGTTTTTCATGACGGCTCAGCTCGTCGGGATCGAAATCAGAATTGAAAAGAGCAAAAAGCCGTTTGACTATTGCATTAAATACCTTGCGTGGGGCATCGGATTTTATTTGGCAATCGTCGCCATTCGTGCCGATGGCAGCTTCATTCCGTGAGCGTTGACAATCGGATTAGGATTCGGAAATGACTGGACGTCTGCCGGTAATCGAAGCTTGCTACCGGTGCCCGTATGCCTCACGCAAAACACACAGCGAGGACATGGGCGGCTCGCAACGTGGAACGCACACGTATTTCCTAAGGTTGTATTGCACGCATCCAAACGGCAAAGACGACGGGAAGATTTTCGACAATTCGGCTGATGAGTTTGGAGAGCATTTTCCAATCATCTTGGGCGAAATAGACATTCCAGAATGGTGCCCACTTCCGAAAGCAGAGAAATGACCGATCGACCGATACGAGTGGCCTGCCTCTGTGATCGCGCGGGATGGTGCTTCGAAAGCCGAGCACTTCAGATTCAAAAGCACGCCCCGCCGCACCTTCACATCGACGTCCTGCACATCGGCTACAGCAGCATCGAGCACGAAATCGTCTGGCCGCTCTACGACGTCGTGTTTTGCATGTGGCCGCAAAAGACGTCAGAGGTCCGGGCGATCCTCGACAATCTCGGCCTCAAGACGCCACTGATCGCCGCGTACAACTCCGGCACGCATCGGCCCGGCTACGGCCTCGAAATGACGGCCGCTGCGGATTACGTCATCGTCAACAATTGGGGCTCGTGGGCTCACGCGATGGCCAAGTCATTCGGACGGTTCAAGGGCTGCCACATTTCCAACGGCGTGGACATGGGCTTCTATTGCGTCAAGCGACCGATCGCCGAGCGGCCCAACCGCGTGCTGTGGATCACGTCCGAAACGAAGGCTCAGGACCCCGACGACGTCAAGGGCTGGCGGACGCTGCTGAGACCGCTGGAGCCGATGCTGCGTGAGAAAGGCATCGAGTGCGATTTCCGCGTGGTGAAGCCTGAAGAGGAAATGACGGCCGAACGGATGGTCGATTGGTACAACAGCGGCTCAGTGTTTCTGGTGACGTCCAAGAGCGAGGGGACGCCAAACACGGCTCTTGAGGCCGCGGCTTGCGGGTGCGTGATCGTGTCGACGCCGGTCGGTAATCTCACGGAGTTGATCCAGCCGGGACGCAATGGGGCCATCTTCGAGCGCGGCGGTGATGCGGACGTGCTCAAGGCGTTTGAAGGAATCGAGGCTGCGTTGGCGAATCGGGAAGCGTGGTCGGCGGCGATGCGTGAATCGCTGATCGGCGGCGAGTGGGAGTGGTCACGAAGGTCGCGGTTTTACCATGCCGTTTTCAAAGGCGTTCACGCTCGCTACGCCGTGGATTTCGAGGACTCATCACGTAACAGCGTAATCGGCATGCCGCCGTTCACGTACCTGACGGCTGATCTTGAGCAGATTGACGGGTCGGCTCCGCCGTTTTAATGCCGAGTATTTCGTCGATCCTGTCACGCAAATCGCACCAAGCGTCGACTTGTGCTCCAGACCAACTCTGCTGCAACGCGAACTGGATCGGCACCCGGGACTTTTCTAGCAGCCGTCGCAGGCACGCGATTTCATCAAGCAATTCAAGGCCGATCTTCGGATCTTCCATCCATCCGAGCGGGCCAGTCATTTTCTTGAGACGAAACTTGAGATCGTCTTTGTCCGCTTGATTCACAACCGTTCCCTCCACCCCTGCACAATCTCGACCACGATCTCTTCCAGCGTCCGCGACACAGACCAGCCCGGATAATCATGCATCACGCGGCGAAGGTCCGAATAGTAGCAGATGTGATCGCCCTTACGCGGCTGATCCACGTAGACCGATTTCATCGGCAGTCCGGTTACCGACTCGACCAGCTTGAACGCTTCGAGGATCGAGCACGAATTCGCTTTGCCGCCGCCCAGATTGTACACGGCCGCTTTGCGTGGGGCCTTGGCGAACTCTTCGACGAACCGGGCCACGTCGACCGCGTGCAGATTGTCGCGGACCTGCTTGCCTTTGTAGCCGAAGATTTTGTACTCACGGCCTTCGAGGTTGCAGCGGACGAGATAGCTCAGGAAGCCGTGCAACTCGACGCCGGCATGGTTTGGCCCGGTGATGCACCCGCAACGCAGGCAGACTGTCGGCATGTCGAAGTATCGGCCGTACTCTTGGACCATTAGATCGGCGGCGAGTTTGGAGACTCCGAATGGGGAGTGTAGGCAGACGTCTACGCTCAACATTTCTGTGATGCCCTCAAAGGCGTTGCTCATTCTGTGGAAATCGTATCGGTCTTCACTTTCAGTGTGCATGTAAAAATTAGGCCGGTCCCCATAGACCTTGTTCGTCGACAGAAACACGAACGGCGATTCAGGGCAATGCTGCCGAGCGGCCTCCAACACGTTCAGCGTGCCCACCGCGTTGATGTCGAAGTCTTCGAGCGGAATCTTGGCTGAAAGGTCGTGCGATGGCTGCCCGGCTGCGTGGACGATCAGGGAGGGTTTAATCTTGCCGATTCGCCAGTCCATACGGCGTCGATCACAGACGTCTTCGTGCATGAAGTTTCCGTTGCACCACTTCAATGACCGATCGTTACCAAATGAATTCGGACCATCACCGAGCAATTTTCTACGCCCATAGTTGTCGATTCCGAAGACTTCCCAGCCCAACTCGGCGAAGTGCCAGCAGACCTCCGAACCGACGAGGCCCGATGAGCCGGTGACGAGGATTGTTTTGGTCATTGGTCGTCTTTCAAAAAGAAAGCGTTGTTTTTGACGATGCCGGCCGCTTTCCAAAATTGCCATACGCAGCCGAGTTCGGCCGCAATCAGAATCAGCAAGTTGACGATCATAAGAGGCAACGAGCACCAATAATTGAACTTATCGCCATGATTCGGTAATGACGCTGCGATTGAATCGTTGCAGAGTCTCGCGGCAACCGCGATCAGCCACCACATCGCGATCAATTTGAAGTTCTTCAAGCGTTCCCCTTCTCCGCCAAAATGACACAGACGCCAACGCCCCAGCCGCATGAATTGTAGTTGTCGTTGACCTCAATCTTCAGCAGCACACGCCAGCCATTCGCCGCAATCGCCGCCTCAGTCCCACGTCGCGGCCCGATCCACGACCAGTCGTCGACGATCAGGATGAAGCGGTCCGCGAGGATTGGAGACAGGCGAATCATTGTGTCCCGAGTCGCCTCTTCGGAATGATGAGCATCGTAGAACAATACGTTCACGTCTTGCGGCCCATGCTGAACCGAATAATCGACCGCAACCGTGCCGCTGCTCACAATCGTCCTGACTTTGTATTCATTCTCAAATTTTCGGAGATTGTCCTGAAGCGTCTTGAGGTCTCCGCCGAACTGAGAGAAATTGTCGATTCCGCAGAAGTTGCCTTTGTTATTCCAAGCGGCAGCAATCAAGCTCGCCCCGTGCAACGTCCCGACCTCAAGATAATTGCACCCATCGAAGTCGCAGATCGCATTCAGCAGCCTCCGCAGTTTCGGCGTGGCGAACCCCGGCACGGCGAGTACCGCTTCGTTCAGACGCCAGTCTTGGGCGAATGAGAGGACGATGCGTTCGATGGAGAGGGGATCGGTCATTAATGAAATCCTGCCACGAGGCAGCACGCTAGGCAGACAATCAAAATGGCACGTATCACAAAGGCAACGCCGCGATCCAGCGGTGTCGTCTTCTGTTTTTCGGATGGCACTCCAAGATCGATCATCAGCCCAGTGCTAATAACAGCGGCGATCAATAACCATCCCTGTTGCTCAGTCACGATTGCACCGCCTGTTCGATTTCGGCCCAGAGACGGGATGCGACGGAAGCTGGGGAACAGTCGTGGACCTGCATCCGGCGAAAGTGGTCTGTCGCGTCGTGATGTTGATCTAATCCACGAACGGCCTGCCCGACAACTTCCGCCAAGTCGGAGAAGTCCGGCTTGCAGGCGAAGTGCGACGGAAACCCGGCAAGATGCTCGGCACACGGTTTTATTAGTTGGCATCCGGCGAAGATCGCTTCCCAGTCTCGCCAAGCTATCTCGCCCCACCCGCAGGGAGAAACCACGCACTTTGAGTTGAAAAGCAGATCGTCGTACTCGACTTGTCCGAGTGGACGGCCAGAGGCTGCCGACACAGCCAATGGCGTTTTGACAGCGACTCGTTGAAGTGATTCAATGCACGCCTGCCGATGCCGCTCAATCAGGCCGCCGCTGTAGCTGACGGTTCCCGCGAAACTCACGTCAATCGGCCGATCCGTGTTCGCGGCCCGCTCGTCACCGTACTGCAAAATCCGCTGGCAATGCTCATAAGCCCCGAAGTTAAACGGCACGCTGATCCGTTCCAGCCGGTCGATCGGCACCTGCTTCGGCCAACGCGGCTCTTCAAAAGGCACACCGAACGCCTCGGCGATCAGCTTTTCCTGATAGCGGCCGTTGTACCGATTCCATAGCCACGGATCGGCATACTTCGACGTCTTGAATACCTTTGCCGGTGGGCAGTCCGAGCACAGCAGCCGTCGCGTGATGCCGGTGATGTTCGCTCCGTCCAAGCGTTCGACCAGAATGTAAGGCACGCCGAACGATTGAACCTCAGTGAGCAACCGGCCCACGCCGTCGCTGTTCGCGTCCTCAAGGCAGAGTTGCTGGACAATAATCAGATCAAACGATCTGCCGCAAAGTAAATCGAAGTCGACAAGATCAACATCGTGGTTTTCGGCGACAATTTCCAGCATCCGGCGAAGCGCGACCGCTTGGGCGTTGTGTGCGAGGCGGAGGGCGATTCTCATTGTTTTTTATCCGGCCGTGTTTTGGCGACGGCCTCTTTGAGACGTTTGAGCAATCGGTGTGTGTATGCCGACCCGTACAGTCCACTGCGATAGGCGTCATCCAGCCCGCGAAGATAAAACCTCCGCAGGTCGATCAATTCCCAATGAGAGAATTCGAGTCGGACTCGCTTCGCTTTCCTCATCCCCCCTCAATACAACTCCGCGACATGGCTGTCAAATTTGCCAAAAGTTTGACGAGCATGTCCGGAACCGGCAGAATGCAGCAACTCCCGGTCGTGCGTCACAGCATGAAAGATTTCCAGATTTGGTCACGGCTCCTGTTTACTGATAAAGAGCCTGACTGGCGGCAGCGTGCCGCGTGCGGAAATTACGGAACCGACGTGCGGCCGGGAGAATTTTGAGGCGACAAAATGAGCGGAGAAGGCGAGCTTTGGATTAGTCGAGACGAAGAACCCAATTACTACTCGAAGTTTATTTTCTTCTGGGGCGGCGAGCCCACGCTGGAGGCTGGCAGCGAGGGCTTCATTTCCACAGGGGGATCGCTCGGCTGCTTTTCGGTTTCGATGTTTCCGCACCCGATTCTGCCAGGGACAAAGAAACGGATCGAAGGCCTCACGATCGTGGAGGAAGATGAAGTCGATGACCAGCGAGCGGACGAATCGGCTTTTGATTACGGAGATCAACAATGATCACAATCTGCCTCACGACATGGCCGCGGAGCAAGGAACGGGTCGAGTATTGCAAACAGGCGATCACGTCTGTTGCGTACAGAACTAAAAGCTTTGGCGACCTTCGCCATCATGTCGAAATTGTCTGCTCGATTGAGTCGCAGGAAGTCTCTCAGTCCGCAATGCGTGATCTGACCGATTTCCTCTTCAATTCGACGGTCCGTTGGAGCGTCAAGAGAACGCCTGCCAATCTCGGTGCCAACCTCAATCGCGTAATGATGGGAGCCATCTGGCTCGGTGCCGACTATATCCTCCTGATGGACGACGACTACATGGTTCCGGCCCCGCTCGACCTCTCGCCGTACTGCGACTTTCTCGACGCCAATCAAAAGTTCGCGATGGTCCGCCTGTCGTGGACCGTGATCCCGGCAGGCGACCCGCGGAGCCACTGGATCAAGTTCAAGCCGGGCGAGATCGAGATGCCCAACGGCGGCAAGTTGCTCGAAGTCGACCCGCAGAGCACGTACTTTTACGCTCAGCAGCCTCACTTGCGACGGGCCAAGTTCCATCAGGAGTACGGCTGGCACAAAGAGGGCGGCAACCACGGCGAGCCGGAGTGTGAGTTGAACGCGGCGATCAAGGCCGGCAAGTGGCGAATGGCCGCGAGTCCCGTGCAGTTGTTCAAGGACTGTGGGGCTGTGAGTTCGATTAGCGATGTGGAGAGGTGGGCATGACCGGCAATATCGAGGACGCAGAGGAAAAACTGCCTAAGGCCAGAGATGACGCCGAGCGTGTCCTAATCGCTCTTTATTGCATGACCGATGGCGATCATACGATTCAAGGAATTTATGTTTGGCTCTGCCTTCGCGGCTACGAACTCGGCGGAGATCGGATTAAAGAGGCACTGGAGCGACTTAAAACCAAGGGGCTTGTCGCAAAGGGACACTATGACTGACGAACGACCGTTGAGCGATGCGGAGTTGGACGCGATCTGCTACCGCGTAAAGACATGGAGCCCGGAAGATCCGAGCTACGGAGCGGAGGGCATGATCTGCGATGAGCTTCCCCGCGTGGTCGCTGCCTTGCGTCTGGCGAGAGCGGCGATACTGGAGATGGTGCCGCTAGACATGCTCTTGTCTGTGGCTGGCGTAACCGCAAACGGACCGGCCATGGAATTCTCTCCGACGATCCGGCGTGACAAGGCCCGCCGCATCCTGCGGGCGTTGGGGAAAAGCGAATGAAAGACAGGGTCGTTTGGTGGCCAAAAATCAAGGTTTGGCCCAAGTCGAAGAAAAAGCAGCGGAAGCGACTTGCCAAGCTTCAAAAGGCCCTCTTTCCAATCGTGGTCGCGGCGGTTACAACGAAGATCGTCACGGCACCGGAAGAAACGAGAGTCTTCGGATTCCAAGGCGAATCGGTCACGAAAGAGGGGTGATTTATCGCTCTCAACTATCTCGGCACAGGCGGTATTTTCCCGATCCTTGGCAAACTGATCGGCCGCGTGAATTCGTACTACAATTTCGGTGCCACGACACTGCCAACGGACCTCGACACACTCATCGCCGCGATTTCAGCCGGAAACTTCGGCGACATCCTCTCACCGCTGCCGGGGTACTACTCGACCGCACAATCCGCGATCGCGTCAATCCGCCAGTCGGTCGCCAATCTAGCCAACAATCGGATGCTCGAATCGGACGTGACCACGGGCCTAGGCGTGACGCAGACGAACATCGCAAGCGTGATGGCCGCGTTCCTCCCTCAGATGAAGTCCGACACGCAAACTGTTCTCAACAACAACGTGACCATCGGCACGGTCACGGCGGCCGGATCGAACACCGGCAACGGCGTGGTGATGATCTCTCCCATCCTGGACGGCGTCACGGCTCCAGCCAAGTTCGCCGCGGCTCAAGCGGTTTACAACGGCGTGTCGAGCGAACTGCCAATAGCTGAGACAATGACGCTGACCTGCGTCAACGATTCGTACAGCGGCAACGTCACGGCCGGGCAAGAGCAGTTCCAGATCACGGGTCCGCTCGGCCAATCAAACGTCTGGGGCGTGGGTACGGAAGGCACCGGACAAGGCCCGACGATCAAGACGCTTCAGGCCGGTACGCAGTTGCAGAACATGGGATTCACGACGTTTGCTGGAAGCGTTCCAACCGGCTGGACGCTTGCGGCTGGTGCGGCCCCTGCGAACTGCCTGCAAGACACGTCGACCACGTTCTTTGGCGGATCGTCCGTGCAATTGCTCGGCGACGGCACGACAGCCACGATTCAACTGACGCAGGTGCCGAATCGGCTCGTTCCGATGAAGCGGTATTGCTTCTGCGTCTGGTATCAGGCGTCAGTCGCGGCCACGTCCGCACAGCAGTTGTTGATCGAATTCACGGGCACCGGGTACACAGCGGCATCGAGTGAGAAGATTTCGATCGCTGGCAACGCTTGGGCGACGACTTGGACGCTGGTGAGCTTTTATATCAACCTCCCGGCGACACTGCCCGCCAATTTCACACTGACGATCACGTTGAGCGGCACTGTTCCAAGCGGAAC
>Ga0307478_10000922_pt1 | contig 27630 bp, 21 predicted proteins | sample atmos_gasesECM4C_2_FD_203713 | JGI IMG/M metagenome (GOLD analysis project Ga0307478, IMG submission 203713) | Hardwood forest soil microbial communities from Morgan-Monroe State Forest, Indiana, United States - atmos_gasesECM4C_05 | ecosystem: Environmental > Terrestrial > Soil > Temperate...
GGCGGCGCCGGTCGTAGGCGTCCTGGTGCAGTACCAGCGCTTCCTTGCGGCGCCCCAGCCCATCTAGCGTCCCGGCGAGGTGTGAGGCGACAATTAGGGTGCTGGGGTGGTCCTCGCCCAGGACCCGGCGGCACCGGTCGTAGGCGTCCTGGTGCAGTACCAGCGCTTCCTTGCTCCGCCCCAGCCCGTAGAGCGTCCCGGCGAGGTTTGAAGCGGACATCAGGGTGTCGGGGTGGTCCTCGCCCAGAACCCGGCGGCGCCGGTCGTGGGCGTCCTGGTGAAGTGGCAGCGCTTCCATGCGGCGCCGCAGCCCGTTTAGCGCCTCGGCGAGGTGTGAGGCGGACACCAGGGTGTCGGGGTGGTCCTCGCCCAGAACCCGGCGGCGCCGGTCGTAGGTGTCCTGGTTCAGTGCCAGTCCTTCCTTGCTCCGCCCTAGCCCATAAAGCGTCCTACCTAGGTTTCCGGCGGCGGTCAGGGTGTCGGGGTGGTCCTCGCCCAGAACCCGGCGGCGCCGGTCGTAGGTGTCCTGGTGAAGTGCCAGCGCTTCCTTGCTCCGCCCCAGCTCATCGAGCGTCCCGGCGAGGTTTGAGGCGGACATCAGGGTGTCGGGGTGGTCCTCGCCCAGGACCCGGCGGCGCCGGTCGTAGGTGCCTTGGTCTAGAGGGAGTGCTTCATTGACCCGCCCTAGTGAGGAAAGGGTGACAGCCAAGTCGCTGGCGGAGCGCAGAGCGTCAGGGTGGTCGTCGCCCAGCGTCCGGCGGCGCCGAGCAAGGATGTCGTGCTGGAATTCAAGAGCTTTCGCGTAGTCGCCGTTGTTGTGAAGGGCGTGGACCAGGTGCTGTGCCACTGTGAGGGTGTCCGCATTGTCAGGCCCGAGGTCTGCCGCCCACGTGTCATAAAGTCGTCGCGTCATGATGAGAGCCGCTTTGGCCTGGCCGCTGACGAGCAGGTAACGGGCAGCGGCGCAGGCAACCGGGCGGAAAGCGTCAGGTGCTGTATGCGGATCGACCATGAGCAGGTGAGGGACAAGACGTGACCACTCCTGCCAGTACGCGGGGTCGTCGCTGTCATCTGGGGCTGCGATGGTTAGGACCGTGATGATGGCGTCCCGGTACGCAGTTTGATCCTCCGCGGTGTGGTCTCGGAGGATCGCCTGAGTGAGGCGGTGCAGTCTAAGGCCCTTTTGGTCGGCGCGCCCTAGCCCGATGTCCCTGATGTGCCCGAAGGCCAGGCTCGCCTCCCATGCTCCTTCTGGCAAGCCGCCAGCCTGGATAATGGATGGCGGTAGAAGCAGACCTGCCGTCTCCCCGAACCAGGTTGCAGGGATGGAGTCTGGTGCCAGGTAGCTGCATACGCACAGCAGGCCCGCAGCTTTCGGATCGTCAGCAGCTAGCTTGTCCAGTGCGATAAGGGTAGTAGCAGCCAATGTCCCCGGATAAGAGCGCGGCCTGCCTTGTGATAGGACCTGGGTCGCGTGATCGTCCAGCAGCCGCCGGAATTCCGTGGCAGGCAGCCCCGACTGCAAGATGCCCGCAGCCTGCGCAAGCGCCAAGGGGAGATCGCCGAGCGCCTCAGCCACACGATCAGCGTCTGCCGGGGTCAAAGCCGCCACTCTGGTCGTCAGCATGGCGGTCGACTCGGGGCGGCTGAACTCCTCGACAGTGAAGAGGTTGCCGATCTCCTGCCAGTTTCCGGCCCGAGTGGTCAGTAGCACGTGCCCCTGGCCGTCGGGGAGGAAGCCGGTGAGGTGATCTGGATCTTCTACGTTGTCGAAAACGAGCAGCCACCGCTTGCGGTCCCGCAACGCTGCGAGCGCCGCCGCTGCCGCGATCTGGGCATCCTTACCTTCAAGGGCGGTGCCAAGAGAACCAGCCAGGGCCGCAAACTGGCCCGGGATCAGCTCAGGCTGTTCACTATCAATAACCCATGCAATGTCATACCAGGAAGCGAAGCGGTGCGCGTACTCGATGGACAGCTGCGTCTTGCCCACTCCGCCTGGACCCTGCAGGACCACTATTCCGGGAGAAGAACCCAAGAGCGCCTCGCGGACATGAACCAGCATACCGTCCCGGGCAGTGAAAGCGGGATTACGCGGGGGGACACGCCAGACAGTCGGTCGGCCCGCACCGGGCAATGGAAGAACTGGGGCCGCGTCCAGGTCTGGTCCAGAGATGACGCCTGAGGCGGGGAAGACGGGCGCACCTTCTGGAGCGAGATCGCCCGCCAGGCTATCGAGCAGCCGTCGGCTTGCCTCGGGCCCGGGAACCCCGAACAGCTTGATGGGCTGGACCGAGCGGAGCATGTCGGGGAGTTGCTCGTCTTCGAGATCCTCGATCCAGACCGGAACCAACCGACCTGGTTTCCTGTGTTGGGCTGCGATTACAGCTGTCCAGTCTTGCCCGGTGAATCCGCCGTTGAAGTAGGCAGCCGAGCACAGCGCCAGGACCCGGTCGGCCCGCTCCAGCGCTTCTTCCCTAGCTAGAATGATGTTGTCGCCGGGAAGCCAGTGCCACAGATCCAGCACGAAAGTGTACCCGGCGCTTTTAAGTTGACCGCCGACCCACTCGGCCCACTCCCGGTCCCGGCCTGCGTAACTGATATAGAAATCCAGCTCTAGTCCCGGCCGGGATTCTAGTTCCTCCGCCATGCTGTCAGCTTCCCCCGTAGCAGGTCACCTGGCTACCGAAACCGGCACTTCAACTCACGCCCGGAACCCTGCGGCCAGCCGCCATACGCAGCGCCTCAGTGATCTTAGCGATGAGCTGGTCATACTCATCACCCGAAACGTGCCTGAAGTCAGCGTAATACCGTGTTGCCGCGAAACCGGGCAGGTCAACATCGTAAATGACCACGGGAATGAACAGGCGTCCGTCCTCGATGGATTTTTGCATCAAGGCCGCGTATTCCTGCTGCACCCATCCGCTGGCTACCGAGGCCGGACTGAACACGAGGATGCCGTTCGCCGACTCACGGATCGCCTGCTCAACTGCGTGGACCAGACTATCGCCAGGCTTGAGGAACACCTCATCCCGAGCAACACGCAACCCCTCACCCTCAAGTCGCCCAGCAAACCCGGTAACCCAGTCAAGATCACTATGCGAGTAAGAGACGAAAACGTCATAGGCATGCCCCATGGAGCCCCCTCCTTCGGCATTCTGGTGCAGCGCGGGCGCCCCCGAAGGAGCACGTGTCACCTTGGGTCTCAATCGAGGACGTACCGCTACCCATGCGAAATAGGCGCCGACGACACCAGCAGCACTACCGATCGCTGTGAAGACCAATCCCGCCATGTTCACGCCTACTAGGCTAACGGCCGGCCAATGCAGGTTAGTCCGAAGATCGCCGGGCCATTAGCGGGCCATTAACCCCGGTGATCAAGGGTGTCTCACGGTCACTCGCGAACGTGCCGCGCCGCAGGTCAGGCTGCATACGACGCCGAACGGTGCAGATTCCAAGCTGACGGTGCGACTTCCTTAGTGCCTCCGGCGGGGACCTGGGGCTCCGGGATGGACGCCGCCGCCTGGTCGAGGTTGGCGGATGGCTGAGATGGAAGCCTGCCCATCCCGTCACCATCGGCCCAGGGCAAGCCGAGCAGACCAAGCGCCACGGGTCAAGGTCGTTCAGCCAGTGGGGTGCTCCACCTTGACCCGTGGCGCTTGCCCCGCTCCCCCGTTGGTGGGCCGACGGTGACGGGATGACCAGCCGGGCGGAGCGTGCGCGGTGGCGCGGGCTCCCGCGCTATCACCGAGCTGCGCGCGGTCGGAGACATCGAATCAGCCGAAGCCGAGGTGTACGCAGCCCGCACCAGCGCCGACCAGCGCGTCGCCACAGCTGAGGCCAGGCTTGCCGAAGAGATCCAGCGCCGCAGGGACGCCGAATCCGAGCGCGACGCCGCACGCGCCGACCGCGAGCAGGCCGACGACGCCACAGCCCAGGCCGCCAGCCGCATGGACGACCTAGAACGCGAACTTGCCGAACTACGCGCCTCCACCGAAGCAGAGGTACGCCGCACCCGCGACACCGCAGCCGCGGAAATCCGCCAGGCACGCGAAGACGCGGACAGCGACATTAGGGCCACCCGCGACGATGCAGCCCGCCAGGTCGCCGAGGCCGGGGCACGCGCCGGGCAAGCCGAGCAAGACGCCACCCGCGCCCGCCAGGCCGAAGCCGCCGCCGTCGTCCGAGCCGAGCACGCCCAAGCCGCCGCAGCCGACGAGACCGCCCGCATCCGCGCCGACCACCGGCACGCGCTCGACCAGCTCACCGCCGCCACCAACGCCCGCATCACTGCCTTGGAAGAGACCCGCGACGCACTGCGCATCCGCGCCGAACGAGCGGAAAGCGACCTTGACACGGCCCGCACTGAGAACCAGCACCTGGCCGAACAACTCACCCAAGCGACCGACGCCGAAGCCGACCCCGAACCGGTCGACGCACCGACACCACGCCCCCGCACGGCAAGCCGCGCCAAGAAGACATCAGCCACGCGGGCAGCCCGTCCCGAGTCGTAGACCGGGCCGTATGAGCACCCCGGCGCGTGCCACATACGTGCCACATGCCAGGGTGCCCCAGGGTTAGCCACGGTCACTCACGGAGACGTCGGCGCCGATGACCAGGACCGATGTTCGCGCAGGTCAGCCGCTAGGCCGAGCGCCCGAACTTCCAAGCTGGTCATGCGGGTTCGATTCCCGTCATCCGCTCCAGCAGGTGAGAGGCCCATTCGCGGCCGTTCAGCAGCACCGCAAAGGATTGGCGGGCCCCACATGGGCCCCATCACTTGGAACCGTCCCGCGTGGCGTCCAGCAGCTTGCCGAGCGCGGCGGCGATGGACTTGTCACGGTCACGGGTGGCGTGCTGGTAGATCATCGCAGCGCGCGGGCTTGAGTGGCCGAGGCGGGCCATAAGTTCCTTGGTGGTCGCTCCGGTAGTCGCGGCGAGAGTACCGCCCGTGTGCCGCAGGTCGTGAAAGTGAGCGTCCGGCACCCCGGCCGCCGCCGCGGCCCTGGACCAGATCTTGTTGAAGTTGCTCCGGCGGAGCCTGCCACCCTTGGGACCGACGAAGACGAGTCCCCGCCGCCCGGGAGCGGCGTAACGGTCAAGATGGTTGCGGAGTTCGGGCACGAGTTCGGCGGGGAACGACAGCCCGCGCTTGCCAGCGCGAGACTTAGGCGATTCTTCGATCAGGCCGCCCTTGTCGGGCTGCACTAGTGCCTTGGTAATGCGGATCTCGCAGTGGTCGAGGTCGAGGCGGTCACGGGTGAGTCCGGCCAGTTCGCCAAAGCGCATCTGCGCGAAGGTGGCCAGCAGCACCAGGGCGCGCCACCGGGCGGGGATCTTCGCGGCGATGTCGAAGACGACCGGCAGCGGGATCACCTCGCGTTCTTCGGAGTCCTCTTGCCCAGCGCCGTCGATCCGGCAGGGGTTGCGGCGGATCAGTTCGTCATCAACGGCGGTTTCCATGATGGCGTGCAGCAACCGGTACGCCTTGGCCACCGTGACCGGCCCGAACGGGCGAGCGGCCAGCGGACCAGCGTCGAGTCGTTCCTTGCGCCAGCGGCGGATGCTCGCCAAGGTGATGCGGGCAAGCTGCTCGGTGCCGAAGGCGGGCAGCAGGTGATTACGGAGCAGCCCGTCATACAGCTCTCGGGTACGGGTCTTGAGCACGCGGTCTTTCATCCACTGCTCGGCATAGGTGCCGAACTCCATCACGCCAGCGTCCGGATTGATCCAGTCCCCCCGCGTGATCTCGGTTTCCTTGGCCGACAGCCACTTGGACGCGTCGGTCTTGCGCTCGAAGGTGGACGGGGCGCTGTATCTCTTGCCGTCAGGCCCCCAGTAGCGAGCCTGGTAGCGGCCCGAACTTCAAACATAGACGTAGTCCTATAAATTGACCCAGCCGTCCCGGCCAGGGGAGCAAACCGACTGGCCCCGCTCACCCGGAGTGCGGTGAGCGGGGCCAGTCGTGGGGCTCGGACGGGTTACTTCGAGGTGCCGACCTGGCGGTAGCCTGCCGGGATCTGCGGGGTGCTGACCTGGTCCACGAGGGACTTGGTCCTGGGGAGGTAGTGGTAGTAGTCCGTTACCGTTACTGCCGAGGTAAGCGGCTCGACGAGCTTGACCAGTTGGAAGGTCCGGGTGTTTACCCATAGGTCCAGCGTTGAGCCATTGACGTTGCGGACGTGCAGGTCAACGGCGCTCTGGCCGTCGATGGCGCTCTTGTTGGTAATGGTCAGCTGACCCGTGGCTAGCGCTTCTTTAAGCTGCTGCGGACTGGCGTAGCCCGACGCGGGCAACTCGCCGGGCGAGAGGACACCGGCACTAATGGACGCGGTTTTAGTGGCCGCATCGACAGTGACGGACTTTTGGCTAACCTGCTCGCCCACTTCGTGTGAGGTCGTCCACGTAGTTACGACGTCCGTGGGCGACTTAATCACCGTCTGGAGGTTGCCGGTGACCGGGTCAGTCCACGCGGTAACGGCATAAGTACCACTCGTCACCACGTAGTTGACCGGGTTAATGCTGCTACCTGCGGAGTGGAGGAAGACAAAACCGTTGCCGGTAACCTCGACAATGTCGTTTGTGCTGCTCAGTGTGCCCTCGACCTTCTTCTTCACGTAGTCGGCAGTCAGCACGGCCGGGTGCGTCGCGGCGGGAGACGCACTGCCGGTGCGGTGCGCGGCGACGGCCGCACCGCCGACCACCAGGGCGACGGCCGGGACGACGGCCATCAGGGCGCGGGTTGCCTTGCGGCGGCTCTGCTGGTGACGGCGGTGGCTCTGAACGACTTCCTGGGCCAGGCCTGGGGGGAGGGTTGGCGTTATCCGGGCCATCTTTGCGCGCAAGTCGGATTCGAAGTCGGTGGTCATGCGGGGCTCCCTGCCGGGTCACTGGTCAATGCGGACAGCTCGATCGCGTGCTGTGCCGGGGCTGGATCGTCAACTGGAGCACTTAGTTCCCGGAGCCTTTGCAGTGCGCGGGATGTGGTGGCCTTGACCGTGCCGACCCTGCAACCCATGGCCTTGGCGGTTTCTGCTTCGGTTAGGTCTTCCCAGTAGCGCAGGACTATGACGGTGCGCTGCCTCGGAGGGAGTTGGTGCAGCAGGCGGATGATGGCGTCGCGGTCATCTACCGCGGTTGCCTCGTCTGGAACTGCGTCATGGGTGGCTATCAGGCCCAGGCGGGCTCGCCAGCTGGTTTCGCGGCGCCACCCGTCTACTGCGAGGTTATAGAGGGTGGTACGGACATACCCCTCGGGGTTGCCCTCGATCTTCTTCCAGCGGTGGACTAGGCGCTCTAGGGCGCTCTGGAGGAGGTCCTCGCCACCGGCGCGGCTGCCTGCCAGCAGGATCGCGGTGTGGAGGAGGGGTTCGCCTCGCTCCGCCAGGAACTGCTCTAGCGTCGCAACTGGTTCTTCGCCGTCCAATCCGGCTCCCTTCGTTCTTCATCCACCGAGTACGAGCGGGGGACGGCAAAGGTTTACAGGGAGGCTTCATTATCGGACATTGGACTGCCTAGCTTGGCAGACGAAGGTAGTCGACAGGGCGCGAGACATGTCAGGAGTGCATATAGTAACTGAGGCGTCACCAGCAAGGTCCCGAACTGCTCTTGGGGTGCCCGGCTTGCTGCCGGTCATGGTTCCCGTTGACTTTGAGCCAACCGAGAAGGATTTACCACGGGAATCGTCGGGAATCGTCGGGAATCGTCGGGTTTGCCTAGCTTCACTTGATGCGTGACACATCGGCCTCGCTTGATGTGTGACACACCCTAGGGTTTGGATGCTCTGATGTTAGGGGGCCGGCTGGCGCTGCGCGGCGGGCATGACTGCCGTTGCTATCCTCAGCGGCATGTCGGTCCCGCAGGTCATCCCGGTTGCCCGCATACCCGGCTACCAGACCGAGTTCGCCGGCACGTGGTCACGGGGGCAGTTCCTCGGAAGCGTCTTGAGCCGGACTGATCCCGTCGCCTGGCCCGACGGAGACCGGATCAATTCCCGGCGCTGGTACGCCTACCTGCATGAATTCGACTACGAGGGCAATTACCTGGAATCGACGGTGGAGAGCCCAGGCACCGGCGAGGAGGGCCGCCAAGCCGCGATCCTGCTCTTGAAGGAATGGATCGCGGGCATCCCCGGCCTCACGTACGGCGACATCGCTATCCGGCCATTCCAGTTTGAGCACGATGCGATCACCTTCGGCCTGATCGTCGAAGCCGGCCATGGCACAGACTGGGCAGAACTCCATCCTGACCGCCTAGGCTTCCACGCGCCCTGGAATGGCCACTACGACACATAATGAGTCGCTGAACCCCTTGAACTGGCAGTTTCAGGGGGTCGTTGCAACGCTTTGGTTTTCGAGTAGCTTAGCGAGTTGCTCGCGGGGCGTGCGGAATCCGAAGCGTTTCCTGGGGCGGTCGTTGAGCTCGTCCTGGATGGCCTGGAGCTGGGCGGCGGTATAGGTGCTGAGGTCGGTGCCTTTGGGGAGGTACTCCCTGAGCAGGCCGTTGATGTTCTCGTTGCTGCCGCGCTGCCAGGGGGCGTGGGGGTCGGCGAAGTAGACCTGGATCCCGGTTTGCTCGGTGATCCGGGCGTGGCGGGCCATCTCGGTGCCGTTGTCCCAGGTCAGGGTGGTGGCGAACCAGGCCGGGTGGCGGCTCATGTGCTCGATGACGGCGTCGGCGACCGCGTCGGCGGTGTGCCCGTGCGGGAGCGGGATGAGGGTGAGGTAGCCGGTCACCCGCTCCACGATCGTCGCGACGGCGGAGTTGGACGCCTTGGAGCCCATGACGAGGTCGCCCTCGTGGTGGCCGGGCACGAGCCGGCCCTCGGCCTCGGGCGGCCGCTGGCCGATCGGGACCGCGGCGACGATCTTCCCGCGCGTCTCGCGGCGGCCGCGGGGGCGGCGCAGGGCCCGCCCGGAGCGCAGGGACGCCTGGAGCTCGCGCTTGAGCCCGCCGCGCGGGTAGACGTAGAGCGACTGGTAGATGCTCTCGTGGCTGACCTGCATCGACGGGTCGCCTGGGTGCATGTCCTTCAGCCTCCCGCTGGCCTGCTCGGGTGAGTACCTGCGGTTAAGCATGCCCTGCACGGCCGAGCGGAGCCCCGGGTTCCCCGACAGCTTCGAGGGCTTGGGGCGCCGCTGGCGGTCCCGGGCCATCTGGTGGGCCAGCTCGGGCTGGTAGCCGGCGCCCCGCGGGGCCGCGTTGCGGGCCAGCTCCCGGCTCACCGTCGAGGGCGGCCGGCCGATCCGGGCCGCCACGGCCCTGACCCCCAGGCCGGCGTCGCGGAGCCGGGCGACCTCGCAGCGCTCCTCGCGGGACAGGTAACGCGGGCAGTAAGACTCGGGCCCAGGACAGGTACGCACCCCGCCTATCTTCTTGACCAGGTCGTACGCGAACGTCTTCGACACGCCGGCCGCCTTCGCGGCCTGGTTCGCGCTCAGCCCGCCCGCCATCAGGCCCAGCAGCTCCCGGACCCTGCCCGGCGGGACCCGCCGGCCCGGCCGCGCCGCGGCCGGGCGCCGCGCCGCCGCGGCCCGCCTGGCGGCCAGCCGGCCCGGGCCGCCCGTCCGCTCCCGGTCCACCCGGTACGCCAGCGTCTTCGACACCCCCGCCGCCCGCGCCGCCGCCAGCGGGTTCAGCCCCTGGTCCAGCAGCTCCGCCAGCCGCTCCAGCCGCCCCGGCTCCACACGCTTGCCGCCCATAAACACCAGCCCCAAGGTCAGGTGTTGCGACAATCCCTTGAGCCAGCCCATGCTGACCTTCCGGAGCTCAATTCTTCCTCGCGAGCGGCCTGCTTGGGCGTGCCGCAGGCGCTCACCGCCACGGCCTCTTCCCTCGGTGAGGCCGCACGACATGAGGTAGGTTAGCCGGTCCGCGGAGAGCTTCGAGAACTTCCAGCTTTGGCAGACTGACCTGCACCTGGTCCGAACGGCAGCGGCCCGGCCCCGCCGGGCCGCGGACCTGTGCGTGCCCGTTACGTGCCCGTCAGGACGGCAAAACCAGGTAAATCACGGTCACTCAAGGGTAACGAAAATTTGCTCTGAGCTGCAAAAACGCGGCCCAGAAAACCTGAATTGGGAGCCTTCCAAGCTGGTCATGCGGGTTCGATTCCCGTCATCCGCTCCCTTGAATTACCAGCTCTTCAGAATTTTTCGATACTATCATCGTGCAATCCGGTGCGCCACATGTCCGTTGCGTGCCCGATGGCTTCGGCCCGCGTCCGGTCTCTGGCCGCCGATTTTCGGGGTTCTGGCGGCTACCCGGCCCAAAATCTGCAGGTGGAATCACCGCAGCAGTCATGCGCCAGTGGGCCTACTCATGGTCGCGCAGCTGCAGAAGCTGGTGATCCACGAGTTGCTCCGGCCATTGGGGACCAGCGCTGACAATCGGCAGTGGATCCTACGGGGACGCCTGCCCTGGTTTCGGTTACGCAATTGCTGCCTGCGGGGCTGGCGCTACGAACGGCGGATAGCGCTGCCTGATGCGCACGGCGAACGATTCGTCGATGTCTGTCTGCATCGCGGTGCGGAAGTCAGCGCGAAGGCCGTCCTGCGAAGGCGTCGGCCCTGGGGTCGCTGCGGCTAGGACGTGGGCGAGGAGAGCGGCTAGCTAGGTGCTGCTGCATGAGCACGATGACCGGCGGGTAACCGAGCCAGCGCCGGGACCTTGCAGCAATCGCCCGGGATTTAATCAGTGCCACGGGTGTAGCACCCGGTGCTACGCTGTGAACATGAGCATGCCTGAGATCACGCAACGGGACCTGCGGTCCAGGTCTCGGGAGATCATGGACGCCGTCGAGCGCGGAGAGTCGTTCACCGTCACCCGCGATGGCTACCGAATCGGGGAACTGATCCCCATCCGGCGACGGCGCAAGTTTGTCTCCCGGCAGGAATTCGCGGCAATGTCCCGCAACGCGCCTATCAGCGATTTGGACGCATTCCGCGCCGACCAGGACGCGGTCGCCGACCACGAGGAAAGCGACCCGTATGAGCGGTGAGACACCGGCCCCTTCCCGGCAGGGACTGCTCGACACCAACATCCTCGTGCTGCGTCGCTGGATCGACCCCGCCGAACTTCCGGACGAGATGGCGATCAGCGCTGTCACCCTCGCCGAGTTGTCCGCCGGGCCGCACCAGGTCCGCCCCAACACCGAGCAGGACCTGTACGACGAACACGAGGAACGCTCACGCCGTACTGAGGCCCTGCAACGTGCCGAGAGTGAGTTCGACCCCATCCCGTTCGACGCCGAGGCTGCCCGTATCTACGGGAGGGTGACCGCCGCCGTGGTCGCGGCGGGCCGCAAGCCGCGCAGGCGGATAGCCGATCTGATGATCGCAGCCACTGCCATTGCAGAAGACCTCTCCTTGTACACCACCAACCCGGGCGACTATGCCGGACTGGAAAGACTCATCCGCGTCGTCCCCGTCACCCGCCCGCCCTTGCCTCAGGAGAAGAATCCCGGCAGGTGAGAGTAATCGGGACGGCGCGGGCTGGAAGCCCGTAATCAAACCGCCGCAGACGCGCGGGAGCAGGTCGGAAGGCATGCCCGTCGCGTGCCCGATCGGACGGTGAACCTCGGTGATTCACAGCCACTCACGGGCAACGCAAATACGCGGGGCCTGCGTTACCGCACTTCAGCTCACCTGTAACCGATACCTTCCAAGCTGGTCATGCGGGTTCGATTCCCGTCATCCGCTCGCATCTCAACGGGCTTTTGCGCTCTTGATTTCTAATCTCGTCGACCGGTTCTGAAGATTTTTGCCAGATCGGCGCGGTGAACGGACCACCAGCTTAGGTTGCGCGTCGCCGCTGCCTAGTGCCCCGGTACTCCTCTACCGCCTTTCGACTGCTACGCCACACGCCGTCGGCGCCTTGGATGGCATCGAGGCGCCCCCGCTGTGCCGCCTGCCGGAGGGCAGACAGTGACAGGTCCTTATGGACCAAAGCGGACAGCGGAACCAGCCGCGCCGGTCCTGCCAGGGACGGAACGATGAAACGGTTGAGGTTGTCGTACATGGCGCGGGCCAGGATCTCACCCAGCGGCCCGTAATCGCCGTCGTCGGCTCGCTGCATCGCAGCAAGGTAGGCCGACCGCTGCTGCTTGAGCACGATGATCGGCGGATAGCCGAGCCTCACCAGCAGCAGGTTGAGCAACAGGCGGCCCGTACGGCCGTTGCCGTCGATGAAGGGGTGCACTTTCTCGAAGCCGTCATGCAGCCGGGCGAGGATCTCAGGGAGCGGGATACTGCAGTCTCCGCCGATTTCAGTCGCGGCCATATTGGCTTCCTCAATCCAGTCCTGAACGCGCGCCGGAACCAGCGGCCAAGACGGCGGCGTCATGCCTGCGCCAAACGGGCGGATATCGTGCTCGCGGAACGTGCCCGGGCCTTCCCCGTCACTCGCGTCAGGGTGCGGTGCCACCTGCCATACCGGGCTCATCGCGAGCGAATGGACCTGGCGAACCTCATGCATCGAGATGAGGGCGTCGGTTCGCCAGTCCCCTGGGTCGATCGCATGCGCGTAGACCCAGCGGGCCGCATTGCCGTACCCCTGGACTTCCATGTACTCCCGGAGAGGCTTCGCGCCAACGGCACGACCCTTGTCCAGAAGAACCTCCACCTCACGCAGTACAAGGGTGTTGCCTTCAAGAGCGGTCGAGTGGTGCGCCTCAAGGTGCCAGATGTCAGACCAGACGTACTCCGATTCCTTCGGGGATGGCAGCCCCCCAAGCCTGTTGTTGAGCTCGGAGATGGCCTGGTCGAGGCGCGCGTACAGCGTGGTGCGAGATGGACGCCCCCTGGCCACGCCGTACCTCCCTGACTTGATACACCTGTCGGCTAGCCAATTGATCTTATCAAGAAACCTTGATAACCCTCATGCGCAGCTAATTGTTCTTATCAAGCCAGCCGTCGAGCATGGGTAGGCGCAGTAGTCGGGACAGCGCGCCCAATCGGACGGCGAACCGGGGTGATTCACGATCACTCACGGACAAGCGGGCACGCCTCCTACCCGCATCAGCGCTGGTCAGTGGCCTTCCAAGCTGGTCATGCGGGTTCGACTCCCGTCATCCGCTCTTATCGTTCCAGACCAGTTCAGCACACTTATCCGCTAGTCTGCCGGCTCGTCAAGCAGCTCGACGAGCGTCGCGACCGGACCACGGGGTGCTCGTCGGAGTGCTCTGGGTAACGTCATCCGTCGAGGCGCCCAGTTGCGGCTGTCGCGCTAGGCAAGACGCGGAAATAGTGCGTGCGCGTTGCCGTGGCTGATCGCCGCCTGGTCGTCGGCGGTCAGGCTGCTATCGGCGTCGAGCGCGGCGGTGAAGGCGGCGGAGACGCCGTGCTCGTAGGGGGAGTCCGTTCCGAACAGGATCTGGCTGCTGCCGGCGAAGGCCTTGAGGGTAGGCAGGGCGGGACCTGACGCCAGCGCGGTGTCGAAGTAGAAGCGCCGGAGACTGGCCAGGATGGCGTCGGGACTGGCAGCGTCAGGGTTAAAGACGCGGGCGAGCTCGGCGAAGCGGAGGGAGGCGTAGGGCAGGAAGCCGCCGGCGTGCGACAAGATGACGCGGACGCCCCGGTAGCGGTCCATGACGCCGTTGAGGACGAGCTGGACGCCGGTCCGGGTGGTCTCGAACGGGAAGTCGGCCATCGGCGGGGCGACTCCTGCCGCCGGCGGCAGGAGGGGCTGCCCGGGGGTCGCACCGGGATGTTCGAAGACGACGGCCTGGCGGCGGTCGAGCTCGGCCCACAGCGGGTCGAATACCGGATCGCCCAGGTACCTGCCCGCGTAGCTGGCCATCAGGACGACGCCGTCGGCGTGCAGCGTGCCGAGCGCATACTCAACTTCGGCTAGGGCGCCGTCGACGTCCGGGAGCGGCAGCGTCGCGAAACTGCCGAACCGGTCGGGTCGCTCGGAGACCAGGTCGGCGGTGTATTCGTTGATGCGGCGCGCCATCTCCCGGCGTTCGTCGCGGGCCCAGCCCACAACGCTGGGCGTGCTGACCGACAGGATCCCGGTCGTGATCTGCTGGGAGTCCATGAAGTCGACAGCGCGCTCGGGCGACCAGTCAGGAGTTACGCTGCCCGATGGATCGCCGCCATGGCTGCCGAGCGCCTGCGCGTAGAAGGGCGGCACGACATGCTGATGAACATCGATGCGATGAGGTTCTCTCATCCCCATCTCCCTAGTGTTCTTGCGCTTGCTTGGCTGTTCCCTGCAGCACGCGGTCCGGCGTGAGGGGCAGGGTGCGGTAACGGACGCCGGTTGCGTGCCAGACCGCGTTCGCGATCGCGGCGGCCGTGCCCACGACGCCCAGTTCGCCTATGCCTTTGACTCCCAGCGGGTTGACCTGGGTGTCGTGTTCGTCGATCCAGCCGATCTCGATGGCCGGGACGTCGGCATGAGCGGGTAGGTGGTACTGGGCGAGATCACTGTTGGCATAGTCGCCAAATTGCGGGTCCATGATGGAGGCTTCATGCAGTGCCATGCCGAGCCCCATGGTCATGCCGCCGATGAACTGGGACCGGGCCATGGTGGGATTGATGATTCGTCCCGCGGCAAATACTCCGACCATGCGGTCCACGCGTACCTCACCGGTTCCCGGGTCCACTCGTACCTGGGCGAACTGGGCGCCGAATGAGTAGCGCGCCAGTTTGTCCTGCGCCTTCAGGTCCTCGGAGGTATCCGCGTGGACGGCGATCTCGGTCGCCGGCGTCCCGTCCAGTTTCGCGGCCAGCTGCCGGCACGCCTTGAGCGCGGCCGAGCCCCACGATGCGGTGCCACGGGACAGGGCGGCGCTGAATGCGCTCCCGTACCCGCTGTCACCGACCCGGAGCTGGACGCGCGCCGGGGTGACGCCCAGTGCGTCCGCAGCTATCTGGGTGAGGACCGTGCGCGCGCCCGTGCCGATGTCAGACGCCGCGATCTCGACGATGAAGGTGCCATCTGGCCGTGCGACGGCGGTGGCCGTCGAAGGAGCGCTGCCCGCGGGATACGCAGAGGAGGCCATGCCGCTGCCGATGAGCCAGTTGCCGTCTTGGCGGAGGCCGGGGAGCGGATCGCGCGAGGACCAGCCGAAGCGATGTGACCCTTCACGCAGGCACTCGACGTAACTGCGGCTAGTGAACGGTGCGCCGCCTTCCGCCTCGTGATCGGTGTCGTTCCGGATGCGGAGCTCGACCGGGTCGATGCCGCTGACCTGGGCCAGTTCATCCATTGCGGATTCCAGACCGAAGGAGCCGGGGGCGAAACCAGGCGCGCGCATCCAGCCAGTTGTCGGGATATCCAGCCGTACCAGCCGGTGGCCGGTGCGCACGTTTGGCGTCGCGTACATGATTCGGGGCAGCACAGCGGTTTCTTCAGCGAATTCGAATATCTGCGACGTCTGCTCGTAACTGAGATGATCGACCGAACTGAGGTGCCCGGACTCATCGGCTCCGAGCCGTATGTGCTGCAGCGTCGGAGTGCGGCCTCCTATGACGGAGAACATTGCCCGCCGGGGGAGGACCACGGTAACGGGCCGCCCGGTCACTTTCGATGCGATGGCGGCGAGTACAGCGGGTGGTCTGATGCTGGCCTTGGAACCGAATCCCCCGCCGACGTACTCGGCGATCACCTGGACGCCGGCCGTGTCGAGGCCGAACAGTGCGGCCAGGGCTGACTGGATCCGTACTGAGCCCTGATTCGAATCGTGCACGATCAGCCGGCCATCATCCCAGTAAGCGGTCGCCGCGTGGGGTTCCATCGGGTTGTTGTGCTCAGCAGGCGTTGCATACCACTGGTCGACGGCGAACGCCGCCTGCCCGAATGCGGCATCCACATCACCGGCATGGGTTTCGCTGGGAAAATCCGGATTGACGTGGTCGGGGACATAGCTGCCAGGGTGGTCCGCGCGCAGGACCACGTCGTGGGGCTCGATGTCGTACTCGACGCGAAGTTGCTCCGCCGCTGCCTGCGCCCGCTCGAGCGTATCGGCGACCACGAGGGCGACGACCTGGCCGCGGTAGTGCACCCGGTCGTCCTGCAGCAGCCAGGCTTCCGTGTCCGCGACCGGGTGCAGCCGCGGTGCGCTGGCGTGGGTGAGGACGTCGATGACGCCGGGGCAGCTCCTTACTTCGTCAGCATTGACGGACAGGATCCGGCCGCGGGCAATCGCAGACTGGGCAATGCAGCCGTAAGCGCGCCCGGCCATCCTGAACTCGGCGGCGTAGCGCGCCTGTCCGGTGACTTTGGCGATGCCGTCTGCGCGCGGGCTGGCGGAACCGACCGAGATAGGCAGAGTCGTCGTGCTCACGGCGTCACCCGCTGAGGGCGCAGAGCATTTGCTCAGTCGCAGCGGTGATGAGGTCTATTTTGTAGGCGTTGTCCCGCAGCGGCCGGGCCGCCGCCAGTTCGCGGGCGGCAGCGTCGCGGAATGCCTCTGGCGACGCCGGCTGCCCACGGAGAGCTTCCTCCGCGAGTCGTGCGCGCCACGGCACGGGGGCTAGCCCGCCGAAGCTGAGGCGGAAGTCGGCAACGACCCCGTCGGCCACTTCGATGGCGGCAGCGAGGGAGCCGATGGCGAAGGCATACGAGGCACGCTCCCGGATCTTCCGGTAAGCCGACCTACGCGCGAATGGCAGTGGCGGTACGTCAACGGCTGTGATGAGGGCGGCGGGGTGGAGAGCGGTTTCACGATCGGGCCGGTCGCCGGGCAGGAGATAGAAGTCGGCCAGGGGAATTTCGCGCTGTCCGCCTGGCTCGCGGACGTGCACGACGGCGTCCAGCGCGCTCAAGGCGACGGCCATGTCGGACGGGTGGGTCGCTATGCAGCGCTCTGACGCGCCGAGGATCGCCAGATTGTGGTGCTCACCGGTACGGGCCGGACAGCCGCTTCCCGGGTTGCGCTTGTTGCACGGCTTGCTGACGTCCTGGAAGTAGGAGCAGCGGGTGCGCTGCAGCAGGTTGCCGCCAACAGTCGCCTGGTTGCGTAGCTGCCCGGAGGCGCCCGCGAGAATGGCCTGGGCCAGCACCGGGTACCTACGCCTGACCAGCGGCGAAGCGGCCAGGTCGCTGTTGTGTGTCCCGGCTCCGATCCGCAGCCCGCCATCGGGCGCTTCGGCAATGAAGTCAAGGCCCAAAGCGGTGATGTCCACCAGCAGCCCGGGACGGGCGACCCCTAGCTTCATCAGGTCAACCAGGTTGGTGCCGCCAGCCAGATAAGCGGCGTCGCCGGCCGCGACGAGCCGTACGGCTTCCTCGGCGTGTTCGGGCCGGGCGTAGGTGAATTCCCTCATCGCGCCGCCTCCGTGATGGCGGTGACGATGTTGGCGTAGGCTCCGCAGCGGCAGAGGTTGCCGCTCATCCTCTCGCGTATCTCCGTGAAGTCGAGCCCGATCGTCTCGTCGGCGACGTCTGCGGTGACGGCGCTCGGCCAGCCCCGCTGCGCCTCCTCGAGCATGGCGACTGCCGAGCAGATCTGTCCGGGGGTGCAGTAACCGCACTGCAGCGCGTCCTGTGCCACGAACGCCCGCTGCATGGGGTGCAGATCACCGCTGGTTCCCAGGCCTTCAATGGTGGTGATCTGTTTCCCGTCGGTGGTGATCGCCAGGACCAGGCAGCCATTCACGCGTCGGCCGTCGAGCAGCACGGTGCACGCGCCGCACTGCCCGTGGTCGCACCCCTTCTTAGTCCCGGTCAAGTCCAGGTGCTCGCGCAGCGCGTCGAGGACGGTGGTGCGGTGATCGAGACTGAGGCGATGACGGGTGCCATTGACGTACAGCACCACCGTGCTTGACGTGTTGGCTTCGCTCATGGCGCTGAGCACTCCTCACAGGGCGTCGGCCCGAACGGCGCGGATGATGAACTCACAGCTGGGGTGCTCACAGTGCCGCTTCCTCGCTTCCGGATGGTTCCGGTCGGGTGATTGCGTCCCTGCCATAGTCATGCCGGAAGGGTCATGCTCGCCTCCGCCAGTGCACAGGGCAACTGGCCTGGATTGGCCCGGCCGGGGGGCTTGGCCGGGCGCCCGCGGTTCTGGCCGACCGACGCAGGGCGGCCAGCCGCCCGCGAGCTCACGCAACCGCTGCTGCCGGGCCCCCAGTTGGGGACCGGATCGCCGGGTTCCCGGCGCCCTGGAGATATCGGTCACCGCGAGCGCGCGTTGGTGCACCAGGACGGCTGCACGCGTGGCGCCGATGACTGCTTGCTGGCTAGGCTGATCAGCAGGGGTGTCCCGCGCGCTGACGCGCCGACCCAGGAGGCGTCGATGGAGATGGCCGGGAAGCTCGCGCCAAGTCGGCAGTCAGGTCACATCAGCTCCGGTGCCACCGTCGGTTATCAGATGGCCAGGATTGGTAGCCGGCCGTCAGGTCTCCCGCATACCCGGCTGGGCGGTCGGGTTGCGGCGTCCTGGTGTTGTCTGGCCGACGCAATCGCCATAGCCGGCTGGAGTGCTGGGGATGCGTAGCACCGGGCCGACGGGCGAGGATTCCCAGCGGCGGGGCCGTATGACGAACAGGCGCGGTGAATGCGCGGTGCTGGATCAGCTCGTCAACGCGGTGCGGGCGGGCGGAAGCCGGGTGCTGGTGGTGCGCGGTGAGCCGGGTGTGGGCAAGTCCGTGTTGCTTGACTACCTTGCCGAGGGGGCGTCGGACTGCCGGGTAGCGCGGGCGACCGGCGTGGAGTCGGAGATGGAGCTGGCGTTCGCCGGGCTGCACCAGTTGCTGTCGCCCGTGCTGGACCTCCTGGATCGGCTGCCGGTACCGCAGCGGGAGGCGCTGCGGACCGCGTTCGGCCTCAGCGCGGGCCCGGCGCCGGACCGGTTCCTGCTGGGTCTGGCGGTGCTGGGCCTGTTGTCGGAGGCTGCCGCTGAGCAGCCGCTGATCTGCGTGGTGGATGACGAGCAGTGGCTGGACCGGGCATCGCTGCAGGCGCTGGGCTTCGTGGCGCGGCGGCTGGCGGCCGAGCCGGTCGGCCTGGTGTTCGCGGCTCGGATGGAGGGTGCGGAGCTGGCCGGGCTGCCGGAGCTGGTGGTGGAGGGGCTGGGCGAGGAGGATGCGCGGGCGCTGCTGGATTCGGCGCTCCCCGGATCGCTGGATGCGCGTGTCCGGGACCTGATTGTGGCGGAGGCGCGTGGGAATCCTCTGGCGTTGATGGAGTTGCCGCGCGGGCTGCCGCCGGGGGAGCTGGCGGGCGGGTTCGGGCTGCCGGGGGCGGTGTCTTTGCCGGGGCGGATCGAAGACAGTTTCGGTCGGCAGCTGAAGGGTCTGCCAGGGCAGACCCGGCGGCTGCTAGCGCTGGCGGCGGCCGATCCCTCGGGTGATCCACTGCTGGTATGGCGGGCGGCGGGGCGGCTGGGGATCCCAGTCGCGGCTGGGGCGTCGACGATGGGGTCGGGGCTGGTGGAGTTCGGCGCGCGGGTGCGGTTCCGGCACCCGCTGGCGCGGTCGGCGGCCTACCTGTCGGTATCAGTTCAGCAGAGACAGGAGATACACCGGGCCCTGGCAGAGGCCACTGACCCGGCCGCTGATCCCGACCGCCGGGCCTGGCACCGGGCGCAGGCCGCGGCAGGACCGGATGAGGAAGTGGCGGCGGAGCTGGAGCGGTCCGCGGGACGGGCGCAGGACCATGGGGGGCTGGCCGCGGCGGCCGCGTTCTTGGAGCGGGCCGCGTTGCTGACCCCCGCGCCCAAACGCCGGGCGGAACGGCTGCTGACCGCAGCCAGGGCTAAGCGGGACGCTGGCGAGCTTGATACCGCGCTGGGGCTGCTGGTCGCGTCTGAGGCCGTGCCGCTGGTCCCGCTGCAGACCGCGGAGGTGGAGAGCCTGCGCGGGCAGATCGCGTCTTACCAGGGTCGGGACAGCGACGCGGCACGGCTGCTGCTTCGCGCGGCCCGGTTTTTTGAGCCGCTCGACGTCGCCGTGGCCCGCGAGACGTACCTAGAGGCGATCTGGGCTGCGATGTTCGCCGGTGACCCCGGCCGTGAGAGAGAAGCGGCCGAGGCCGCGCGCGCTGCGCCGCCCGCCCTGGACCCGCCGCGCGTAGCGGACGTCGTGCTCGACGCGCTCGCGCTGTGGTTCACCGAGGGATACTCAGCCGCCGTGCCGTCGCTGACCAGCGCGCTTGGTCTGCTTGTCAGCCTGGACGTGGACACCGGTGTCGGCGAAGCACGCCGCTCTCTGTGGTCCGCCGGCGGCCGAGCCAGCGCTATCGTCGCAGTGGAGTTGTGGGAGTTCGAGTCCTGGCATGCCCTGGCCTCCCGCCAGGTTCAGATCGCCCGCGACATGGGCGCCCTCGCCCAATTGCAGTTCGCGCTCGCCCGCCTCGGCCTGTATCACGTGCTCGCCGGCCAGCTGGCCGAGGCGGCGCGGCTGATCGAAGAAGAGCGCCTGATCGCGGAAGCGACCGGCAACCCGCCGATTGGGGGGTATGCCGCGATGATGCTCGCGGCCTGGGAGGGCCGGGAGCAGGAGCCCTCCGAGTTGATCGAAGCCACCGCACCGGGGGCGACCGGACGCGGAGCGGGCAGGCTGGCCGGCTTCGCCGCGTACGCGAGCGCGGTGCTGGGCAACGGTCTGGGCCGGTATGAAACCGCACAGGATGCCGCCCACGAGGTATTCCAGCGTGAACAACTGGGGCTCGGCCACCTGGCCGTCGCTGAGCTGGCCGAGGCGTCAGCAAGGACTGGTGACGTGAAGACCGTCAGGGACGTGCTGGACTGGCTGTCCGAACGCACCCGGGTGACCCCGACCGAGTGGGCGCTGGGGATCGAGGCCCGCATCCGCGCCCTGCTCAGCGACGGCGAGGCCGCCGACGGGTTCTACCAGGAGTCGGTCGAGCGGCTAGGCCGCACCCGGATCCGCGCCGAGCTAGCCCGCTCCCGCCTGCTGTACGGGGAATGGCTGCGCCGACAGGGCCGCCGCACGGACGCGCGGGGGCAGTTGCGCACCGCCCACCAGATGCTGGAGGAGATGGGCATGGCGGCGTTCGCCGAACGGGCCCGCCGCGAGCTGCGGGCGACCGGCGAGACGGCCCGCAAGCGCACCGCTCCGGCCACCCGCACCGCGGCCGCCAGTGCGGCGCTGACCGCCCAGGAGGCCCAGGTGGCCCGGCTGGCCCGGGACGGGCTGTCCAACCCCGAGATCGGCGCCCGGCTGTTCATCAGCCCGCGCACCGCCCAGTACCACCTCAGCAGCGTCTTTACCAAGCTCGGCATCAGCTCCCGCAGCCAGCTCGATCGGATCCTGCCTGCCGACCCGGACGGCGCCGGACCGCGCTAGCGGCTCCGCCAGCTGGCCTCGGATCGGTCCCCAAACAGACGCAAAGTCCCGGTCTCAGAAGCGACGGGGATGGTGCCGCTAATTCTGGGTGCTTTCGCAGAGGAACTTGAGGCTGATGTTCCACAGGTCGTGGCCGCGGTGCATGTGGCCGGGATTGGAGCCGGCGAGTTTCTTCGGGCTGGCGCCGGTGCCGGTCTCCTCCATGACCACGTAGGTGGTCCCCTCGTCGCGCGGCTCGAGTAGCCACGTGTGGTAGGCGAGCCACTGGTCCGTCTCGCCGTACCAGCCGATGCGGGCCGTGGGCTCGAATTCGTGGATGGTGCTGTGGATGGGCGCGCCGAAGGTGACCCAGTCGAAGTTGACGCCGGCCGCGAGGAGCCTCCTAGGGGCGTTGACCGTGACGTTGCGAGCGTTGGAGTACCAGTCTGGCCAGGCGGTGGCGTGGATGAGATGCTCCCAGATTCTTGCCGCGGGCGCGGCGATCACGATGTCGTTGTGGGCGAAGAGGTCGGCCTGCTCGGGCACGATGCCCTGCGGCCAGTGGATGTGCGCCGAGCGGTGCTGGATGTCCTCGATGATTGACATGATCTTGGCCCTCCATCAGGTCGTGCAACGAAAGTGCGGTATAGCTGGGCGGTGCAGTTTGCGTGGGGCGTGAAGAGGTCGTCGTCTTCGCCCGCGACAATGAGATGACGATGAGATAGGACGGGGTGATCTCCTCGCTGAGGCCATCGGTGGTGCGACGGCACGATAACCTCTTCCGGACCTGATCATTAAGGCCGGGGCCTGATGACCACCTGTTCGGCGATGCCCCGAGCCGCGTCGACGCCGGGGAACCGGGGTCCTCCGTTGACAGAGACCTGACTGCGTCCAACTCCGGCCTGCGGTCGTGACCCAGCCCGAATACCGCGAGGACCGCCGCAGCGACGAGGAAAAACCCCGCGACAAGAACCGCCGCCGCATAGCCATGAGAAAAGGCCTGCTCAGCAGCTGCCCTTTCACCTACCCCGAGCGCACTGGTCACCGAGCCGATCCGGGCGCTCGCAACGTTGTGAGCTTGCGCGATCGCCGTCTGCCGGGCAGCGCCGGGTAGATGAGCGACGTGACTCCCCCACGCGGACGTCGCAGCGCCTGCCTCGACGGCGCCGAGGACCGCGAGACCTACAGAGGTGCCCACCTGGCGGGACGCGTTGAATACCCCCGCCGCGGTGCCCGACAGGCCTGGCGGGACGTCCCGCATGGCCACATTGGCGACCCCGGGAATCCACATCCCGGTTCCGGCACCGAAGACCACGTAGCCGATCACGGCGATGACGAACGGCGACGAAGGGGTGAGCGTGCTGAATGTGAAGACGCCCGCCACGGTCACAAGGCAGCCGCCAGCGACGATCGCACTGGCTGACAGCCAACGGCTGAGGCGTCCCGCGAACTGTGCGACCACTAGGAACGGAACGTTCATGAACAACCAGGACAGCCCGGTACGCAAAGCAGTCCATCCGTCAACGTCCTGGTAGAGCAGCGTGAGGTAGAAATACACTGCCGTCAGCGCCGCGTAGGAGACTAGATAGACGCCGCACGAGGTGGTGAACCTGCGCAGCTTGACCACCTCTGACGGGACCATCGGGAACGGTGCCCGCTGTTCCCACGCCGCAAACGAAGCGAGCAGCACGCAGCCTGCGGCGATCGGGGCCCATACCACAGGGGACGTCCAGGAACTCGATGACGACTCGATCAGGCCGAAGGTCAGAGCCAGCAGGCCCGCGGCACTGGTGAGGACGCCAGGAACGTCCAGCGGGCGGCCATCCGGATTTCGTGACTCCGGCACCACGGTGACGGTCAGCGCGATCCCGGCAACGGCGAACGGCACGTTGACCCAGAAGACGGATGACCACCCGAACACCCCGAGTAGCAGGCCGCCGACCACTGGGCCGAGTCCGAAGCCGAGACCCGCACAGGTTGCCCAGATCCCGATCGCGCCGGCCCGGGCTTTCCTGGGGTACGCCTGGCTCAGGATGGCCAGCGCCAGCGCCGACATCATGGCGCCCCCGACACCTTGGAAAGCCCGTGCCGCGATGAGTTCCACCGCAGATGACGACAGCGCGCATGCCATCGACCCGAGCGCGAACACGACCATGCCAGCCGCGAAGAAGCGCTTGCGCCCGAAACGGTCTCCAAGGCTGCCGCTGAGCGGAATCAGGGCGGCCAGGCTGAGGGCATACGCGCTGATTACCCATTCGAGCTCACCGGACGACTCGTGCAACTCCCGCTGAATCGACGGCAACGCGACGTTCACGATGGTGACGTCCAGCAAGATCATGCCCTGCGCGATGCACATCGCCACCAGGGTCAGGCGCCTTCGCCATGCGGAAATCATCTTGGGTCCTGTGTGAATGGGCGCTCGTCCCTCCAGAGGTTGGTCATGGCAGCTCCTTCCAGCCCGGTCTGGCGGGTAGGTTATGAGGCCCGTTCAGCGTGTCCGCCGTGAACGCGACAGCCTGGCCGACCGAGGCGAGCTGGGCGAGCGAGCCGTACGACACGACGACCTGCATCCGGATGCCTTGCTCGTCCAGGTGCTTGACGTCGCCTGGTCGGTGGGATGTCCTCGACGCGGATGATTTTCATGCTGGCCTCCGAATTACGGGTCCCCTGTCCGGCAGACTCGGTACCTGCGATTGTCAGCAGGACAGGGCCCCGCTCGCCTCCGCCAGTGCACAGGACAACTGGCCGGGGTTTTGACTGGGCGGGCGCCCCGAACCAGACTGGCGGAAGGGCTAGCGCGGCCCGGCGATGTCCGGGCCGACAGGCAGCACGCAGTCGACTAGGATGCGGGAGCTGCGGCCAAGCTTGGCTGGGGCGATGTCCGCTTGGACCTCGGCGAGGGCGTGTAGGTCGTCGGACAGGCGGTGCGACGCGAACTCGCGGGCCAGCCACCTGGCGATGCGGCCGAGCACCAGGTCTTCGCGCAGATTGACGTTCAGCGGGTACTCAAACCCGGTTTGCTAGCGCGTACAGACGACCGGGCCGAAGACGTTCGCGGTGCAGCGCCGCTTCTTACCTGATCCGCTGCGGCAACCCGCAATCACTTCTCGTGACCGGCCGGCGAAAGTCAACACGCGACCAGGCCGGACGCCGTGCCCGCAACGTGCCCGATACGACGGCGAACCAGGGCGATCCGTAGTCACTCACGGACACGCAGGCACACCGCCTGATCTGCAAAAGCGCAGCTCAGCGCTGCCGCACCCGGAGCCTTCCAAGCTGGTCATGCGGGTTCGATTCCCGTCATCCGCTCTCATGGATTCTGGCTGGTCAGCTGTACTTTTCAGTGTCCAATTAAGGCTTGCTGGCCGGTCGCCGGGCGTCGGCGTGCCGCGCACGTGCCATCAGTGGTGTGGGGCTCATGCCCTCTCGTCTTGTTCCTAGTCGTCCGCTGGCGTCTCCGCGGCGTTCTGCACGTCGCGCACGAACGTCCCGAGAGCCTTCGCGATGGCCTGGTCGCTCGCGGGTGGCGTGCTGGTAGATCACGCTGCCCGGACGCTGGAGTGGCCGAGGCGAGCCATCAGCTCCTTGAGACGATCGGACCTGCACTCCTCCACTGATGGCCTCATGGTCAGTCAACGACATCCACGGCCGAATAGGCACGTGCGGGGAATCCGGGTTCTACCGCCCCGGTACGGGTCCAGAACAGGAGCTGGACTTCGGCGGCGGGTTCTGGCGCGAAACTGATCTTGCGCTGCAATTCGAGCACGTCACGCATGGTCAGCGGGGCCTTCTGCCAGCGGCACTCCCCTAGCATGCCGGTCCTGTCTCCGGAGATCCCGAGCACATCGATCTCCACGGTCTCGTCCCGCCACCAGCGGCCGATGATCATGTCGCTGGCGAATTCGCCGTCCCGGGCGAGCAGTGCGGCGTGGTCACGACACGCGCTCTCGAATACCCGTGCCACGTGCTGGTCAAGGCGCGCGGCTGTCCGCTGGCGGACGGCCGCCCCCTGCCCGCCTTCAATGAGGTCCACGTCATCGCGGAGCACACCGAACCAGAAGGCCAGGTAGGTGTCGGCGATCTCGTACAGGGGGTCCGCGGCGATGCTGCCGACGGGGACGGTGCGGCGCACGTAGCCTGCGCGGCGCAGGCGCTCCAGCGTGTAGTCGATCCGCTGCTGCGCTCGTCCCGCGATGCGGGACCGGCGGCGAGCCCCGAATCCTATCGCCGCGAGCACTCGCTCGTATCCCCCGCGCCAGTCCAGGTCCTCTCCGATGATGTCCAGGGCGTCGCGAACCAGGAGCCCGGCCGGCTGGTAGGCGAGCCGGCCGAGATTCGTCTCGACATCAGCTGCCTGATCCCATTGATCGAGGTGGAGCGGGTACCCGCCGCACACGGCGTAGGCCGTGAGGAAGTCGGCGGCGGGGATGTCCGGCAGGAATGCCCGCGCCTCTCGCGCTGCGAATGGGTCCAGGCGCAGCTCAAGCGCCGCCCGGCGGTGCAGTCCGCCCTGCGCGCCCAGCATTTCTTCCATAACGCTGACGGCAGAGCCGGTGAGCACAAGCATCGCCTGCTGATCCCGGACGCGGTTTTCCCAGACGGCGGAGACCAAGTCGGCGAAATCGGGCTGAGACGCCAGCAGCCGCGGGGCTTCATCGATCACGACCAGCAACGGGGCTGCCTCGGCGAGCCGGACCAGGAACCGAAGAGCCGATTCCCAGTCCCGGAAAGGCGCCGCGAGAAGATCTTCGACTTCGTCGCCGAGCTGCTCGCGGATCCGGTCGGTCAGCCGGGCCAGCTGACGCTCGTTGCTGTCCTGGCGGGTGGCCGTGAAGTAAACCGCCCGCTTGGCCGAAGCAAAGCGAGACAACAGGAACGTCTTACCAACCCGCCGACGCCCCCACACCACGGCGAGCTGAGGCACTCCCGCCTTCGCCCGGGTCCACGAACCCTCAAGGGCGGCGAGTTCGTGATCACGACCAATGAGCTCAACCATGTTTCCATGATACATGTGGTTTGTACTACAAAGACTTCGTATTACAAATAATTTGTACTGCGTCTATCAGAGACGACGAGTCACGACCATCTTGACCAGACGCCTCAAAGTAGAACTCGCGCAGGACTGGAGTGACAGCGCCAAGTTCGGATCGGTGCTGACTGTTCATAGTAACTTGCTCACGTCCATACTCGACTGCAAATGACCATGGAGATAGATTGCCGCTATGGCAGGTACCTCAGGACCCGAGGGTGGACCCGTTGACCTCCCCCCGCAGGATCGACTACTACGACGACCCGGACGCCCCGAAGGCCAACAGCCTCGTCCCTTCAGTCAACGTGGTCGTAGTCAATGACGCAGGCGAGATCCTGCTGCTCCGCCGCACCGACAACGGAACCTGGGCCGTCCCCGGCGGCGCGATCGACCTCGGAGAATCCGTCGCCCAGGCCGCGGTCCGCGAGACGCTCGAGGAGTCCGGGATCGAGTGCGCGATCACCGGCATCGTGGGAATCTACTCCGACCCCAAGCACGTGATCCTCTACACCAGCAGCTGCGAGGCCCGGCAGGAGTTCTCCATCGTCCTCGCCGCACGGGCCGTTAGGGGCCAGCCAACACCGAGCAGCGAGTCCACAGCGTTCGACTTAGGCGTGTCGAAGCGCAGCCCGCCCTTGCCCCGGCTGGACGAGCGTCTCCGTGACCCGTATGTCACACGCGTCAAGGTCTATGTTTCCTCGCCGCAACCCTGCCAACTCGCCCCACCGGATGCCCGCGAACGTGGCGAGCAGGATGAGGGCACGGTACCGGACAGGAACGAACTCGGCGAGTTGGCGCACGCACGGGGATGAGCGTGCTCCTGTCCGACCGGCTCGGTCGGTAGACGGATCCCGGGTCGCGGTGATGATCGGCAGGCCTGCAAGTCGCCAGCCGAGATCGTATTTTCGCGCAGAAAAGGATTCTCGGCTATGTCAGCTCGACCAGGGGAAAGCCGCGATGGCGACGTGGGGGGATGAGGAAATTCTGCCGCCGGGTAGCGGTGATGAATCGTTCGAGGCCGTTGTCGCTCGGGTCCACGCTGTACTTCTGCTGCAGGTCCAACGAGGCCTGGTTGACGCGCAGCGTCTTAAAAAAGTCGGCGGACGGCACGAATGCCGTGAATTGGAGTTTGGGCACGAGGCCGCCGCCGGGGACATCCATGGCGTCGAGTCCTGGCCCGTCCATGCGGAGGTGAATGGGTGTTCCGTCGGCCGCGCGCGACGAACGCTGGAGGCAGGAAAGGTGCCCCATCCTGTGCTCTCCGCTGTTCGTGCCGATGCCCTGCGCGGTCTGGGCGGCGTAGCCCGGCCCGCGGTTGTCGTTCGGAAGGAGGGACGGTCCGCCCCCGTCGGTGAACTGATCGGTGTTGCC
>Ga0307478_10000923_pt1 | contig 27627 bp, 28 predicted proteins | sample atmos_gasesECM4C_2_FD_203713 | JGI IMG/M metagenome (GOLD analysis project Ga0307478, IMG submission 203713) | Hardwood forest soil microbial communities from Morgan-Monroe State Forest, Indiana, United States - atmos_gasesECM4C_05 | ecosystem: Environmental > Terrestrial > Soil > Temperate...
GTTGCCTTTTTTCTTGGCGACGAGGCTTGCCATACAGGGTAATACAATATGCCACGCTCCGTATATTGTCAAGGAATAAATGGGTAGCCATGCACAGGAATCTACTTGATACAGGGTAATACACAAACAGGACAAAGAGAACTTGCAGAACTACTGTGCCGGGAAAGACTTAGCGGCGCTGCTTGGACTTCTACTCGAGGACTCGCAGTAAACTCCCGCTAGCCCTGATCTGCGAGGCGCATAGCCTGATCCTTCACCCAATCATTCAGGCCCCACCATTCGTGAATCATGATCAGCGCGGGGTAGGGGCCTCGTAAGTCCGCGACACGATCTCGGTGGGCAGTAGAAATGATCTGGAGTAGCAAGTTCACAGCTTTGTTTGTTCCAAGGCATATCCAGGAAACGGAGAGACGGACGCCCTGCAGAATTGGACAGTAAACGCTATTCCTCTCCCGCGTCCGAACGCAGTAATTTGCAAGTGCGGGTCGATCACAGTTGGCGGGAGGTAACAAGTGAACAAAAAACTATTGCTGGTGTCTCCTCATCTTAGGGGCATGGCTTTCAGCTCCCAACGGTGTTTCCGCTCAGCCGAAGAAATACGCTGTAACGGGAACCGTTAGGAACACCGAAGGGCGTCCAATCTCAAATGCATCCGTCTGCGCATTTCCGGCAGCCCAAGCGGGAATTGCTGGATCGATCAGTTGGGTTCGCGTCAACATCGATGGCAATTTTCGTTTGGTGTTGAGTCCTGGAAAATACATTGTTCGTGCTAAGAGCGAGGCTGATGGGTACCCAGATCCCACTTTCCTCTTAGCAACAGATACAGGTTCGGCCTCTCCCGAAATTTCGGTCGAATCTTCCAACGTCTCAGGTTTGGCTGTCACGCTAGGCCATCGGGGAGGCATACTGGAAGGCATAATGCTGGATAAACACACGCGAGCTTCCGTCTCCGGGAAAGTAGTGATCCGCGATGCCCACAAAGCAGAAGCATTTGTCGAAGTGAGTGCAGACTCAACCGGGCGCTTTCGTTTTGCTGTTCCCGCTTAGCCCGTTTTGGTTGTAGCTAGTGCACTCGGTTATCAAGAGCAGACGTATGACGGCGGGTGAGAACTAACCCTTTCCGTAAGTGAAGAGCGGAGCATTGAAATCGAACTCGCGCGCAAGTAGGCTGGACACGGAAATCGGTACGATTGAGACGAAGCCAGGTGGTTCCGACATCAGCGCAAACTCAAACGTCTGGTTACCAGCTCGTTCGACCAGCCGGTGTGGCTTCAGGAAACTCGGGGACAGGAAGGTGTGAAGAAATTGGTCACAGAGACGTTGTCCTGAAGATAAATTGAGCTCTTTGCTCCCGCGAGCGTCAGTTCGCCGTGAATATCCTTGCCCGCTGCCGACCCAAAATCTTCCGCTTTGTTTCACTCGCTCAAGTTCTTCCATCATGATGCCCACCCGAATCACGAAATCGGCCTGCGATCTTCCCGCTGCTACTGCTGTTCAATGCTGACTTTGTACCGCTCCAGCCTGATCGTGATTTCCCGGGCCGGCAAGCGACACCGGGGATGCCCCGCGAGTTTTGACAGGCCGTCATGCAAGAGCTGAAGGCCTGGTACGCCGGCCTGTTCCAGCAGATCAAGCACCCACAGGACGCCGTGACATTCAACATTCTCGCCAGCCGCCAGATCGCGAAGAACGTTATCTCCCGTCAGTAGGAGCCATTCACGCTCTTTGGCCAGTGCAAGCGCAAAACTATCCGGCACTGACAATGAAGTTCGCACCTGACGATAACGGAGGGCATTGCTGACACCCGCATCACTGACTTCTTCCACTCGCAGTCCCAGCCGCCGCAGCTGTTCTCCCCAGTCTCCCTGCATCTCGCGATCGTAGAGAACGTCAGGGACGGCGAATCCGTGAGGCAGCGCAAACACGGCTTCCAGCAACGCGCCGCGATCAAGATCGATCAGAACGGACGTGTCCGAAACCAGGATCATCACACGGCGACCGCAGCGGGTTCCTCCATGCGACGATTCAGTTCATGTACCGTGATGTTGAGCAACTCGGCCGCCTTGGCTTCCGATATTGCATTTTCGGCGAGTGCGCGATAGCAAAGACGATCGAAGCGTTCGGGCTTCTCCTCTGCCAACTGCTGCGGCTCATATTCAGGCCCCGTCCTGAAACCCAAGCGCGAATATTCACGGAACAATGCCGCCTTGAGCGCCGGCGGGAATATGCCGAGGTCAGCGCAACGATACGTGATCGCCTGCACACTAGCCCCGAACAATTTCTTCAGAGCAAAAAGCTCACTCCAGCCGATAGAGCTCCGATTTCTGCCTACGTTTGACCAAAGCGCTTCTGCAGGCATGAGGAAAGCGCCCGCAAACCTGTGCGCTGCTTTCTCCCGAAATCTTTCATCACCTTGGACATCCATGATCATGTGTCCAAGTTCATGAGCTAAATTAAAACGCTGCCTCTCCCCGTGCACGCCGGTGCAAATAACAATGACGGGGATCGGTTCGCCGCGTGAACGCCGGACCTGCGCCGCGAGCCCGTCGATATGCTCGTTCGACCTAACCACGACCACCTTGATGCCTCGTTCTTCGAGGAGTTCAACGACATCGGGAATGGGATCGATCCCGAGATTCCAGTACTCTCGCAGCGATCTCGCCGCCAGTTCCGCGTCCGCGATTTCGCGCACAGGGAAAGGCGCCTCACGCGGTTTGTCCCATTCGGCGCTGTGCAGACCGAGTATCTCTTCGACCAGCAGATAACGTTCGATCACGTGCAGGGCCTGCGCCTCAATCTGCGCCTCCTCTTTCTTGCTAGCTATCTGCCTTTTCCGGAATTCAACGCCCTCGAGAACCATTTCCTGGTCGCCCACAAGGTAGTCCACCGACACGCGCAGAGCGTGGCTCAAAGCGATCAGGACGCCCGAACTCGGGACGTCCTCGTCCCGCTCGTATTTGCCGATTTGCTGTGCAGATACTCGGTTCTCAATTCGATCCGCGAGCTGCCGGAGCGATAGACCGGCAGCGGCCCTTGCCAGCTTAAGTCGTTTACCGATCATGGATTCCAGCTCCTTCCCTTTGGTTTACAATTATAGTACTATACAGCAGTTTTGTAAACCGCTTGGAATGGGTGCACCAGAAGTTTATTTTCAGTTATATACAAGGAAGAGCGCGGGCCTGCTTTGCCCGTGGGTGGTAGAGAATGCCTTGGACGGTCTCGTCGCCGCTCTTGTAGGACACGGTCTTGCTGTCGCCGGTGGAAGCTGACGCTGCGGACAGAGTGAAAGCCAGCAGTAGCGGGAATAGAAACTTCATCGGAAGCCTCGGCGTTCTGCGTTCGGACATTCTTGCCGAAGTGGAAGGACCATTACAACTGCAACTCCATGTAGAGGGCTCCGGCGATGGGATTGGTGCGGTACGGAGCGATCTCGCGGAAGCCGAGTTTGCGGTACATCTCGACCGCGTCTTTCATTACTGGTTCCACGGTGTCGAGGCGCATGCGCTGGTAGCCGATCTGGCGCGCCTCGCTGATGATGCGGTCCGCCAGCGCTAGTCCGATTCCCTTGCCGCGGAACTGCGGGCGCAGATAGAGGCGCTTCATTTCGCAGATCCCGTCTTCGAGTCTGTGCAGAGCGACGCAACCTGCCACATAACCTTCATACTCGGCCAGCAGAAGCCGGCCTTCCGGTGGGGCGTAGTCGCCGGGCAGGCCGGCTAGTTCCTGGTCGAAATTCTGAAAACACAGGCTGAAGCCCAACGATTGCGCGTACTCAAGGAAAAGCTCGCGGGCTTGTGTGACCTGGCCTGGCGATTCGGCCCGAACGAAGGAAAGACCTTTCACCGCCGAGGCCGCAGAGGTCACCGAGACGGACTTGGGAGGCGGTGTGGGATTGGCTGTCATTCTTATCTCGGCGTTATTGGCGTTCTCGGCGGTAAGAATCGTCGACTAGCCCATCAGCATGCCGCCGTTCACGTTCAGCACATGGCCGGTGACGTACGACGCGTCCTCGGATGCAAGAAACGCAACCGCTCCGGCCACGTCGTCGGGATTTCCGACGCGTCCTAGCGGGATCTGTTTCACAGCGGTCCGCTTGAATTCCTCGCTCAAAACCGCGGTCATGGCGGTTTCGATGAAGCCGGGAGCGACCGCGTTGCAAGTAATGTTGCGCGAGCCGACTTCGCGCGCGATGGCCATGGTCAGCCCGATCAGTCCAGCCTTGGACGCGGCATAGTTTGCCTGCCCAGCCTGGCCCATCTGTCCGAAAACACTGGTGATGTTGATGATGCGTCCCCAGCGCTGTTTGAGCATGGAACCGATGACCTGCTGAATGCAGAGATAGGCGGACGTTAGGTTCGTGTGCAGAACAGCGTCCCAGTCAGCACGCTTCATTCGCATCACGAGTTGGTCGCGGGTGATGCCAGCGTTGTTGACCAGGATGTCGATCTTCCCGAACTGCGCCATCGCCGCCTTCACGACGGACTTCACCTGCTCTTCATCGCTTACATCGAGCGTCAACGCGGCCGCGTTGCCACCCGCCGCGTTAATTTCGAGGACCAGTTCATTCAGCTTTTCCTGGTTGCGTGCGGCAACGGCGACGGTCGCACCGTCTTTGGCCAGCCTGAGGGCGCAGGTGCGTCCGATGCCCTGCGACGCACCGGTGACGAGCGCTACCCGTCCTGAAAGAGACATAAGAGTTCTCCGAACTGCGCGGTGGAACGCAGAATTATACGCGCCGGTGCGCTATTCGGCGCGGCGCAAGGGCCAGATCAGGACCTCCAGCTGACGAGCAAAATGCAACGGCGGAGCGGTTTCCGGCAGGCGAATGGCGGCGGCAGCGGCGACCGTGTTGGTTTCAAGCTCACCTTCTGCGTTCTGCAGGGGCCAGGGGTGGTGATGAATCTCACCTCGATAGACCTGATCGCCATGCGTGGTGTAAAGGCAGTAGCGTTCGGTCAGCCAGTGCTGCAGGGAGCCCTGGGCATTCGGCTGCACTGGGCCGATCGGGTGATAGCGCGCCCGGAATTCCGCAGGTGCGCCACGGCGGCGAGACGAATAATGAATGCTCCCATTGCAGTCCTCAGACGTCATCGCAGCGTGAAAGTAGGGCAGGTGATAGAGGGTCCGTGCGGCCCAAACAGCCGGAAGGTTAGCCGCGTCAAGACTAAAGAAGTAGACGCCTGGCTTGCCGCCGTAGGTCACATACGTTCGCACGTTCAATTCCGGGAAGCGCGAGAGCCCGGGCAGGGCGGGAAGCCAGCGGCCGCGAATACCGCTCATGTGAAAAGGGACGACCCCGATCCAACACTCGCCATCGAACGTGTCGAGCGTCAGTTGTGGAGGGACCAGGAGACGCATCGCGCTGGGCGGCAGCGGCCAGTGAGCGAAGAGGAGATCGTGCCAGATCTGCTTCATCACCCAGGGGTTAGACGGCAAGGGCCAGGGCCGATGCGTGGTCGACTGAAGCAGAGGATGCACTCAATAGTTTAGCGCCAACCCAGCGCCCGCCCGATCACGCCAACCACCACGACCACCACGGCAATCATGAACGAGTGGCAGCCATGCCGGTGCGGATCGAGCCCGACCAGACAGCGCGGATCGGTGGTGAGACGCGCGACGAAGAGGAGGGTCAAGACGGCGAGTTCGGTCCACAGCCCCCGGCGTTCGCCGCGGCGAAGCGGGATCAAGGCCATCATGATGCCCGCGACAACGACAGCGCTTGCCAGCGCCTACGGGCCAAGGCGCGGCATAGGAGGCAAGCATTGCCGGATGAAGATAGGAATGCGCCCGGGCATAAGCCGGCGCCCTAAGCGAGGTGTGGAGCAGCATCGCCTATGCGGCGACGACAAGTCCGACCCCCGCTTTTCGCATGGTGTAAAACAGCCCGCGAGCCGGGTTGTCATTTGTCTAACGATTGCGCGTTGCGTCGCTGGCAAGTAACATTCGAACACTCCCATGCCTCAGAATGCGACGAACGAAGTGATGGTGATGCCCAAACCCTCCAATCGGAACTCCACCGCAGCAGGCGCGGTTTCTGCCCCTGGACACCGCTCCGCGCAGCGAGCGTCGGGTCCTGAACCGGTGGCCCCGCCCGAAAAGCCTTCTTCGGACACGCCTTCTACCGAAGTCTTCGCCGTGTTCGGCGTCGAGCCGGAGATTCAGGCCTACGCCATGGCCAAGTATTCGCGGTCGGCGCTATCGATGAAGGAGTCGCTGCGCGAGATCAGTTCGCAGAAGGCGGAGAAATTTCTCAATACGTTTTACTTTCAATACGGGCATCGTTCGATCGCGGACCTGGCGCACGTTGCGCTCGCGGTCGAGAGACTGTCGATTCTGGCCGCCATCGAATTAGCCGACGAGCAGCGCTGGGACGGCCAGGAGCGCTCCACCCGTTATCAGGACTTCAAAAAGAGCGGCTACTACATCCCCGATTTCGGCGACGACGACGAAGCGGGCAAACTCTATCGCGAGTCGCTGGACTTCCTGTTCGCCGAGTACGAAGGGCTTTCCGCGCACATGACGCAGTACCTGATCAGCATCACGCCCAAGCCTTCCGATCTGAAGCAGGAGGCGTACGAGCGCACTCTGAAGGCACGGGCGTTCGACATTACGCGCTACCTGCTGCCGCTGGCGACGAACACTTCGCTGGGCGAGATCGTCAATGCGCGCACGCTGGAGACGCAGGTGGCGCACCTGCTCTCGCATACGCACAAAGAAGTGCGGCAGTTGGGCGAGTCATTGAAGAAGGCGGCGACGGGCGCGGCGTACAACGTCAATGCCGATTCTCTGCGGGAACTAGTCGAGCAGATTCGTGCGGTGAATTCCGAGTTGGGTGCGCGGGCCGAGCAGGAATTGCTGCGCGAGGTCCGGGTGGCGCCGACTTTGGTGAAGTACGCTGATCCGAATCCGTATGAAATGGAGACGCGGCGGGAACTGCGGCAGGCGGCGCAGGAGTTCATGGAGGACGAACCACTCGCGCCCTCCAAGGCAATCGTGGATTTGCTCGACGAAGAACCCCTCGAGGTGGAGATCGCCAGCACGCTGCTCTACGAGCATTGCCATCACTCCTATCGCCAGATTCGGCAGGCGGTGCAGGTGGCGGGGGAACGACGGCGGCGGGAGATCATCGACCTCGGACTGCGGCATCGCGGCAAGCACGACGAGATGCTGCGCGGGTTCCGCGCCGGGCAGCAGTTCCGCTTCGACATACTCATGGACACGGGCGGCTTCCGCGACATGCACCGTCACCGGAGGTGCATCCAGGTGATGCAGAGATTCACCACACAGCACGGCTACGAGATGCTGCTCGATCTGGACGATGCCGGCGTGCGCCCGGGCTTCGACGCGGCCATGCGCAGGATGCAGACGACGGTCGAAACGCTCGCGAAGCGCAGAACGCCCGAGGCCGAAGAGAATTCGCAGTACGCGATCCCGTTGGGGTTTCGAAAGAGGGCGCTATTTAAAATGGATTTTGCCGAGGCCGTGTACATTTCGGAACTCCGAACGACGCCAGCGGGGCACGTTTCCTATCGCAACGTCGCGTATGCGATGTATGAAGCCGTGGCTCGGAAGTATCCGGCTCTGGCGAAGTACTTCCGGGTGCACGACGTGACGGCGCCGGTGGATTTGTTGCAGAGGTAGTGTGGCGCGGGCACTCTTGCCCGCGCAGACAAGGGATGGGATGGGGTTGCTCGAAATCGGAAAAATGGTATTCGAGGTGAGGTCAGGAAGATCCCCAGTGGTGGATTTCGCTGGTTAGAATTCGCGGGCAGGAGTGCCCGCGCCACATCACCCTTCGCCCGTTTTGGAACGATTTCCACCGTAATCATTCTTAATTCGCCTTTTCTTCGCTTTCATTCCTATGTATAATCCGGCCAGACTTAGAGAGCACTTAAGTTTGGCACTCTTAAAGGAGCCACTCCATGGCGGACGAGCGGGGCAAGGCGATTGACCTGGCGGTATCACAGATTGAAAAACAATTCGGCAAAGGCTCGATCATGCGGTTGGGCTCGAAGGAAGCAATCGTCCCCATCGCGGTGATCCCGACGGGCTCGATCTCATTCGATGCAGCGCTCGGCGTGGGCGGCTTCCCGCGCGGGCGCGTGGTGGAAGTATTCGGCCCGGAATCTTCGGGCAAGACCACGATCACACTGCAAGTAATCGCCGAGGCGCAGAAAACCGGCGGCATGGCTGCATTCGTCGACGCCGAACACGCGCTCGATCCCGCCTATGCCAAGAAACTCGGAGTCGATGTCGACAACCTATTGGTCTCGCAGCCCGACTACGGCGAGCAGGCGCTGGAGATCACCGAAGCTCTCGTGCGCTCGAACGCGATTGACGTGCTGGTGGTGGATTCGGTGGCGGCCCTGGTACCCAAGGCCGAACTCGACGGCGAAATGGGCGACAGCCACATGGGGCTGCAAGCGCGCTTGATGTCGCAGGCGCTGCGCAAGCTGACCGGAACCGTCTCCAAGTCGAGAACGTGCCTGATCTTCATCAACCAGATCCGCGAAAAGATTGGCGTGATGTTCGGCAACCCGGAGACCACGACTGGGGGGCGCGCGCTGAAGTTTTATTCGTCCGTGCGCGTCGATATTCGGCGCATTGCCGCCATCAAGGAAGGCGATGTGGTCACCGGTTCGCGGACGAAAGTGAAAGTGGTGAAGAACAAAGTCGCGGCGCCGTTCCGCGAGGCCGAGTTCGACATCCTTTATGGAGAAGGCATCTCGCGCGAAGGCGACCTGCTCGACCTGGCGGTCAACAACAACATCCTCGAAAAGTCCGGGTCGTGGTTCAGCTACAAGGGCGAGCGCATTGGCCAGGGCCGCGAGAATGCCCGCCAATTCCTGAAGGACAACAAAGATGTCCTGGCCAAACTCGACACCGAGGTGCGCAAGACGCTCGGATTAACCACCGCCCAGGCACAACCCGCGGCCACGGCCCAGGCTGCCCCTCCGACAGGGCGCGTTACTACAATGCCGAGCGCCCCGCCGGAGCCGGTCAAAGTGCCGGTGGCAGCAAAGCGCTAGCTAACGGACTGTCATCCCGAGCAACGTGTTTGCTGGTGTCAAAGGTGGTGGTAGCACAGGCAAGAACCCAGATCCCTCGCGTTGCTCGGGATGACAAAATTTGGCACAGTTAAATCTCGCGCCACAATGAAAACTCGCCAATTGCCATCTCCACTCCTGCCCGCATAGAATCTCCTATTGCTGCAACTCGGCTCGAACGCGTCACCTTTTCCGGTGAGGACGATTGACGAAAGGCACCGCTGTTTATCCCGGCTCGTTTGATCCGCCCACCAACGGGCACCTCGATCTGATTGAGCGGGGCAGCAAGATCTTTGAGGAACTGGTGGTCGCCATCCTGCGCAACTCGGAGAAGAGCCCGATGTTCAGCGTGGCGGAACGACTGGAGATGCTGCGGGAGTTGACGGCTGACCTGAAAAACGTGCGGCTGGACACGTTCGACGGCCTGATGGTCGAGTTCGCTAAGTCCATCGACGCAAAGTGTGTACTGCGCGGCATTCGGGCCATCAGTGACTATGAGTACGAACTGCAGATGGCGCTTATGAACCGCAAGCTTGAGCCCACGCTGGAGACCGTGTTCATGATGCCGGCCGACAAGTATTCTTATGTCAGTTCGCGGCTGGTGCGGGAAGTGGCGCAAGCGGGGGGCCCGGTGAAGGGACTTGTCCCGGAAGTCGTCGAGCAAAAGCTGCGGGAGAAGCTCGATCCCGCCTACAAGCTGCGGGAAGCAGATTTGATCGAAGTCCCGAGGAGAAGGAAGAAGAAGGCATGACCACCGCAACCACCGAAGCATTGCGACTCACTGACCGAATCAACCGCATCGAACCCTCCGCCACGATGGCGGTGGTGGCCGAGGCCGAAAAACTTCGCACGCAGGGAATCGACGTGGTCGATTTCGGCGCGGGCGAGCCCCATTTTGCCACGCCGCAGCACATCAAGGACGCGGCGATCGGCGCCATCCATGGGAACTTCACCAAGTACACAGCTGTGGGTGGTACGACCGAGCTGCGGGATGCTATCACGCACCGGCACAACGTGGACTTTGACTCGGGCTACCGGCGCGAGGAAGTCATCGCGTCGGTCGGCGGCAAGCATGCTTTGTTCAATACCATTCAGGTTCTGGTCGATCACGGCGACGAAGTGATTCTGCCCGTGCCTTACTGGGTTTCGTTCAAAGACATTGTGCGCTACGCAGGCGGAAGTTGCGTGCTTCTCGAAACCGACGAGGCGCGGGGATTCCGCGTTACGGCCGAAATGGTAGCGCGACTGATCACATCGCGAACAAAAGCGATCATCCTCAACTCGCCGTCGAATCCTTCGGGCTCAGTGATGAGCCCTGAAGACATGACCGAGGTGATTCGCCTGGCGCACCAGCGCGGCATTTGGGTGCTCTCCGACGAGTGCTATGTGTATTTGAACTATACGGGGAAGCTTTTCTCCGTGGGAGTGTTGCGCGAGTACAAGGAACGGATGGTATTGCTCGGCTCGCTCTCGAAGACGTATGCGATGACCGGCTGGCGCATGGGATACGGGATGGCGCCGGCGGCGGTGGCCAGTGCGATGGCCAAACTGCAGAGCCAGTCGACCTCGAATCCGACCTCGATCGTGCAAAAGGCAGCCGTGGCCGCGCTGAAGGGGCCGCAGGAGTGCGTCGAACAAATGCGCCGCGAGTACATTGAACTGCGCGACCACGTCGTGCAGGGCTTGCGCTCAATCCCGGGTGTGAGCTGCACCCTGCCGGAAGGAGCCTTCTACGCTTATCCGAATATTTCGTCGTTTCGGGGACGGGGCGGCCTGAAGTCGGCGTCAGACGTGGCGGGACGGCTATTGCGCGAGGCTCACGTCGCGACGGTCCCCGGCGAAGGCTTCGGGACGAACGATCACATCCGCGTTTCCTACGCCACCTCGAAGGCGGAGCTAGACCGCGGCCTCGAACGCATGCGGAAGTTCTTCGCGGCGCTGTAATCGAATTCGTTACCTCCATGAAGCGAGATTTCGCATCCAGGTCGGTGCTGCCCGGTGCTGTCCTGTCTAGGGCGCTTGTACTTTCCGGGCAGAGCGTACAACCTCCACCAGGATGGAAGATGTCTCGGGACGGGACTAATCGAATCTACCAGCCAACGGATCTGCCCATAGCGAGTTCATTCAGGCTCACTGTCGAGTCACCTTCAAATCTAGGAGGCAAGGATCTCCAGCACTGGTTCACGGATCGCGTGCAGGAGGATGGTGCTCGGCAAGGCTCGCTGGAGAGGAGCGATCCGGTTCAACGAGGTGCCTTTGGTGTGCTTGGACTGGAGCGCATTTTCCTCAAATCCAAGAGCGCCTGGGACCTGGTGCATGTGGCCCTTGCTTTGAAAGAGCATCGCGTCCTTTTCTGCCATTCTGCTTCGAACGTGCCGGAATCCCCCTCTTTCCACCGCTACATTCGTGACGCGGGGAAATTGGGCGGACAGCTCGCCAGAAGCATAGATGGCGCCCCGGCTGCCGCCAAATGAGGACTGCGATCGAGAGGCTGTATCCACTATTGATGCTGCCCGGATTTGATCCGCGCCCCTGGGGAACGCAAGATTTGTCGCCGATTTATCCCAACCACAAGTTCGTGGAGAAGATTGGCGAAGCGTGGTTGAGCGGGGACGAGTGCAAGGTGGCGAATGGGCCGCTCAGCGGCAAGACTCTCGCGCAGTTGAGCGAGCAGCATCAGCGTGAGCTGGTCGGCGATGCAGCACGCGATCCCCGGCGGTTTCCGCTGTTGCTGAAGTTTCTTTTTCCCCACGAAAAACTTTCGGTGCAGGTTCATCCCGATGACGAGCAGGCGGTGCGCATTGGCCAACCCTGGGGCAAGACAGAATGCTGGTACGTGGCTCATGCCCGTCCAGGATCTCAGATCGCGCTGGGGCTAAAACCAGGTGTGACGGCGCTTCAATTGGAAGAAGCGATTCATCAGCAGGGCGCGGAGAAATTGCTTAACTGGATCAATGTTTATGCGGGTGACATGATCTACGTCGCTGGCGGAACGGTGCACACGCTGGGCCCGGGTTCGGTGATCGTCGAGACCCAGCAGCAATCCGACACGACCTACCGCCTGTATGATTACGGGCGGCCTCGGGAGTTGCACCTGAAAGACGGCATGGCCGCGGTCAAGGAAAAAGTGAGCTCGGGGAAGGTGGTGCGGCCCGCACCGAGCGACCTCGGCGGCGGCAACCGGCACGCGCCGTTGGTTGCGGCTCCTTATTTTGTGGTGGACATGTTTGAGGCGAAGGCACCGCTGGAATTGTCGACGCGCGGCGACTGGGGAAGGAGTTCGGTGCAGATTCTTGTCGCGGTCGAGGGCTGCGGAGTGGTCGAGGCACGAGGTATGGAACCCGTTACGATCGCCAAGGGCGACGCCATCGTTGTCCCCGCGTTCATCGGAGAATTTGGCGTAAGGCCGCAGTGGGCGCTTGAGTTTCTTCGAGCCTACGTACCAGGAAGACAACTCCCCGAACCGGAAACGCGAATGTAGTTTCGGCTTGATCTTTGATCCGTGTAGATCCGTGAGAATCCGTGGCTAAGTACTCGACTTTCTGTCCCGTGATCCTGGCTGGAGGGCGCGGCACGCGCTTTTGGCCCATGAGCCGGAAGAAGCGCGCCAAGCAATTGCTCGCGCTCGACGGCAAGCAGACGATGATTCAGCAGACGGTGCAGCGTCTGTTGCCCCTGGCTCCGGCAAAGAAGTTTTGGATCATCACCAACGAAGATCTGCGGCCCGCGATCACCAAGCAACTGCCGAAGCTTCCCAAGAACCAGGTGCTGGCAGAACCGGTCGGGCGCAACACCGCCCCGGCGATCGGGTTGGCCGCGTTCCTTTTGTTGCGCCACGATCCCCACGCCGTGATTGGCATGTTCCCCTCCGATCACGTAATCGCGGACGAGTTGCAATATCGTGAGACGCTCGAGCGTGGAATCGACCTCGCTGCCGCCGGCGACAACATTGTCGTTCTCGGCATCCGGCCTAATCGAGCCGAAACCGGCTATGGTTACATCGAGGCAGGTCGCTCGTTTCAAGGGGAGGCTTTGCGGGTGCGACGCTTCATCGAAAAACCCGACGCCAACAGGGCTGCGGAATTTGTGGCCGCCGGAAACTATTTCTGGAACAGTGGCATGTTCTTGTGGAGCGCGCGCACCCTCGCCGATGCATTGCGGGAACATCTGCCGAAAACTGCGGCCGTGCTGGAAGAGATCGCGTCAGCCGGAACGCAGAAGTTCGCAGCCACATTTCGCAGGCTTTATCCCAAATGTGAAAACATCAGCGTGGATTATGCGGTGCTGGAACCGCGCTCGGCAAAGGGTGAGCAGGCGGGCAACATTTTTTGCCTGCCGGCTGATTTCGGATGGAACGATTTGGGTTCGTGGACGGCGCTGCACGAGCACCACATGGCGAAGAGTAATCCCCCGGAAGGCAATCTGGTAGCGGGCTCCGGCATGTTCCTCCTTAATGCCCGCGGAAACTACGTGCACGCTCCGGGTAAGTTTGTCGCCGCGGTTGGCGTGAGTGACCTGGTGGTCGTTGAAACGGAGGACGCCTTGCTGATCACAACACGCAAGCACGCGCAGGACGTGGGTAAGATCGTCAAGTATCTCGACGAGAACAAGCTGCACAATTTGACCTAGAGAAAATCCTGGCCAATGGCGCAAGAGATCAAATTCGGAACCGATGGCTGGCGCGGACTCATCGCCGACGACTTCACCTTCGACAATGTGCGCCGTGTGGCCGGTGCGATCGCTTCTTACGTACTGAAGTACGAAGATGCGAAGCGCGGAGTCATGATCGGATACGACGCCCGTTTTGCATCGCCCCGAGCCGCGCAGATCGTGGCCGAAGCTCTTTCCGCCGCCGGCATTTCCGTGAAACTCGCCAATGACTACACGCCGACGCCCGCAGTTTCCTATGCCGTCAAGCACCAAGGCGCAGCGGGCGGAGTCATGATCACTTCGAGCCACAACCCGTGGAACTGGAACGGAGTGAAATTCAAGGGCAATTTCGGCGGGTCTGCGACGCCTGGAATCATGAAGAAGATAGAGGATGAGTTGGCCGCTGGCGCCACGCCGAAGGGGACCAAGGCTGCCATCGAAGAGGTCGATTTCAAGAATCCCTACATCGCTGCCGTTTGTGGCTTCGCCGACATGGACCTCATCGCCAAGACAAAATTTAAATTCGCAGTGGACGCGATGTACGGCTCCGGTCGCGGGGTTCTAACTGGGATCTTTGCCGACCGCGGCGTGCATTACGTTGCGATTCGCCAGGAAGTCAACCCGCTATTTCCGGGGATCAATCCCGAGCCGATCGAGCCGCACACCAAGATGCTGCAGGAAACAGTAGTTCGCGAGAAGTGCGACGCCGGCCTGGCCACTGATGGTGACGCGGACCGCATCGGCGCCGCCGCCGAAGACGGCACCTTCGTCGATTCCCACAAAATTTTCTGTGTGCTGCTGCGTTGGCTTCTGGAGCGCAAGAAATGGCCGGGGGACGTGGTGCGAGCCTTCAACACCACGCGCATGCTCGACCGTATCGCCCTAAAGCATGGCCGCAAGCTGCACGAGACTTCCATCGGCTTCAAGTACGTTGCCGATCTGATGATGGATCACGAGATTCTGATTGGCGGCGAAGAGTCGGGCGGCATCGGCTATTCGCGGTTTCTCCCCGAGCGCGATGGAGTGCTGAACTGCCTGCTTCTGGCCAACGTCATGGCCGAAGAGGGCAAACCCCTCGGGCAGTTAGTCGCGGATTTGCAGCGAGAGTTCGGCCCGCACTATTACGGACGCCGCGATCTGCACCTCCCCGAGGACGTCAAACAGAACGCGATTCAGCGTGCCCGCGCGGAGAGTACGCAAACGCTCGGCCGTTACCGGATATTGAAGAAGGAGCACCTCGACGGAGTGAAGTTCTTCCTCGATGCGCCCGCCAACGGGAATGGAGCGGAAGCGTGGGCGTTATTCCGCGCCTCGGGAACTGAGCCGCTGCTACGGCTCTACACCGAAGCTTCGTCCCCTGACTTGGTCGCCGAACTTCTAACCACGGGCGAGAGCTTCGTGAGGAACCAGTAGTATGGGAGTCGCGCCGGGCGCAATTTTGATCATTCGCCCGTCCGATTTCGGCGCAATAGTGCGATACTGGTAAATAGCGCGTTGAATAAATCATTCGTGACGACAAACGTTTCCATTCCGGTTCAGGCCGATTCGTCTGAGGCCCGCCGCTACAATCACATCCGGCGGTGGCTGGGAATTGCCGACTTCATCATCGGCCTCGTATTTCTGATCGTCCTGCTGGTTACGGGATGGTCGGGCTGGTTGCGCGATCTCGCCTATCGCCCATTCCAGAATTATTCCCTGGCAGTTTTCGTGTACTTGCTGCTCCTGCTGCTCATCAGCAAAGCCCTTGGCATTGGGTTGGACTACTACGGATACCGTCTCGAGCGACGCTATAAACTCTCGACGCAGCGATTTCGCGCCTGGATTTGGGACGAGGTAAAAGGCTTTCTGGTGGGACTGGTGTTGGGCAGTGTGGTCGTGGAACTGTTGTATTACACCATCCGGCAGTGGCCGGAAAGATGGTGGTTGCTGGCTTGGGCGCTGTTCATGGTGTTGTTCGTGCTACTAGCTCAGCTGGCTCCGGTGGCGCTGTTTCCAATTTTTTACAAGTTCGAACCACTGGACGATGAAGAATTGCGGCGGCGACTGGTCGTGCTCAGCGAGCGCGCTGGGACGCGAGTGCGCGGCGTCTACCGATGGAAACTCTCGGAAAAGAGCAAGAAGGCGAATGCAGCACTCACCGGCCTGGGCGCGACCCGGCGCATCATTTTGGCCGATACGCTGCTCGACAACTACAGTTCCGATGAAATCGAAGCGGTCTTGGCCCACGAGCTCGGCCACCACGTCCACCGCCACATTCTGAAGAGCATCTTCGTGCAGGCCGCGATCACGCTGTTCGGCTTCTGGGCCGCCAATTGGGCCTTGCATTATGCCGTGGATCGCCAACTGTTCGAGTTCGTGCAGGTTTCTGATTTTGCCAACCTGCCGCTCCTGGCGCTGGTGGCTACTGTGCTTTCGTTGCTGCTGATGCCCGCCCTCAACGCCTACTCGCGCTACAACGAGCGGCAGGCGGACCGCTACGCTTTCGAATCCATCGCCAGCGTTGAGCCCTTCATTTCTTCGATGAATAAGCTGGCAGAACAAAACCTGGCGGAGCGAACTCCCGGGAAATGGGTGGAATGGTTTTTCCACTCCCACCCTTCCATCTCGCGACGTCTGGCGGCAGCCGACGAGTGGGGACGAACCCAAACCGCGCATCCGCACATTTGATCGAAGCTTCGCCCTCCTTTGCAGCCTCGCTGCTCACCGCTCCCGTAGAAGCTCAATCACGCGCTGCAGATCCTCTTCCGTATCGACCCCCACGCTGTCATGTGGAGTCTCGCCGACAAAGATCGGAATGCCATTTTCCAGGAAACGCAATTGTTCCAGCCGCTCGCTCCGCTCGAGCGACGACTCAGGAAGAGTCACGAAACGGTCCAGGGTAGGCTTGCGATAGGCGTATAGCCCGAGGTGCTTGAAATATCTCGGTCGGGTGCCGTCCCGATCGAAGGGAATGGTGGCGCGCGAAAAATAGAGAGCGCTCCCGTTCCGGTCGGTCACAACTTTCACGGCGTTGGGATTGGCAATATCGACCTCTGCTGCCGGCGTCATCAGCGTGCCCACTTGTGCCGCGGGATTCTCGATGACCTGCAACAAGGTCGCGATGTGCTCGGATCGGGTCAGCGGCTCGTCCCCCTGAACGTTGATGTAGACCTCAGCGGCTTCACGATTGGAGACTTCGTGCACCCGTTCGGTACCGCTTCGATGCGCGGGCGAAGTCATCAGTGCCTTCCAGCCGCGCTCGCGACAGACACGCAGGATTTCCTCGGAGTCGGTAGCCACGATGACATCGGCGAGCAGGTTGGAGGAGCGCACAGCCTCGTACACCACGCCGATCAACGGCTTGCCCGCGATCTCACACAGCATCTTGCGCGGGAGGCGCGTCGAGGCCAAGCGGGCAGGGATGACGGCGATCGCTCTCATGGTCGGGCGTTATTTCGAATTGAGGTTCAGAGCGGTCGGATGGGCGGGCTGATACAGGCCAATCGCCCCGCCACTCGGCAAGGGAATCGTAGTCTTGATGCCCCAGGGAGCTCTTTCCACCTCGGTGCAGCGAACATTCTTCGCTTCGAGCGACTTGATCAAGGCCTCGAGGTCGTCGCACATCAGGTACAGCACCGCGCCGAGCAGATCATGGCCGGCATGGCGTTGCGAAAACTCGCCGTCCAGCGGGTGGATGCCGGCTTCGGCCGGTGGCATCGCGAAAATCATCCATCCTTCGCCGACGTCTACATAGCGGAACCCGAGGACGTCGCGGAAGAAGGCACGGTCCGCCTCGGGATCTTTGCTGTAGAGCAGAAAATGAGCACCGATGATCATGCCGCAGAGTATATCCCGGCGGGCACGCACCGTTTGACCAATTTCGCGACCGCTCTTAGCATCAAGAATTGGACCTAACGCTCCAACCGGGTTCGTTGCCTCCAGGCAGCGAAAGTGCGCGTTTCGTGCGGTCGCCGAAGTTCCTTTCGCACATTCTCCCCGATTTGCAGCCAGTGGCGGTGTAGCTCAGGTGGTTAGAGCGACGGTCTCAAACCGCGCGGAAGTTTTTCACTCTTCGCCTCATCGACTCAGGCTCCGCTGCGCTTCGGCGATGATGCTGAGGATTTACTCTCCAACCGGCGCATGATCAAAAAGCCACTCTAAGCGCCTTGCGAAAATCCGCCGCTCCGGTTAGAAGAAGCGGTTGAAAACCCTATAAGTCCCTAAGATACTTCTTATTTGCCCGTTGACGGGTACGCACCTACTCAAGCACCCATCTGCTCCCGGCGGGCGAAGCGGGTGGTTACATTTGTCAAAATGTCGTTGGCTTCTCCATAATAGCGTCAAATCCCTATAAGTCATACGGACCTAGGTTCCATCCAAGGGGACTCTTATTGCCTCCAATACCCCCGGACGCCCGAATCTCCCAAGCGCTGATACCCTAGACTTATGGGCACGTATGGACCTGACAAGACGAGTTAACGGGCGGCCAATAGCCCTGCACGGACATACGTCAGGCGGCAGGAAAAGCCCGACAAAGCCCGACATAAGTGTCGTAGCGAAAAGATGATGATCCGCTGCCGCCATCCCCGCCACAGGAACTATCTGACGTATGGCGGATCGGGCGTTCGGGTCTGTGACCGCTGGCGGGATTTCCGGGACTTTTTCGCCGATATGGGAACGAGCGGACGGGGCGACCCTTAGGCAGAATACTGGACATGGGCAACTATGAGCCGGGAAAATGTCTTCTGGCAAACCAGAGAAGAACAAACTCTCGCCCAAATGAACAAATGGGCATTATTGGATGGGATTCGTCACGGGCGACCTGTACCGAGACTGGATGCGGGGCTATTTGCCAGGGCTGGCCGCTGTAACCATTTAACGCATTGAATAACCAATACCTTGGTGACCCATCGCCGTTGCGTCACCATTGGTTGAATGGAGAGAGTTGCCGCGAATCTTAACCCCAACCCACTCGCCCGCAAAATGGCCTAGAGGTACATTTCCCGCGAGCGGTTGACCAGTGATATAGAAGATTTTACGTCAACAACCAACCTGCTCCCACTTGAGCTTTGGACCTACCGACGAGCCATGACTTTGATTTCAAACAACTTTGGCCACAGCTTTCCTGTGATGAAGAGTCGATCTCCTGTCGAGTCATAAGCAATACCGTTCAGAACGGCATCAGGGCCCGCAAGCTCCCTTTTGTCGATGATGTCGCTCAAATCAATCCACCCGATAACCGTCCCAGTGCGTGGAGAAACGCGGACGATTTTATTGGCCTGCCAAATATTGGCGTAGATTTCCCCATGAATGTATTCGAGTTCATTCAGATTTTGAATCCCGTGGCCTGTCTCGTCGGTGACGTGTATGCGCCTCGTCTCTCGAAACGATTTTGGATCTAAAAAACGCAGATACGAAGTTCCATCGCTCATAATCAGTTGAGCGGCATCGTGCGTCAGACCCCATCCCTCGCCCTCGTACTGAAATGTCCGCACCAAAGAGAAGCTAAAGCGGTCGTACACAAAGCCTTTGTGCGCCTTCCACGTCAATTGAATCAAGTTGCTGCCCCAATCCGTAAGCCCTTCGCCAAAATACTCGGGGGGAAGGTCGAGGTTCTGCATGACTCGTCCCGTGTTCAAATCGACCATCCGCAATGATGACCTGCCGTTGAGGCCCGTGCTCTCATACAGGTGACCGTCAACGTAAATCAACCCTTGCGTGTATGCCTTGGAATCGTGCGGATATATGTGAACGATCTTGTAGGTATCAGAGTGGGCCGAGGGCGGCTTCGCGACCGCTGATGCTGTGGCCGCACAGAGAAACAATCCAAGAACACATGGGCATCGACACATGAACGGTCAGATTAAGGCAATTCGATTGTTGACGTAAACCGCGTTTCACTCATTGAGAATTGACCGATCTAGGATGAGTGAAATGGTGATTGCTTCGCCAGCAACGACCAAGGAGGGCGAGTTGACAGGGAGAAGCAACCACTTCTACACTTCGGTCCTACCCCGGGAACCTCAGGGAATCCTAGTCGCCAGTTCACAGGAAACCAACCACAAATCTTTTCAAGAAGGAGAATGACCCATGAAGAACATCGTTCTGGTTCACGGAGGTTTTGTAGACGGCTCTGGCTGGGAAGGTGTCTACAGTATCTTGAAGAAGGACGGCTACAACGTCAGCATCGTCCAAAACCCTACGATATCGTTGAAGGACGACGTGGCGGTTACCAAGCGCATTCTTGCAGCGCAGGACGGATCGGCAATTCTCGTCGGCCACTCCTACGGGGGGGCGGTAATCACTGAAGCCGGAATCGATCCCAAGGTTACGGGACTCGTTTATATCACCGCCTTTGCTCCGGACAAGGGCGAGTCCGTGGCCACGCTGATCCAGAATCCACCGCCCGGCGCACCCGTACCGCCGATACTGCCGCCGCAAGACGGCTATTTGTTCCTCGACAGGTCGAAGTTCCCCGCCTCCTTCGCTGCCGACGTGAACGCAGAAAAAGCTGCGTTCATGGCCGACTCCCAGGTCCCCTGGGGCGTGGAGGCTCTCAACGGCAAGATCAGTGAACCGGCGTGGAGAGCCAAGCCAAGTTGGTACCTGATCGTTACCGATGACAAGATGATTCCACCTGATGCACAGCGTTCCATGTCCAAGCGGGCTGGCTCCACGGTCGTTGAGGTCAAGGGGAGCCATGCGATTTACGTGTCGCAGCCCGAGGCTGTCGCAGCTCTTGTCGAAAAAGCCGCCAAGAGTGTGAAGACCTCTGCCGCTGCTTAGTAACTCTGGGGATTGCCGCTCGGTAGGACCGGTGCTCGTCACGGGGAGAGGTCTGCCCGACTGCTTGGGTCTGAGGCTTGCACGATAACTGTTGTTGAGGCGATTACGCGCATCGACCTCCGGGCAAACCCGTAATCGACTGCCCACGAACGCTTGCAAAGCCTTGCCCGCTAAAACAATAACGATCTTTTAAGATGGGAGTCGTTACGGGCGACTCTCCGCAATTACCTGGCTACCAAGTATGAGTTTCACGAGGCGGGAACTACTTCCAACCCGAGCAAATTCTCCGACAAATCTATGCAGGCACGAAGGCGAAGCTAGAAAAGCGCTTCACCCTTTCTCAAGGGGAAGGTGTTGTGCTCTCCGTTCTTGGTGTTTTTCTAAGTTTTTCTATTGCTCGTTGAGGTGATGGTTCGTCCTCGCGTCCTAGAATGGCGAATGGCCAGCCGTTGTTGAAGTAGTGGAATTACACTCATTCCCTGCCGGAGAATCTTCTGTGACAGCGCGAAGCATAAGCATCACTTTCCATTTTTATTTTCAATCACAGGCGACTTGTATACTGCGTATCTCCTGTGCGATTTAGTTCGAGTCCGGAAGAATAGGTTTCGGCCAGAATCGGACCACTTTCCCTCGTATGGTTTTGCCTTCGCCATACATTGCGAATTGAAATATCTTCTCTTCTTTCTGATTCAACTCTCTATACCGCCCATTTTCGACTGCGATTACATACCCGCCCGCGCACGAGATACAAGCGGCTGCGGAAATTACGGTGGCGTGCTCATGGTCACAACCAAGAAGACAACCGGAGTCAGTCCACGCGGCGAAGTAGTACAGGGGAGTCATAGTTCGTCTCAATTCGACACGCAATGTTCGCTTTCCGGACAACTGCTGAGACAGAACTTTGACGGTGAAAAGCTGTTGAGTCCAGAGGGATTGCAGGTTGACCTGTAACGGAAGTAACTTAGAATCTCGAAATGAGATGAGGCGAACGACAAATGAACATTGAGACGAAAACGACGATTCCGTGACGAAAGTAACCAACTGATATCCGGCTTAGATTGCCTTACCGATTGAAGACGGCATAATAGGCGCGTGAGAATACTCGTTGTTGATGACGACCTTGCGTCTGAAGACCTTCGGGACTTCTTCAAAGCAAGACTGACTCTGACTCCCCTGAGAAACCTTGACCGGGCGAAGCTCGACACGAGACTTCGTCAGCTCTGTTTTGAATTGGAGTTCGTATTCGATGGGAATGAAGCCCTGACGCGTTACCACCATTCCGGCCCGTACGATCTGGTGTTGACCGACCTTTGTCATCCCGGCACGGACGGAGTGGAGCTTGCGCGAGCCATCCGGCGAGAAAATCCGACTCAGGCCCTCGCGATCTACACGGCCCGTATCAGTCCGGGTCCCTTTCTTGACGCCTTGTGGCAACTCCGTATCCCCGCCGCTGACAAACTGGGCGCAGATCAGGCATTGCTAGAACTAGTGGAAGATGCGTTGACGAGCAATAGCGAGAGGATTGCCGAGTGCCACCCCGTAACCGTGCAGTAGAGTCATTTCTAGGGGAATATTCAAAAGTAATTTTCTCCGGGGAGTGGCCGCATCGGCGCCGGGGCGAAACTGAACAAAACTCGCCCTAGTTGCCCCGAACGGGCTGGCTGGTTTGTTGGCTGGTTACTGGTTCTTGGCTAGGAACTGTTCGAGTGCCTTGCCCAAGATGGCCTCGGGCGTCGTCCCATGTGGCTTCGCGGCTTCGGCCAATTGCTCGTAGGATTGCCGGCCAATCTTCGTTTCTGTCATTGGTTTCTGTCCCCCGTTATTTGAGTTCTTCAAGCGTTGCTGCATCCCGCCCCTTGCGGCACGGAGACGGATTCGAAAGATCGGCGTGTTCGAAAAACGATTAGGTCTTGGTTGTCCTCTTTGCCGCTTTGACCTTTGCCCATTCCGCTTCTGCTGGCCCGCCACCGTCGCCCGGTAACTCTGCTGCGCTTTCCACCGCGACCATTTCCGTGCCGCCTTCCGGCACTCCTCGCTGCAATAGCGCCCGGCGCGCTTGCTGGGGGCGAAAGCGCTCCGCGCGGCCTCTCAGCAAGCATGGCCGTGTCCGCGCCGGCGAACCGACTGTCTCCGCCGCTTGGCGTCTTGCTTTTCGACTTGGCTTGTAGCATTTTCGAGAGGGCCCATGGAGGTGATTGCTCCCAGAGGGTCACGCGCTGGAGGGGGCTCCACTCCTCTCCGGGGCCAAGCAAACCTCCGGCTCACTGCAAAATCATCACTCTAACTCAAAGCTATCGGCTCCGCCGCCGTTGTTCCAGGTCTGACTACGGGCTTGGAAGATAGCGGATCAGTTTCGAACCGACAAACCGAGCTTTATCGAAGGAGCGATGAGGCCAAGAATATACTGGAACTCACTATGCTCATCATCTTTGGCGGCCTGCCAGGTACCGGAAAGACGACCATTGCGCGAGAACTTGCCCGCCAGCTAGGTGCAGTTCATGTGCGTATCGATTCCATTGAGGAGGCGATTCTGGATTCAGGAGTGCTCAGCTCACCCATCAACGACGCCGGCTATCGTGTGGGCAACGCAGTTGCCGCGGACAATCTCCATGTCGGCAGAACAGTGATTGCAGACTCAGTGAATCCAATTCCACTCTCCCGCGATGCTTGGCTCGAGGTCGCGAAACGTGCACAGGTACCGGCCGTTGAAATCGAGGTTACCTGTTCTGACAGCAAAGAACATCAGCATCGGGTGGAAACACGCATATCCGGCATTGCCAGATCGCGGTCCCTTACTTGGCAAGACGTAGTCTCACGAGACTACCGCCCATGGAACCGCGACCATATTGTGATTGATACCGCCAGCCGGACCGTCGATGAGATCGTCACGATACTGCGCGAAGCGATTCCCAAACGGTAGTCAAAATGGCTGCCCCGCCCCTGCGTGCCCATCCCAGGTGATGCCCCTTCCGGAAATTACCTGCAGATCCTGCATTTTGAGGCTTTGCTTACAGATTGCCTGGGTCAGTTTTGGAAAGCAGATGTGGTTAACTTTTTGCGAGTGACGAAGTTCTCGGGACGCCGAGCCATCGCGAGGAAAAGATATCATATTCGCTTTATGTTCGCGCCGAGGTAAACTAACCCCGCAATGCGACGCAGCCAGATCGACCGGGCGAAAGTTCTTGCCGCACTGAATACCGTTTGTCCTTCATGCGGTTTTTTGATTCCTCCGGCTGAAGTTGTGCGGGTTGATATGCAGCGGATGGTTTGCCCGAAGTGCGGAGCCGTGTTCGACCCCAGGTCCGAACCTCTACGGAAAGCGGACTAGAATTGCCGCTAATCTACCTCAGGACTAAACGTCCTCAGATTCTAAATTCGTTTTCCTTGGGGCGAGGCACAGTCTCGCTCACTCCTCAAGGAAGCGACGAACCTCCAACTCCGCGATGAGCATTTTCAGTTGCTCCAAGGCGAGCAAACATTCCCGCATTTCTGCCCGATCAATTCTCGGTAGATTGTTTGGCTGAAGCGTGTTGCTGACCCTCTGTACGAGAGTCAACAGACGCTGAGAAATATCGGGCGTCGCAATGCTTTCACCCACGGGCCTGAAACTAGGTAAGCCTGAGTGTTTGATCTCGCGCAGCCGTGTTTGAGCCCGTTTCTGGTCAGTAATGTCTATCACCGTGCCCTGCAATAGCTCCGGACGATCCATTTCGAAGCTGACCACAGCGCGGGTTGTTAATACCCACACCGGATCACCTGTTCTGGTGCGCAGGCAAGCCTCTTCTGCGTGACCAAGGTCCTCCGTTCGAAGTCTACGGAGCAAAGTCTCCCGCTCACTTCTCTCAAAATAGAAGTCCCAAGCACTGTGCCTCAGCATTTCCTTTTTCGAGTCAAACCCAAAAATCCGTGCAAATGGTTCATTGCAGTCAACGATGCGACCGTCTGGTCGGCTCAGGGCTACGCCAGCGATGTTCTTATCGAACAGAACACGGTAAAGGTCTCGCCACACCGGCGTTTCGTCCTGAATCATAGAGGAGGGCTCGCCAAGATTGGGCGAGATGGAGAGACCCTAAACCAACTGCATGAAGGAAACCTGAAGGTCGAGTGCCATCCCCCTATTTCTCGTAACCCGTAGCCAAGGCTTTCATCCCGCTTCTAAACGCCTGAGACGAAATCGCCTTCTTGTAGACGTTCAGCGTCGTGCTCATCGACTTGTGCCGTAACAAGGCTTGGGCAAGTTCGGCCTTGCTTGTCCGCTCGATAACCAGCGTGCAAGCTCCGCGTCTTCCGGCATAAAGACCCTTCCAAGTGACGAGAGATTTTCTGTTGCGTCTCTTGCATCGAACGCATTCGTTCGAGCCATCGATGTGCGGAACGGAACGATAACTCGGGCAAGCAGATTATGCAGATCAACGGGCGTGCCGTTTTGACTCGGGAATGCCCATCCGTTTTCCGGATAGTCTGACTTCTGCCGCCAGAGTTCCAAAGGGATCAGAATATGGTCGCCAACAAGTGGCAGTTCGGCCATGCTCTCGGGCGTCTTCGGCGTATCCACGATACCACGCACAACCGAGCGGCGAATGCGAACGGATTCAGAATCGAAGTCCTCCCACTTAAGGGCAGCGATTTCTCCGGGCCTCAAACCGAGGAAGCAGGACAAGGCGACAATAAGCTGACAATCCAGATGATCTAGGAGCGCGGAAATCATGTCTTCGGCTTCTTCAAGCGTGTAGTGCTGCGTTTGCCCCGGTTCGATGGCATCCTCGGGCATCGAGACATCGTGCCACGGGTTCATGTTGATACGTTCCTCAACGACCGCACGGCTGAAGATCGAACTGCCTAGCGCTCGGATATGCTTCAAGGTATTTCGGCCCCGAGTGCTGGTCAAACTTGATAGGAAGCGAGTACCAAGGTGCGGCTCGTATTGGCGCAGCGTCAGCTTTGCAAAGTGGCCCTTGAGATGCTAATTCCAGATTTGCTTGTAGCCGCGAACGGTTGAGGGTTTCTTTCGAGGCTTGCCCGTCAGCTTGACGATTTCCTTGCGGTAGGACAAATAAATCTGCTCCCAGAAATCAGCGATTGACATATCTGCCGATAGTTCGTTGCCCGTTCTTGCGTATTGATTGCGATTGACCTTCGGCATGAACGATTCAACTTTGAGTTTGAGGGCGTTGGAGGGCTTGCGAACTTTCATCTCATAAATTCCGCCGCCTTCTTCTGGCAACGCGGAAGCGCCGTTCGCGACAAGGCGCTCTGAGACTTGTACGCGCTTGGGTTGACCGTCTACAATCTTTGTGGCGTTATATCGGACACAGCGCGGCATAGCCGCAACCAAACGCTGTCGTAAGCTTTCAAGCTGTCAGCAGTGAGCAATCAGCTTTAGCCGATGCACAAACCCTTCGTTGTAATCCCTCAAATCGTACTAGCGCTTGCTGACCGCTTGCGTTACGGGCGTTCCCCGTCTGCGTATCATTACAGGTTGTTCCAAGACCAACAACGATACGGAGGAGAACGCCCATGCATGAGTTTATCGCCAAACACCAGGACAAGATCGCCGGCACACTGTCAGGATTTGACCGCTTAGTATTTCGTGGACACCTGCGCTCCATTGGCACTCCACAGGGGATGATGAGCTATCTCTGGACCAACCAAGTCTTGCTCAAGAACTTTGGCGACCACGTGGAGAAGGTCACCGAGCGGGTCAAGGAAGCTTCCCTGGCTGCAGCCAAGGCTTGCCGACGCCCGGTGAAGTATCTCAATTCCAGTCAGCTCAACAAAGAGACCATCGCCCGCGACATCCTGGCTCAAGATGGCGTCCGCGCCGGCCTGGTGTGCGTGCTCAGCTGTCTCGAACCCTGTTGGAAGTTCGAGATCCATCGCAATCGAATGACGAAAAAACTAGAGTTGAAGCTACGCCCTGGCAAATGCCTGTTCCTCTACCACTACCAGGTCCATCCTGTCTTCGGTTTCCTCAATGCCCGCATCCAAACTTGGTTCCCGTTCTCCATTCAGATCTGCCTCAACGGACGGGAATGGCTGGCGCGACAGATGCAAGCCGCCGGTCTGGAGTACCTGCAGCACGATAACTGCTTCCCTTACATTGCCAACTGGACCAAAGCTCAGCGCTTGATGGATCGTCAGCTCAAAATTAAATGGCCCAGGCTGCTCAACGGCATCGCTCGCCAGCTCAACCCCATTCATGCCGAGATCTTCCGTAAACACCCCATCTCCTATTACTGGTCTACGTACCAGCACGAATGGGCTCTCGATGTGGTTTTCCACCATGCGAACTACCTACGGCAGTTCTATCCACGCTGGGTGAACCATGCCATGACCACTTTTTCCAGCCCTGACGTCATGCGTTTTCTCGGTAAACACATCAACTCCAACGGCCAGCTACACCAGGACTTCTCCGGAGAAGTCGTCAGTGACTTCAAACGCCGCGCCGAGGGAGTACGTATCAAGCACAGCGTCAATGGCAACTCCGTGAAACTTTACGACAAGGCCTATACTCCGAAAGGCAGCGTCCTGCGCGCCGAGGCCACCATCCATAACGCCGATGACTTCCGCGTCTACCGACGCAAGGAGGGAGACCCCAAAGGACCTCGCGCTTGGCGTCGACTGCGCCGGGGCATTGCCGACTTATACCGCCGAACCCAGCTCTCCCACAAAGCTGCAGCACGGTATCTGGACGCTTTCGCTACCGTCGACGACACGACTACCCTCGACCAACTGCTCCAGCGTCTGGAACAACCACGGCAATGGCGCGGCCGTCGGGTGCGCGCCCTCCGTCCCTTAGCCGACGACCGAGCACTCCTCTCCGCCATCAACCACGGCGAGTTCGCTATCCATGGCTTCCGCAACCGCGATCTCCGCGCCATCTTCTTCCCCCAGACTACCGACAACAAACAACAAAGGCGCCGCCACTCTGCCTGGATTAGCCGCAAACTTCGTCTGCTGCGGGCTCACGCCCTGATCACCAAAATCGTGGGCACACACCGTTACCAGCTAACCTCCGGCGGTCGCAGGATCATCGTGGCTATCCTCAGTGCGTTACGCTCCACAGTTGCCCAGCTCACGCCTGTGACAGCCCAACTAACCGGGGTCGCCGCATAGACGCCATGAAAAATCTTTGCAAACGAAAAAGATTTTGGAAGTTAATGTC
>Ga0307478_10000925_pt1 | contig 27599 bp, 24 predicted proteins | sample atmos_gasesECM4C_2_FD_203713 | JGI IMG/M metagenome (GOLD analysis project Ga0307478, IMG submission 203713) | Hardwood forest soil microbial communities from Morgan-Monroe State Forest, Indiana, United States - atmos_gasesECM4C_05 | ecosystem: Environmental > Terrestrial > Soil > Temperate...
CGATGGTTCCACTGACCGTCTGAAATTGGATCCGGTTCGCGAGCGCCTGTTTCGCCGCCTGCTGCAGGGCCAGCGCGACCACCAGGATGGCCACGGCAATCGTGCCCAGGATCCCGCCGATGATGAAGAGGTTCCGACGGTCGCGCGCCCGTTGGCGTGCGGCCGCCTCCTCACGCTGCTGCTGGCGAAGCGCCTTCAGTTCCCGCTGCGTTCTCGACACTCTTCGCTATTCTCCCAAACCGATCCTAAGTACGGACTCACCAAACCGCGTCAGCTCGCGGTGACGATCACCGGGGCCTGGTCTGAGCCGCCCGTGATCTGGGCATTGCTGCTGTTGCCCGATACGACGTTGGGGTGCGGCCCGAGCGAGGCGCCCCCGACCTTGGCGGTGAACGTGATCACCAGGGTCGAGCCGTTGAAGCCCCCGCCCGGCACGGTGAACGGCCCCCATTGCGGGGTCGCACTTCCCGCCGCCGGTTGCAGCCGCGACCCGGCATTTTGCCCGTTGATCAGGATGGTGTTGGTCGACTGGAAGGCGAATCCCAGCGGCAGCGTGTCGGTGACGGTCACCCCTCTGGCCGCGTCGGTGCTGTCGTTCTCGACCGTGATGACGTAGGTCGCGGTCCCGTTCTGCGCGGCATAGGGCGCGGTCGGGGCGACCGTCATCGTGATCGGGATGGTCGTCCCCTTGCCGACGGCCACGGGGGCCGTGTTGCCGATCGTCTGCGGAGGGACGTCTTTGGCGCTGGTCACGGCAACGGTCAGGTTGTAGAGCCCGGGCACCACGGCGGCCAACACCCGAGCCTGGAACGTCAGGCGCAAGAGTCCGGCTGCCCCGTTGACCGCCCCCGGGATATCCCAGGAGGACCAGACCGGGAGCAAGCTGTTGCCGGGCGGATCCACCGCCGAGGTCCGGACGCTGTTGCCCTCGTACCCGGTGGTCGTCGTGTAGAGAAACCCGGGCGCGAGGCTGACGGAGACAACCACGCTTTTCGCCACGGCGGACCCGACGTTGCTGACAGAAATGACGTAGGTTGCCGAACCGCCGGTCGTGACTTGCGCCGTCGCTGCCGCCGCCGCGACCGTCAGCGCCGGGCGCGGCTCGACCACCAGGCCGACCGGATCGCCCTGGCCGACGTCCGAACCCACCGAGGTGGTGATCTTGACCTTGTTCTGGTAATCGCCGGGCTTGACCGCCGCCTGGACTTTGAAGCTGAGGATCAGCGCGCTCACCGTATTGCCGTTGCCCGCCGGAATCGTGAACGTGCCCCACACCGGATTGCCCTGGGCCGCCGGATCGCTGGTCGCGGTACGGATGGCGTTGCCGCCGAGCGTCGTCAGTTCGTAATAGCGAAAGCCGGCCGGCAGCACGTCCTCGACCGTGACGCCGCGGGCCGCTCCGGCGCCGGTATTGCGGATCGAGAGGGTGATCGCCACGAACACCCCGGGCGCCAGATGCCCTTTGTTGTCGGAGGCAGTCGGGGCATCGGTGCTCTGGGTGACGACCAGCCGCGAGGCCGCGCCCGGCCCACAGGCCGTCAACGCCAGGGGGCTAAGCAGGAGCAGGCTTGCCGCGACGGTGCTGAGATGTTTGCTGCAATTCATCCGGATTGTTCGCCGGAACCGGGATCCCGCATTCGCCCAGCAACCGCGTCAGCAGGCGCATCGGCATCCCGACGACGTTGTCATACGGCCCGCGGATCGATGCGATCAGGCGCCGGCCCTTGCCCTGTATAGCGTAGGCACCGGCCTTATCCTGCGGTTCACCGGTGCGGACGTAGGCGGCGATCTCGCCGCTCGAAAGTTCACGCATAGTGACGTGGGTACGTGAAACGCCCTGCACTCGCCGTCCCGAGCGCCCATCGATCACCTGGACGGCGGTGTAAACCTGGTGCGTCTTCCCCGACAGCACACGCAAGAAGGCGGCGGCCTCCGCGCCATCCGATGGCTTTCCGAAGATCCGGCCGTGCAAGACGACCTCGGTGTCGGCAGCGACGACCACATGGCCTGCCGCTCTCGCCGAGACCGCCTCGGCCTTCGCGTTAGCCGCCCAGGCGACAAAGCGAAGCGGCCCGAGCGGCACCGGCGGCCGCTCATCGATGTCGGGCGCCATGGCGCGAAACGGGATGCCTGAGCGAGTCAGGATGTCGATCCGTCGCGCCGAGGTCGACGCCAGCACGATGGTCAACGCGCCAGTTGGATCATGCGCAGCACCAGGGCCGGGGCGATGCCGCAGCCGATCGAGAGCGCCGGGCCCACCCACTGCAAGGCGGACCGCGGGCGAATCGCAGTGGCGGCGGCACGGCGGTCGACGAGCGGGGCCAGCTGCAGCGCCGCGAGCAAGGCCGACGCGAGCAAACCGAGCGCCAACCCGGCCTGGAGGGCGGCGATCACCGTGAGGGTCGCGGCGGCGAAGGTGATCGATCCTGGCCAGTTGGAACGCGCCAGCGCGACCAGGCGGGACCACCGCGAGGAGGGTGATGGGATGTCGTCGATGCGGACAATGGCCGCGTCGATCAGCAGGAGTACGGCGGCGAGCGCGCCGAGACCGAGCGCGTCGCGCGCGCTGATGGCCACGATCAGGAGCGCCACGATCAACCCGTCGCGCAGCGCCTCGCGCCCTCCGGTCCCCGCCGCTAACCAGGTCAACGCCGTACGGGCGACGAGAAGCAGCGCGCCGACGGCGGCGATCCACTGGAAGCGGACCAGTCCGGCGGCGTCGACCGAACCGAGAGGCAGCAGCACGACCAGCGCCGTCGTCGGCAGCACAAGTACACGCAGCGTCGCGGCGCGCGCGGCGAACAGCATCACGACCAGGCCGGCGGCCAGCGCGACCACTTGCACCCGGGCACTCCATGAGGGCGCCGCCAGCGGCGGTAGCACCGACGTCATCGCGAGCGCGCCGACCGCCAGCCATGCCGGACGTTCCCCGCGCCGATCGAAGGTGGTGGCGACTGCGACCAACCCCGCGAGCGCGGCCCATCGAAGACCTGGCGCGGCCGCCGCCAACGTCAGGACGCCGAGCGCGGCAGCCCACTCGATGCCGATTGGGGTCCCGGCCGCCCCCGCGACCAGGAGGATCGCCGCACCCACCAGCATCAGGCTGCTGACATTGAAGCCGATGTCGGACAGGGTGAGGACGACGTTGACGGCAGCCAGGGCCGCGACCAGCGCCGCCGCGGCGGCGAGAAGCAACAACAGCGCGCTCAACGCCGGACGAAGACGGCCGGGCAGACGCCAGTGCTCGCCCGCGATCGGCATCAGCGCCATCGCCCCGGCGAGCGCCGCCGTCAGCGGCCCGGCCGGTACGGCGGTGAGCAGGACGGCCGCGATCGCGGCGACCATCAGCGCCTGGCCCTGGAGCCGCTCAGGTTGGTCGATCGGGCTGATGAACCAGGCCGCGCCCAGCGCGCCCAGTACCCACGGCACGGCACTGAGCAGGACGGGGTTCTCACCGACCGGCAAGCGGGATGCGAGGAAAATCGCAACGAGCAGCGCGCCGGCGATGGTGATCACGCGCCGGGTGAGCCCTTCGAAGCTCGAGCGGGCCCGCGCGCCAGGGCGCGGCAGGAGCAGCGTCGCGATGACGGGACCGATGGCCCAGGCCATCTGACTCGGGTCGACCAACAGGGCGAGCGACCACGCCGCCGCCAGCAGCGCCCCGATCGTCGCCGCCTGTCGCGTCCGGCCCACGGTTCCATAGGCCGCGAGCAGGCTGACCACGAAGAGGGCGGCGGGCAGATAGACGATCATGGCCGGGTCGCGACCACGCCGACCACGGCGGCGAAGGCGCCCCAGAGGACCACATGACTCCAGGACGGCAACACCGGCAGCCGGGGCAACGCGGGCATGAATGACGGAAATCCGGCTTCACCGCTGGCGGTGCGCGGGCGGAACGGAAACCTCCGGTGGAAACGCCAGCCGGTCAGTCCAAGGATCAGGCCAACGACCACTGATACCAGCAGCGCGGGCCACGAACCGAAATCGGTGCTGAGCCCCAACACTCCGGCCGCGATCATTCCCCGGGGGACGAGGCGCACGGTCGCGGCCGCGGGAACGACCAGCGTGCCGATGGCGATGACGGGAAACGCGGCAACCAGCAGCAGCGCCCCCGCCCATGCCGTCGCGACGTCCAACCGGCGCGGTCGCCCCAGCTGCGCGTGACGGAGGGCGGCGAGCGCCGATACGACGACCACCAGCCCGACCGGGACCGTGGCGAAGAGCAGCCCGCGCGCGTTCAGCGCGAGACCGCCAAGCCACAGGCCCACGAAGGCGAGGCTCGCGGGAACCATCGCCAGGCTCAGGAGCGTCGGCGCTTCCGGCGTCGACCCGTCGCGGGGGCGAACCGAGGCCGCGCCGGCAAGCGGCACCAGCATCAGCCAGAGCCAGGTGCTCGCGATCGTCATGAGCGGCTGATCGCCAGTCGACAGCGCGATGGCGAGCCCGGCTTGCGCCGCCAGCAATAATCCCGCGAGCTGCGGTCCGGCACGTCGAAAGAGGGCAAGGCCGGCGAAGACCAGCGCGCCAATCACGCCGACCGCGAACAGTGCGATGGCGGTCGCCCGGTCGGGGAGCCGGCCGCCCATCAGCGCCAGCAAGCGCAACAGCAGGTATCCCGCGGGCGCCACCCACGCGATCGCGGGCTCGAACGCCACCGCCGCCTTCGGCCCGCCCCAGACGCGGGTGAGCGCAACCGTCCTGACCATGACCGGCAGGAGCACCAGCACGAAGGTCGCCAGCCCGAAGGTGTCGGACGGCACACCGGAGAACGCGCTCGTGCCCACCGATTGGATCGCGCTCGCCGCCGCCAGCAGCAGGCCGATGTCGGCCACCTGGACGACCAGGCGCAGTCCCCGCCGGCGCGGCGACGCCTCGTCGAGCGCCCCGCTCCATGCCAGCGTCAAGAGCTGGAGGGCGAGGTAGACGAGCAGCAGGTTGTCGGCGAGGATCACGGCGCAGGTCGCCGCGCTGGTGAGGAGCCACCCGACCCACGGGTCCCGGCGATCGCCACGCAGGCGCTGCCTCGCCAGCATCAGCGCGGCCGCCGTGATCAGCACGATGGCGGCGAATGCCAGCGAGAGCCCATCGAGACGGATGCTCAGGTCGGCGTAGGGAAAGGTGGTCAGGTAGGGAACGTCGACGCGTTCACCAGGAGAAAGGCGGAGCAGCTCCACGAGGGCGATCAGCCCCGCGACGGCGGTGGCGCCGCCGGCGATCCAGCCGTTGCCCTCGCGCCGATGTCGCTGTCGCACGATCGCGGCGGCGCCCAGCAATGCGACGAACGGGAGCAGCGCCTGCAGCGCGAGCGGCATCGCTACTGTGTTAGCAGGTCAGCGGACCCGCGCGACGAGCGCCCTATCTCGCGATGCGCGGCGTGGTCGAGACCGGTCCCTGGAGTGGGACCTCTTCGGCGCAATAGGGGCACACGCTCCAGCCGAGCTTGAGCTGCTTGTTGCACCGCGGGCAGAGTTTACTGAACTGCGTCTTGCAGTGGGGACACAGGACGTATTGCGAATCGATCGGCTCTCCACAGCTTGGGCAGGGCCGCAGCTCGCGCGCGGGACCGCCCGGCTCGGACAGCGCTTGGGTCTCCAGCTCGAGCGCCCGACGCTCGGCCATGGTCAATGGCGGCCGGATGATCATGTAGATGAACAGGCCGAAGATGGGCAGCACGAGCGACAGGCCGGTGGCGAAGACATGAAAGACCACGCTGTTGGAGCGCTCCCGGGCATCGCGAAACGCCCAGTAGGAGAGGCTCAGCCAGAAGGCCAGCAGGTAAAAGATGACGATGTAGAGCAGCGGTTTTAGCGACGTTAGGTTGGGCAATGCGCCTCCTCAGCAGTCACAGAATTTGACTCCGATACCTTACCCTAATTCGGCCGTTTAGCCCAAGAGGCCTCGTAGCCGCTCCGCCGCCTGCTGCGCCTGGAGAAGGCGCGCCCGCTCTCGCTCCACCACCGCGTGCGGTGCCTTGCCCGTGAAGTCGGGGTTGCGCAGCTTGGCCTCGAGGAACTCGATCTCCTGCTGCTTCTTTTGCAGTTCGCTCCGCAGCCGCGGGGCATCCGAGCCGCCGTCCGCCGGCAGGCCGAGGCGCACCGTGGTCTGGCCGACCACGACGTCGGCGTGCGGCGCATCCTCGGGGAGCTTGCCGTTGAGCTCGAGCTGGGCCAGGGTGGCCAGGTAACGCCGGCCGATCGGCTCGGTCAGCAGTGACCGGGATGAACTGATCTCGGCCGGCTGCCGGCGGACGCGCGCATCGGCGGTCTGGCGGACATGGCGCACCGCCTGGACAACCTCCCGAAGGTGGGCCATCTCCTCCATCAGCTTCGGGTCTTCGATCGTCTCGTCCGGCAGCGGCCACGGGGCGTACATGATGGTCTCGCCCTCGTGGGGCAGCCGCTGCCAGAGCTCTTCGGTGACGAACGGCATGACCGGATGGAGCAGACGAAGGATCGTTTCGAGTACATGGACCGCGACCGACAGCGCGGTCATCGTAGAGGCATCGCCGGCTTGCAGTCGTGGCTTGATCAGTTCGAGATAGTCGTCCGCGACCTCCTTCCAGGCAAAGTCGTAGAGGCCCTCGATTGCCGGACCAAACTCAAGGCGCTCGAACGATGATGTGACCAACCGCGTGACCGCACTCAGCCGACCTAGGATCCAGAGGTCCGCTGGCTCCAGCGTCGACTCGTCGATTGGGATTGGCGCGGCGCCCTCTGGCAATTTCGACACCAGCAGGCGCGTCGCGTTCCAGAGCTTGTTGGCGAAGCGCTGGTAGGATTCGATCTTCTCTTCCGAGAAGCGGATGTCCTGCCCGCCGGTGCCGAAGTAGGCGGCCCAGGCGCGGGTCGCATCGGCACCGAAGCGCTCGATGAGGTCCAGGGGGTCGATCCCGGTGCCGAGCGACTTGCTCATCCGCCGCCCATCCGGCGCCAGCACCGTGCCGTGGATCAGCACATCCGAGAAGGGCACGGCGTTGAGGAAATGCAGGCTCATGAAGACCATCCGCGCCACCCAGAGGTAGAGGATGTCGCGTGCCGTGTCCAGCACCTGCGTCGGATAGAAGCGGCGCAGGTCCTCCGTGTCATTCGGCCATCCCAGGGTGACGAAGGGCCACAGCGATGACGAGAACCACGTGTCGAGCACATCGGGATCCTGAGTCAGGTGCCGATCACCGCACTGCTCGCACTCCTGCGGATCCTTCAGATAGGCGATGGCGTGGCCGTTGGCACAGGTCCACACCGGGATGCGATGACCGAGCCAGAGCTGGCGGGAGATGTTCCAGTCGCGGATGTTGCGCATCCACCGCAGGTACTGCTCGCGCCAGCGCTCCGGATGAAAGCGAAGGACGTCGGTCTCGGCCACGGCGATCGCCGGCCCCGCCAGCGGTTTCATCTTGACCCACCACTGCGCCGACACCAATGGCTCGATGACGGCGCCGCACCGGTCGCAGTGACCGACCGAATGGCGGTAGGGCTCGATCTTTTGCAAGACACCCTCGGCGCGCAGCATCTCGACGATACGGTCCCGTGCCTTGGGCACCGGCAATCCATCGAGCTCGGGGACTTCCGGGATGTTCATCCGGCCGTCGAGATGGAGGATGGTGCGGACCTCGAGGTGATGGCGCTCGCCGATTTCGTAATCGGTGACATCGTGCCCGGGTGTCACCTTGACGGCGCCGGTGCCGAACTCCTGGTCGACGGCCTCGTCGGCGACGATCGGCACGCGGCGGTGGACGATCGGCAGCGTCACCGACTTTCCGATCAGGTCTTTGTAGCGCCAATCATCGGGATGGACGGCAACCGCCGTGTCACCGACCATCGTCTCTGGTCGCGCGGTGGCGACCGAGATCACGCCGCCGCCGTCGACCGGGTAGTCGAGGTAATAGAGGTGACCGTCGGTCTCCTCGTACTGGACCTCAAGGTCCGAGATCGCGCTCTGATCGTGCGGACACCAGTTGACGATCCGCGGGCCACGATAGATCAGCCCCTCTTTCCAGAGTCGAACGAAGACGTAGCGGATCGCCTCGACATAACTCGGATCCATGGTGAAGTGGATGCGCGACCAATCCGCCGAGAAGCCGAGTCGCCGCATCTGCTGCAGGATGGTGTGCCCCGTCGTTTCGTACCAATCCGCGACCAGCTTGTCCCATGCCGCGCGCCCGATTTGCTCCTTCGACGTGCCTTTCTTCGCCAGCTGTTTCTCGAGCACGTTCTGGGTTGCGATCGCCGCATGATCCGTCCCCGGCACCCAGAGCGCCGCATCGCCGAGCATGCGATGCCAGCGGATCAGCACGTCCTGCAACGTGTACATGGCGTGACCCATGTGCAGGTCGCCGGTGATGTTCGGCGGCGGCATCGAGATGGTGAACGTCTTGCCGGTCAGGCTCTCGCGCGGCTTGAAGTAGCCGCGCTCATCCCAGATCGCATACCAGCGCTGCTCGACGATCTTGGGGTCATAACGCGTCTCCATCGTTGGGTCAGTCTACCCAGCGACGCCTTCTATTCCCCTCCCCGCTTGCCGGGCGGACTCTATAGTTCCCCTCCCCCGCTTGCGGGGGAGGGCAGGGTGGGGGCTCCCGCTACAGCGAGGGCTGACTCAGCGGCTGCTGGCCGGAAACCTCGGCGTTGGCCGCCACCGCCTCGTCGAGAGCAGCCGGCTCGGCGATTCCGGGCAGCGCGATCGGGTCGGACCGAGGCAACAGCGCCAGCGCGATCACCTCGTCCATGGTCTTGACGAATTTGAAGGTCAGGCGCTTGCGAATGTCGGCCGGGATATCCGCGATATCCGGTTGGTTGTCCTCCGGCAGCAGGATGGTGTGGATGCCGATCCGATGAGCCGCGAGAACTTTCTCCTTGAGGCCACCGATCGGCAGCACGCGCCCGCGCAGGGTGATCTCGCCTGTCAGCGCGACGTCGGAGCGGATCGGCCGCTGTGCCAGCGCCGAAATGATGGCGAGCGCCATCGAAATCCCGGCCGAGGGCCCGTCTTTCGGGATCGCACCCTTCGGGATGTGGATGTGCAGGTCGAGCTTGTCGCGGAAATCGACCGGGATGCCCAGCGCCTCGGCGTTCGACCGCGCATAGGAAAGCGCGGCGCGAGCCGATTCCTGCATCACGTCACCCATCTGCCCGGTCAGGTTCAGGTTGCCCTTGCCCGGCATCGTGATCACTTCGATGGTGAGCAGGACCCCGCCGACCTCGGTCCAGGCGAGCCCATTGGCCACGCCAATCTGCGGCTCCTTGTGGCCCTCGTCGGGCTTGTAGCGCGGCGGCCCCAGGAGATCCTCGAGCCGGTTGGGCGCGACCGTCATCTTGCGCGTCTTGCCTTTGACGACTTCGCGCGCGACCTTGCGGCAGACACTGGCAATCGATCGTTCCAGGTTGCGCACGCCGGCCTCGCTGGTATATCGGCTGATGATCGTCGCCAGTGCGGGCTTGGTGATCTCGATGTGCTTGCTACTCAGGCCGTGGTCCTGCAGCTGCTTGGGCACAAGGAACTCGCGGGCAATCACCATCTTCTCCTCGGCGGTGTAGCCGGGAAGGTTGATCACCTCCATGCGGTCGAGCAGCGCGCGCGGGATCGAATAGAAGACGTTGGCGGTAGTGATGAAGAGGACCTCCGACAGGTCGAAGGGAATCTCCAGGAAGTGGTCGGAAAAATGCTTGTTCTGCTCCGGGTCGAGCACCTCGAGCATCGCCGAGGCCGGGTCGCCGCGGAAATCGGAGGACATCTTGTCGATCTCGTCGAGCAAGAACACCGGGTTGCGTGTGCCCGCCTCGCGCAGGCCCTTGATGATCCGGCCCGGCATCGAGCCGACGTAGGTCCGGCGGTGGCCGCGGATCTCGGCCTCGTCGCCCACGCCGCCCAGCGAAACGCGCACGAACTTGCGGTTCAGCGCTCGCGCGATCGAGCGACCCAGGCTGGTCTTGCCCACCCCGGGCGGCCCGATGAAGCAGAGAATCGGCCCCTTGGGCGACTTCGTCAACTGGCGCACCGCGAGGAACTCGAGAATGCGCTCTTTGATTTTTCGCAGCCCGTGATGATCCTCATCGAGGACCTTCTCAGCGGCGCGCAGGTCGGTGATGTCCTCGCTCGACTCGTGCCACGGTAGGGAGACGACCAGGTCGAGGTAGTTGTGCAGCACCGAAATCTCCGGCGAGCCGGGTGGCATGCGCTCTAGCCGGTCGACGTCTTTCAGCAAGCGCTCCTCGATCGCTCCCACCAGATCGAGCCCACGCACCTTGTCGCGCAGCTCATCGAGCTCGCTCAGCTGCGGGTCTTCCCCACCCAGCTCTTCCTGGATGACGCGCATCTGCTCCTTGAGGTAGAACTCTTTCTGGCGCCGATCGATCTGCTGCCGCACCCGCTGGCGGATGCCACGGTCCATGTCGAGGATCTCGATCTCCCGCTGGAGAACAGTGGAGAGCTTCTCCAGCCGGTCGTTCATCTGGAAGGTCTCCAGCACGTCCTGCTTGTCGGTCACGCCGATGCCGATGTTGGAGGCGACGATGTCGGCCAGGCGGCCGGCATCCTCGACGCCCCGCACCGTGAGGTTGACTTCCGGCGGAACCTTCTTGTCGAGCTCGACGTAGCGGTCGAACAGATCCACGACGCCGCGCATCAGTGCCTCGAGTTCCGGTGAGGCCTCGACATCCTCTTCGAGCAGGGTCACGTCGACCCGCAGGTGCGGCTCGACCTGGATGAAGCGATCGATCACGGCCCGGGATGAGCCCTCGATCAGCACCTTGATCGTGCCATCGGGTAGTTTCAGCAGTTGCGCGACTTCGCCGATCACGCCGACCCGGTAGAGGTCGGCTTCCTTCGGGTCCTCACAGTCGGCCCGTCGCTGCGTGCAGAGAAAGACCTGCTTGCCGCGAGTCAACGCGTCCTCGAGCGCGTCGATCGAGCGCTCCCGCCCCACGTATAGCGGAACGATCATGTGAGGGAACAGGACGACATTTTTGAGAGGGAGGAGCGGTAGTTGGAGGGTGGCCGGCGTACCGGTCACATCGGTCAAACGATGTTCCCTACGCGGTTTGCTCTGGTGCGATCTCCTCGAGCTCTTCCTCCGAGTACATCTCGGGCTCCGTGCTGAGATTGACCGACTTCTCGGTGATGACGCATCGCTTGACCTCCGGGCGTGACGGAACTTCGAACATGGAGTTCAGCAAGATGTCTTCGATGATGCTCTTCAATCCTCGCGCACCGGTGCCACGCTGTAGCGCCTTCTTCGCGATGGCGGTGAGCGCCGCCGGCTCGAAGACCAGCTGGACATCATCGAGGGCGAAGAACTTCTGGTACTGCTTGACGAATGCGTTCTTGGGCTCGGTGAGGATCCGAATGATATCCGCCTCGTCGAGGTAATCCAGGGTGACGCCGATCGGCAGCCGGCCGACGAATTCCGGGATCAGTCCGTACTTCAACAGGTCCATCGGCTGGAGCTGCTTGAGAATCTTGGTGGTCTCCTTGGTGCGGTTGGCATGGATTTCGGAGCCGAAGCCAATCTGCTTGTGGCCGATCCGGTGCTCGATGATCTTCTCCAGGCCATCGAAGGCGCCGCCGCAGATGAAGAGGATGTTGGTGGTGTTGATCTGGATGAAGTCCTGATGGGGGTGCTTGCGACCGCCCTGGGGCGGAACGTTTGCGATCGTGCCTTCCAGGATCTTGAGCAGCGCCTGCTGGACACCCTCACCCGACACGTCACGGGTGATCGAGGGGTTGTCCGACTTGCGTGCGATCTTGTCGATCTCGTCGATGTAGATGATGCCGCGCTCGGCGCGGGCGATGTCGAAGTCCGCCGCCTGGATCAGGCGTAGCAGGATGTTCTCGACGTCCTCACCGACGTAGCCGGCCTCGGTCAAGGAGGTGGCGTCGGCGATCGAGAAGGGAACGTCGATGATCTTGGCCAGGGTCTGGGCGAGGAGCGTCTTGCCGCAGCCGGTCGGGCCGACCAGCAGCACGTTCGACTTCTGCAGCTCGACGTCGCCCGCCATCTTGCTGTGGGCGATGCGCTTGTAATGGTTGTAGACCGCGACCGAGAGCACACGCTTGGCGTGATCCTGGCCGACGACGTACTGGTCGAGCGCCGCGTTGATCGTCTTCGGGTTCGGGATCAGCCCGCCCTTGGTCCGTTTCTGCGAGGTGGTCTTGGTGTCCTCTTCCAGCACTTCCTGGCAGAGGTCGATGCACTGGTCGCAGATGTAGACGCCCGGACCGGCGACCAGCTTGCGAACCTGCGATTGATCCTTCCCGCAGAAGGAGCAACGGGTGTGCCGGCGGCGATCCTCTCGTTCGTTCATCGGGATGTCTTTGGACCTTCGGGGTCGGGCTGGAGTCGCGGCTCCGGCCGGCCGCCGCCGGCAGTGCTGAGCTCGAGGCGGCCGTCCTTCTTGGCGGCGGCGCCGTCGACATCGCGCGCGGTGCTCACGATGATGTCATCGATGATGCCGTAGGCCTTGGCTTCCTCCGCGCTCATGAAGAAGTCGCGCTCCGTGTCGCGCTCGATCTTCTCGATCGGCTGACCGGTGTGCGTGGCCAGGATGTCGTTGAGCGTTTTGCGGATGCGCAGGATTTCCTGGGCGTGAATCTGGATGTCACTCGCCTGCCCCTGGAAGCCGCCCGACGGTTGATGGATCAGGATGCGGGTATTGGGCAGCGCAAACCGCATGCCCTTGGTCCCGCCAGCGAGCAGGACGGTGGCCATGCTCGCGGCCAGCCCCATGCAGACGGTCGACACGCGCGGGCTGACGTAGCGCATGGTGTCGTAGATCGCGAGGCCGGCGGTGACGACGCCGCCCGGGCTGTTGATGTAGATGTTGATGTCCTTGTCGGGATCCTCGGAAGCGAGGAAGAGCAGCTGCGCCATGACGACGTTGGCCACCTGGTCGTCGATCGGTGTGCCGATGAAGATGATGCGGTCCTTGAGCAGCCGGGAGTAGATGTCGAAGGCTCGTTCCCCGCGGTTGGTGGTCTCGATGACCATGGGAATCAGGGCTTCGGGACGCCGGCTGAGCCGTTCGAAATTCATGCGAGGCTCTCCTGTCGTCATTATAGGGTCCAATTCTTACAATCCAGTCGTCCGCGTACTCACTTTTGAATACGCAGTTCGGTCAGCGTGGCTTCTTCCCTTTGGTCTGACGTTCCCCGCGCGACGCCGACTTCCCCGCACCTTCGAGCTCCTTCGTCGCCGAAGGCGGCTCCATTGTATCCGAAGATTCTGGCGACGCCACCGTACTCAAAAAGTCAATGGTCTTTCGCATCAAAAGCTGGTGCCGAAAGTAGGCACGCACCGGGTCCGCGGTACGGAGATCACCGTGTTGATGACCGGCGTGGTCCTCCTCCGCCAGGGCGTTGGCCACCGCCTCTTCTACCTCCGCGTCGGAGACCGTCAGCCCTTCGCGCTCGGCCACGGTTTCGAGCGCGAGCTCGAGCCGGACCTTCTGCACCGCTTGGGGACGCTGCTCCGCCTGGAGGACCTCCAGCGAGGTGTTCGTGTACTGGAGGTAGCGTTCCATCTTCAAGCCCTGCTCTTCGAGCCGGACCTCCAGCTCGCGCACCCGCCGGTTGACTTCGCGCTCGATCAGCGCCTCCGGAACCTCCACTTCCATCCGCTCGTCGAGTGCCTTGAGAACATCGTTCTCGAAACGCTGCTCGTCGCCCCGGCTGGCGGCATCCTGGAGTTCTTCGCTGATGTCGTGCCGAAGCTCTTCGAGCGTTTGGCGGGCCGGCGTATTCGGGCCGGCCTCACTCGGCGCCATCAGTTGCGGCAGCTCCTCGGCCGGCGGTAGCTGGCGTTCCTTGATCGACTTCACGGTGACGCGAAACACGACGTCAGACCCGGCGAGATCTTTCTTCGGATAGTCAGCCGGGAGCGTCAACCGGACATCGCGGGTCTCGCCCGGCGCCTGTCCGATCAGTCCCTCGGCCAACCCTGGAATCAGCCGTTCCTTGTCCACCTCGAGCTGCGCGTCCGTCTGGCTTTCGCCGATCAGGACGGCGCCCGATTTGACGATATGGGTGTCGACCGTCAGAAAGTCTCCCGCCTGCACCGGCCGCTCGACGGCGTGAAGCTCCGCGTACCGATTGCGCAGCCGCTCGATGGCTTCGTCCACATCGCTCTCACCAATCTCGGTCTGCGGCCGCGGAACCCGGATGTCCTTGTAGTCCTTGAGCGTGATTTCCGGCTTGATCGACACGGTGGCCGTGAACTTCATCGGTTGGCCGCGATCGAACTGCTGCACCTCGACCCGGGGCACGTCGATCGGGTCGAGCCCGGCTTCGTCGAGTGCCGAGTTGTAGGCAGTCGGCAGGATCAGGTCGAGCGCCTCCTGACGCAGGGCCGACCATCCGATCTCGCGTTCGACCATCGGTCGGGGCGCTTTTCCTGGTCGGAAGCCGGCGATGCGCACGCGCGGCGCCAGCCGGCCGTACGCCTGGTCGATCGACTTGGAAACCTGGTCGGCGTCGACCTCGACCGAGAGGACGACCTGGGAGCCAGGTTTACGCTCGGTATCGACCTTCACCGCTGCCACGGTGATTTACGCTACCAGTTCGCGCTGCATTCGCCACTGGCCGAATGGCCCAGCGGACTATCCTCCGCTGCCCGCTTCGGTCAACCCGATTTTGAGCAACATCGCGGTCCAGCGAGGATCCGGGCGTCGATCGACCAATCCCGCCGCGACCGGCTGAGCCGCACGAATGAGATTCCGCACTTCGTCCTCAGTTGCCGCTCGTAGGACTCTTCGGACGCTGTATCCGTCGGCCCACCACGTTCCATCCCTCGGGTCGCCCCAGATCCCAATGCAACAACCCGACGGGCCGCCCACGAGGGGTGGCCCGGGGACAGACGGTGTCATCGCGAACGAAATGGGCACGCGTCGAAAACCGGCTTGCAGGTAGCGCGCGACTTCGACCTGGCCCTCGATCTGTCGCCGGCCATCCGGCGCCGTTCCCGAAGGCGGCGGCAGCGTCCACGAGGACCACCAGCGCAGCACCTTGGGTTCGGTAAGCGGTGCCGGCCAGAGTTGCACCTCGAGATGTTCCGCACTTGGGTCGTCGTCGTCTAAGCCAGCCCACATCACACGCAGCCGTTGGGGACCGACGGGGCTTGCAACGCTGAGGGCAGCTTCGGCCGGCCAGCTGAGGACTTCGATGACCCCGTCTCCCATCAGCGAAACTTCCGCCACGTGCTGCCAGTCGTCACCTGGAGGCTCGGGCTCGGTGTCGTGCACCTCTACGGTCAGCGGCGTAGCGGAATATTTCTTCAGCGTCCCAACGTACACGAACCCCGCTGAGGTGGCTTCCAGGTGGGCTTCATATCCGGCGTCGGTGACGTCGTCAGCGGTGTGCTCACCGGGGCGGGTCCTTAGATAGAACTGGAAGTAGTCGGGCTCCACGGATCCATTGCGGCGCTCGATTAACATCGCGCACTCATAAGATCATTGTGCGGGCGAAGGGACTCGAACCCTTATGGCTTACGCCACACGGTCCTAAGCCGTGCGCCTGTACCAATTCGGCTACGCCCGCAGGCCCAATGAATATACCGACGTAAGATCGGCACGTGGCCCCGTTGACGATCTCGCCAGACCTGGAGCACGCGCGCCAGAGTGGCAAGCCGATCGTGGCTCTCGAGTCGGCCGTGATCACCCACGGCTTGCCGAAGGCCGCCGCGATGGACGCGGTCCGTCGGCAGTGGGTCGCCTGCGCCGAGGCGGGGGCAACACCCGCGGTGGTCGCGGTCTTCGACGGCGCGCTCCGCGTCGGTCTCTCGCTCGACGATTGCGCCGTCCTCGCGGCGCGCCGCGACGCGGTCAAGGTCTCACCCTGGAACCTGGCATCGGCCATCACGAATCCGGGCTTTGGCGGCACGACCGTCGCCGCCACGATTGCGGCCGCTGCGCTGGCAGGGATTCCGGTGGTCAGCACCGGCGGCATCGGCGGCGTCCACCCCGGGCGCGACGGCCAGGATGTATCGGCGGACCTTGGCGAGCTGAGCCGGCGCGCCGTCTGCGTCGTCTGCGCCGGCCCGAAGTCGACCCTCGACGCCGGAGCCACGCTCGAGCGCCTCGAGACGCTCGGCGTGCCCGTCATCGGCTGGCAGTCGTCACTGCTCGCCGGGTTCCTGGCGACATCGGCTGGGCTACGCCTTCCGATCCGAGCCGATACCGTCGACCAGCTGGCCTCGATCCTTCGGGCGCACTGGGCGCTGGGCGGTGCCGGCCTGGTCGTGAGCCAGCCGCTCGCATCGGAGCTCGCGATTCCGATCGCCGAGCTGGGTGCGGACGAGTCGGCGCCGGTACGGGGCCCGGATCGCACGCCGGCTGAGCTGAGCCGGCTGCAAGCCCGGCTCGGGGATCGAGTGATCCAGGCGAACGTTGCGCTGCTCGAACGAAACGCCGCGCTGGCTGGCGCGCTCGCCACGGCCCTGGTTCGCCTTCAGGTGGCCGCCACCAATGGCTGATCCGCCGCCGACCGAGGAGCAACTCCGCCGCCTGAAGAACACGGTGATGGGCGCCGGCTATCGCCTTTCCGAACTGGCTCGCTTGGGCGAGCTGCATGCGGGGGCCGCCACGGAACTCGCCTCCATCAGTCGCGATCTGAACGAGGCGGTCGGCCGGTTAGAGCGCCTGCTGGCCGCCCTCCAGCGAGACCGGTAGGGGTTCGGGTTTGAGCGCGCGGTAGACGGCCGCCGCGGCGCCGATCGCCACGATCAAGCAGGCCGCCGCGGCGGTGAAGAGGACGATGACGATCAGGGGCGACGTGTTATGGCCGGCGGTGAGATAGAGGCCGGCAGCCAGCGTCCAGAACCCCGTAAGGGCGACCGCTAGCCGGGCCCAGATCGGGGCCGCCTTGCGGTAGCGCTCGTGCGTGCCGAGCTGCATCGGAAGCCGCTCCGACCAATTCGGCCGAAACGCCCACGCCGCGGCGAGCGCTGCCCAGGAGGCGGCGTTGAGCAGGGCAAAACCGGTGAGGAATCCCCGCAGCAAATCCATACGGAAATAACGTCGGCAACTCCCCTTCCCTACGGGCGGTCGCCGGCTACCGGTGACGGCTTCGGCTCGTTAAGGACGCCGCGGAGCCGGTCGGCGGATTCCTCCGCCAGCGTGTCGTTGATGAAGACGCCGGCGCCCGATTCTGAACCCGCCAGGTATTTCAGTTTCCCGCGCTCGCGCAGGATCGGATAGAACTCGACGTGCAGGTGCGCCTGCTCGCTGACCTCCGCCGGCGATTGGTGCATCGCCATCATGTAGGGCATCGGCACCTCGAAAAGGCGATCGTAGGCGCGCGCGATCCGCTGCATCGCGACCAGCAGCGCGACGCGACCTCCGGGCGAAAGGTCGGGAAGCGCGGGCCGATGCGCCCGCGGCGCCACGTGCACCTCGTAAGGCCAGCGAGCGTACGCAGGCACGTAGGCCGTAAATCCACCTTCGTTGATCAGAACGCGATGCCGCTGCTTCAGCTCGTCGGCGATCAGCTCGCATTGCAGGCATCCGCTGGTGCGACGAGCCAGCTCGCTCGCCGCCACTGGTGGGACGAAGGGGTAGGCGTAAATCTGTCCGTGCGGATGATGCAGCGTAACTCCGACCTGCTCGCCGCGGTTTTCGAAAATGTACACATACTTGATGCCCCGGCGAGCGCTCAGGTCCCGATAACGATCGGTCCAGACCGCGGCCAGCAGCTCCAACCTGGATGCCGGTAGCGTCGCGAACGATCCCTCGTGCTCGTCGGTGTAAACAACGACTTCACAGACACCACCTGCCGGCGGCCAGGGCACCATCGCGGGAAAGCGATTCTCGAAAACGGCGGCCTCGTAGGCGGCGGCTGGAATCTCGGTCGAGTGTCCGGGTCGCGAGGCGCACAGTGGGCAATCAGCGCGATCCGGCAAGAACGTCCGCGCCTGGCGCGATGCCGCCACGAGCACCCATTCGCGGCGCAGCGGGTTCCAGCGTCGCTCGTAGACGCCATTGGGCATGGCGGGTGCCTGGTAGCCCGCGGGCGCGGGAGCGAAGTCGCCGTACAGGTGGACGTGCCGGCCGTCCGGCTGGACGAGGTCGGTGCGGGCCGCGCGCGGCATCGCGACGAATCATAGGGCGAGCGCCTGGATTTCCCCCGAAAATACGGGTCGGCGGATCCGACTGGGTGATGCCGAAAACGCCACCGCACCGCATGCTCGATCTACCTCTTCATTTGGCAAGGAGATCGACATGGCAGACAATCTGGCGGTGGCGGACAAACTGGCGGTGATCGCGAACTCAGCTGCGGACTATCAACGTTTGGGCCTATCGCCTACCTCGATCGCGCCGTGGGAGGATGGCGCGCGCACCGATGATTCCGCGGGGACCTACGAGTGGTGGTACATCGACGCGCATCTGACCGATGGGGCGAAGCTGGTCGTTTCGTTCATGAACAAGGACATCGCGACGCCGCAGAAGCCGCTATCCCCGTTGCTTCGGCTGAATCTCGATCTTCCTGACGGGCGACACTTCGAGAAGCTCGTGCACTATCCGCCGAGCGAATGGTCGGCGGCTAGGGATCATGCCGATGTGCGACTCGGCGAGAACCGGTTCACCGGTGACCTGCACCGCTATCGGATCCAGGCGACGGCTGAGGAGATCTCCGTCGATGTCGCCCTGGCTGGCGAGGTTCCTCCATGGCGCCCGTCGACCGGATACATGCTGTTCGGCGCGGATCGCTCCCTCGAATTCGCCTGGCTTCCCTCAGTGCCCGAGGGTGCGGTCACGGTCACCTACTCCGTTGGCAGCGAGCGGCACGAGACCACAGGCGTCGGCTACCACGATCACAACTGGGGAAACGTCGGCCTGATGAAGGTGGTGCACGACTGGTACTGGGCTCGCGGTCAAGCCGGGCCGTATTCGGTGATCGCCTCCTACATCACCTCGGCGAAGAAGTACGGGTTCGAGCCGCTTCCGATCTTCATGCTCGCCCGTGACAACGTCTTCGTCGGCGACGACCCGGCCAAGGTCACGTTCGAACGGGAAGGGCTCTACACGGATCAGAAGACCGGCAAGCCGGTCGCCGGGACGACGCGCTATACCTACCGGGACGGCGAGGACCGATACGTGGTGTCGTTTACTCGCACTCACGACCTGTCGGTAAACCGGATGATCGACACCATCACCGGCGTTAAGCGGATCGCCGCCAGGCTGGCGCAGTTCGACGGCGCCTACCTGCGATTCGTCGGTGCCCTCGAGATCTCAAGGTATCGGGGTGATGAGCTGGTCGAGACGCACAAGGATGACGCGATCTGGGAATTGATGTACTTCGGCCATGCCCGCTGAGGGGCGCCACATCGCTGAAGAAGAAGTGCGCCCAGGAGGATTTGAACCCCCGCACCCGGGTCCGTAGCCCGGTGCTCTATCCAGGCTGAGCTATGGGCGCATCGCGGAGAGGCCCTATTGTAGATCGAAGGTCGCCAGCGTCGTGTAGCGCGGCGGCCCGCCGCCCAGCTGGCTGCGAATCAGCCGCACTCGATCGGCGGGAACGTCGCCGAACGCCACGGCCCCCCATCGACTGATCCACTCGCGCAGCACGGGCCGCTCTGGAGGCTTGAGCGGCCGGCGAACCCGGCCCAGCGTGAGGTGCGGATGGAACCGCTCTCCTTCGAGCGCCACGCCGGCGGTCCGCAGCGCGTTACCCAGCTCGGTCTGCAATGCGGTCAGTCGTGGCAACTCGGCCCCGGTGGTGCCGGCCCAAAGCACCCGCGGGCGATTGATCGTCGGAAACGCGCCCAGGCCGTGCGCCACCAGGCCAAAGCGATGATGGCGTACGACGACCGCACCGAGCGCCGGGGCCAACTGTTCGACAACCGGCCGGCGCAGGTGTCCGAGGAAATGCAGCGTCAGATGCATCCGCTCAACCGGGTTGATTCGAATCGACTCGTGGAGCGGCAGCAGCGCCTCGAGCGGGCCGGTCAGCCTATGGCGGACGGCGTCAGGAACTTCGATCGCGAGAAAGACGCGCCATCGTTCGCCCTCATCCGCCGGCATGGCGGGCAACCTTGATCGCGATCTTGCCGGCACGGCGGAGCACCGCCTCTCGGTCGTCGATGAACTTGGTGAACCAGGCGGGCGTGCCCAATGGCCCGAACGCATCAACGGCAGGCGCGAGGACGAGGATGACCGCGAGATGGACCTGATCGGTGCGTCGCTCGAGCACGGTCGCGATCACGTCACCGCGATTCGTCGGGATGATACCGGTCACGCTTCCGGTCGCGAGCGACTGCACCGCCGCGGCGAGCGCCGGCTCCGGGATCTCGGCCGGCTTCAACCAGCCGGCGTCGCCGCCCCGAGAGAAGGTCCCGATGTCATCGCTCCAGCGGGCCGCGACTGCGGTGAAGCTGTGTCCGGACTTCAGCTCCTGCGCCGCCGTGCCGGCACGGTCCTTTGCCATCGCCTGGATCAGCGCCACCTCCGTGAGCAAGTTGCGCTCGTACGCGCCGAAGCTGTCGTTGGTAAACCCGTTGCGGCTCAGCGCCGCGCTGAAGGTGGCGGCACCGTTGCGAGCCCGCAGCGCATCGATGCGGGACTGCACCGCACGGTCGCTGACGGACAGGCCGCGTTTCTCGGCCTCCTGGCGCACGATCTCTTCGCGCACTAACTGCTCGATCGTGAAGTCTTCGAGGCGCTGCGTCGGCGCCGGGCTCGGAATCGCCTCCGGGATCCCGGCAAACGGGTCGCGGAGACGGCTGACCTCGAGGCGGGCCTGGTAGGTCTGCATCGAAATCTGGTGGCCGTCAACGACGACCGCTGGTGGCGAGGAGGCGAGACCGACCGCCGGTGCATCGCACGCACTCAACGCGCCGCCGAGAACGAGGAGAAGGACCGCGCGCCGCAAGGCGAGCCCCATTAGATCACGTTCCGCTCGGGCTGCAAGGCGCCGGCGGCAAATCGGTCGGGCGCAAACGCAGCGAGGTCGACGGTCGGGACGCCATCGGTCATCCAGTTCGCCAGCCATCGGCCGATCACGGGTCCCATCATGAAGCCGTGGCCGGAGAAGCCGGCCGCGATCCACAGTCCCGGCTGGAGCGGCCCGATCAGCGGCTGGAAATCCGGCGTGTTCTCGTAGAGCCCAGCCCAGGCCGACTTCACACGCGCGTCGAGCAGCGGCGGCCAGCGACGCTCGGCAACGGCGGTGATGCGGTCGAGAAATGACCAGTCGACCGCGGTATCGTCGCCGGGTGGCGTGGTGGGATCGCTCATCCCGAACAGGACGCCCTCTCCTTCCGGGTGGAAATAGAAAGACGTATGAAAGTCGATCGTCATCGGGCTCCGGCGGCCGATCCCCTCGAAGGGCTCGGTCACGAAGACCTGGCGCGGGGAGGGTTCGATGGGGAGCACCAGGTCGAGCAGCGCGCCGACCGGCGCCGACCAGGGGCCGGCACAGATCACCATGTCGGCGCATTCGATCTCGCCGGCATTCGTCCTGATGCCGCGGACGGTTCCGCCCGCCGTAAGGAATCCGTCGAGCGGGGTGTCCTCGTAGATGACGGCGCCGAGGCGCCGCGCCGCATTGGCGTAGCCGTAGGTGACTTCGTTCGGGCCCGCGAGCCCATCGCTCGGACAAAACGTGGCGCCGCAAAGATCATCGGTGCGAAGCCCCGGCACCATCGCTCGCGCATCGGCCGCAGTGAGTTCGACGACGTCCTCCATCCCCAGCCGCCGCTGGAGGCGAACGTTATCCGCGAAGCGCCGCCGCTCATCCTCGGTCGTCAGTAAGAAGAGGTATCCGACCTGGCGAAAGTCCGCCGACTGGCCGGTCTCCTCGACGAAGTTTGCGAGCACGTGCTTGGCCTCCATCCCGATACGGATGTTGACCTCGGTGGAGAACTGCGCCCGAACGCCACCGGCGCAGGCGACAGTCGCGCCCTGTCCGATCTTGCCCCGATCGATGACGACCACCCGACGTCCGGCGCGGGCCAGGTGATAGGCCAGGCTGCAACCCATCACGCCGGCGCCGACGATCGCTACATCAGGCCGTTGTTCCGAGCTTCACCATCCCGATGTATTCGAAGATGAACTTCAGCGCCGCCAGGCTGGTGACGTGCCCGATATCGAGCGGCGGCGCGACCTCGTCGACGTCGAGCCCGGCGAGCCGCACGCCGCGGAGCTGGCGAAGGAAGTCGAGCAGCTCGCGGGAGGTCAGCCCGCCCGCCGAGGGGACACCGGTGCCGGGCGCAATCGACGGATCGAGCGAATCGATATCGAGTGAGATGTGGAGGGCGTCGCCGCCGATGCGCGAGCCGATCTCGTCGGCGAGCTGGCTGCCAGTCCATCGATGGGCGGTGGCCGCGGGGATCAGCGTGATGCCCACCTTCCGAATGAACTCCACCTCCTCCCAGTCGTAATCCCGGCATCCCAGCAGCGTGACTTTCCTGGGGTCGATCTGTCCCAGCTCGAGGCCGCGTCGCAGGGCGCAGCCATTCGACCAGCGGCTATGTCGCGAGGAATCGTTCAGGTCCGGGTGCGCGTCAATGTAGAGGATGCTCATGCCTCCGTTGAGACGGCGTTGCTGCGCGATCAGCGTCGGGCTCGCCACCGTGTGGTCGCCACCCAGGACGATCGGCAGCGTGCCGGCCGGCGTCTGCTCGATTGCTCGAGCGACGGCATCGACATTCGCGCCCATGTCGCCGTCGATCAGCGTTAGATCGCCATCGTCCTGGACGGTGACCATGTCGAATAGTTCAGCGTGCTCGCTGACCGGCGCAAAGATGGCAGACAGCTTTCGCAGCTCCGCCGGCGCCTTCGCGGCCCCCGGCCGGTAGAAGGACCCCCGATCCATCGGCACGCCAAGGATTCGAATATCGGGCCGGCTCCCTGTCGCCGGCGGTTTGAGACCGCCCCACGGCTTCAGTCCCGCGGTATTGAAGTCGTGCTCGCTCACGTCTTGAGGAACGCAGAAATGGCCTCGATCTGCGCCGCGATCAGGGTCGGGGTCCATCCGTGGCCGGCGGATTCGATCACGCGGATCTCGGCTTGCGGCATCAAGTCGCGCAGGTGGCGGATGGCGTCGACGTCGACGGTCCGATCGTCGGCCGCGACGACCACGAGCGCCGGCTTGCGCCAGCCGTTGAGGAAGTCGCGATAGTCGCGGGTGATCCCGTCGCGCAACCATTGTCGGGCGGCCCGCCCGTCGGCCCGCTGCTGGTTCTCGAAGTTCACCTGCGCATCGTAAGGATCGACGCCCGGACCTTCAACCAGAAACCGCTTATAGAGATCCGACACCATTCGATTCCGCCGCAGCCAGTCGACGGCCCAGAAGATCGGGCCGGCGGTGAAAGCCGCGACCTGGCGCTTGAAGGCGGGCCGCAACGTCTGCGGCGAGTAGATCGGCGTGTGCAAGACCAGCCGTGAGATCCGGTCCTGGAAGCGCGAAGCGTACTCGAGAGCGACGGTCGCGCCCAGGCAGATCCCGCCGACGTCGTGCTCCGCGAGCCCAAGGCGTTGCGCGAATGCGTTGAGGAACTCCCCGTGCGCGGCCACCGTGAACGGCGGATCGCCGGCCGCGGTCTCGCCGCATCCGGGCAGGTCGGGGATCAACACCCGCCGGTCGTGACTGAAGGCCGGCCCCCAGGTATGGAAGTTCTCCAGCGAGCCGATGAAGCCATGACACAGAAGCAGCGGGTGGCCCGATCCCTGGTCGAGGTACCGGACCCTCCGCTGCCCGACGTCGATGAACTGGATGTTCTGCGTGCTGACCGCGGCTGCTATTCCCCCGTATCGATCTGCGCCCGCTGCAGCCGGCCACTGTAGTCGACGTAGATCGTCTTCCACTCCGTGAACTCGTCCAGCGCCACGGTGCCGGCCTCGCGATGCCCGTTGCCGGTGTTCTTCACGCCGCCGAACGGCAGCTGGATCTCGGCGCCAATGGTGGGCGCGTTGACGTAGACGATCCCCGACTGCATCTCGTCCATCGCGTGAAAGGCCTTGCGCAGGTCGTTGGTGTAGATCGACATGGAAAGCCCGTACTGCGTCGAGTTGGCGACCTCGAGGGCTTCGTCGAGGTTGTTGACGGGCAGCACCAGGGTCGACGGCCCGAAGATCTCTTCCTGGGCCATCCGCATCTCCTTCTTGCCGTCGGCGAAGATCGTCGGGCGGTAGAACCAGCCCTCGCTCCCGGCAAAGTCGCCGCCGTGCACCAGCCGGGCGTGTTCCTTCTTGCCGATCTCGGTGTACTCGTGCACCTTCTTGAGCGCGGCTTCGTTGATTACCGGACCCATGTCCGTGTCCGCCTGCAGACCATCGCCAACCTTCATCTTGGCGGCCCGCTCCTGGAGCAGGTCGACGAAATCGACCGCGACCTTTCGGTCGACGATCAGGCGCGAGGCGGCCGTGCAGCGCTGACCCGAGGTCCCGAAGGCCGCCCAGAGCGCGCCGTCGACGGCCAGCGGCAGGTCGGCGTCATCCAGCACGACGATCGCGTTCTTGCCACCGAGTTCGAGCCCCAGCCGCTTCAGGTTGCGGCCGGCGATCTCGGCGATGTGGCGGCCGGCGTCGGTCGAGCCGGTGAACGAGATGCCCTGGATCCGCGGGTCCTTGACCAGCACATCGCCCACGTCCTTGCCACTGCCGGTGACGAGATTGAGCACGCCGCCGGGCAAGCCCGCCTCTTCCAGGATCTCCACCAGCTTGGTGGCCACGATCGGTGTGTCGGACGCGGGCTTGAACACGACCGCGTTGCCCGCCATCAGCGCCGGAAAGATCTTCCACGAGGGAATCGCCATCGGAAAGTTCCACGGCGTGATGCAGGCCACGACCCCGAGCGGTACGCGCACCGTCATCGCCCACTTGTTCTTCAGCTCGGACGGCACGGTCTCCCCGTGCGGGTGACGACCGAGGCCGGCTGCGTATTTGCCCATATCGATCGCTTCCTGGACATCGCCGCCCGCCTCTTTGAGCACCTTGCCCATTTCCTGGGTCATCAACCTCGCCAGCTCCGCTTTGCGCGCCTCGATGATGAGGGCGGCCTTGAGGATGATCTCCCCTCGCGCCGGCGCCGGCGTATGCCGCCAACCGGTGGAGGCTTTGTGGGCCGCCTCGATCGCGGCGTTCACGTCGTCCCCGTTCGACGCTTGCATCACGCCGAGGACCTGGTCCTTGTGCGCCGGATTAGTCGAGGTGAAGGTCTTTCCGCTCTTCGACTCCACCCAGTGACCGCCGATGTAGTTCTTGTACGTCTTGGCCTCGGTCTTCTGGCCACGCTCGCTCGTCATCGTCTGGCTCATGCTGCCACCTCCTGAAACGCTGCGTTCAATATCTCCCATCCTTCGTCGAGTTCTGCTTGCGACAGGTTGAGCGGTGGGACCAGCCGGAGCACGTTGTCGTGCGGCCCACAACTGAGCACCACCATTCCCGAATCGAGGCAGACCTGCCGGACCTTCTTCTGCAGGTCCTTGTTGGCCGATCCGTCCGCGTTGACGAGTTCCACCCCCACCATCAGCCCGAGTCCACGCACCTCGCCGATCGCGGGCAGACGCCGCTGCAGCTCGCGCAGACGCCGGATCAACTCCGCGCCTTTGGTCGCCGCATTCTCGAGGATCCTTTCGCGCTCGAAGACGTCAAGGGTCGCGATGCCGGCGGCGCAGGACACCGGATTGCCGCCGAAGGTCGAGCCGTGCGCGGCCGGCTCCCACTGGTCCATCAGCTTCGACGTTGCGACCACGGCACTCAAGGGCAGCCCCGACGCGATCGACTTCGCCAGCGTCATGATGTCGGGCACCACACCGGTGTGTTCGCAGGCGAACATCTTGCCCGTCCGCCCGTATCCAGACTGGACTTCGTCGGCGATCAGCAGGATGTCGTGCCGATCGCAGAGCGCTCTGAGCCGCGGCATGAAGCCGGCGGGCGGTACCACGTAGCCACCCTCGCCCAGGACGGGCTCGACGATGAAGGCGGCGACGTTCTTCGGTGGCACCCGGGTGTCGAGCATCTCGTCGATGTAATCGAAGACGTAATCGAGCGTCGCGTCGTCGCTCGATCCGGTTGGGTTGCGGTACGCATACGGGTAGGGCACGTGATAGACGCCCGGCAAGAACGGCTCATAGCGCTCGCGGTAGTAACTCTTGGATGCGGTCAGCGATAGCGCCCCATACGTGCGGCCGTGAAAGGCGCCCTGGAACCCGATCAGCGCCGGGCGCCCCGTTATGTAGCGGGCCAGCTTGATGGCGCCCTCGACCGCCTCCGCCCCGCTGTTGGCAAAGAACACCTTGTCGAGCTTGCCGGGCGCCACCGCCGCGATCCGTGCAGCGAGCTCGATGGCGGGCTGGTGGTGCGCCACCACCGAGGTGTGCATCACCTTGTCGAGCTGGGCCTTGGCCGCCGCAACCACCGCCGGATGGCCGTGGCCCAGGTTGGTGACGGCGATACCGGAGGCGAAATCCAGGTAGCGGCGACCGTCGACCGAGTACATGTAGGAACCCTTGGCGTGGTCGACGACGATCGGCGTGTAGCGGTAGAGGACCTGGGAGAGGTGGGCGCGTTCGCGCGCCAGCCACTCTTCCTGGCTATCGTCGGTGGGTAATTCTTTGACGAGTCTCATGTTGCCTCCTTAGAACAGCGTCCGAGTCGGGATACGGCCCGTGCCCGGCCGCTGGTGGAGGCTGCCCGTCGTTGGACGCCCACCAGGTGCAGGAAATGCGACAGCTCCTCATCATCTCTGCCGTGATGCAACGGCGAGCTTATGGTAGTTCTTTTTCAAATTCCCTCCCCCCTCTGGGGGAGGGTCGGGTGGGGGTGCTCAGCGAGAGGCGACCGGATTCAGGTTCGCCGCCCGACGGGGGGCGCGCTGGGCAGCCAGGAAGCCGCCGAACATGACCAGGACCCCGATCGCCTGGCCGACGTAGAAGAGATCGTAGACGTGGAAGAGTCGGGTCAGGGTTGAGGCGCCCGCCACAATGAACGCGCCCGCGGCGATCAGGATATTGGCCACCAAGCGGGACTGGGCGCCGCCCTTCCGCCACGCACCGTACGCGGACCACAGCGCGCCGCCGATCAGAATCACGCTACCGACGCTGTTGATCAGCGCCGCCATCAGAATCGCCGCCACGTTGAAGAGGCCGCCCTGGGCTCGGATGGTGTCGGCGTCGGGAACCTGGTGCGTGTCGAGTTTGACCGCCTGCAGCTGCGCTCCCACCACCCCGGCCAGGCCGATGGCGGCGAGCACGATCAGGACCCAGAGCGCGATGCGGCTGAAGCGCGGGAAGAGCAGGTATATGCTTCCGAGCGCCAGCAGCCCGACCAGGATGATGGCGCCGAAGTAGTAGTAGGTGCGGTAAAGCAGCGGGTTCCAGCCGTTGGCCGCCCCGATCACCTCGGTCAGGGCGGCAATCGCGTATAAAGCCAGCGCGACCGACCACGCCAGCAGGTAGGGTCGGGGTTTTGCCCGGTACTGGACGAAGAGGGTGGCGGCAAACGCGGCACTGATCAGGGTGGCGACGAGAGCATAGAAAACCACGCTTCCGCCAGTCTAGAAAACCGTGGCATCGGGCGTGTACCTGACTTGTCCACAACGCCGAACTTGACGGGACCGCCACATTCAAGTTAAATAGCCCCAACCACGTTCCAGCACAGAGGTCCAAGCACCGT
>Ga0307478_10000926_pt1 | contig 27587 bp, 19 predicted proteins | sample atmos_gasesECM4C_2_FD_203713 | JGI IMG/M metagenome (GOLD analysis project Ga0307478, IMG submission 203713) | Hardwood forest soil microbial communities from Morgan-Monroe State Forest, Indiana, United States - atmos_gasesECM4C_05 | ecosystem: Environmental > Terrestrial > Soil > Temperate...
TTGCCGAGACGGTGGCGCGTCTGGAATCGGACCGCGCCCAGGTGAACGTGCGCTTCTTCGCCGTCATGGAGGCGCGCCAGCAGCGCGAAACGGAGCAGTTGATACGTAGTTAGACTCGGCGTCCCTCAGGACCGAACGGCAGGCCCACTCAAGCCAAAACCAGGCTTGAGTGGGCAACTCCTGCCAATGCCTTACGCAAAAAACCTGATGCTAAGGGTCTTGACAACTTTTTCCAAAAACGTACACTCCTGCCCCCTGTCATGCTGAGCGAAGCGGGATTGTCCGAAGGACAATCCCACGCAGCCGAAAGCCTGCCCTGAGCTTGCCGAAGGGCATCCCGACCCGCGTCCCCGAGGTGTGGGAGGGATTTTCATTTTCCATTGCTTGTGACGGCAGCCCTGAGGGGGCGGAAGAGTGCAGCCCACAGCCTGCATGACCTCTGTTCCGAAATGAACCTCTGTCGGGATTTCGTAACAAAACGTCCACCCCGCCGGGAAACGCCTTATCATCCCACGCCCGAAACTCTTCTTGCCGCCATCTTGCACTTTCAATCACTTAGCCGATTCTAAGTGCCGAAATTTCTCCATGGCGCCGACATACCGGCACACGGTTCGTTCTTCGTAACACCCCAAAGAAAGCTGCGGCTGGATATGTACGCTATGGTACAAAGCCCCGCGCAAACAAACGCTCATCACTCCACTCTTATTCACCCAACCCACTGCAAGCTGAAATTCCCCGGGGCAAGTCGCTAAGGCTCAAAATTTACTGCAAGGAGAAAATTCTCATGACCACCTCGTCCGTTCACGCGGATTCGCGCGTATCTTTCGCAGACCTGTTCATCTCTCACCCCAACCTAACCGCACGGCAGAAGTCTGCAACCACATTAAGCCCCTGGCGGGCTCGGCTCTTGAAATCAACCCTCTGGATGGCCACCGTCCTTGTGGCTGTGGCACTCTCCGGTGTCCATGCCATGGCGGCGCCATTCGGCTATGTCACCAACTATTTCAGCAGCACCGTGTCGGTGATCGACGCCGCCACGAACACCGTGGTTGCCACCATTCCGGTGGGGAACGGCCCTTGGGGAGCGGCCGTCACCCCTGATGGAACTCAAGCTTACGTAACCAACAATGCAGACAATACCGTCTCGGTGATCGCCACGGCCAGTAACACCGTCGTGGCCACCATTCCGGTGGGGCCCGGCCCTGTTGGAGTAGCCATTACCCCAAATGGGGCCTATGCCTATGTAGGGAACTCGACAGGCAATACCATTTCGGTGATCGCCACCGCCAGCAATACCGTCGTCGCCACCATTCCGGTGGGGAACGCCGCTGGAGTCGCTATCACCCCAAATGGGGCCAACGCCTACGTAGCGAATTTTGACAACAGCACGGTCTCGGTGATCGCCACGGCCAGCAACACCGTGGTGGCCACCATTCCGGGCAGTGAGCCTTTTGGAGTGGCCATCACCCCGGATGGAACCCAAGCCTATGTAGCGAATTTTGGCAACAACACGGTCTCGGTGATCGCCACGGCCAGCAACACCGTGGTGGCCACCATTCCGGTGGGGAACGCCCCTAGTGGAGTGGCTATCACCCCGAATGGGGCCAACGTCTATGTAGTGAATTTTGGCGACAGCACGGTCTCGGTCATCGCTACGGCGAGCAACACCGTGACGGCCACCACCCCGGTGGCGAGTACCCCCTTCTTCTTCATTACCCCTGTGGACATAGCCATTACGCCGGATGGGACCGGCGTCTACGTGGCGGCGACGGGCAGCAGTGTGGTCTCGGTGATCGCCACGGCCAGCAACACCGTGGTGGCCACCATTCCGGTGGCGGCGCTCCCTCTTGGAGTAGCCTTCCCGCACGCTTTTTACACTTTCAGCGGCTTCTTCCCGCCCATCGCGAATCCGCCAACCGTCAACACCGGCCATGCCGGCAGAACCTACCCGGTCAAATGGCAGTTAACCAATTCCAGTGGCGCCCAGGTCACCGCGCTCTCGGCAGTCCAGTCCATCACCTTTGAGAGCGTGTCATGCAGCACTTTTGCGGGTGATCCGGCCGATGCAATGACGACAACCGCGACGGGTGGTTCCAGCCTGCGCTATGACGGCCAGTACATCTACAACTGGGCAACCCCCAGCCAGGCCGGCTGCTACGACCTGTTCATCACCTTCGATACCGGGCAGGTGGTTACCGCCTACTTCAATCTCTCATAGGGCTAGGGGCAGACCATCCGCGTGGTTGGTCTGCCCTTCTTATAACTGCCTTGCAACCGCCTAGGAAGCCAACTGAAGAAGAAATAAACAGACTAGACAAATCAAACAGGAGAACAACAATGACTGCAAAATCTGCAACGAGGTTAAGCCCCTGGGCTCGGCTCTTGAAATCAACCCTCTGGATGGCCACCGTCCTTGTGGCTGTGGCACTCTCCGGTGTCCATGCCATGGCGGCGCCATTCGGCTATGTCACCAACTTGGGAAGCAACACCGTGTCGGTGATCGATGCCGCCACGAACACCGTAGTGGCCACCATTCCGGTGGGGAACCTCCCTGTTGGAGTGGCCGTTTCCCCGGGTGGAACTCAAGCTTACGTAACCAACGCTTCCGACAATACCGTCTCGGTGATCGCTGCGGCCAGCAACACGGTCGTGGCCACGATTCCGGTGGGCAACAGCCCTGCTGGAGTGGCCATCACCCCGAATGGGGCCAACGCCTACGTAACCAACAGTGCCGACAATACCGTCTCGGTGATCGCCACGGCCAGCAACACCGTGGTGGCCACGATTCCGGTGGGCAACACTCCTAATGGAGTGGCCATCAGCCCGAATGGGGCCAACGCCTACGTAACCAACGGGTCAGACAACACCGTCTCGGTTATCGCCACGGCTAGCAACACCGTGGTGGCCACGATTGCGGTGGGCAACACCCCTGTTGGAGTGGCCGTCACCCCGAATGGGGCCAACGCCTACGTAGCGAATCTTGAAGGCGCCACGGTCTCGGTGATCGCTACGGCCAGCAACACCGTGACGGCTACCATTCCGGTGGGGAACTGCCCTGCGGGAGTGGCTATTACCCCGAATGGGGCCAACGCCTATGTAGTGAATTATTGCGACAGCACGGTCTCGGTGATCGCCACGGCCAGCAACACCGTGACGGCCACCACCCCGGTGGGGGGTATCTTTTTCCCCTTTGTTGCCCCCTTCTTTCTTCCTGGTGACATAGCGATTACTCCGGATGGAACCGGCACCTACGTGGCGGCAACCGCCAGCAGTGCGGTCTCGGTGATCGCTACCGCCAGCAACACCGCTGTGGCCACGATTCCGGTGGGGGCGTTTCCTTTGGGAGTAGCCTTCCCACCCTGCACCGGCATTTTCAGCGCGACCTTCCACGGTAACGTGACCGTGTCGGCGGGCCAGAACTTTTGCATAGTCAACGCTGTGGTCACCGGCAACGTGACGCAGAATGGCGGCACTCTGACGGTGATTAACTCTAACATTACCGGCAACCTCCAGATCAACGGCGGAGGCACGTTCACGATCAGTCCAGGAACATCGATAGGCGGCGACGTGCAGGTTCAGAACCTTCACGCCGGCACCGCACAGAACCAGATTTGTGGAACCAGCGTGCACGGCAATCTGCAGGTCCAGGGTAATGGGACCGCGGTTCTGATCGGATCCGACCCGCCGCAGTCGTCGTGCCCTGGCAACACCGTGGGCAACGATCTCCAGGTACAGAACAACACTGCGGCGACCAGCATTGACGGCAATACGGTCAACGGCAACCTGACCGACCAAAACAACACCGCGCCAACTCAGGTCTTCAACAACACGGTCGGCAACAACCTGCAGTGCCAGAACAACACATCCATCACGGTGGGAGGGAACACAGCCAAATCGACGCAGGGCCAGTGCGTTAGTAGTCCAATTTAAGGGGAGCTGGCCCGGCTACGCCAGACCGCGGGTGCCCCGTCCTTGTCTCTGCGCCCTTTGCAGAGACAGGGCGGGGACTTTGATCTCTCACGCATGCTTTCTTAGTTGCTCAAAGCTAAACCATCTAACAGTCTCAAATTTACTTTAAGGAGAAAATCCTCATGCCCACTTCGCCCGTTCACTCGGCGTCGCGCCTGTCTTTCGCAGACCTGTTCATCTCTCACCCCAACCTAACCGCACGGCAGAAGTCTGCAACCACATCACGCCCCTGGCGGGCTAGGCTCTTGAAATCAACTCTCTTCTCTGGCTAGCCAGCGCCCTTGTGGCTGTGGCGCTCCTTGGCACCCATGCCATGGCCGCACCCTTCGGCTACGTAACCAACGGGTCCGACAACACGGTGTCGGTGATCGACGCCGCCAGCAACACCGTGGTGGCCGTGATTCCGGTGGGGAACGGTCCCATTGGGGTGGCCGTCTCCCCGAATGCGCCCTACGCTTATGTGGCTAACTTTAACGACAACACGGTGTCGGTGATCGCCGCCGCCAGCAACACCGTGGTGGCCACGATTCCGGTGGGGAACAGTCCCGCCGCAGTGGCCGTCACTCCGAACGGGGCCTATGCCTATGTGACCAACTCGACTGGCAACACCGTCTCGGTGATCGCTACGGCCAGCAACACCGTGGTGGCCACGATTCCGGTGGGGAATGATCCTTTTGGGGTAGCAATCACCCCGGATGGGGCCCATGCCTACGTAACCAACTATTTCGACGATACCATCTCGGTTGTCGCTACGGCCAGCAACACCGTGGCGGCCACGATTCCGGCAGGGATCGCCCCCATCGGAGTGGCCTTCACTCCGGATGGAACCGAAGCCTATGTAACGGATAGTAACTCCGAAGTCTCGGTGATCGCCACGGCCAGCAACACGGTGGTGGCCACGATTCCGGTGGGGATCGCTTCTGACGCAGTGGCCCTCACTCCGAACGGGGCCTATGCCTATGTGGCCAACGATTTCGGCAACAACGTCTCGGTGATCGCTACGGCCAGCAACACCGTGGTGGCCACGATTCCGGTGGGGACCTCTGATGACGCAGTGGCCGTCACCCCGAACGGGGCCTATGCTTATGTGGTTAACTCTAACGACAACACCGTCTCGGTGATCGCCGCCGCCAGCAATACCGTGGTGGCCTTGATTCCAGTGGGGAACGGCCCTGCGGGAATAGCTTTTTCCCCGGCTCCGGCCATCCCTCCTTACAATTTCAGCGGCTTCTTTTCGCCCATCGCGAATCCGCCAACCGTCAACACCGGCCATGCCGGCAGGACTTACCCGGTCAAATGGCAGTTGACCGATTCCAGTGGCGCCCAGGTCACCACGCTCTCAGCAGTCGTCTCTCTTACCTATGAGAGCGTGTCATGCAGCACTTTCGCGGGCAATCCGACCGATGCCTTGCCAGCCGGCACGACCGGCGGTTCGAGCCTGCGCTATGACGGCCAATACATCTTCAACTGGGCAACGCCGAGCCAGGCCGGCTGCTACGACCTGTTCCTGACCCTCAATTCCGGGCAGGTGTTCGTCGCCCACTTCAACCTCTCATAGGGCGAGCGGCCCACCCTTTGCGTTGCTTTTGCAAAGGGTGGGTCTTCCCCCGAGGGCTCAAATTTACAAAGGAGAATTCCCATGACCACGGCCAAGTCAAAACAAGGCCAGTGCACAACCTTCTAAGGTTACACCGTCCGCGCGGGTGCCTGTGATCTATCAAGACGTTGTACCCGCGGGAGCAATCCGGCTGAACGGGTTTCAATCACTCTGTAGTTCGGTATCACATTTGACAGCAACTAGCGGGAAATTCAAGGAGCAAAAGGAGGCAATATGAAGCTGAGACAACTTACAACTATCCTCGTAGTGGTATTGGCATTCACCGTGGCATCGAAGTCGGCTTTCGCACAGAAGGTCCAGGACTGCCACATAACCGGCAACGGCAGTTACCACCTGATAACAATAAGTATCAACGCTCTGCCGGCACACATCGCGCACGGCGACGGGCAACCCGGAGATCCAATCCCGAACATGACCGGGTTCGTGTTCGGTCCTAACTGCACCCCCACCCTAGCCCCGCCCCCTGAACTCGCCATGGGCTGTTACACGCTGGTGAGTAGTATTGTGGCTAATGGCCCCGTTGACGTCTTCTACTTCGGGCCGATAGACATACTTGGAAACACCACCGATTACTTTGGCAGCGCCAATGGAACTTGCTCCGGGACAGGGAGCTCAGACACGCTCGACGGCGTTATTACGGCCAGCAACGCGACTGACGCCCTGAACAAATGTGATGCACTTCAGGGAGGTGCGGGCCAGGGCCAGGTTGTGGATCTCAGTACCGGGTTCATTCCAAGCGAGCCTGGGTTTTGGTTCTGCGAGGGGCAGCTCCCAGTATAGAAAGTTACAGGGGCTAGCCTAAATCACCAAGCGGGTGCCCCGTCCAAGCTTCGCTTGGGCGGGGATTTTGATCTCCGCGTTCCTGACTGGCCCGACCCTAGAAAGACCTAGGTTGTATGAATCCAAAAAAATGCCGGTTCTCGCGAGAGAACCGGCAACTACGACCTGTTCCTGACCCTCAATTCCGGGCAGGTGTTCGTCGCCCACTTCAACCTCAACTAGGGCTAGGGCAGACCACCCATGTGATTGGTCTGCCCTTCTTATAGTTAAAGTCCGCAGAAGGCAGAAGAAAGAAGCGGAAAATCGCCAGCGCCTAATGTCTCGGAAGAAACACACGTTCTTGTCCAAAGAAGGAGTTTTTATGCGTAAAAGCACACAGGTAATCGCGTGTCTCGCAGTTGCACTGGTTCTAGCCAGCCGGGCTCCGGCCCAGACCATCGTCTCCACTTTCGCCGGCAATGCCCAGCATACGGCGAACTACAGTACTGCCGCGCAACAAATGGATGCCATCCACTGGTCTACAAGCATCGATCTGAACAACTCGGGAGCCTACGCCCACTACGGCGCCCCATTGCTCACCCCCGCCAACACCATTTTTGTTCCGGTGAAGACGGCCAGCAACGGCTTCCAGGTCAACGTCTTCAACGCCGCCAACGGCACGGCGCTCTACACCTTAACCACCGATTACATCCTGCCCTCCCACGACTGGATTCCTGCCTACCAACCCGCGCTGGCCGTGAACTCAGTGGACACGCGTTTCTACTATCCGGGCGCCGGCGGAACGATCTACTACATCGATAATCCCGACTCCATCAGCCACGGTGCGCCGGTGCAGCAGGTGTTTTACACCACGCTGGCCAATTACCAGGCGAACGCTGCGGCCTTCAACTCCACGGTATTCATCAATACTCCCATCACTTCCGATAGCAGCGGCGATGTTTTTTTCGGGTTCCGCGTGCAGGGAACCGCTCCGGTGCCGTTGAACACCACCGAGAGCGGCTTTGCCCGCATCGATCCCAATGGCAACACCACCTACGTGCTGGCCGGAACCGCAGCCAACGACTCCAACATCGGGCAGGACAGCCACAACTCCGGCCCCGCACTCAGCAACGACCAGACCACGCTTTACGTAGTGGTGAAAGGCGCTACCACGGACGTCTACGGATACCTGCTAGGATTGAACAGCACCACTCTGGCCACCAAGTACAGCGTGTTCTTGAAAGACCCGCGCAACACCGACAACGCTGAGATTCTTGACGACGGCACAGCCTCGCCCATGGTAGGCCCCGACAACGACGTCTACTTTGGCATTATGGGCAACCCCTTCAACGGCTCGCGGGGCTTCATGCTCCACTTCAGTTCCGATCTCACCGTGGAAAAGCCCCCCGGAGGATTCGGCTGGGACAACACCGCAGCCGTCGTCCCCGCCAGCATGGTGCCTTCCTATACCGGCACTTCGACCTACCTATTGTTTACCAAGTACAACAATTACGCTGACGGCGGCAACGACAACGGCGACGGCGTGAACCGGATCGCCTTGCTTGATCCCAACGCCACCGAGGTTGACGCCCACGCTTCGTCCAACGGCATGCTGATCATGCGCGAAGTGCTCACCGTGATCGGCCCCACCGTCGACGCGGCGCTTCGCAGCTCTAGCTTCCCTTACGCGGTACGCGAATGGTGCATCAACACCGCCGCGGTTAATCCCGCCACCAATAGCGTCTTCACGCCCAGCGAGGATGGCCGCATCTATAGCTGGAACTTCATTAGCAATTCCTTGACGCAATGGGTCCAACTCGGGGCCGGCATTGGCGAGCCTTACGTCCCCACTGTGATCGGTCCGGATGGAACGGTGTTCACGCTCAACGGCGGCAGCCTGTGGGCCTTGGGCAACATCAACGGCGTCGGAGTAGCAGTGACCTCTTCCACGCTCGATGTGCGCACGGTGGTAGTCGGCCAATCGCTCACCTTCACCGCAGCTGTCACCGACACTGGCACTTCCGGCATCACTCCGACCGGGACTGTCACCTTTACCGACACAACGTACGCAGTGGTGAACGGCAGCTTGCAAACCACCACGACTACGCTTGCGTCCGGTGTGCCCCTGAACGGCAGCGGCCATGCCTCTTACACCAGTGCGGCGCTCACCGCCGACCATCACTTCATCACCGTGCAGTACAGCGGCGATTCCAACTTCAGCGCCGGGAGTTCGTCGCTGGTGCAAACCATCCACACGAGCGCGTCATCGACTGCTCTGGCTTCCACACCAAATCCCTCGAACATTGGGCAGCCTGTCACCTTCACGGCGACGCTTACCGCGGTTGCGCCGGGAACGGGAACCCCCACCGGCCAGGTAACCTTCCAGCAGGGCAACACCGTGCTGGCCCAGGTTCCTTTGAACTCGAGTGGTGCCGCAGCCTTCAGCACCACAGCGCTGGCGGCGGGCAACAACACCATCACCGCCACCTATGCTTCAGATTCGGTTTTTGCCGCCAGCAACGGCAGCACCGTCCAGGTGGTGCAGAACTCCGCCACCACCACTACGTTGAGTTCAACACCCAACCCGTCCTCGTTCGGGCAGTCTGTCATCTTCACCTCCACTACCACTTCCAGCGGTGGCGTGCCCGTGGGTACAGTCACCTTCACCCAAGGCAGCAACGTCTTGGCCTCGAATGTGGCTGTAAACGGCTCCGGCCAGGCTGCCTTCAGCACCTCCGCGCTCGCCGTGGGCAGCAACACCATCACCGCCACCTTTACCGGTGGCACCGGTTGGGGGAACAGCAGCGGCAGCGATTCCGCTTCACCCCAGGTGGTGAACAAAGACGGAACCACCACCGCGGTGAGTTCCTCCGCCAATCCTTCTGTGTTCAGCCAACCAGTCACGTTCACCGCGGCTGTAACCGCTAATGCTCCAGGCAGCGGCGTGCCGACGGGCACGGTGACCTTCAAGGATGGTTCCTCGACTCTGGGAACTTCGACTCTGGATGGAACCGGCCACGCAACCTTCACCACGTCGACGCTGACGGTGGCCGCGCATTCCATCACTGCCACCTACAACGGCAGCTCTAGCTTCAACACCAGCGCCTCATCCACTCTGACCCAAACAGTGAACAAGGACTCGACCACCAGTTCGGTCACGTCCTCGCTCAACCCGTCGAAGCACGGCCAGACGGTCACCTTCACGGCCACCGTCGTGGCCAACGCACCGGGCACAGCAGTCCCCACCGGCACGGTTACCTTCAAGGACGGAACCAAGACGCTGTCCTCGAAATCCTTGTCCTCGGGCAAGGCTACCTACTCGACCTCAAGCCTGAGCAGGGGAAGCCATTCCATCACCGCTGTCTATGGAGGCAGTTCCAGTTTCCTGGGCAGCACTTCACCGGTCCTGATCCAGACGGTGAACTAATAAGACGTCGCCCCGCGCAGCGAAACTGCGCGGGGCATCTGTGCCTGAGTCTCAGATCAGACCTCGCCTATTTTCGCCGAATGACGGCCTGACAGCCCGAAAGGGAGTTCTGCTTTTAGTTAACGTTTACGGAGCACCGCCCCGATCCTTTAAATGTGAGCGAGCTTCGCTCCCGTCACAAACTGCGGGCCTTGCCGCAGCAGCGCCGCCACCGTCGCCTTAAAGACCGCCCGCGCCTCCTCCGCATCCTTGGGCAGAATCGTCTTTGCGATCAGCAGCATCGCCGCTCCGTGGCTCACCATCCACAAAGCCGTTACCAGCCCCTCGTGTTCGCCGGGAGCCCCGCCAAACTTTTCCGCCACTCTTTGTCTCATGGCGTTTCTTGCCGGCCGCACCACCGGCTTCACCCCGTCGCGGCTGGAACGGGCCGAGTGGAAAAGTTCGTATTCGTGCTGATAAAACAGCTCGTACTCGCGGGGATGGCTCACCGCGAAATCCAGATACCGCTCGCAAGCCTCCTCCGGAGAGGAGCCGGCTTCGAGCGTTGCCGCCATCTCCAGCCGGATGCGCTGCAGCAGCGCTCGAAGAATGTCTTGCCGGTTCCGGAAGCGCCGGTACACCGCCGGCGTGTTCGTCCCCGCCCCTTGCGCCACCGTCCGCATCGTCAGCGCCTTCTCCCCCCCCTTCTTCCATAGCTTCTGTGCTGCATCCAGAATCTTGCCTTCCAGATCGGGGTCCGGTCGCCGCGGCATGTGCTTTTCCTCCCGGGGAAATGAGTCTTCGGACATTATGTATACAACGTAAACATAACATTGTAAAGGTGTAATGCGTTGCTCCCCCGATCTACTTTCCCCTGAATAAATCGTTTTAATTATGTTGACATCGTGAACATAACGGTGTATACATTATGAGTAGTCGGGCCCCCTCCGTGGTATCCCAATTCTTCAGGAGTTACTAAGATGTACTCGTGGCAAAATCCCAATGATCGAATTTTGATCGCTCAGATGAATTCAGAATTGCAGCACGCCCAGCTGGAGCTGCTCAGCGCCCACTGCGCCGCGCATCAGTTGCGGCTGCGTTTCTCCACCGACGATCTGGCCCGTTTCGGCCAGCGCGACATCCTGCGCAAGTCCGTGCAGGCGGCCACCGCCCTCAGCGAATATTACGCGTCCATCGAAAAGAAAATCCCCAGCGCCGAAGCCGCCGCTCCTCTCACTCCGCCCACTGAAAAACAGATCCTCGACGCCGTCGCTCGCGTTGCTTCGTTCCTGCGCCAGCAGCGCGAGTACTATCTCCATTCGGCGGTGCCTCTCAGCAACCACCAGAAGGCCATCATGTGGCCCTATTTCTCGGCCGACCTGCTCGAGCGCGTGCGCGTCCTCGAACTCCAGGGCAAGCGCCTGCCCAATCCGCCTTTTTACGAGGAATACAGGGCCTTAGGCTTCGTCAACCTGCCCGACATTCCTCACATGCACTCCCTGACCTGTCTTGATATTGTCGTCTTCAACGAGAAAGTCACCGAGCGGACCCTGTTTCACGGACTGGTGCATACCGTCCAGTTTGAGGTCCTGGGACTCGAACGCTACAGCGATCTCTTCGTGCGCAGCTTCGTGAACACCAAACTCCATTTCTCCGTGCCCCTCGAAGCGCACACGTTTTCTCTGGAGTCCAAGTTCGCGGGCACGCCCGCGCAACGCTTTTCGGTCGAAGACCAGGTTCGCCTCTGGGTCCGGCAGAAGCGCTACTAATTTTCCTGGGTTCCAAAACATTCCGAAGCAACGACGCTTCGGATGCGCGGGCCTCCCCCGTCGCGGTTTCCGGGGCGGCGCAAGCCGCCCCGGAGATCCCAACAGTCGTTCTACCCCCAACGCAGCAAGGGGACGGCGCAAGCCGTCCCCGTTTTTCTGATTGGGCGGGTGGCCCCCCTAGTTTGTCATCCTGAGCGAAGTGAGTGCTACGCGAAGCGCAGCACTCACGCAGTCGAAAGCCTGCCCTGAGCTTGCCGAAGGGGATCCCTATTGCGCCTCAGTTGCGGGTACAGCCTCTGGGAGTTCTCTCTAGATTGCTCTGCCAGCATCGCACTTTGCCTCGCGCTCAATATCCGTAGCTCAGCCTCTGGGGGAAATCAAGACTAGGAACACCAAAGCACGACCCTTCGTGATTTTTCTCTGCCTTATCTAATCCAACAACCGACTCATCAGGAAACAATCGTGCAGTAACCAACCGCAAGCGGGACGCACCGGTGCAGAAACACCGATGCGCCCCTAACCAAAGTCGCCTAAGTGAGAGGCAACATGGCTCCTACAAAAGGTAGCGGTTTCGCTTTCCTTCTTCAATCCGCACACCCCAGTTTTATCCATGCGAGTTCCATTTCTGGAACTTCAGCCTCCTCTGATGGCCATCACTCAAAAACTCAGAAGGGGATCAAAAATGCAAAAAGCACATTTATTTGAAGCGTTATTGATGGTTAACCAAGGAATAGACAATGCCGTCCAGGGACTACAACGGCTCAAGAAAAAATCGGACGTGCTACAACAACCCTTTGCCGAGACAGTTGCGCGTCTGGAATCGGACCGCGCCCAGGTGAATGTACGTTTCTTCGCCGTCATGGAGGCGCGCCAGCAGCACGAAACGGAGCAGTTGATACGTAGCTAGACTCGGCGTCTCTCAGGACCGGACGGCTGGCGCACTCAAGCCAAAACCGGTGTCCAGTCCCACGACCATGTCGTGGGACTGAACAAGCCACCAGCCCGCGCACACTCCACACCCGTCGCTCCGGCGGAGCGAAACGGAACCTAAGTTGATCGGTGAGCGACATCGGTAGGAGAAGTCTAGCAGCGACGAAACGAACCATGTCTTAGGAAATATGCTCGTAAGAAATATGGCGGTAACAAATACGGAGGGTGTCTTAAGAAAACGGAGGTGTGGGGCCGGCCCCATGTCTCCGTGCTTTTGCTAGACAGGGAATTCGGGCCTCGGATCTGTGCCACCCGCCTGAATCGTGATGTCGAGGCTACCGTCGCTATGCCTCGAAAAGGTTCTCAGACCGCCTCGGTTCCTCCGATATAGGTAATCGAAATGTCGTCACCTGACTCTTGCAATTTGAGCATGAGGGCTTTGAAAGCGTCAGCGCTATTTCCGACCCAGTCTGTCGAATGAGTTTCCCCGACAAGGCAGCAGCCTTCAGTGTCTTTCGGCTCATTGCCTATGTGGATTTCGATTCCAGTAAAGCCGGGAACGCCGAGAACACATGGCACAGTGAATCCGAATCTACCCGACATCGCTAATTCGACGGGATAAGTGCCAGCGGGTATGCAGTACGGTTTGGTTTCGCGTACCGGTGGCTCCAGCGTATAGCATTCCGTGTTGCCGTCGAGCGACATGACGCCGCATACGCTGAGGTCTGTAAACCACTGTCGTTCGACTGTGATCTTCATGCTTAGGACCTGGCCAACTTCGTGTTGCGTTTCAACCGTGGCGCCACCTAAAAATGAGGCGCCAGTGTTATGACTTCGGGCACGTTGAGGCTGGCGCGAATTTGAAAGAGGTGATCGGGTGCAATTCCCATAGCGTATGCGAGCTCATGTGCTTTTTGCCCCTGAGCTGGCCCGCCTCGTGGGCATCGTCGTAAAAAAGTTGTCCGGTAACAGTGACACAGACTGGGTGTTGCATTACGGAAGCGGAACTCGAAGGCTCCTTTCCCGCGAGTATTTTCGCCTTGATAAAATCGCGCTCTTGGGTGACGTCGGAGCTCAAATCGTCTCCTTGCAGGAAGTCAGGGCGAGGAGCCTCAACGATAAGGCAGTCGTCAGTTTCCTGCGGTGGATCGGTGGTCGTGCGCGCCTCGAGGCTGATCTGGATGTGATAATCGCAGTCATCTTTCTCGGTGGCCACTAGAAAAAGCCAGCCCGTCGTGGTTACGAGGTCGCCTTCCTTGAGATCAAGATCGTTGTCGAAGGCGGGGATGAGCTTGTCCTGAAACCGTGCGTCGTTGTCTTTTACGCCCGGAGCAATCGGCATTTTAAGGAGCGTGGCAAGGGCAATTTTCTTGCCTGAGGAATTCGCGCGCGTACCATCTGGAAGGCTTGTCTTGATTGGCCAGCGAGCTTTTCCAGGGCCGTCACAGGTCGGGGAAGCGGTGGCCAGGGCGGCCACGGAGCAGATCAAAGCGCTTGCAATGAAGAAACCGCTGATTCGCATCTTTCCTCCTCGTTCGTTTGCAAGAGGCCCGGGAGGTGGTCCTTCAAACGGCGAAAAGTATCCACTGCAGCGCACGACCTGTCAAGGAAATACGAAGGGCGCATGGCTAGCCCTAACTCAATCTCAGGGTACCCGACCGATGGCCCATTCAAGCCGTCCTTCGTGTTCAGTCCCACGACCATGTCGTGGGACTGGACACGTCCTTTGGCTTGAGTGGGGTGTTCACGCGTCACAGACTTAGTCCGGCGAAACAAAACTAGATTGTCCTCATGCCACGGGATAACCGTTTCACCACAGTCGCCTAAAACCTACTTCCCACCCAACAGCCCAAACACTCCCACCCCATTCGTCGTCCCCACATACACTTTCCCGTTCACAATCATCGGAGTAATGTACTTGTTCCCCGCGCCGAAATTGTCTCGCCCGCCGGAAGCCTGGTTGCTGTTATATAACTCGACCAAATTTTGCGCGTTGTAGGCATGCAGTACGGCAGGGTTTGTATTCTCGCTGGCCCACACAATCCCATTCGCATTGCCATTCGCAGAAATGCTCGAGGTCGCCCCGGGATATCCGAAGGCGTTTGTAGTATGCGCCACCGGCGTCGCCAACAACTTCGCGTTCTTGAACTCGAACGCGACAATCGGCTCGTCTACCGATCCGTAATACAGCCGCCCATGAAAATACGCGGGCATCGACCAGATGCCACCCGGCAACACTCCCGAGAGCACCTGATAGTTCTTGTTGCTGTTTGTGTTGAATTTCCCCATCGACGCGCGGTTCACCAGATACAGATTCGTATCTTTGCCCGCACCCGCCGCGAGTTGCCACGTCGTCCCGGAAGAGTCTTTCATCGCCGGCAGCAAAATCGCTCCGCCCGAGCCCAGGTCCACATCGCCTTCACTCTCTTGCGGCCCGTTATCCATCTCGAAGTAATCCGCCACCGCTAACCCGCTCTTTGTCGTCAGCCGGATGAACGCATTTCCGTAGTCGCCGCTGCTCGGAAACCCGCCGGAGTTCAAGCTAGTGTCGAAAATTCCGTTGGCATCTAAGAAAAAGATGTTGCCCGAACTATCCGCCGTCAGCCCCGCACCGGATCCCCAAATCGCGCCCTCATTGCCATTCGGGGTCACGTTGATCACCGACTTCTGCGCCAGCGTAGTTGCGTTGTAGCCCATGATCCAGCCCGTATAAGGGCGGATGTCGCAGTGCGAAGCCCACGTCAGATAAAGCTGGTTCCCCACCAGAAGCAACCCCGATCGCTCCTTGTATTGCGCCGGATCGAAGATCACAAATCCGCCCGAGCTGTTATCCCCCGTGCCCGGATATTTTGCTGCGATATCGACCGGCCCGCCGTTCAGCTCGCTCCCCGTCGTCGCATCCAGCGCATGCAGCCGTTGATGATAATTTCCCGACGAGTCCTTCGACATGGCGACCACATAGATCACGCCATTCGATCCCGCCGGCCGGCTGATCGCCGGCGTCGACGTAATTCCAATCTCCGGCGTCACCTGGCTGCACCCGCGATCATCCGACGTCGTCTCGCCAGACTTGAGCGCGCTGATCTTCCACAGTTGCGTTCCACTATCCGCGTCGAACGCATAGACCGAGTCATGTTCCGTGGCCACGATAAGCACATTGTGCGTGCCGCCCTGCACCGTCACCGCCGAGAGATAGAGAGGTTCCGCGTCCACCAGGCCGTCCACCGATAACGTGAATAGTTTTCCGAACATGCCGGAGTTCACATTACTCAGGGTGAGCGTCGTCTCCACGGAATTCAGCCCAGTCCGTCCGTTGTTATTGTGATAAGTGAGAACCTGTTGTTGCGCGCTCGCTCCCATCGAACTCGCGGCCAAAAAACCAGCCGCAAGAAAAGAAGCCGCGAATAACCTGGTTGCATGTTGCCGGAGCCGCTGACCGAACCTGATAAAGACCTGTGGGATTTTCACGACGAAACCTCCTCGATGGGCTGTACTGCCTCTCAGCGAAAGGGCGCGCTTAGGAACAAAGTTGGGTACTTAGTTGCAGAATCACCCGCGGAAGAACAATTAAACATTCATGAATGAGGAAATCCTAGAATCGCGGCAAAACTCTCACAAGTCACAGTAGGACATCGTGACCTCGTTGGATGGGCACAGCTACCTTATCTCTGCTTCGTCATAAACACTGTCCACCTGCCACCATCTTCCACAGCACCTTCGTGTCCCATATGTCTTGCCCCGATGGAACGCATCGTCGATCGCAGTCTTACCCAGCTTGTTAAGCGCCGACAACTCATCTCCGCCACCGGCTCACCACATACAACAAAATTGAAAGCACAACACTCACCACCAGCGAGGTAGCCAGCGGAAAATACACCGTCGTATTTTTCCCACGGTAGGTAAAGTCACCCGGCAGTCTGCCCAGAGGAAAGTTCATTCTTCCCAGCAGCATCAGCGCCGCTCCCGCCACGGCCAGCGAAAGCCCCAGGATCACGAGTAGTTTTCCCAGTTCCATCTCCAGAATCTTACCCCGTCTCGATGCCAGATAAGCAAAGAGCTTCTTCGGCTCGGGCGCCCGAATCTCCAGGAGGAATTAGTCAGACTTGGGAAGGGTTCGAGTTCCAGAGGTTGCGGGAAAAATCTGTACCAGTGAGATCCGAAGGGCACGAGTTCCACTCGCGCCATTAAGTCATTCGAAATGCTTCCGCGCTTTCAGCGCCTGAGGTAAGCCTCTGCGGGCAGCGCGACTCTTTCCGCATCCCCACGCCGCACCATCTGCGAATTGGCCTAACTTTACATAACAAAGTACTTGACACTCGCCCGCCGTCGAGGCTACCGTATTCCACGGTGACCCGCTCTCGCCAGCATCGTGTTCGCCGCATCCACCGGCCGGCCCGCACCTGGCCGATGCCCGCGCCCCGCGATCCTAGCCCCAATCCAGCCGATGACCTCCGCTACATCCGTGACACCATGGAGCGGTCTGCTTCCTTCACCGCCGTCCCCGGCTGGGGACAGGTCCTGCTCGGCCTCACCGCGCTCGCCGCAGCATGGCTGGCTTCGCGGCAACCGACCTCCACCGCATGGCTCAAGGTGTGGCTCGGCGAAGCCCCGGTCGCGGCTCTCATCGCCATTTTGTCCATGCGCTGGAAGGCCAACCGCCGTGGCCTCCCACTTTTTTCCGGACCCGGTAGCAAGGTCGCTCTTGGTTTGTTTCCACCCCTCGTCGCCGGCGCATTTCTTACCTTCTTACTGCAGCGCCTCGGCTTCAGCTCCGCCCTCGCGCCCGCCTGGCTCCTTCTCTACGGCGCCGGCATTATCACCGGAGGCGCGTACTCCGTCTCCATCGTCCCTGTCATGGGGGTCTGTTTCATGGCTACCGGCGTCGTCGCCGTGGTCGTGCCAGCGTGGTCGAACTGGCTGCTGGCTGCCGGCTTTGGCGGCCTTCACATTATCTTTGGACTCCTTATCGCCCGGAGGCACGGTGGCTAGAGCGTTATCCCAACGCCGCAAGCAGCCCAAAGCCGCAGCCCCGGCGCGCCCGCACACTACTGCCCGCGCGATTGCACTCCCTGAACTCGATCGTCTGATTCACGAACGCATGCGCCTCGGAATCGTTAGCGCCCTCGCCACCAACGCCAGCCTGAGCTTCAACGATCTCAAACGCATTCTCAAAACCACCGATGGCAATCTCAGCGTTCACGCCCGCAAACTCGAGGAAGCCGAATACATTTCCTGCCTGAAGTATTTCGAAGGCCGCGTCCCGCGCACTGACTACCGCCTCACCGCCGCCGGCCGCCGCGCCCTAGCCCAGTACCTCGATCAAATGGAAGAATGGATTCGCGTCACCCGCGAAGAATAGTAAGGAAAATAAAGTAGGGACAGCCGCCCTCGGCTAGCTTGCCCTGAGCGAAGCCGAAGGGTCGAGCGAAGCTCGACGATTTTGGATCATGCGGCCCGATCTTCTCTTGATCGACGAAAAAAGTCTCTTCCCCCGCAAAACTTATTTCTCTCTCTAGCAGACTCCGCTTGTTCGTCGCCGCGAACTCTGCAATAATCCGCGCACAGTTTCACTGGAACACGAAGAGGCTGGCCGCAGACACCTCTTCCTACCACCCCGAACGTTAGGCTGTTCTGAAATCAAAAATTAAGCGCAAGCACAGCCCTGTTCAAGTCAGGGCCGGAGATCTCGTGACGCCGTTTTTTAAGCTTTCTCCCCCACGGCTGGTCGTGACCATCATCGCTCTCGCCGGAATTCTATTGCTCGGCGCATCGTCCGCGCTTTCCGAGGACGTTCTCACTTACCACTACAACAACGCCCGCACCGGACTCAACGCCTCCGAAACCACGCTCACTCTCAGCAACGTGAACTCCACCGCCTTTGGAAAACTATTTACAGTTTCGGTCGACGGTCTGGTCGACGCCCAACCGCTCTATCTCTCGTCCGTTCCCATTCAGGGTGGCACGACGCATAACCTTCTCATCGTCGCCACCGAGCACGACTCCGTCTATGCCTTCGACGCCGACACCGGTGCCGTGATCTGGCATATCACCACCGTCAAGGCCGGCGAAACGTCCTCCGACGATCGCGGCTGCCTGCAGATCACTCCTGAAATCGGCATCACCTCCACTCCCGTCATCAGCCGCCCGCCCGGTTCCAACGGAGTCATCTACGTCGTCGCCATGACCAAAGATTCCTCCGGCAACTATCATCAGCGCCTTCACGCCCTCGACGCCCCCACCGGCAACGAACTCTACGGCGGCCCAGTCGACATTGCCGCCAAATATCCCGGGAAAGGCGACGGCCGCTCTGGTGGCTACGTGGTCTTCGATCCCGGCCAATACGCTGAGCGCGCCAGCCTGCTTCTCGTGGGCAACGTGGTTTACCTGACGTGGACTTCGCACTGCGACATCCGCCCCTACACCGGATGGATCATGGGCTACAACAAAAACACACTCGCTCTCCAGACCGTCCTCGACGTCACGCCCAACGGCTATCAAGGCTCCATCTGGGGTTCTGGCGCCGGACCTGCCGCCGACAACACCGGCAACATCTTTTTGCTCGACGCCAACGGCATCTTCGACACCACTCTAAACTCCAGCGGATTTCCCGCCAGCGGCGACTACGGCAACGCCGTCATCAAGCTTTCGACCACCAAAGGCCTCGCCGTCGCCGACTACTTCGAAACCTACAACGGTCCCACAGATAGTGAAGATGACGTCGACCTCGGTTCCGGCGGCGCAATCCTTCTCTCCGACATGAAAGATTCCTCCGGAGCGACCTGGCAACTCGCCGCCGTCGCTGGCAAAGACACCAATCTCTATCTCGTCAATCGCAATAACCTGGGAAAATACAACTCCACCAGCAACGTCATCTACCAGGAACTCGACGGAGTCCTGCCCAACGGCATCTGGTCCATGCCCGCCTACTTCAACGGTCATCTCTTTTATGGACCGGTCAACCAGCCCATCCTCTCTTTCCAATTCAAAAATGCCAAGCTGCTGCCCACTCCCGCGGCCCAGACCACCAACACCTTCCGCTATCCCGGAGCCACTCCCAGCATCTCCTCCAACCAATCGCAGAATGCAATTCTCTGGGCCGTCGAGAACACCAGCCACGCCATCCTCTATGCCTACAACGCAACCACCCTGCAGATGCTCTACAACAGCGACCAGGCTGCCAACGAGCGCGACCACTTCGGCGCGGGCAACAAGTTCATCACCCCCGTCATCATCAACGGCAAAGTCTACGTCGGCACCACCAAAGGCGTAGGCGTCTTCGGCCTCCTCTCCGACCCGAAATAATCGTGGCTCGTGTGGAGCGGACACTCCTGTCCGCTGCCTTTGACGTTGTTCTTGATCTTGGTTTGATGTTGTTCTTGATCTTGGTTTTGATCTTGATTTTTTGTAGGGACAGCCGCCCCGGCTGTCCATTCGAGCGAAGCTCGATCAGCCTGCGCCATCTCCAACGTCTTTCATCCAGAGCCCCGCGCCCTTTGCGGGTCGAAGGATCCCTACTCACGCCACCGAACCCGCAGTGCTACAATCCCCCGCATGAACCGCCTCGCGCTCCTTCTCCTGACCGCAACCCTGCTCTCCACCCAATCCCCCGAAGTCGAAATCACCGCCGAAGCTCACCACCACCTCGCCTTCGAAAACAAATCCGTCCGCGTCTTCAACGTCGAGGTCGACTCCAACACCGAAACTCAAATGCACTGGCACCGCCACGACTACTTCTCCGTCAATCTCGGCAACACCGAAATCTCCAACACGGTCAAGGACAAGCCTCCCGCCACCGTCAAATTCACCGACGGCGACACCCGCTTCGCCTCCGCCACCTTCGCCCACACCGTGCGCGACCTCAGCCCGCAACCCTTCCGCAACGTAACCATCGAAATTCTTGAAGACGAATCTCTCCGCCAATCCACCGCTAAATGGGATGAAGACCGCGGCCTCGCCGTTCTGAACAACGGCACCAAACAAATCCTCTTCGTCAAAGACGCCATCCGCGCCACCGAATTCGAACTCCAGCCCGGCGGAGTGGTCCCCAAACATCACCACACCGGCCCAGTTCTAGTAGTCGCCATCACCGACCTGGCCCTCGAAGAAACCATCGAAGGCCAACCCCTCACCCCCGCTCACCCCGCCTCCCGCATGAAATCCGGCGACTCCAAATGGCTCCCCGGCAACATCACCCACACCGTAACCAACACCAGTCCGAACCCAGCAAAATTCGTAACCCTCGAATTCCCGTAGCAGTGACGAGTATCCGCAAGGATCAAGGCCTTTCGTAAGCCGCTAGGATCTTCTTGAAATTTGCGATTCCTAAAAGCTTTGTCATTCCGAGCAGCCTAATCGCGAGGAATCTGCTGTTTGTTAGCAATGTGGGAGACCCCCTCAACGCGAATCCGAGAATCGGAAAGCCCCTATGTAGGGACAGCCGCCCTCGGCTGTCCATTCGAGCGCAGCTCGAATCACCCCGCCATCACCCCGATTTCTTGTCAATACCCCGCCCGCCCCCCGATTTCCCCTAATCCCATGATCCTGCACCAAATATATTTCCGCAAACTATGTCACTTTAGCCATTACTTTATGATACAATAGGTCTAGAGTTGAAATAACAGAACGCGACCCACCCGGGTCGCGTTTTTTATTGCCCATCCAGCATTAAAAGGCTCGCCTTCAAGTGTGTGCGTGGGAACTAATCTGGCAGCACCTCAGCGGAATGAAGTCTTCGAAAATTCCACCCCGTAGGGGCGACCGACAATAGCCCGGCGCATTTAGCGCCGGGAAAAGTGGGGAAAAAGAACCGCGTCCCGTAGGGACGCCTGAACTTTCACGCACACTTCTTCAAGCCCGCGCTCGCAACGCACCCGGCAGACCAGCGCCTCCACGCGCGTACCACCCCAACAACCGATTCACCAAAGGAACCAATGCCAAACCGCACTTCAGGCCAGAACATCCAGAACCACAAACTCCGCGGAGAGTGGGCCGAACTCCGTTTCATGCAGCGCGCCACCGAGCGCGGATTCCGCGTCACCAAGCCCTGGGGAGAAACCGCCCCCTACGACATCGCTTAGCCTGCCCTGAGAGAGCGACAGCGACCGAACGGGACCACCACGGCCACTTCCTCCGCGTGCAAGTAAAATGCACCATCTACCAGCGCAGCAACTCCTACGTCTGCACCATCTGCTCCAGCCACGTCGTATACAGTCCCGACCAACTCGACTTCTTCGCCGCCCTGGTCATCCCCGTCGACACCTGGTACATCCTCCCCATCCGCGCCACCAACCACCAACCCGTAATCGTCCTCTCCCCACACCTCACCAAATCCAAGTACGGCCCCTACCAGGAAGCCTGGCATTTGCTGACGAAATAAGGTTCGTGTAGGGCGGACGCCCTCGTCCGCCACTCCCGCTCAAGCTACCAGTTCTGATAGCAGAGCCGCGTGGCCCGGGGCAAACCGCAGGCCAATGACTCTTCTAGACTCAATCCGCAACACGCGGAAACAAGCCCCTCACCAAACCGGAACTCGTGTACCATTCTGTTTTCCTAACCTGCCAGGGTAAAAATGCCAGAACGCCCAAAAATTGAGCACGTCGCCGCCACGTCCGGAGACATTCTCGAAACCCAAATTGCCAACCTGCGCGCGCTCTTTCCCGAAGTTTTCGTCGAAGGCAAAATCGACTTCGATAAGCTTCGCGCCACGCTCGGCGCCTCCGCCGAGTCCGGCCCCGGCCGCTTCCACTTCACTTGGGCCGGCAAGGACGACGCCGTCGCCCTGCTTCAAACTCCCAGCCGCGGAACGCTCATCCCATGCCCGGAAGAATCCATCAACTTCGACACTACGGGCAACGTTTTCATCGAGGGCGACAATCTCGAAGTTCTTAAGCTGCTCTTTAAGCCCTATTTCGGCCGCGTCAAGCTGATCTATATCGATCCTCCCTACAACACCGGCCAGGATTTTGTTTATCCCGATAATTACGCTGACCCGCTCAAGGCCTATCTCCAGCTAACCGGTCAAGTCGACTCCGAAGGTAACTTACTAACGAGCAATCCGGAAACCAGCGGGCGCTATCACTCGGCATGGCTATCGATGATGTATCCCAGATTATTTCTCGCAAGGCAACTGCTGACGGAGGATGGGATCATAGCCGTAAGCATCGACGATCACGAGATGCACCATCTACGTATCGTCATGAACGAGATATTTGGGGAAGAAAATTTCATTGCCACAATAGTCATACAGGCCAATAAGAGAGGCCAGACTTACAAAGACATTTCAAAAACGCACGAATATGTGCTGATGTACTCCCAAAGTGATCTACCAGATTTGAAGGAACTCCAGAAATCTGGAGATGGATTACCTTTTGAGGACTCCAAGGGGTCTTTCGATCTCTGGGAACTCAGAAATCGGAACCCTAAATTCGGCAGGCACAACCGTCCCAATCTTTTCTTCCCAATCTACGTCAACCCACTATCCAAAGACGAAACAAATCTTCTCTCGAAGGTAAGCCTCGAAAAATCACCTGAGTTTTCGATCGAGGTGTTTCCTCGAAACAGCCAAGGGCTAGACGGATGCTGGAGATGGAGTACGAAAAAGATAGGCAAAGCTGACTTGGATAGTCCGACTCCGGTTCTTGCTGCGAAACAGCGGAAGGACGGTGCATGGAATATCTACGAGCGATCTCGAAAGAACACGACAAAACCGAAATCCATCTGGGACGAAACCGCGGTAATTAGCGAAAAGGGCACAATGGAGATGGGAGAGCTAGGTATGGCCGGTATTTTCGACCATCCAAAGCCAGTCGGCCTCGTAAAGAAGATATTGGAGATAACCACTTCCCCAGATGACTTGATACTCGATTTCTTTTCTGGAGCTTCCACAACGGCGGATGCAGTAATGCAGCTGAATAAAGAAGACTCGGGCGACCGGAATTTCATACTTGTACAGTTGCCTGAGCCTACAGGAAACGCGCAATTTCCGACGATAGCCCAAATTGGAAAAGAGAGGATCCGCCGTGCGGCGGCAAGGATTCGCGAACAGAATAACGGAAGCCTCGACCTAAATGGTCGAAACGGGTCAGCGGATCTCGGATTTAAAGCTTTCAAATTAGCAAAGCCAAATATCGAACAGTGGAAGCCCGAGAGTGACCAGGACGCAGAGTCTTATGTTCACGAGCTTGCATTATTCACCGATCCACTGGTACGCGGATGGAAGTCCGAAGACGTAATCTGGGAAGTTGCGTTGCGCGAAGGCTACAGTCTCAATACTCACTTCACCACACGCGACCTCGCGAACGGCAACAAAGTCTACGACGTCACTGACCCGGACACAGGTCAGAAGTTCATTATCTGCCTCGACGACCAGATCCGTGCCGATTTCAACAAGAACTGCGAACTCACGCTCGACACGCTACTCATTTGCCGCGATGTCGCCTTAGACGACACCGCTGCGGCCAACCTTGCACTCCAATGCCGTCTAAAAACAATTTAAGAGGACTGAATCAGTGCGCTTACAGTTCGACGGCAATCAAAACTTTCAACTCAGAGCAATCGAATCCGTAGCCGATCTGCTCGACGGCCAGCCCCGCAGGCTCATCGATTTCGCCGTCGCCGGTCTCGGCCCGATGTTCGGCTCAATCACCAACCGGCTCGATCTCAGCGAGCCACAGTTGCTCGAAAACCTCCAACAAGTCCAGAAGCGCAACGGCGTCAAGCCCGACGCCAATCTCCAGTGGATCGAAGAGACGATTCGCACTGTAGCCGGCGATCAACAAGTCCGCTTTGCCAACTTCTCGGTCGAGATGGAAACCGGCACCGGCAAAACCTACGTCTACATCCGAACCGCGCTCGAATTAAACCGCCGCTACGGCCTTCGCAAATTCATCGTAGTGGTTCCATCCGTAGCCATCCGCGAAGGTGTCATCAAGACCCTTAAGATCACCCAAGAACACCTGCGCGCCCTCTACGACAACGTTCCCTATCGTCACAGCGTATACGACTCGAAGAGCATCGCCAAAGTCCGCCAGTTCGCCCAGAGCGACTGCGTGGAAATTCTGGTGATGACAATCGACTCCTTCAACCGGGAAGAAAACGTCATTCGCCAAAGCACCGATCGCCTACAGGGCGCGACACCGCTGTTCCTGGTCCAATCCTCAAGGCCGGTTCTCATCCTCGATGAGCCGCAGAACATGGAAAGCGAACTACGCATCCGCGCGCTGGCATCGCTCGACCCGCTCTTCGCGCTGCGCTACTCGGCGACGCATCGCAATCCTTACAACCTCGTCTACCGTCTCACGCCCTTCGAGGCCTACCGCCAGTCGCTGGTCAAGAAGATCCAAGTCGCCTCGGTCGTCAAAGAGGGTGATTTCAATCAGGTATTCGTCCGCGTTGATGAAATCCGCACCGCAGCCAAAACAGTGCAGGCAAAAATCGCCATCCACAAACGCATGGCGGGTGCCAATGTAAAAGAAAAGTCTTTCCTCTTCAAACCGGGGGATTGCCTGCAAGGCAAAGCCGACCGCCCTGAATACTCCAGCTTTGTGATCGATGAAATCAACGCAGGCGATCAAGTCGTGCGCTTCAAGAATGGAACCGAAATAGCGGTTGGCCAAGCCCAAGGTGCAGATCAGGCCGCGTTGTTCCGCGAACAAATCCGCTACACGGTGGAGGAGCACTTTCGCAAACAGGCTAGGCTGAAAGCCGCCGGCGTAAAGGTCCTGTCCCTTTTCTTTATCGATCGCGTCGAAAACTTCATCGGAGACCCTCCCGCCGAGGCCGCAATTGGAGTGGACGGCCTCTTTCCCGGCATCATTCGCCAGCTTTTCGACGAAGCCTTCGAGATGTTGAAAGTAAAATTCCCCGACTTTGCCAACAAAAAACCGGGGGACGTACGCTCAAGCTACTTCGCCGAGAAAAAGCGCCGCGGCGGCGTAAAAGAAACAATAGACTCCGTAAGCGGACAGAGCGCCGAAGATCGCGCTGCATACAACCTAATCATGAAAGATAAAGAGCGGCTGCTCTCCTTCGAAGAGCCAGTAGCGTTCATCTTTTCGCACAGTGCATTAAGGGAAGGCTGGGACAATCCAAACGTCGCCCAAATCTGCACCCTCAATCAAACCGTCTCCGAAATGAAAAAGCGTCAGGAGGTCGGGCGGGGTATGCGCCTCGTTGTAAACCAAGAAGGTGAGCGCCTAAGTGACGAAAAACTCAATATCCTGACCGTCGTCGCCAACGAAAGCTACGAAAGGTTTGTTGAGACTTTACAAGCCGAAATGGTCGAAGCCTTTGGAGTCGAAGGCGCAGCGCCCAGGCCCACAAACGCCCGTGAGAAACACGTCGCCAAGCGCAAGCCACTCGACGCTTTGCCCGAGGATTTCATCAAGCTTTGGGAAAAGATAAAGCTAAAGACCCGCTATCAAGTCACGATAAACACTGACGAACTGATTGCCGACGTTGTTGGCGCGCTCGACAGGCTCAAGATCGACCCGCCTAGAATTGTTGCGTCGAAGGCCGAGGTGATCGCTCATGGCAAGGAAGACCGGCTCGATTATCGCCACTTCGGCCAGAAAGTAGTCGCCACGCTTACGAATCGGCAAACCGTGCCAAACATTGTCGAGATGGTCGAGGACCTAATAGCTCACATCACTCCGCCGATCAAGCTTACTCGCAAGACGCTGACTACCATCGTCTCCCAGACGAAAAACCGCCATGCTGCGCTCGACAATCCGCAGGAATTCGCGCTCCACGCGGCAAGAGTTCTCCGCGAGAAAGCGCTAGAGCATTTGGTTGAAGGCATTCAGTACTTCAAGGACGGTACTTGGTACGAGATGACGCAATGGGTGGAAGAGGAAGAAACGGTTTCAGAACGGCTGATCGAAGTGCAAAACTCTGTCTACGACCACATGATCTGGCAGTCAGAAACCGAAAGGCGATTCATCGAAAAAGTGAAGAAGAGGGACGACGTCCGATTCTTCGTGAAACTGCCAAGCTGGTTCAAAGTCACCACCCCAGTCGGGCAGTACAATCCAGATTGGGGATTGGTGATGGAGTTGAAAGATGCGTTCGGTGATCCGGGTCCGGTATTGTATTTAGTTCGGGAAACGAAGAGCACTGCGACAGAGAGTGGCCTGCGTGGCACGGAGAATCAGAAGATTCACTGCGGCAAACGGCATTTCGAAGGTGCGCTCGATGTCAATTATCGAGTAATTACGTCTGCCGACGAGCTCCCGTAAAATTTTCCGAGTTCCCCGAACCAACTTCGTAAACTTTCCCTTGCATTCCATCCCATTCATCTGCTATAAACAATCCACCGAGAGCAGATGTGTGGCTGAGCCGGATTTTGTTGCAACTCTCGTGCGTGCCCGGCATCTAAGTTTTCAGAGAGCGTCGTAAGAAGTTCTCAATTGTCCCGGCCACGGGACTTCATTCGGAAAGCAACTGGTTTCACGTAAGGCCTTCCGAAGGGTACCTTCAAAGCAAGGACCTCCAGGCAAGTAGATCTTTTCTCAATTTCTTGTCTTCCGTATCGGGCTGCCCTAAAATGCAACGCCGAAAGTGGCGTCTTACCCCGCAACGGAAGGCCATACTGTTGCGCGCATCAGAGCGCCCCAATAAAACCATTGTCATTCCGAGCGTAGCGCGGAACCTTGGTTTTTGCCGGCAGCTCTCCTGCCTCGCTCCCAAAAACCCTTCCCGATGTGGAAATCATCTGGAAATTCTGTGGGAAAGCGCAGATTGACAGGATTAAACGCCGCACGTATGTTTGTAAAGTTTCGAGGACAGTCGGATTCGCACTCGTGTGTTTCCGCCTGGACTGAATTCGCGCCGCCTCGGCGGACCGCGATTCGGTCTTTGACAACTAGGTTGAACGTGCCAGTCGTGAGAAACGAATTCGGGCATTAGTCCGAGCGATCTCACAAGATAGACCACCGTGAACTTTTCTTCCGCTTCGCAAGAAGCGGCAAGCAAAGGCTGAACGGTGGCGCCATCCGCGGCTTTCGAGCCCGCGCGATGGCAGTCTGCCAACTACCCGTCGGCAGACATCAGGTTTCAAACGAGAGTTTGATCCTGGCTCAGAATCAACGCTGGCGGCGTGCCTAACACATGCAAGTCGAACGAGAAAGGGGAGCAATCC
>Ga0307478_10000927_pt1 | contig 27585 bp, 21 predicted proteins | sample atmos_gasesECM4C_2_FD_203713 | JGI IMG/M metagenome (GOLD analysis project Ga0307478, IMG submission 203713) | Hardwood forest soil microbial communities from Morgan-Monroe State Forest, Indiana, United States - atmos_gasesECM4C_05 | ecosystem: Environmental > Terrestrial > Soil > Temperate...
GTACGATGAATGAGGTTATTGACGGTTCTCTGGCTTCGCGCCGCTTCTCCGCAGAGTTGGTGGGAATCTTTGCCGTAGTGGCGCTTCTATTGGCGTCGGTGGGAATTTACGGTCTGTTGGCCTACATGGTCGGCCAGCGCTCGCACGAGATTGGAGTGCGCATGGCGCTGGGAGCCATGCCCTCGACCATTGGGAAAATGATTGTGAGCCGGGGCGCGGGTCTGGCCGGCATCGGAGTGGGGATCGGTCTGCTCTTGTCGGGGATCATGGCCCCGCTGATTTCCAGTTTGCTGTACGGAGTTCGGCCTATTGATCCGGAAGTGTTTATCGCTGTGCCATTGATCCTCATGGTGGTTGTACTTTTGGCGAGCTACATACCGGCGCGGCGCGCGGCCAGGGTGAACCCGATCGTCGCCTTGCGCGAGAGTTGAGACAGCAGAATAGATCCGTGCAACTATAATTCGTCAGTTAGCTAACATTAGAATCAAGACTATAATCGAATGGACATCGCTCGGCCCGAGTTCAAAACTCAGAAAAGTCGTCGCCACCTGTTTATCTTGGAGTTTCACGCCTAAAGCCGGCGGCATCTACGGTTGAGCGCAAGGTGATTGGGGAGCCGTCAATACCTTGTGAATACCCATCCAGTCGGCTGCCTTGCGATACGGTTCGCCATCGCGCTGTCCCAAGAAAACGCTACCATGAGCTGCAGTGCCGTCCACTCTGCCGTGGGATGGGAAGTTACGCCGAAATGGACGGGCCGGCGTCGATTGTGCGAAAGCACCACAAAAACGAAGAGCAACCGGAACCTCGCGGTCGGTACGACGAAGGAGTCGGTGGAGGCCAAATCTTTCACGTGGTTCTTCAGAAAGGTCCTCCAGCTCTGCGAAGGAGGCTTCCGATTGACGGACCATGTACTTCACTACAGTTCCCTGGGACACTTTAATGCCCAGCTTGAGCAACTCGTCGTGGATGCGAGGCGCGCCCCAAGCGGGGATTGGCAAGACTCATCTTGCGGATCAGATCCCGGATCTCTTGGGGTACAGACGGTCGGCCGTTCGGAAGTCGGCTCTTCCAAGTCCAGTAGAGGCGAAAGCCCTCGCGGTGCCAAACGATGACGGTTTCTGGTTTCACGATCAGGAGGGCCGAGCGCCAACCAGGCCAAAAGCGGGAGAGCCATACCCAGAGCATCCGGTCTGTCGCATTCAGTTCGAGCCGATGGTTTCGGTTTCTACGTTGTAGGACCAGTAGCTGATGAGGGCGAGAATCTCAGCTTGGAGGTCAGCACGCACTCGGAGGGAACTTCGGAGAGACCACAACAACGAAAACAAGACGGGCATCATCGCTTCAGCGGGTTACACGGCAGAGCCCGTAAGTTCGAAGGATCAAAGGCAGACGGAGTTTGTGGTAGGGACAACCCCCGAGGGGGTGCGTAATCCCGAGGCGCAAAGCCGGATACAAGTAGCGATGAAGCGTGGCGTCCAGACCCGAGACGCGGAAACGGACCTGGCCCGAGTGCTGGGCGACTTGGCTGACCGTCGATAATTAAGAAGGGCGTCAACATGCGCTATCATGATGCCGCTAAGCCAGACCAGATCCTCGAATTTAGCAAGGATGTAAGGAGGCATTCCAATGATTGATCTTCGCAGCGACACCTGCAGCCGGCCGACAGAAGCGATGCGCCGCGCCATGGCAGAGGCAGCGGTTGGAGATGACGTATACAGCGACGACCCGACAGTGCGGCTCCTCGAAGAGCGCACGGCTGCTTTACTCGGCAAAGAGGATGCCGTGTACATGGTCACCGGTACGATGACCAACCAGGTCGCCATCCGGGCGCACACCGAGCCTGGGGATGCTGTGCTCTTCGACCAGAGCGCACATGTCTACCTTCTTGAGGGTGGAGCTCCGGCGTCTATGTCTGGAGTCTTGCCACGTCTTCTTCCGGGTGTTCGCGGCATCTTCAGTCCAGAGGATGTTGTCGGCGCTCTCGGAATGGCCCATCCGTTTTTTCCTGTCACAATCTCTGCGCCGGTGAAACTGCTCTGCGTCGAAAACACACATAACATTGGTGGCGGATCGATCTGGCCTCTGGAACAGATGGAAGCGGTCGCTGCGACGGCACGCAAGCATGGAATCTCCGTTCATCTTGACGGGGCTCGTCTCTGGCACGCGTCGGCAAAGACTGATATCCCGGAGGCACAGTACGCTGCGGCATTTGATACCGTGAGCGTATGCTTCTCGAAAGCCCTCGGGGCGCCGGTCGGGTCCTGCCTTGCTGGCCCGAAAACGTTCATCGCTCGGGCAAGAAGGTTCAAACAACAGTTCGGGGGTGGCTTCCGTCAGGCCGGGATCATCGCGGCCGGAGCCCTTTACGCTCTTGAACATCATCGCAACCGACTAGGTGAGGTCCACACTCGAGCGGCGAGTTTTGCGCGGACGATCGCTTCATACCCCGAGGTTGACATCGATCCCGCAGCGGTCGAGACGAACATTGTTCGCTTCCGGTTGAGAGGGATTCCCGCAGGCGAATTTGTCGAGGAGGCTCACCGCTTGGGAGTTCACATGCTGCCGTCCGGAGCGAATGCCGTACGAGCCGTGTTTTATCTCGACATTACAGACTCAGATGTCGAACGGTCCAGCGAACTCGTCGGTGAAGCGTTGCAGCGTCTGGCACGCCTTGAAGTCGCCTCGCCGTTTTAGCCTTGCATTCATACAACGAAGGACGGAAATCCCGTTTCCCGGCACCCGGCTCGGATCGGCCGAAAATACGGTTGGCCAGCAGACGAATGCTTCCTTATTAGACCGCCGCGATTCCGGCTGCATTTTTGATTTATCGACAACGGGGAGCCATCTGTGCCTCTCGAAAACCTCGAAATGGCTGAGCCGACGCGAATTATACTTCTTTTCTGAATTCCCATTTCCTTCATGCCCATTGCTCTGCTCGCACTCCTCACTTTGCGTTCGATGGTTCGCTCCCGAGCCGAACTCCAGCTCGAGAACCTGGCCTTGCGCCACCAAGTCTGCGTGCTCCAGCGGTCTGCCCGGAAACGCTCGAAGTTGACGCCACTCGATCGACTCTTCTGGGGTTGCCTCACCCGTTTCTTGAGCAATTGGCGCTCCACCTTGGTCATCGTGAAGCCGGAAACGGTTGTGGCCTGGCATCGCAAGTGCTTTCGCCTGTTCTGGACATGGAAAGTGCAACACGGCCAGCCCGGACGCCCGGTTGTTCCTCGTGAGATTCGGGATCTGATTCGCCAAATGTGCCGGGAAAATCCCACCTGGGGTGCACCGCGCATTCATGGCGAACTCCTCAAGCTCGGCATCGATATCGGCGAGACCAGCGTCAGCAAGTACATGGTGCGGGTCCGCCAGCCGCCTTCTCAGACTTGGCGTACCTTCCTCGAAAACCACGTCTCGCAGCTCGTTTCCGTCGACTTCTTCACGGTCCCGACGATCCGATTCCAGGTTCTCTACGTCTTTTTAGTACTGGCGCATGATCGGCGTCGCATTGTTCACTTCAACGTGACTGCACACCCAACCGCCGAGTGGACTAGCCAGCAATTGCGGAACGCGTTTCCGTTCGAACACTTCCCGCGGTACCTACTGCGAGACCGCGACGCGATCTTCGGGCAGGAGTTCCGGGAACAAGTACAAGACATGGGGATTGCCGAAGTTCTTTCGACGCCGCGCTCCCCCTGGCAACGCGCATATGTAGAACGGGTGATTGGCTCTATCCGGCGCGAGTTTCTCGACCATGTGATCGTGTTCGACGAAGCTTCGTTGCGCCGAATCCTTGCCTCTTATTTCGACTACTACCATGAGTCTAGAACGCATCTGTCGCTAGAAAAAGACTCGCCGGAGCCACGCCCGGTTCATCCCCAGGAAATCGGCCCCGTGATGTCACTGCGTCAAGTTGGTGGACTGCACCACCGCTACGAACGCCGCGCCGCCTGAAGGAACCAAGAGTTCCTCCGCACCCCAGAAACGCAGAGAAATTTCGCGCCTGAAACGGGCCGAACGCATACCTGTGGCTCTGCGATTCGCTCCACGAACTCAACGAGTCCTTACAATCGAACAACGACATCGGATTCTTGTCGTGGCAGCGTGTGCCCGGTGGCCGTTTGAGATTGTCGTTAGGCACAAATTTGATGGCGCAGGGCCAAGTTCTCGAGTTCGAGAGCAGCGCGCGAGCGGAAGATCGAACACAGAGCGGCGAGGAGTGTCGTCAGAGAAATGGGCATCGGAGCGAGAGAATTATGAAAGAAGTATAATTCCCGTCCGCTCAGACGTTTCGAGGTTTTCGAGAGGCACAGTCGGCAAAGCTGTTGCCGATGCATCCAAGTCTGAAGCAGGCCTTGCTGGAATGGAGGTCACAAAGTCTCTACAACCGACCGGGCGATTTCGTCTTCGCTTCGGAGAGACTCAAGGGCAGCAAACCACTCGACTTGGCTTCAGTGTTGAAGAAAAAGATTCAACCGGCGTTCAGGAGGATCGGCATCACGGGAGTGGGCTGGCACACATTTCGGCACACGGTGGGATCCATGCTCGCAGAGATGGGCGAACACCAACTCATGATCCGGGACTACTTGCGCCATGCGAATCTGCACGTAACCAACAAGTATCTTCAAGCAACGACCACGAGCAAACGTTTGGCACAAGGAAAGCTGGTGGACGCCATTCTGCCAGGGGGCGTGCTATCAGCAAGCAAGTCAACTCTGGTCCACTAGCTTCCTCCGCGGGGGAACCTTATTGGACCCAAATGGACCCAGATTGTTTTTGGGGGGTCTGCGTAAACCATTCAAAAGAATGGCGGGGACGACGGGACTCGAACCCGCGGCCTCTGCCGTGACAGGGCAGCGTTCTAACCAACTGAACTACGTCCCCACTCGCCAAATCAACGATATACAGAATCGCCAGTGTTTATACGGCTTTGCACGACCTGCATAAAATGCCTCGATTGCCCAAGGCGACCCAGATTGTCTCGCATCGGGCAGAAACCGCCAATAAATTCTGCTCCATCCCGGCGTCTGTGAGCTGTACGAGACACCCAGGTGGAAGGCGAACCATATCGACAGTCTCGGCGAAACCGCCAACAAGAATTGAGCACCTTCAGCACAGAAATATCCTAACAGCTTCTCGTGACATTGGGAAAGGCCTGACTAAGGCTTAGTGAGCTTGAAAAAACTTGACCAATCCATCAGCGCGTTGTGGCCGGTAGAGAGTATGCGTTGTGAATCTAGGGTGAAAGGCATTTAGCGGATTCTTGCGCGATACGTCCAAGAAACCTTAAGGAGTCATGAAGGACGCACATCGCCACGCCAATTCGGAAGATTTACATTTTCCCGCGTCCCCTTTGTGCGGATTGATGTGTCTGATAAATTCTGTTATCGGCCAGCGCGCGGGCCACGCGTTGCTTGAGAGTTAACGTCACCCGCGATTCAGAGCGCGGGTGTGCCTCAACCGGAATGTGTTGTCAGGGCCATCGTCCTGCGAACGGGGAAACACGAAGTCGCTCAAATCTTTAGAATGCGGTTTCCCGACGATGTTGCGCCTTAATGGCCGAATAACGCTCTTCTAGGTCTTGAAGCTCCTGAAGGGTCATGACGCCGCCTGCAAGAATGCTTTTGGCTCGGATCTCGAGGTCTTCAACATTCGATATGTAGTTGTAATCACTACTCCTATGTTGACCCAATTTCAAGAAAGTATCTACGCCAGTCCCGATCGCAACAAACAAACTAAAAACGGGGACCCAACTCACCAGTGATTTGAAATGGGTTTCTTTAAAGTTTTTCCCGAAAGCTACCGCCGATGCAAAGCCTAATGAGTAGAATCCTCAAACCCATGTAAGCCACGGTGACTCGAAGGACCTGCCGCTGAACATCTTCTCGACCATACCGGAGACGTTGAAGGAACTCATCAGTTGCATTGCTGTCTGCCGTCCAGGAGAGACCACGGCGATCGACTTTGCCGGCGGCCGAGATTGCGGACTGCGCTAGTCCTCTTGGGGCGCAGGTCGCAAGAGCCAAAATGAAAACGGCAACATGTACGCGACGCATACTCGATTACCTCTTGGATTGTGTTCGACGCTTCATCCTATACCGAAGGCAATCAGTGTGTGGCAGACGGTCTTGCTTCGAGGCTATGAATTTACGCTGACGAAGACTGGCGCATCATTGTCATTGACAAGCAGGAGGTACAACCTAGGATGCATATTTTCAATCACTTATCTTGATTCCCTCAACTGCTACCTCGCGCCGAGAGTCCCACTATCTTGGGCTGAGAAGGATTTGAAACTTGATCCTCCTGATAGCGTGCGCAGATTCAAGGACTTACTTCTCGGTTGGTTCGTAAAGCGCAGTTTTTGGCAAGCTGCGTTCGAAGGCAATCCTGGTAGCCTATGACTGACGAGAGCGGAGAAAAGGCTCATTTCTAACCCTGAGCGCTAAGGAGCGGCGGGAGGGTCTGAGAGTTGAACCATTAATTTGCCATGATTGGAACCGTCGAATAATTTGTTGATCGCCGCTGGTGCAGACTCGAGACCGCGAACGATATCCACCCGATACTTTAGCTGGCCTGCGCTGTGCCACTGCGTGAAGTTACTCACCATTTCCTTTATTTTCGAAGAGTAATCAGTTGCGAGGAAACCCTGGATCTTGAGGCGCTTGCTGATCACCAGCGCAAAGTTGGAGGGTCCCGGAACGGGTGCCGTGGCGTTGTACTGCGAGATCAGGCCGCAAAGCACCACGCGACCAAAGGTGTTCATGAGGTAGAGCGCGCTTTCCAAGATTTCTCCACCGACGTTCTCGAAATAAATATCCACTCCGTTCGCACATGCAGCCTTCATCTGTTTCTTGTAGCTGTCGTCTTTGTAGTTCACGGCGGCGTCGAAAGCGAGTTCCTCTCGTAGCCAATTGCACTTCTCGTCGGTTCCGGCGATGCCGACTACACGAAGTCCCTTGATCTTGCCGATCTGGCCGACGAGTGATCCGACCGAACCTGCGGCGCCGGAGATCAGGAGAGTTTCGCCGGCCTTGGGCTGCCCCACTTCCAAAAGTCCACCGTAGGCGGTTAACCCAGCCAGTCCAAACAGCCCCAGGTAAGCCGAAAATGGAAGTCTGCTCTCCGGCAACTTCGTTACAGCTTCACCATTGGAAAGCAGATATTCTTGCCAGCCGAACATCCCTTGGACTCGGTCACCGGCGGCAAATTTTGGATGATTTGATTTCTCCACTATTCCGATAGCCAACCCGCGCATGATTTCGCCAATCTGCACGGGCGGAACGTAGGACGGACGGTCAACCAGCCACCCCCGCATCGCGGGATCGAGCGAGAGATACACGCTGCGAATCAGAAACTGGGCCTCCCCAGGCACGGGCATGGGTTGGGACACGAGCTCGAAGTTGTCAGCTTTAATCAGCCCCGTGGGCCGCGATTTGAGCCGCCATTGGCGGTTTACCGAGGTAGCAGCAGCCATAGGGAGAACGAGTCACTGTCAGACCGTGTAGCGCGCTGCGGCCAGAAGCCGGCCGGCAATATTGCGCCGCAGTGCAACCCCATCGAGCGGATCGTAGTTGGCAAAGCCGCGTAGAGTCGCCATATTCTCCTGCAGGGCGTGGCCAGCCGAGCAGGCGCCGATGACATTTCGTGCCGAGACTTCTACTCGATCCATGGCCTCGCGCAAAAACACGGCGCACATGTCGGCGGCATTGGTCCCTTTGCCTGAGGCTGCAAGCTTGCGACTTCGAAGCAAGCTCGACTCCATCGCGAAAACTTCCATGATGATATCGGAAATGTTCATCACGATCTCCTGCTGTTTTTCCAGCTCAGCCCCGTGTTTTTGATAGGCAATCCTGATCGTGAACAGCGCAATCTTTTTCGCGTTCTGCACAAGCCGCGCTTCTTCATCAGCACCCGCAGAGCCGGTTGTCTCCTTCACGGTGTCGTTCAGTACCGCTTGAACCGCCGGGATGAGCGCCAATTGCCCACGGGCGGCGCGTTTCAGCAGCATTCCCGTTATGAGGAGGCGGTTGATTTCGTTGGTGCCTTCGAAGATCCGGTTGATTCGCGAATCACGGTAAGCCCGTTCCACCGCATAATCCTGATGGTAGCCATAGCCGCCGTGGATTTGCACACCTTCATCGACAACGTAATCCAGCATCTCGGAGGCATACACCTTAATCATCGAGCACTCCGCGGCGTACTCTTCAACGGCCTTGAGCTCGGTCTGTGAATCCGCGTGCTTATCATTATCATGAGCGGACAGCGCCAATTGGCTCTCGATGAGTCCCACCACACGCCATACCATGGATTCCGCCACGAACGTGCGAATCGCCATCTCCGCCAGCTTATGCTGGATGGCGCCGAACTCGGCGATCGCCGATCCGAATGCTTTGCGTTCTTTGGCGTATTTCAAGCAGATGGCAAGCACGTTTTTTGCTCCACCCACGGCAGCAGGGCCGAGTTTCAACCGGCCGATGTTCAGGATATTAAACGCGATGATGTGCCCGCGCCCAATTTCGCCAAGAACGTTTTCGACCGGAACCCGGACGTTGTCAAAATACACCGCCGTGGTCGAGCTGCCCTTGATGCCCATCTTGTGTTCTTCGGCGCCGCTGGTCACGCCGGGAAAGCTGCGCTCCACCAGGAACGCTGTGAACTTTTCGCCGCCTACTTTCGCGAATACCGTAAAGAGGTCTGCCGCGCCTCCGTTGGTGATCCACATCTTCTGTCCGTTGAGGACGTAGTATTTGCCGTCTGCGCTGAGATCCGCCCGGGTACGCACGGCGAGAGCATCGGAGCCGGCCAGCGGTTCGGTTAGCGCGTAAGCGGCCAACAGTTCAACCTTCGCCAGCTTGGGAAGATATCTCCGCTTCTGTTCTTCGTTGCCAAAGAAAAGGACGGGTAGCGTGCCGATCCCGGTATGGGAGGAGTGCCAGGACCCATAAGAAGCGTCCCGGGCGAGATGCTCACCCGCGATCATTACAGACGGCAGATCCATTTCCATGCCGCCAAATTTCTCGGGGATCGGTATGGCGGCGAGTCCCAGCCCGGCCGCCTTGCGAAGCACGCTTAGTGCGATCCCCGGAGTCTGCTGACGGATCGCCTCGAGATGAGGTTCTACGTCATTCGTCCAGAATTGATCGACCGTGTGGGCTATTGCAAGGTGTTCTTCGTTCAGATCTTCGGCCGTGAAAATTTCGTTGGGCAAGCGATCCTCAATGAGGAACGCGCCGCCTTTCACTTGAAGAGGAGTTGCCGCGGCAGTTGTCATCATCTTCCCCTGTATCGAACGATTGCGACGCCACACGCGCAAATCTGTGACCGCAGTGCTGATATTCCGATGTTGCGAAGCCATGTTGCGAAGTCACGGCTCGCAAACCAGCCGAATCACCTCATTCGTCTTGATCGAGAAATGCGTTCTCAAATTGTGTTAGTCTATATCAGATATGAGTAACTAACGTCAATATGTGACACAAATATTGAACACCGCAGCGTCGAACCCGCCATTGGATCGCGATTTGGGAGAACAGTCGATCGAATCTCGACTGTTAAAATCGATCCGGGTATATTGAGCACTCAACCTGTAGCGTGTCCTGCAACCCTGATCAGGAGAATATACGACTATGGTTCGTGTTGAAGTCGCCGCACGGCGAAGGAGCCGGAATCACAGAAGCTCGGTGAAACGAAATGCGCCAGCGCAGATCCATACAGCGCAGAACCACGAGGTTCCAGGGCTTCGGGAACGCAAAAAGGCGCGACTTCGTCAGCAAATTATCGATACAGCAATCCGATTGTTCCGCAAACAGGGCTACGAGAAGACTCGCATCGATGACATCGTCAAAATTCTCGAAATCAGCCAGCCGACTTTCTTCCGTTATTTCCCGAGCAAGGACGCTGTGTTAAGGGATGTGGGTAAGCGTGGCTTTGAGTGCATAGCGGAGCGCCTCAAATCAGAACTGTCGACCAAGGCTAATACCGCCGAGCGCTTACATCGCCTGTATCACGCTATGGCGCTCGAAGCGGAAACCGACCGACCTCTATGGAAAGCAGTCGTCCTGTCGGGTGCGATGGATCCGGTGCGTTCTCCGGAGGTGCGCGGACTCGAGGGAGTTGCGATCAGCCGGCTGAGGGAAATTCTGGCACAGGGTCAGGAACGTGGTGAAATCACGAGCGTGTTCCCCGTGGTGCATCTCGCGGAATTCATGGAGGCCCTCTACCACACCGTGGTCCGCCAGTGGACCGTCGACCTGACAGGCCCCCACAAACTCACTGAGCGCGTGGATAGCGCCGTTGAGTTTTTCCTGCGTGGTGTTAAGCCGTGATTGGTTCCTGGACCAGTCTGCTCTCCCCGTTCTTGCAAGGCTGAAGGTAAATGAAAGCCGCTATCCTGCACGATTTCAAGAAGCCGCTCTCGATCGACGAAGTGGAACGCCCTCATCCCGAAGTAGATGAAGTTTTGATCCACGTGGAAGCCTGTGGTGCCTGCCATTCCGACTTGCACGTGGCTGATGGAGATTGGACACAGCTGGCGGGAATCGTGAAGAGACCGCTGATTCTCGGCCACGAAATTGCCGGTCACGTAGTGGAGAAAGGCCCGGCAGTCCACGATTTGCAAATCGGCGATCGCGTCGGCGTGCCCTGGATTCACTGGAGCTGTGGTGAGTGCGAATTTTGCCGCGAAGGCAACGAAAACTTGTGCAGCCGACAGAAGATCACAGGTGTCACCGTTGACGGTGGCTACGCTGAATTTGTGAAGGCGCCGGCAACTCACGCGCTGAAAATTCCAGATGGTCTTTCTGCGCTCGAAGCCGCCCCGCTTTTTTGTGCAGGACTCACAGTCTATCGCGCCCTGAAGGGCGCCGGAATCGTGCCCGGTCAGCGCCTGGCTGTTTTCGGCATAGGTGGCCTGGGACACCTTGCCGTGCAGTTCGGACGGGCCTTTGGCGCGGAGGTGACCGCCATCGACATTTCTGAGGAGAAGCTTGAACTCGCCAGATCTTATGGCGCCTCTGACACGCTCAATGCTGCCACTGCTGATGCGGCTAAACAGTTGCGTCGCAAAGGCGGAATCCACGTGTCGATTGTTACCTCCGCCGCGAAGGCAGCTTATGACACAGCTTTTTCCTGCCTCCGGCCCTCCGGTACTCTGCTCGTCGTGGGCTTGCCCGCTGAGAACATCTGTTTCCCGCCAATTTTGATGGCAGCACGAGAAGTCCGGATCCACGCATCAACGGTCGGCACTCGGCAAGACTTGCGGGAAGTACTCACCATGGCTGCCGCCGGGAAGATACGCTGCCATGTGGTTAAGCGGCCGCTGGCTGAAGCCGACGAGGCGCTGGATTTGTTGCGCAAAGGCGAAGTCTCTGGCCGAATCGTCCTGACTCCCTAAGGGCTGGCAGCGGGAATCCGACGAGGTCGGAGTTTCGTCCTGTGCATCGTCGCCATTTCCCAACGATATCGCCTTGCCGCCTTTGAGTTATTGGAGCGCGCGATAACATGCGCGCCATACCCCTCGATAATATCGATGTTTCACTTCTTGACGTTAGTGACTATTATGTGATACTAACTCTCACAATCTGCGGTTTCGTTGGACACGATTTGAATTCTTGATCGAGGGACGAAATGGGCAGCTCAATCAGAATTGAGGCTTTTAGGGTTGTCGCGGCACCGGGCGGGCTTTGGGGAGTTGCTCAGCGTTGGGAAATACGCCGGACCAATGCGGCGATGTGCAGATACTTCCGTAAGGAGAATCCTATGAAGTCACTCGCATGTACGTTTGTGTGCTTGCTGTTGGCAGCCAGTGTGGTTCACGCGCAGGGCGTCGGCACCTCGGGAGACATTACTGGAACCGTAGTCGATGCCGTTGGTGCGGTCTTGCCTGGGGCAACCATAAATGCGGTCGACACGCAGACCGGTCTGAAGCGGACGGTCGTGACCGACGGCGCAGGTCAGTACCGGATAGCAGGATTATCCCCGTCTACCTATGAAGTAAGCGCGGCTCTGTCGGGGTTCGCCACCGATCTCCGCAAAAGCGTTCCAGTTGCCATCGGGCAGACAGTCATTTCAGACTTTCGCATGAAACCCGCGAAGGTGGCGACGGTGCTTGAGGTGACGAGCGAACCACCTGTGGTTGAAACCGAAAGAGGAAGTCAAGCTGACAGAATAAGCCAGGAATACATCGCCGACCTGCCCATTGACCGCCGCGATTACCTCACCTTCACCTTGCTCGCGCCGGGTGTGTCCGATTCCAGCCGGTTAGCGGGTGACCAGGATTTTCGAGTCAAGCAAACACCACAAAGCGGTCTTTCCTTCTACGGAAGCAACGGCAGAGGCAACGACATTACGGTGGACGGCGGTGAGACCAGCGGTGACAGCGGCGGCGTGCGCCTCACCGTGAGCCAGGACGCGGTGCAGGAATTCCAGATCAACCGCAGCAACTATTCGGCCGATCTGGGAGCAGCGACGGGCGCTTCTATCAACATTGTGACCAAGTCCGGCAGCAACAACCTGCATGGCACCATCTACGGTTTTTTCCGCAATGATGCCATGGATGCCCGAGATCCCTTCGCATACAGTTCGGCTTTGGCGACGGACCCAACCTTTGTTAATTTCAACACCACTTCTAAAGGCAATCCGATTAAGAATTCGCTCAGCCGCCAGCAGTACGGCGGCGCCATCGGCTTCCCCATCAAGAAAGACAAAACCTTCCTGTTTGCATCTTTCGAAGGTCTGCGGCAGAATTCGCAGAATTCCGTTCCTCTCCTGACCGACAGCTCGATATTCGCCGGACCCTCCTTGACTGCGACTGGGAACCCGTTTTCGCAGGGCGATCCGAGGTTCGGCCAACAGGCAGTTGTCACTGCCTTGGCGACTTCATCGGCGCCGAGTGTGGTTTGCCTCACGCCACCCAATAGCCCGCCGGTCATTCTGCCGCCGGCCACGTGCGCATTTGCACTTCAGAGCATTTTGGCGGTGAATCCGAACCCCGGTTCGAACCCGTTCGTTACACCGGGCCAGGCCGCAATTAATAGCTTCCTGGTAGACCAGTTCGAGACGCAGGGCGGAGTGTTTGCCTACAACACACACGAATACCTTGCGTCCGGCCGGTTGGATCACCACTTCAACAATACCAACCAGCTTTCTCTCACCTACAGGTACGGTCATGACCTGGAGCAATCCCCGGACGTGCAATCTCTGACTGCGTTTTCGGCGGGCAGTTCGATTCATACCTATGACAACACCCTCCAAGGCGCCTGGTATCACCAGTTCATTCCGGCCATCACGAACGAAGCTCGGGTGCAGTGGAATTACTACGGCTTTAACGTGATCCCTAACCAACCCGGCGAGGTGGGATTGCAGATCCCCGGTTTCATTAACAATCTTGGAACCAACATTTTTCTTCCCAACAAAACGATCCTGCGCCGCTACGAGTTCGCCGACAATCTCACCCTCATCCGCGGGCATCACACGTTCAAATTGGGTGGTTCGGAACTGCTCCGCGGCAATCACTCCGAATCGCACACATTTTTCCCGGGCCGCTTTGTGTTCGGATCGCTCCCTGGATTTTTGATCAGCCCATGCTTCGCTCCCACCTCACCGACGAATCCCTGCGCGGGAGGAACTATACCGACAGGCGCGTCCATCAGTTCGTTGCAGTCGACGTCCTTCGGGCTCCCTCAGGTTTTCCAGCAGGGATATGGCGATCCGACCTACCCTTATTACACCCGTCCGTTGACTTCGGTGTACGCACAAGACTCATGGAGCATACGGCCAGATTTCACTCTCAACTACGGCCTCCGCTACGAACTGGACACGCAATTTGCGCCGTTAACTACATATAAAAAAGATTTTGCGCCCCGGGTTTCCTTCGCCTGGGACCCTTTCAAGAATCACAAGACAGTGGTGCGCGGAGGGTACGGAATCTTCTACGGGCCAGTTGATGCTCAGATTCCCGACGTGGACTTGAGCTTGGGGGCGGTGAACCAGAACAAATCTGCGGTCGAAAACAGCGCCTCAGCCGGCCAGGTGGCCAATCTGACTTCGATCTGCGGGTTCTCCCAGTTCGGGGTACCGATCATCCCCGGCAGCGACACCAGCCCTTGCAACCGGGAAATTTCTATTTATGTTGATCCGATCGCCGGGGTCCCGGCACTCGGTCTGGCCGGGGCACCGACGGTTTTCCAGAGTCTCTTTGCGCAGGGATTGATCCAGTGCACAGCCCCGGCTCCAGGCAACGCTGCGTGCATAACACCTGCTGCCGTGGCTCCCTTCGGCATCGATGTGAAAAATAGCGGTCCCGTTGGTCCGCTGCAAGTGGTTTTCGTGAATCAACCGGGCTATCGCCCCCCCATTGCACAACAGGCTTCGTTTGGAATTGAACGTGAGATCGGAACTGGTTTTTCAGTTTCTATCAGCGGAATCTACTCGCACACGCAAAGACTCCCGGTTGCTATCGATACCAATCTCCTTCCGGCGCCGTTCACCACGCTAACTCTCGCCAATGGCCGGACTATTTCTTATCGCAACTGGAATACGACGGCAGCGGGAGCTGATCCGCTGGGAGGCACTGAACCCGGTGGCTTACCTTGCGATAACCCAGCGGTTCAGTGTTTTGTGAATCCGCTGGTCGTCCAGAATAACGCGTACAGCTCGGAGGCGTACGCCCTCTACGAGGGCGGCATCCTGGAGATCAAGAAACGCTTCAGCGATCACTTCACGCTCTTTGGGAATTACACCTACAGTAAAGCCTTTGACACGTCGACAGATTTCAATAGTGACTATGGGCCTCAGGATCCAACCAACATCAACATAGACCGCAGTCTCTCCGAGTTTGATGAGCGGCACAAAGTGGTGATCGCCGGCGTGATCGACAGCCCCTGGAAACAAAGTATTTTGTCCGGATTCCAGCTGGCTCCGATCTTCAGTTACCACAGCGGACATCCCTTTAATCTTCTGGCAGGAGGAGAAGTGAACGGCGACAATCACACCACCAATGAACGTCCCATCGGCGCGCCGCGCGACACCGGTCTTGGCTACGATTATCTTGATCTGGATGCGCGCCTGATGTGGCAGCACAAACTGGGGGAGAACGCCAAGTTGTTATTTACAGCGGAGGGATTCAACATCGCCAACCGAACGAACTTCGCCAGTGTAAACAACGAAGTAAGCCCGCTGCTCGGCCTCACGCCAGGGTTCACGACGTTTAACGTGCACGGGACTCGCCCAGGCAGCGCCCTTGCGGGCGGAGGGACGGATACGCCGAGTACGCCGTTGTCATTTACTTCGGCCTTCCCCAAGCGGCAGGTCCAACTCGGTGTTCGCGTCACTTTCTAGTATCGAGGGCCTGGGCCTGTTGTGACGTTTGCGGGGGCCTGGCCGAAGGCTGCAATCAGTGTTGTTTACCGCTAGGGAGCATCCAATGCCGTTCGTTGAAAATCAGGGAGCCAGGATTTATTGGGACGAACAAGGCCACGGCACTCCCGTTTTGCTGATCATGGGACTAAGTTACCCCTCTTGTATGTGGCATCGCACACGGCCTGCCTTGGCGGCGCACTACCAGACCATCGCGTTCGATAACCGAGGCGTAGGAAGGAGCGAGGTGCCACTAGGTCCGTATCCGATCGCGTTGATGGCGTCCGATGCGGCGGCTGTACTGGATGCCGCCGGCGTCGAAAGTGCGCATGTATTCGGCGTCTCGATGGGTGGCATGATTGCTCAGGAGTTCGCGCTGCAGTATCCGGTGCGAGTACGGTCGCTGATTCTAGGGTGCACCGCGGCCGGCGGGCCCACGGCGGTGCGCGCCGAACCGGAAGCGATTCAGATGCTGAAGGGGCGGGAAAAGATGAGCCCGGAGCAAGCGGCCGAAGCCGCTGTGCCGTTTATCTACGATCCGACTACTCCGCGGGAGCGGATTGATGAAGATATTGCGATTCGCAGGCCATGGTTTCCGCGGCCCGAAGCATACACGGCACAGCTGCAGGGAATACTTGCCTGGGAAGCGTACAGCCGCCTCTCCGGAATCGCCGCTCCTACACTCGTGATCCACGGCGAGTCCGACCGGCTGGTGCCGCCGGGCAATGCGAAATTAATCGCAGAACGCATTCCCGGTGCGAAGCTCGTGATGATTCCGCATGCCAGCCATCTCTTCTTAACTGACCAGACGGAAATTTCACACCACGCTATTCTGCAATTTCTTAACGAGCAGGCCGGAAGTGCAGGAAGCGATGCCGGGTCGGAGAAGGAGAAGGTTTCATGTTAAGAGTCGGAAAGGAGGCCGCCAGCACAACGCGGGATTCCACGATGAATGTGAAGCAGCTTTTCGATCTAACCGGACGCGTTGCCATCGTTACCGGAGGGTCCATCGGACTGGGCCGCCAAATGGCCGAGGGTCTGGCGGAAATGGGCGCCGACGTGGTGTTGTGCGCTCGCAAGAAGGAACGCTGCCATCAGGCTGCCGAAGAATTGCAGCAACTCGGCGTCAAAGCCATTGCCCTTGGCTGCGATGTCAAGAACCCCGCTAGTATTCAAGAGATGGTGGAAGCGACCCTCTCCCGGTTCGGACGAATCGACGTACTCATCAATAACGCGGGAATATCCTGGGGAGCTCCCGCCGAGGAGATGCGGCTCGAGGATTGGAACAAGGTCATCGAGACGAACCTGACCGGAACTTTTCTGTGCGCCCAGGCGGTCGGCAAAGTCATGATCCGCCAAGGCAGGGGTGAAAACGGCGCGGGCAGGAACAGCGCGGGAAAGAACAGCGCGGGAAAAATTATTAATATTGCGTCAGTGGCTGGACTGGGTGGGGCTCCGGCGGAACTTCCAGCCATTGGCTATCACGCCAGCAAGGGTGGAGTCATCAGTTTTACCAAAGACTTGGCCTGCAAATGGGCAAGTCACAACATTCAGGTAAATGCAATTGCTCCTGGCTGGTTTCCCACACACATGTCGAACCGCGTCTTGGAGCACTATGAGGAGCTTTTTCTCTCCCACATCCCGTTGCGGCGTTTTGGCAACGAATATGACTTGAAAGGAGCTGCTGTGTTTCTCGCTTCTGCCGCCTCGAACTATGTCACCGGTCACGTGCTGGTGGTGGATGGAGGTCAGTCAGCCTGGTAGCGGCGAGATACGGCCATGAATATTCCGCTTACTCCCGTACGATTCCTGCGTTATGCCGAACAGCAGTACCCCGGCAAGACCGCCGTGGTTTGTGGAGACCGTCGTTTCACTTACGCGCAGTTTGGTGAACGTGCCAGCCGTCTCGCCGGTGCTCTGCGCGAAGCGGGAGTGAAAGCGGGCGACCGGGTTGCATTTCTCAGCCTGAATTGCCATCGGCTTCTCGAAGCGTATTACGGCGTGCTGGAAGCCGGCGCGGTGTTGCTCCCGTTGAACTTCCGGCTCGCTCCTCGGGAACTGGCCTACATTCTGAATGACGCCGGGGTGAAAGTGCTCTTCCTGGAAAAAGAGTTCGTTGAGGTTGTGGATTCTTTTCGGCAAAGCGTTTCAACTGTGCAAACTTTCTTCATGCTTGACGCTGCACCGCAGGAAGCCTGGCTCTCGCCAAGAAATTATGAAGACATTCTGGCGGCGGCGACGCCTTACCGGGTGGATGTGATGGACTTCGACGAAAACTCCCTGGCGGAACTGTTCTATACCAGCGGCACCAGCGCCGACCCCAAGGGAGTGATGCTGACCCACCGAAATATTTATCTCCACGCTCTCTCGGTTATTGTGACTTTCATGACCAAGCCGGATAGCGCAAATCTGCATACCATTCCACTGTTCCACGCCAACGGTTGGGGTACTGCCCATTCAGTTACCTTCATGGGAGGGAAACATGTCATGCTTCAGCGCTTTACCTGCGCGGAAGTCTTCCAGTTGATCCAACGCGAGCGCGTCGACTCGCTGAGCCTTGTGCCGATCATGGCAACGGCATTGGTGAATTCGCCAGACCGGCAAAAATACGACTTGAGCAGTCTGGAGTGGATTTCGATCGGAGGAGCGGCCTCTTCTCCAACCTTGGTGCGCGAGACCGAGGAAAAGCTTGGCTGCCCGTGCTTTGGCGGATACGGCCTGACTGAAACTGCGCCGGTGCTCTCCACCGCCAAACTGAAGCCGGGAGAGCAATTCGATGGTGGAGAGCTTTACGTGGCGCGGGCGATGACCGGGTACGCGATTCCAGGCGTGGAGCTTCGGGTCGTGGATTTCGAGGACAACGATGTTGCTCGCGACGGAAAAACCATGGGGGAGATTGTCGCTCGCTCCGACGGTGTGATGCAGGGCTACTGGCAACAGCCGGCGGCCACGGCGGAAGCGATGCGTGGTGGCTGGTTTCATACCGGAGACATGGCCACCATCAGCGAGGATGGACGCATCCTCATCGCGGATCGCAAGAAAGACATTATTGTCAGCGGCGGTGAGAACATTTCATCGCTCGAAGTGGAGAAGGCCCTCCTGGCGCATCCGGCGGTTTATGAGGCGGCCGTCATTCCAGTCCCAGACGAAAAATGGGGCGAAGTGCCCAAGGGGCTTGTGGTAGCGAAACCCGGATCAAACCCAACGGAAGCGGAACTGCTCGAATTCTGCCGCTCTCGTATTGCGCACTTCAAGTGCCCACGGTCGATTGAGTTCCTGGAGAGCTTGCCCAAGACTGCCACCGGGAAAATTCTGAAAAAAGGATTGCGCAAAAAGTATTGGAGCGAACAGGAACACAACGCGCCCGAATTTACGACGCGCAAGTGAACCTTTGAAGATGCTGGAGAGAGTTCGGTGCCATGGACGATCTAGTTCAACTCACCAGAGATAAAGATGTCGCGATTATCACCATCAATAACCCTCCCGTGAACGCCTTGAGCCCTGGGGTCGCCCAGGGGATTGCCCAAGCCATTGAGCAGGTAAGCAAGGACGATGGCGTCAAGGCTGTGGTGCTGATTGGTGGCGGCCGTACGTTCGTCGCGGGCACGGACATAAAGGAATTCGGCAAGATCACGTCGGGCAAGACCCAGCGAGGAGCGGGCCTGCTTCCGCTACTGCTTCAGATAGAAGATGTGCGAAAACCAGTGGTGGTGGCCATACATGGCTCTGCCTTTGGCGGCGGGCTGGAACTGGCGATGGCTGGCCACTATCGTGTGGCGGCTCCGAATGCACAGCTGGGTCAGCCCGAAGTGAAGCTGGGCATTATTCCGGGCGCAGGTGGCACGCAACGGCTGCTTCGGTTGGTGGGCGTCGCTAAGGCTGTCGAGATGTGCGCGGAAGGCAACCCGATTACTGCTCAGGAGGCGCTGAAACTCGGTCTCGTCGATCGTCTGATCGAAGGTGATTTGTTGCCAGGCGCCATCACTTTCTCCCGCGACATCGCTGCGAAACCACTGCGCAAAACTCGCGAGCGGAACGACAAAGATAAACTCGGGGTTCCCGACCAGAACGCATCGGTCTTCGCTGCCGCGCGCGAAAAGGCTCACACCAAACAGCGTGGCATGATGTCGCCGCTCGCGGCCATCGATGCGGTGGAAGGCGCCACGAGACTATCTTTTGAAGAAGGATGCCAGCTGGAACGAAAACTGTTCGACGACTGCCTTTTTTCCGATCAATCCAAGTCCCTCATTCATGTGTTTTTCGGCGAGCGCGAAGTGGCCAAGGTCCCCGACATACCGAAAGAGACTCCCATTCTCCCGGTGAACTCGGTGGCGGTCGTGGGCGCAGGAACGATGGGCGGCGGGATCGCCATGGTGTTCGCCAACGCCGGCATCCCCGTCTTGCTCAAGGATGCCGACCAGTCCTCTCTGGACCGTGGGATGGAGGTCATTCGGAAGAACTACGCAAGTTCAGTCAAACGCGGCCGCTTTACACAGCAATTCGTGGATGAGCGCCTGCAACTGATTCAGCCGGCGCTCGACTACGACGATTTCGGCCGCGTGGATATGGTGGTCGAGGCCGTGTTTGAAGGCATGCAGCTCAAGAAAGAAATCTTCAGCCTGCTGGATCGTTTGTGTCGCCCGGGCGCGATCCTGGCGAGTAACACATCCACGCTCGACATCGACGAGATCGCCTCGGCCACTTCGCGGCCCGGTGCCGTCATTGGAACGCATTTTTTTAGTCCGGCGAATATTATGCGCCTGCTCGAGATCGTGCGCGGCAAGGCAAGCAGCAAAGAAGTGATCGCGACCTGCATGCAACTCTCTAAGAAACTTGGCAAGGTCGGCGTGTTGGTGGGCAACTGCCGCGGGTTTGTCGGAAACCGCATGTTCGGTCCCTACCGCCGTGAAGCGCAGTTCCTGGTGGAGGAAGGCGCCAGCATCGAATCCGTGGACAAGGCGCTGTTCGATTTCGGCATGGCGATGGGGCCCATGGCTACCGGCGATCTGGCAGGCCTTGACGTGGGCTGGCGTATCCGTAAAGAGTACCGGCACCTTGAAAAGCCTGGAGTGCGCCAGCCGTTCGCGGAGGACCGCCTCTGCGAACTTGGCCGCTACGGCCAGAAAACCGCCGCGGGCTGGTACAAGTACGACGAGGACCGGCGTCCGATTCTCGATCCTGAAGTAAACGAGATAGTGCACAGGTGGGCCCGCGAAGCCGGCATCGCGCAAGGCAAGCTTTCATCCGAAGAGATCGTAGACCGCTGTATCTATGCCTTGGTGAATGAGGGTGCCCGCATTCTTGAGGAAGGCATCGTATTGCGCGCCGTCGACATCGACATCATTTATCTACACGGCTACGGATTCCCGGCCTATCGCGGCGGTCCGATGTGGTATGCGGATACCGTGGGACTGGATAAGGTCTACCGCCGCATCTCAGAATTTCATCAACAGCACGGCGAACTCTGGGAGCCTGCCCCTCTGTTGAAGCGTCTGGCGCAGGAAGGTAAGACGTTCGCCGAAGTGAACCGGGAACAGGCCGTGATGGCGTAAGGATTAAGAGCACGACTGTAAACCGATTCGCCACGGATACAATACGCGTTGCGGATTTTCGCTGGTGGCGTTTGATTGTCTGCGCGGGAGAAGATATGCGAGAAGCGGTAGTGGTTGCCAGCTCACGGACCGGGCTGGCGAAATCGTTTCGCGGTTCGTTCAACATGACCCGTCCCGAAGACCTGGCAGCACATTGCATCAAAGATGTCCTGCGCAAGGTGCCGCAGATTGGCGCGGCCGAAATAGACGACGTTGTGTTGGGATGCGCACAACCCCATGGTCCGCAGAGTCACAACATCGCCCGCACTTCCGCCCTGCTGGCCGGCCTTCCCACTTCGGTCGCGGGCACGACCATAAACCGGTTTTGCTCGTCGGGATTGCAGGCGATTGCTGTGGCCTCGCACCAGATCATCAGCGAGGGGGTGGAGGTGGCGATTGGCGGCGGCGTCGAGAGTATCAGCATGACGCCGGCTGCCGGCAATCCTCATCCGGAGCTGCAGAAACGATTGCCCGGGTTGTACATGGGCATGGGTGACACGGCGGAAATCGTCGCCAAGCGCTACAAGGTGAGCCGGGAAGTGCAGGACGAGTACGCGCTGCTGAGCCAGCAACGCACAGTTCGCGCTCAGCGAGAAGGTTTTTTCGAAGGCGAGATCGCGCCCATGAAGGTCACGATGGCGCTCCTCGATAAGAAAACTGGCGAGAAGGTTGGGACACGGGAAGTCTGCTGCGACCACGACGAATGCAATCGGCCCGACACTACGCTCGAAGGCCTGCTCGCGCTGAAGCCTCACTTTGATCCGCACAGCGGCGAAGGCACCGTGACGGCCGGCAACTCCTCGCAACTCTCCGACGGCGCTTCGGCCATTCTGTTGATGTCCCGCCAGCGTGCCGATCAGCTGGGTGTGCCCTACAAGCTGGTGTTTCGCGGATTTCAAGTTGCCGGATGTGATCCGGACGAAATGGGTATCGGTCCTGTTTTCGCGGTGCCCAAGTTGCTCAAGCGCACCGGCCTGGAGATGGATGATATCGGCCTCTGGGAACTGAACGAGGCTTTTGCAGTGCAGGTGATCTACTGCCGCGACCGCCTGGGAATAGATCCGGAAAAGTTGAATGTTAATGGCGGGTCCATCGCCATCGGTCATCCGTTTGGCATGACCGGTTCGCGGATGGTCGGAACACTCGCCAACGAAATGGCACACCGGAAAGTGCGCTACGGCATCGTGACCATGTGCATCGGCGGCGGGCAAGGTGCTGCCGGTCTGTTCGAAGCGGCACATTAACCGAATCCTACTTCCTACTTCTGATGGAGGAATCAGAGATGAAAAACAGCGAAAATTCGAACAAGCGGATCGATCACTGTGGGGTTACGTCCAGACTGCTGTTTGGAGCGGCGGCTATCTGCGTCTTCACGCTTGTCTCGGTAGCGACCGCATCTGCCGACAACTCATCCCCCCGCCCAATTGCCTTCACCGAAAGTGGACTCGTCATTGGCTCAACCACGAATGGGGGAAACGAATTTCTCGGCATCCCGTACGCGGCTCCGCCGGTCGGAGCGCTGCGCTGGACGCCGCCGAAGCGCTACGGATTCTTTCGCGGATTTGTCCTCCAAGCGACTCAATTCGGTAGTGCATGCACGCAACCTGGAGGGATTGGCCGCGAGAATTGCCTTTTCCTGAATGTCTTCACGCCGCAGACGGAATCGGGTGATAGACGAGAGCACGGCCTACCTGTGATGTTTTGGATTCACGGTGGCGGACTCATTAACGGGAGCAGCACCCCTTACAACCCCGAGCGACTCGTGAAACAAGGGGTGATTGTTGTCACCATTAATTACCGCCTGGGTTATTTGGGATTCTTTGCTCAGTCCGCGATAGATGCCGAAGGGCATCTCAACGGCAACTATGGGTTGATGGATCAACAATTCGCACTCGCGTGGGTTCGCCGGAACATCGCGGGTTTTGGCGGCGATCCGGATCGAGTAACAATATTCGGCGAGTCGGCAGGCGGACAAAGCGTCTATGCCCAGCTCGCATCTCCCCTTGCAGCCGGTATGTTCCGTGGAGCGATATCGGAAAGCGGATCCTATGCGGAATTCCAGGACTACTTTTCGGACATTGTTACGCTGGCGGTAGGGGAAACGACGGGTACCACTGCCGTGCCATCCGGCGCCGCCATTGCGGATAGTGTCGGATGCACGAGCCAGACAGCTTCCTGTCTGCGTGCCGTACCCGCCGCGACCATGGTCGCAGCAGAGCCTTTTCCTTTGTATCCGTTCGTGGATGGAACCCTGCTCACACAGACGATGAGCGCGGCATTTGCCAGCGGTGAATTCAATCAAGTGCCGGTGATCTCGGGCACCAATCACGATGAATATAGATTGTTCGTAGCTCTGGACTACGACCTCGTAGGAAATCCAATACTGACTTCGACGCAGTACGATACTGCGGTTACTACTCTGTGGGGGCCAGCCCTGGCGCCGCCCGTCCTTGCTTTCTACCCATTTACCAGTTACCCGAACGGCGGTGAGGCATTGGGAGCCTCAGGTACGGACGGAGTCTTTAGCTGTGCGGCGCGTGTTGCGGACCAGTCACTGGCGAAATTTGTGCCGACCTATACCTATGAGTTCAATGATGAGAACGCGCCTCCGGCTCAATCTGAGTTTGGTGGATTGTTAACATTTCCGTTGGGAGCCTACCATTCTGCAGAGGTCCCCTATCTGTTCAAGACCGGCAATGTTTTCTCACTGCCGGAGGTGCTTTCGCCCCAGCAAAGGCAGCTCTCCGATGCGATGGTCAACTACTGGACGCAGTTCGCGAAGAAGGGAGACCCCAACTCTTCTGGTGAACCGCTCTGGTCTCCGTACAGCGTGTCAACCGACCAGTTCCAATCGTTGATACCACCGGTGCCAATGGTCGAGTCCAACTTTGACAGTAGTCACCAGTGTTCAACGTTTTGGGACACTTTTTGACGGCGAGCAATAGGCGGGCGCGCGGTGCCTTACCCGAGGTTTCGCGCGTCCGTCTGCATCTGAAGCAACCGAAATTACGAAAAGATGCCCGCTCCCGAAGCCACAACCTCTGCTCAGACCACCGCTGACTCTACCCCGCATTCTTTGCGGTACTCGTGGTACGTCGTCGGAGTCCTAACGCTTCTGTACGCATTCTCGTTCATCGACCGCCAGATATTCAGTCTGCTGGTCGGCCCGCTTCGTCGCGACTTACACATCGGCGACGCTAAGATGAGTTTGCTGATCGGATTCAGCTTCGCGCTGTTTTATACATTCTTCGGAATCCCTCTCGGCAGGCTGGCCGACATTTACAGCCGCAGGCTGATCATCGCGGCCGGCCTGGTACTGTGGAGCGGGTTCACAGCCAGTTGCGGACTGGCGCAAACGTTCGAAACAATGCTTTTGCTGCGCATGGGCGTCGGCGTGGGAGAAGCAGCGCTTTCCCCGGCTGCCTATTCGCTGATCACCGATTATTTTCCTCGTGAGCGGCTGGCTACGGCCCTCAGCGTTTACTCGATGGGCATCTACGTTGGCTCTGGCATGGCTTTCTTGCTGGGCGGACTGGTTGTTGCCTATGCATCGACTCAGGCCATGTGGCGGGTTCCCCTGCTCGGAGCCGTGCATCCCTGGCAGATTATCTTTCTTCTGGTTGGCCTTCCTGGCATTGCAGTAGCACCGCTACTCTTCACCGTGAACGAACCTGCCGTACACCGCGGAGCCAGCCGACGGTCAACTGTTCCGATGAGGCAGGTATTGTCATACATCTTCGAAAACCGGCGGACGTTCTTGCTCCACAATATTGGTTTTGGGCTACTCGCGCTCTCTTCCTACGCCAGCGCCGCCTGGCTGCCGGAATTCTATCGGCGGCACTTTCATTGGACCATTGGAACCACGGGCGTAATTTACGGTTCCTGCGTCGCGGTCTTTGGCTGCCTCGGAATCGTCAGTGCTGGACGGTTCGCTGATTACCTGCGCAAACGCGGCCGAGGCAACGCGACCTTGTTCGTAGGTGTGCTGATCGGATTAGTCTGGCTGCCCGTTAACTGTCTCTTGTACCTGGCGCCCTCTGCGACTTGGGCCACGATTTGGCTGGTTCCCGGATGCGCACTGGCGGCCGCTCCGTTCGGCATCGCACCCGCCGCGATACAGCAGATGATGCCGGCCACCATGCGCGGGCAGGCCTCGGCGGTGTATTTGTTTTCCATCAACCTCATCGGGCTCGGAATCGGACCTACCGCTGTGGGAGCATTAACGCAATACGCGTTTCGAAGCGACGAAACCGTGCGATACTCGCTGGTGATCGTGACATCTGTCGCATGTGCGCTCGCTGCTGCGGTCCTCTATGGAGCTTTGAAACCGTTCGTTGCCAGTCTCGAGCGGGTGCGCGTTTGGAATGCCGCACAGTCTGGTTGAGTTGCTGGTTGAATTGAAGTCTCGTGGGAGAAAGTTTCCGTCGGAAAGGCTTATCTCGATTGCATCTCGATACTGCCCACGTTCGCCCAGGCGAAGAACTGAATCTATCTTCACTGGCCGACTGGCTGCGCGGACGAATCCCAGGCGCTGAACAAGGTATCACGCTCGAGCAATTTCCGAGCGGGCACTCGAACCTTACATATCTGCTGCAGATTGATGGAATCGAGTACGTCCTGAGGCGCGGCCCTCTTGGGCCGGTCGCCCCGAAAGCTCACGACATGGCGCGTGAGTTTCGAGTGCTTCAGATGGTGCATCCGCATTTTCGAGAAGCTCCAAACGTCTTTCACTTATGCGAGGATCCAGCCGTGCTGGGGTCTGTGTTCTTCCTTATGGAGTGGCGGCACGGGCTTATATTGCGGGATGAAATTCCGCCACAACTGGCGAAGGTGCCGAATTATGCCGAGCGAGCCAGCCAGGGATTTGTCGATTGCCTGATACGCCTGCACGCCATCGATATTTCCCGGACCGGTTTGATTGCCCTCGGCAAGCCGGAAGGATTTCTTGAACGCCAGGTGCAAGGTTGGGCAGACCGTTGGAAGCGGGCCACAACGGATGACATGCCGAAGATGGATGGCGTGATTCGATGGCTCATCGATCACCGGCCGTCCTCTCCCGCGCCGACCCTGGTGCATAACGATTACAAACTGGATAACGTCATGTTGATGTTCAGCGAAGACTTCATGCTCAGCGAAGACTCTGCCGAGCGTATTGAAATTGCCGCGGTGCTCGATTGGGAGATGGCGACGGTGGGCGATCCATTGGCCGATCTGGGCTTGACGTTGTGTTACTGGGCTTGGGCTGAGGCGCCGCAACTGCGCGCTCGCGGAGTTCCCGCGCTCACATCGCAGCCCGGTTGGTACACGCGAGATCAGTTCGTTCAGCGTTATGCGGAGGGAACCGGACGCGACCTCTCGCAGATCGGCTACTACGAAGTACTCGGCATCTTCAAGCTGGCAGTGATTCTCCAGCAGATTTATTACCGCTTCCGGCGCGGCCAGACGCAAGACACACGATTTCAGAATTTCGGAGACCGCGTGAAGGGATTGGTGGAATTGGCGGATTCGCTCGCGGGGAAATCCAGTTGAGCACCGTCTATCTCGTGCGCCATGGGCAGGCGGGCACGCGCGACGCTTACGATTCGCTTTCCGAGTTGGGAGAGCGTCAGGCACGGCTGCTGGGCGAGCACTTCATTTCACAGGGAATCCGATTTGCCTCCGCCTATGCAGGAGCACTCACGCGGCAGCAGCAAACGGCCGAGCAGATCCGTGTGGTCTATGCCGACGCGGGAATTGGCTTCCCCACAGTTCGCGTCGATTCTGGATGGGATGAATTCGATCTCGGGCGAGTGTATCGCGAGATTGCTCCGCTCCTGGCTGCCGAAGATCCGGAATTTCTGCGCGAATACGACGAAATGCGCGAGCAGGTTCGCGTTAGCCAGGGCGCACACGGGGCGCGAATTCATCGCCGATGGATGCCTTGCGATACAAAAGTGGTGGAGGCATGGCTTGCCGGTTGTTATTCCTATGGCGGCGAAACGTGGGACCAGTTTCGTGAGCGCGTTGCAGCCTGCCGGTTGAGGATGGAGCGGCAAGAGAATGAAGCGCGGCAACAGAATGACGCGCGGCACGAGAACATTCTCGTGGTTACGTCGGCCACGCCGCTTGCGATTTGGACTGGCCTGTCACTGGAGATTTCCGATGAGCGGATCATGCGGCTCGCCGGGGCAGTGTATAACGCATCCTACACAATCCTGCGTTTGCGAAAACAGCAGCTGCGGTTATTTACCTTCAATGCGGTGCCGCACCTCGCCGCCCCGGGGCTGTGTACCCACCGCTAAGAGGATTCCGCGGTAGTGTGTCAGTTTGCGAGCACCCTGTCATCAGGAGTAAGAGCGAATCGCTTCCCCCAAACCGACTTGTCGTTACCGATCTGGTGTACTTCCCAGAAGCCGTTTCGGGCCAACTTCCGAGTAGCCGACAAACCAGACAGAACTGCGAGGACATGCCGGCATTGGTAAACCCCACACTTCTTTCCTTTCGCCCTTATAACTCCCTCTTGATTTCCTTGAGGAGGCTGAGGATGCGGTGAACAAGCGGGTCTACATTGCCACGCGACCATAGAGCAAACGTGTCCAAAGGTCCGATAGAAAAACCTGGAGTTCGTAACACGACCCCATCAGGAACAAAGTCTTTTGCAGAAGAC
>Ga0307478_10000929_pt1 | contig 27459 bp, 19 predicted proteins | sample atmos_gasesECM4C_2_FD_203713 | JGI IMG/M metagenome (GOLD analysis project Ga0307478, IMG submission 203713) | Hardwood forest soil microbial communities from Morgan-Monroe State Forest, Indiana, United States - atmos_gasesECM4C_05 | ecosystem: Environmental > Terrestrial > Soil > Temperate...
TCGTTCGCATGCTTGAGTACAAGTGTGCGTGGTACGGAAGGAAACTGATGAAAATCAGTACTTTCTTTCCGAGCAGCAAACTCTGCGGTAGTTGCGGTCAGGTCTTGGATTCTCTCCCACTCGGCGTGCGCACCTGGACGTGCGACTGCGGAACAACCCATGACCGAGACCTCAATGCCGCTCGAAATATATTAGCCGAGGGCATTCGGCTAGCAGCCTGTGGAGAGACGGTAAGACCGGAGAGCAATCTTAGGCTCGTCTCTGTGAAGCAGGAACCACTTGTCGGTTGTGCGTGATGCGCACGGCTTTCAAGAATCCCCCGCCTTTAGGCGTGGGGAGGATGTCAACTCTGTTCTCTTTGATGTAAAAGATGGGCGACGTGCACTTGGCAACAGTCCAACGTCGCCGAGTCGATGCTGGAGCCAACTTGAAACGTGCCCAGCCCGGAGAAGGTACCACCGAGGCCTAGACCCCGGGGCGGGGCCGCGGGGCGCGGGTTTTGTTGCGGACAAGAGAGACGTGTACCATGGAGCCAGCTATCCATGGCCAAATGGCCGATTCCTGGCAAGGAGTCACGCCGTGAGTCTTTTGCGCCGACTCGCTAGCTACATCGCAGGCCAAAAGTCCCCATGGGTCCAGCCCAACGCTACGGACCTGCTGAATTCAGTCCCTGACGGCATTGTGATTGTCGACGCTGAGGGGAAGATCGTCGCGGTCAATTCTCAAACGGAGATTCTATTCGGGTACAGGCGTCAGGATTTAGTAGGGCAAGCTGTCGAGGTTCTGATTCCTCCCCGGTTTAGCCGTCTACACTTAAAGCATCGAACATCGTTTTTTGCTGAGCCGCACGTGCGTCCGATGGGGCACGACCTGGAGCTTTTCGGCAAACGGAAAAATGGGACGGAGTTTCCCGTGGAGATCAGTCTGAGCCCACTGCCGACACCGAAAGGACTCTGCGTCACAAGCACCATTCGCGACGTGACAGAACGCAAGTCTTCCGAAGAGCAGATCAAGAAATTGAACGCAGAGCTTGGAGAAGCACTGCGCCGTGCGGAACGTCTAGGGGCCACGGGCGAGCTAGCGACAACGATGGCTCGAGAGATCGAAAAAATCCTGGATACTCTGGTGAGGCTACTCTGCAGGCTGGAACGGAGTACGGCAGCAGACGAGGAAACAAAGGAACTGATTGGCAAAGCACAAGAGGAGGTTTCGCGCATTACCCGTATCACTGGCAACGCGCTCGCCACGCAACAACAACACGACGCATGGAAGAAAGGTTGATGCGGGCAAGAGCTGGCCACACACGGTCCAACGAAGCTAATTCTTGCTCTATACGACGCGTCATTGCGACGAGTCGCGGATCAGCACAACATCGGAGTCGGTATGGCCACGGAGGACGCATAGCTTTCTGCCATCCGGCGACCAGCGAAAGTTGAGAATCTGCTCCGAATCAAAAGCAGTGATGGGCTTGCCATTCAAGCCGTTCAGCGGTTGCACCCAAAGATTATCTACTCCGTTTTCGCGGATGGGGTAGGCCACGGCCGCTCCGTCCGGCGTGAAGCTCAAGCCTCCATTCGAGATTCGTTCGTCGGCATCGAAGAGCTGCGGGAGAGCTGACTTTGCAGTAAGGTCGAGGAGCGCGATTTTGTATTGAGGGTAGGGATCTTCCTGAGTAGGCATGGTGGCCAGCACAAAGGCCATGCGCTTGCCATCGCGCGAAGGACTAAGGCTCGTGCCTACAGGAAAAGTCTTGGGAACAGCGCTCCCCGGAAACATCTCTGGTTTTCCGGAGCCGTCCAACGGCACTCGCCAAAGTTGCTGAAGTACCGCATCCCAATAGAAGACCCACTTTTCGTCTATCGAGCAGACTGGGGCGCGGTCATCCTTGCCGTCGGACAATTTCGTGGGACTGGTACCGTCAGCATTGGCCCGCCAGATATTCGTTGAGTTTGTGCCGCCGTGGAATGCCCACGAGAATACCAAGTAACGATTGCCACAGCCTGCCAAGTCGACAATCGCTGCGTTTGCATCAGCAACCAACGGAGTCGGAGAATTCCGGTCGCCGCTTCCCATGCGCAACAAGTTGCCAAAGTCGCTGAAAACGAGATTGCCGTCGGTAGTCCAATCGAAGGCGTAGACCGATTGTCCCGGCGAAAGCAAGGCGCTCGAATCGCTGGACGGGCCGCCTCCAGCCGAGAGCACGTAAAGATTCTGTGACGCTTTGGTCTGAACGGTAGCTAGAGTTTTTCCGTCGGCGGACAGGGTCAACGTGGCGTAGCTATTGGTGTCGCGGGTTACGGCCTCGAACTGGTCACCACCCTCCGGGATAACGGCAATCTGCGAGCGTTGGTAATATTCCGGTCCCATTTGTGAGTACAAGGTGACGATACCGCGTCTTTCAGGCAGCCACTTGAAATCGAGGGTAAGCCGATCGCCGAACGTATTGAGACGCTCGATTTTGCCGCTCTTGATGTCCAGTAACCCGATGCCTCCCAGAGCCTTGTCGGGCTTAAACAACCGGTAGGCGATCTGTTTGCCTTGCGGGGACCAAGCTACGAACGAAGGTGCTTCAGACGCGGGTGCGCCGACATACAAGACTTTCTCTTCCATGCCCCCTAGGTTGGTGGTCATCAAGCGGTACTTGCCGGGCTCGGGAAAGTTCATCTGCGCGAAGGCGATACGGCGGCCGTCGGGAGAGAAGGTGATGTCGCTATCGATGCCGCGAACCACGGTTTGTGGTGTGCCGCCGAGGACGGGTGCGCGATACAGATCGAAATTCGTGTTCGTCGAGTCTACCGCCTTGATGAAGTAAAGATAGTTTCCGTCGGGAGAAAAGGTGAGGCTTTTGTAGGAAGAGGGGGCCGGAGGAATCACTTGCGTGTCGCTGTTGGTCGGCAGGTTGCGCAGCCACAGGCTCTGCAGGCCTTTTGTGTTGACCACGGTCAAGACGTATCTGCCATCTGGAGAAATAGCCGTGAGGGTGGCCTTCCCGGAAGTTGTGATCTGACTGATGGTGAATCTTTGAAAGTAGGCAGGGCGCGGGCGGTGGAAGAGTGAGTACACGCCGAATCCGGCGGCAGCCAACAGGAGCAGGGCGACCGTCGCAATTCCCGCAGCTCGCCATTTATGATGCCTAACCGCCTCGATCACAGCGGAGCTGCCCGACTGGTGGATTGCGGCCGGCCCGTGCGAAAAGGGCTCAACCGCCGAAGCCCTAGAGACTGCTTCCGCAGAGTGACCCGAGTCCGTCTCGCGCTTCAGACGCATCAGGTCGGCCCGCATTTCCGAGGCGACCTGGTACCGCAAATCGCGGTCCTTCTCGAGAGCTTTGAAGATGATTTCTTCCAACTTAGGGGGCAGATCAGGATTGAGCCGCAAGGCCCGTGTGGGCGGCTTGTTCAGAATTGCGTCAAAAACAGTCGCGGAAGTATCCCCCCGAAACGGCATCGCTCCAGTGGCCATCTGATACAACACCGCTCCGAAGGAGAAAAGGTCGGTGCGGGCGTCGAGCTGTTTTCCCTTGGCCTGCTCAGGCGACATGTAAGCTACGGTGCCCAGCGCCATGCCCGGACCTGTCAAATGGTCAGCGCTCGAGGCAGCGGTCGCTTCAACGGCCATGCCCGCCGCTTGCGCCACCCTGCTACTGACGGGCATCAGTTTGGCCAGCCCGAAGTCTAGGATCTTTGCGTGGCCTTTTTTGGTGACAAAGATATTGGCAGGCTTAATGTCGCGGTGCATGATGCCTTCACTGTGAGCCGCATCCAGCGCATCGGCGATCTCGATGCCGAGGGTGAGCAGAGCCTCATTCTCGATGCTCCCTCCGCTGATGAGGTGTTTTAGGGTCACCCCATCGAGATACTCCATGGCGATGAAACTCCGACCCTCCTCTTCACAGATGTCATGAATGGTGCAGATGTTGGGGTGATTGAGTGAGGATGCTGCCTGGGCCTCGCGTTGGAACCGTGCCATGGCCTGGTGATCAAAGCAAAGCTCCGGCGGAAGGAATTTGAGGGCGACAAAGCGGCGGAGGCGCGTGTCTTCAGCCTTGTAAACGATACCCATCCCGCCGCCACCAAGCTTTTCAATAATGGTGTAGTGGGAGATAGTCTGACCAATCATTGAATCGACATCTTAGGAGGGCCAAATGGGGATGTCAACGGAGCGCGGCTAAAAGGGCTAGGAGCGCCAATGCCGCCACGAGAAACGGCCAACGTTTAGGAATTACTTGATGAATGAACTAACCGAGAATCAATCGCGTCCCGGCTTTCTCTGATTTCGGTTGCAGCTTTTTGGCGAATGCGGTAGCGTCGCGCATCTGTTGTCCTCTATCTACGTAAGCCTAACGTCAGTGGGTCCCTGAGAGTCAAGCGAGTTTTGTTTGCCAAAGCGTGCCCAGGGTTCTATGCGACTACGGCTGCACGCCATTGGTTGCTTAACACCGAAAGGCTTCGGGATCGCGAGGACCGGCCAACCATTGCGAATGCCTAAACCCAAAGGAGGGGGCGGAAATGAAGTATTCCATTGTCGCGGAATTCGGAGAACTGCGGATATGCAAGGCGCATGGTCGAACAAGCGGAAGGCTGGTCTTGGCGCTCTTCCTGGCCATGATTTCGAGCCCGGTTGTCCAGGCACAGCAGACCGAAGCTTCTCCCGTTTCGAAAAAAGAAGCTGAAGAGACCCTTCTCCAGCGGATTGTTCAACTGGAGGCCAGACTGAAGGAAGTTGAGGCGGCATTGGCGAAAACGCAACCAGCAACCGCAAGTGCGGCGCCGGCAACCCCCGCCGCGCCAAATGAACAGAAACCCGCGCCGCAAGCGGAGCCTGCCGAACAAGAATCCATGGATTTGAACAGGACTCTGTTGCGTATCAGAGGGTTCAGTGACGTGAACCTGGGCGGCAGCACCCTGAGGGGCGATCCACGCTCCACCACCGCTTTCAGTCTCGGCCAAGTCAACCTGTTCGTAACTTCGGACGTCTCGGACAAATTCAAGTTCCTAAGTGAGGTGGTGTTCGAAGCCGGACCGGACAACGTCTTCGGCGTCGATGTCGAACGCATGTTGCTCACCTATTCGTTCAACGATTATTTCAATGTATCGGTTGGCCGCTACCACACGGCCATCGGTTTTTATAACACCGCCTATCACCACAGTACGTGGTTTCAGACCACAACCGGGCGCCCCTTTCTTTTTGCCTTTGAAGATCAAGGAGGAATCCTGCCGATCCACAATGTGGGTGCGTCGGTGACCGGCAAGATTCCGTCCGGACGTCTCGGACTGCACTACCTTGCTGAAGTCGGCAACGGCCGCGCCTACAAGACGGGCGAGCCAGTGCAGAACGAGGTCGATGAAAGCAGCCACAAGGCTGTAAATTTTGGGATGTTTGCACGCCCAGAAAGCATCCCTGGTTTGCAGGCGGGATTCTCGGTTTACCGCGACCTCTTGACTCCTGCGGCCGGTCCAAAAATTGGCGAAACCATAGCCGCAGTCCACGCTGTGTACAGCGGGCTTAACTTCGAGTGGCTGAACGAGGCGCTTCTTATTCGCCATGCACCTGAAGGGACAGCGCAGGTGTTCAATACGCCGGGCTTTTATACTCAGGTGTCCAAGCGTTTCGGTGCTTATCGACCGTACTTTCGCTATCAGTATGTGAACGTGGCCGCGAACGAGCCGCTCTTTTCCTCTGTAGGTTTACGGCACGGCCCCTCGGCAGGCTTGCGATACGATATGAGCGAGTTTGTAGCTTTGAAGCTGCAATACGACTACACTGCCTTGCGAGGCGATCGCGCCTTTCACACTGTGACCCTCCAGACAGGATTCACGTTCTAGAGGTCTCGCTGTCATGTCTCGGTTGATCATTTTCTGTCTCATCTTTGTGACTGGCATCTTGCTGTCTAGCGGTCTGCTCGCTGGACTCGCGCCGCAAAGCCGCGGTGCAGCCGAAGATTCCTTGGCAATAGTCGTCAACCGCGCGAACCCGGTCGAGAACCTGTCCTTCTCGGAGCTACGCAAGATTTTTCTGGGGGAGCAAGCCCACTGGTCGAACGGCCGCCGGATCACGGTGGTAATGCTTGAACCCGGCAAGATGGAGCGCCAGGTCGTGCTCACCCAGATCTACAAGATGGGTGAGAAAGACTTCACCAATCATTTCTTGCATGGCTTGTTCACCGGCGAAATCCATGCGGCACCAAGGACGCTGGGGAGTTCCGCCGAAGTGCTGAAGTTCGTCCTCAACGTCCCTGGTGCCATTGGCTACCTGAAAGCGCCGGAGGTGGATGAGTCTGTGAAGGTGGTGCGTGTCGAAAGCCGTCTCCCGAGCGAAAAAGATTACACGATTCGCTTGCACGGGAAGCCTGCCAAATAGCATTTACGAATACGGTCGATGCCGGCGAGATTTCTCGCTTACAACAAATTCATTCTGATGAGACCTCGCGTCTAGAAAAGTCGTATCGTGAGGAGATGTCCCGTCAAGAAACCAGTCATGCCAAGGAAATTTCGCTTTTGCAAGAATCAAACGAAGCGCTCGTAGAATCGGTTTGCCGATCTGGCCGCACCTCACCTCGGCCCCATGTCTTCAAGGGCTGGTGATCGGAGCAGATATTGCTGTCGATTCTAAAGCAATCAATTTGCCTTCTTCCCGTAGTGCTCGCCAAAGAAATCGCCCGGATTCCATGCCGGCTTTTCAGTCTTCTGCGCAACCAGATATCCTAGAAAAAAATTGTAGCGCGCGTATTTAGCCCCTGATTCAAAATCGAACGCCTGGTTCATATCGTCCTGAGGCTTGTGGTAGATCGTCTGCCGCCATTTCGTGATCATCTGCTGTGGCTTGATGTTCGGGTCGCTCGACTTTGTGCCTGTGCTGGGAAAGACCGACGGTATTCCCTGCTTCACGAAGGAGTACTGATCACTGCGAATGAAAAATACCAATTCCGGGAAGGGATCAGGGCTCACGTCGAGACTCAACCGCGCGGCGGCTTCTCGCACAGCGATGCCGAGAGTTGAATGCTCGCTGCCACGTGCAACTACGTCCTCGATTGGCCATAGCAAGGCAAGATTGCCATCTATATTGATGTCCGCTATAAGGCGGTCCTTGGCCACCGTCGGGTAATGGGCAAAATAATCTGAGCCCCGTAACCCAACTTCCTCCGCTGTTACTGAAACAAATAGGATCGAGCGGCGCGGACGCGGCTGCATCTGGCTGTAAGCCCGCGCGATCTCCAGCAGACATGCTGACCCGGAAGCGTTGTCTAAGGCTCCGTTATAGATTCTGTCCCCGTCGACTGGCTGGCCGATTCCAAGATGGTCTAAATGCGCGGTGTAGACAACGAACTCGTCTCGGAGTTTTGGATCACTGCCTATAACACGAGCCACGACGTTCGGGCTGCGGAGGTCGCGGAATTTGGATACGGTGTCTATCTTGGCAATCACCAGCAAGGCCATGGAGGATGGCTTTCCTTGTTTCACTTTGGCAAAAATCTCCTCCCAGGATTTTCCGCTGCCTTGAAACATACGGGCTGTTGCCTCCATGCTCAGAAACACAGCGCCCCGCAGTTCCGGAAAATAGTCATTCGGTTGTCCCTTTGTATCGAGCCACCGCATATCCGGAAACGCCAGGTCGCTCAAGCGCTCCTTGAAGGGATAAATTTGTTCGATGGCAGGGCTGTCGAGAACGATTGTTCCTACGGCGCCGTGTGCCGCAGCATTTGCGGCCTTCAGCGCTCCAGAACTGTAGTGCGCCCGCATCGTGGGTTCGAACTGCGAAGGAGCCCCAGACACAAAGGCCACGATCTTTCCTTTTACGTCCATGCCAGCGTAGTCGTCGTAACTCTGCTCGGGTGCCGACACCCCAAACCCAACGTAAACCACCGGCGCTTCCACCGAGACTTCGGTGCGACCTGGATCCACCAGGCTTATGAAATCCCGTCCGAAGATCAGGACTTGCTCTTTTCCTCCTCGCCAGAGGCTCAGAGTTGTGCGTCCTTGATCCGGCTCTATCGCACGCAGCGGCACGCTTTGAAAGTAGCTTCCGTTGTCGCCCCCCGGATCGAGGCCCATGGCTTCGAATTCCGAAGCCATGAACTTTGCGGCAATTTCATGTCCACGTGTCCCTGTCCCGCGGCCCTCAAGCAAGTCGTCCGCTAGGAACCGCATATCCGCGCGAATCGCTTCCGGCCGAATGGTAGCCGAGGCCTCATCAGCAGCATCGTTACCGGCAAAAGCTATGCGCGTTCCCGCGAGGAAGGTGATGACCATCAGGGCACCTATCCAACGGGCAGCGCAGTTCCCTGTGTAAGAATTCGTCACGACGGCGCCGTTCTTCCAGAAGCCTTGGTGAAGGTGGGAAGGATAGTGCCAGCAAGGTACGCAGGTCAACCGACGCTCGGTTCTGGCATTGGTACAGTTTCACCGTTCTGGACGTGTCGGCTATCCGGAGCGATCCGGCTTCACGGCGGGATTATTCTCTGAAGTCGGATTTGGTTGACAACGCTGTAGCGCAGGGCTAGATAAGCGCCACAGTGTTTCGAAAGCCCCATCCAGCCTCCGGCATCCGGATCTATTTGCGGATCGCGGAACAGATTCGTCACGCGCTCGAAACCGGAGCGCTAGCGGCGGGGACCCAACTGCCCAGCATTCGGTCCCTTGCGGAAACCCTCGTCACTTTATTCGCGCTGTCCGGGGACGACGCGTTCGGCAACTCATCGACACCTATGCGGGTCAAGGTGTCCGCTTCTTCGCACCTGACGTTGCCTTCGATGACGCCGCGAACTACTTACCTCCCCTCTTGAAAAAGCGGGGAAAGACACGCGGGGGACGGTGACGAGGTTCTGGGAACACCGGCGACAATTACAAAGAAAATGAGCTCAAAACGCATAAAGCGGCAGGCGGGTGATGGCGGCCAATCTCGAAAAGTCCTTGTCCAGAGTAAAGAGTGTAGCGCCGTGCTCTAAAGCAATCGCTGCGATCAGAGCATCGATGGTCGTAACCGCAACGCCTTTCGCTCGCGCGGCCCGAAAAATGGCCGCTGCTTCTCGATACGTCGAAAATCCGCTAGGTTCGAGCATGTCCCATTGCGACAGATAGTGCTCGAGGCGACTGACGTCACGCTTGAGACCCTGCAAAACTTCCGTGATCACAACTCCAACGAGGGAGAAGGGCTCAGAATCGGCGATCAAGCGGCGCAATTCGGCGCCTGCCAAGGAAGGTGAGGGGCCGAGAAAATCGATCCAAACAGAACTATCGACCAAAATCAAACGCGATTTCTCCGCATGGCTTTGAGATCCCCTTTCCAAATACCACTGCCGTAATAACGCAGAATGCCCTTTCGGCTCTCCGAACGGACGAGTAACTCCAAGGCTTTATCGACGATCTGACGTTTCGTTTTGAGATGCGTGAGCTTTCGTGCCTTGCGCACCAAACTCTCGTTAATATCGATATTAGTTCTCATGGAATAATTATACACCACTTTTGAATATTTTTGTGCATCGTTTTGCGACATAGTATCGGCTGATGTCAAATCATCAAAGCTTTGAGGCTGCCCGAGGTTTGGAGTGCTATACGAAAGGTCGACGACGGTCTGCGCCCCAGGGTCCGAAGCGTTTGCTAGCTAATTTCATTTATGGGATAGCATGCCTTGGCGCAGGCGAAGTGTTTTTTTGACGCTCGATCCGAAGCGACATGAGCGGGATTTTCCAGAACTGAAGTTTATATAGTTTAGCTTCAGCGACTTCGTCCGTTCGCCTGCCGCAGAATGTCAGAATGGCCGAGTCATCGCAGAGATTCTTCGAGAAAATGTCAGTGGTTGGAAAAGAGTTTGGCTCCCCGGGCTAGATTCGAACTAGCAGCCCTTCGGTTAACAGCCGGGCTGCGAAAATCTAAATGCCTTATTCGGTGTCGCTTACGACCGTGAGTACCTTGCATCCCGACCCTCAGTTTATTGAAGAGATGAAAGGCGGCGGGGATCGAAGAGACACCTCCAAATTCTACAGGATGGGGCAACGCCAGCGAGGGCGGCTAATATTTCCAAATCATTTTGGACGTTTTGGACGCTGAAAGATTTACTAGAAGCGGCGACGGGTGTATAAGCCTCGAGGCTCCTTGATATAAAGTACTTTGTGATATAGAATGCATTTCATGAGCGTACCTCCTGCGCCCTTTGTCAGACCCCCGCGACGCCTTTGGAGTCCTCCTGAGATGACTAGGCCGCCGCTGCTGGATCCCGCGAGCTGCGCCGGACCGTTGCAGTCGCGGTACGCGCTGCTGATTAATCCCTTCTATCCGAAAGACCCGAACGCGAGCTTCGGGAAACACATGCTTACTCCGACCCTCGCTCTAACCAGCTTCGCGGCGACAACACCGGAAGACTGGGACGTGCGATATTGGGACGAAAACCTGCTTGACGGCAGGCCGCCCTTTCGGCCCATGCCGGAGCTAGTCGGGATTACGGTCCACCTGACCTTCGCAAGGAGGGCGTTCGAGCTTGCGCACTGGTACCGAAGCCGCGGGAGCAAGGTCATCCTGGGAGGACTGCATGTGCTGTCGTGTCCCGAGGAGTGTGCACCACACGCAGACGCGCTCGCCGTTGGCGATGGCGTGCAGCTTTGGCCGCGCATCCTGGCTGATGTGGAGTCGCGCCGGCTGCAGTCAAAATACGTGGCAACCTATGAAAACAACTATCGCGAGGACCCGGCGCCAAGGCGATCCATTCTGCCGCGACAAAGTTTTCTCACGACCACGAGTCTGATTGCTACCCGCGGTTGTCACAATCGGTGCGGGTTCTGCTACCTGGCAACGGATGGCTTGCGCATGCCGTATCGAATGCGAGATCCCAGCCAAATAGCCGCGGAGTTCGAAGCGGATGACCAGCCGTACGGCGTCTTCATAGACAATAACCTTGGCTCGAACAGGGAGTATCTCAGCAGGCTGTGTCAGGCGCTGAGACCGCTGAACAAGATCTGGAGTGCGGCAGTTTCGATCGATGTCACTGATGATCCCGGTCTGATCAGGACAATGGCGCTTGCCGGTTGCACGGGCGTATTTGTCGGCTTCGAGTCGCTCACAGATGAAAATCTCGCCGATGCACGGAAGAAGACGCCCAAGACGGCCGACTATGCGCGTCGAGTGCATATGCTGCACGAGAATGGAATCCAGGTGAACGGTTCGTTCGTACTGGGATTCGATCACGACACCAAGGATGTTTTCGCTCGCACCGCCGATTGGGTCGAGGAGAACCGCTTGGAATGCTCTACGTTTCACATTCTCACGCCGTATCCCGCGACTCCACTTTTCAAGCAAATGGAGGCTGCGGGGCGATTGCTGCACCGCGACTGGACTTTGTACGATACGGCGCACGCAGTTTTCCGTCCAAAGCACATGTCACCTGAGGAACTGGAGCAGGGCTACGCGTGGATCTACGAGCGGCTTTTCTCCCACGCTTCGATTTGGCGACGTCGGCCCGAAGATTGGCGCGCGGCTACACCGTACTTGGCGATGTCGTATTTGTACAAACGTTCCAACAGGTTCTGGCACCTGCTCATCAAGCATGACTTGGTACACGGCGTGTGGCGGCCTCTAGTCGAGTTAACGCGATGGCGGCACATACGGTTCCGAAAGGGGCTGGCCGATCCCGAAGCGGAATGTAGCCCTCCGGGCAACGTGATGCCAGCAGGCGTGTAGCACTATCGATCCGGGCAGGCCCCTGAAGACCGAGGAACAGTTTTCAGCATGAGTTATTCGTATCTCAAAGCCACTATCGGATCGACATGGGAGGCGCGGCGGGCGGGAATCAGCGCGGCGATGACGGAAGAAGCGCCGAGCACGAAAATAGCTGTGCCGAACACCGCGAAGTCGTAACTCTTGACACCATACAGTTGGCTGGCGATCGCGCGGCCTCCCGCCAAAGCGAGCGGCAAGCCAATCAACAGCCCAAGTCCAATAGGAGACATGGCCACACGCAGCATCATGCCAATGATGCTGGCGCGCGGCGCGCCGAGGGCGACGCGAATGCCAATCTCGCTGGTTCGGCGAGCGACGGTGTACGCCGCGACGCCGTAAAGTCCGACGCACGCGAGGATCAGCGCGAGCAGACCATACAGTGTGGTGAGGCGGGCGATCAGCCGCTCGCTATTGAAGTTGCGGCTAAGTTGGTCGTCGAAGGTAATGGCCCGGATCACTGTCAAATTTGGATCGACACTCGCGAGAGTCTGCTGAAGAGTCGCTTGCAAACTCTGCGGAGCGCCCGCGACCAGCAGTTGAATTTCGTGAAAAATATTGCCGTTGTCCTCGCGCGCCTGAGAAAGTGGGAAAAACGCCATCGCATTCATCGGCGAGTACGCATCGTAGTACTTGATATCTCCGACGATACCCACGATTTCGCAGTCTGTTGCATGGCCGGCGTCGCCAACACCGAAATCCTGGCCGAGCGGGTCTTCGTTAGGGAAAAATTTGCGCGCAAAGGCTTCGTTAATCACGGCGACGCGGCGCGAGGCGTAGGTGTCTTGCTCGTCGATGAAGCGCCCACGCACCAGGCGCGCTCCAATGGTTTCGAAATAATGAGCGCTTACAGAGCTAAGCGAAGAACCGTGTTCAGTTCCTGGCGGGGTAGCGTGGCCGGCGATACTGACGGGCTCGCCCCAATTGGATCCCTCCATGGGGGAGTTCAGGGAAAGGCTGGCGCTCAAGACACCGGGAATTTGGCTGAGGCGCTGCCGCAATTCCACCTCAAGATTGGCAATGCGTTCGGACGTAGAACCGGCCAAATCGGAATCTACCTTCACCATGAGACGCCCAGAAGTCCGGAAGCCGAATTGCTGGTCTTCGAGATGGCGCAAGTTTTGCGTGACCAAGCCTGCTCCTACGAGCAAGATCAGCGACAAGGCGGCCTGCAAAACCAGCAGGGCCCTTTGTGGCAGAGTGGAGCCCTCGGTGAGCGTGCGCCCCGCGGACCGCAAAGTGTCGAGCGGGCGCGCGTGCGAGCCCGCCCAAGCGGGGGCCACGCTGAAAATCACGCCGGTGACAACCGATGAAGTCAAAGTGAACAGCAAGACCGGCATTGAGAGACGCGGATCGATGGGGACGTAATCGGCTCCGCGAAAGGCCATCAGCAGAATCGCTTGAGTTCCCACAAAGGCCAGCAACACTCCTGCGGCGCCGCCGAGCAAAGCAAGGAGCACGCCTTCGGTCAGCATTTGGCGAATTAACCTGATCCGGGAAGCGCCTAGCGCGACGCGCACAGCAATTTGCAGGCGGCTCGCGGCACCGCGAGCGAGAAGCAAATTGGCGATGTTCGCGCAGGCGATCAGCAACACAAACGCGGACACCACCATCAAAAAGCGGAGCGGCTCGGCATAGGCAACCTGGAGATTCATCACACCGCCGCTCGCGGGGGTAAGTTTGAAAGTCATTTTGTCCAACTGGTCGCGCCGGTAGCCGGACATACTCGGGCGTAGCTCGATCCAGTGGTGGATCTCGGAATTGAGTCGAGCTTGCACCGCTGCGGGCTGCGCACCCGGCCAAAGCCGGCCAATCGTGTAAAGCCAGTATTCGTCGGGTTGATTCAGATGCGAATTGGTCCGGTTCAGGACCGGCTCAGAGGCGAGAGGAAACCACAGCTCAGCCGGGTCGTCCTGCAAAACCTCACCGAAGAAACTCGGCGCAGCGACGCCCAGAATTGTGACTGGCTGGCGGTCGGCGATGAAAGTGGCGCCGACGATGGAAGGATCGGCAGCGAAATGAGTTTGCCAGGCGCGATAGCTCATCACAGCGACGGTTGGGGCTCCAGGCTCGTCGTCCGACGGAGCCAACACGCGTCCCGCGAAGGAGCCAACGCCAAAGAGTGTGAAGTAATTGCCGGAGACGTACTGCGCGCGAAAAGGCTGCGCGAAGCCGTTGTCGCCGGTGCGGCGAATACTCAGTGTAAGCAAGCGCGAACGGAACGCAGCAACATCTGAGAATTCAGGAGTGTGGTCGCGAACTTCCTTGTAGAGTGGGTAGGAAAACAGCGAGAAGCTGTCCTGAGATCCTCCGATTGCGCAGCATTCTTGGTCGTCGCCGAGATTGTAGAGCTGCTCGGGATGCGAGACCGGCAGGGGCTTCAGCAAAATGGCGTGAACCAGCGTGAAGATCGCGGTGTTGGCGCCGATGCCGAGTGCGAGGGTGAGGACGGCGACGGCGGTGAAACCGGGAGATTTGCGCAATATGCGCAGGCCGAGCCGCAAATCCTGAATTAGGTCCTGAATCCAATTCACCTGGCGGGCGTCGCGACATTTCTCTTTGGTCTGTTCGATACCACCCAGGTCCAGCCGCGCGCGGCGGTGCGCCTCCTTTTGCGTCATCCCTTGTGTCACATATTCCTCGGTTTTTCGTTCGAGGTGGTCGCGCAACTCGTCGTCCAATTCCTGGTCCGCCTGCGCCCAGCGAAACAACGACCGCAGCCGCAGCGGAATCGTGTACAGCCAATGCTCCGATCGCATCTCCGACCTCCTCTACTCATATCTCAGAGCGACCATGGGATCGACTCGCATCGCACGCCGCGCGGGGATATAGCTCGCTAGCAGGGCCACAACTAGTAAGAACAAAGGGACTGAAATGAACGCTATTGGGTCGTGCGCGCTGGCCCCGAAAAGCATGCTCGAGAGCACCTGCGACACTGCCGCGCATCCGGCTACGCCAACAAGCCCTCCCATCAAGACGGGGCGCATGGATTGGCTCAACACAAGGTTCATGATTTCGCGGTTGTTAGCGCCGAGCGCCATGCGTATGCCGATTTCGCGCACACATCGGCTTACCCTGTAAGACACGACTCCATATACGCCGATCGAGGCAAGTATCAATGCCAGGGCGCCCAACGCTCCTGAGAGAGCGGCCACGATGCGCGACGGCATGCGCCACACTTCGAGGTAGTCCTCAAGTCTGGTTACGTCAACGGGCATGTCCTTGTCGAGCGACTGCACGGCCTCGCGAATGCCCTTAGCGATCGGAGGAAAACCTCCCGCATAACGAACCAGTATGTAAGTGCGCAAATTATCTTGTGGCCCTGCCGGGAAATAGAGGTATGGCTCATTTAGTTCGCCTAGATGTGCGACTTGCGCATCTTTCGCGACCCCGATAACCGTATATTCACGCCCGGCCAGAGGCGCCTTGGCAGTTTGCGAAGCTGGCAGGCCTTCGCGCAACGTTTTCCCTAACGGATCTTCGCCGGGCCATAGCCGCCGCGCTGTCGTCTCGGTGACGATCACGCCGGGCGCGTCGTGCGTTTCCCCCGGCAGAAAGCCGCGGCCCCTCACAATGGGAATGCCGACGAGGGAAAAATACTCCGGCGAAACGTGGTCGTAGTAGGCCCAAACGTTGTCGGGCCGTCCGGGAGCCGTGAAGAGCCCACCCCGAAAATCGTGGCTCAGGGGAGCGCACTCTGCTTGCGCAACATCGGTCACGCCCGGGAGCCCTGCAATTTGCTCCCGCAATTCCCGCACGAAAGCCGCCGTTCGGTTTTCATCGTAGCCCTGCCCCATGAGGTCCAGAACTGTCGTCGCTACGCCCTTGATTTCAAATCCGGGGTCGACCGTCTGCGCTTGGTAGAGTCCGCGCAACAGCAATCCAGCCGCCAACAGCAACACCATGCACACCGCGACTTGCGTGCCCACCAACGCGTTACGCAAGAACCGCCCGCTCCTTTTGCTTGAGCCGGAATGTGCCCCGTCTTCCTTCAAGGCTGTGTTCAGATCGAGCCGCGAGCTCTGCAACGCCGGGATCAGCCCGAATGCGATTCCCGTAATCAGGGTGAGCGCCAACGCGTAGGTCAACACGTGAAAGTCAGGTGCAACATCGAAGGCAACAGGGATCGGCGAGTGAGAAATCACGAGACGGGTGATGCCCGTGAAGGACCAAAAGGCAAGCACAGATCCCCACGCGCCTCCGAGCAAGGAAAGCAGAAGACTCTCGGTCAACAATTGCCGCACTAGGCGCCACCGGCTGGCGCCGATGGATAGCCGCAGCGCGATTTCTTTGTGCCTCACAGAAGCACGGGCAAGCAAAAGATTGGCTACGTTCGCGCAGGCAACCAACAGCACGAGCCCGAAGGCAGTGAGAATTACGGAAGCTACAGGGATCAGGTGCTCCCGCTCCATTTGTCTGTCGAGAAATGTTGCTCTGCGGATCGCCAAGGACGTTTCTCGTCCGGGATGCAGTTGGTCCATTTGTCCGGCAATAACGCCGAGGTCCGAGCGCACCTGCTCCATCGTCACGCCAGGCCGCACTCGCCCCAGCAACGCCAGCCAGCCCAAATTGTCAGCCGTCAGACGATCGCTCCCGGGTTCCAGGACTGTTTGCATGGTTATAGGCGCCCAAAATGAGCTCGGGATCGGCTCCGTACCTCGGAATCCCTGCGGCGCAACTCCAACCACGGTATATTCTGTGCGATTTAGAATAATTCTCTTTCCCACGAGCGCAGGGTCTCCTGCGAACGTCCCTCGCCACAGCTCATCACTAATCACCACCACGGCGTTTTCACCAGGCGCGGCGCAGTCAGACGCAACGAACCCGCGGCCCTGCGAAGGGTGTTCATTCAAAACATCGAAATAGTTGCAGGAGGTTGTGGCTCCCAAAAGCTCCCGCATCTTGCCGCCGCCAAGCGTGGCATGAACGAAGGGCTCGTACGCCAAGAGCCCCGAGAACACATGATGGTTATCGCGATAGTTCAAGTATTCGGAGTAGGAGGAAAGGCTGCCTCCATTGACAGCATTGCGAAGGAATTTTCCGTGGAAGATCTGTTCGACACTAACCACCTGTTCCGCGCGCGGAACAGGTAGAAGACGCAGGGCAAGCCCGTTCAGCACTGAGAAGATTCCCACATTGATTCCGACACCTAAGGCGATCGCCAGCACGGCGGCTGCTGTAAATCCAGGGTTTTGCCGCAGCATACGCAGCCCGTAGCGCAAATCCTTAATCGAGTCCTGAATCCAGTTCACTCGGCGCGCGTCGCGGCATTTCTCTTTGGTCTGCTCGACACCATCCATATCGAGTCGCGCCCGCCGCCGCGCCTCTTCGTGCGTCATCCCTCGCGCCCTGTATTCCTCGGTTTTTCGTTCAAGGTGGTCGCGGAGCTCATCGTCCAATTCCTGGTCCGCCTGCCTCCAGCGAAACAATGACCGCAGCCGCAGTGGGATCGTGAACAGCCAATGCTCCGGTCGCATCTCCAACCTCCGTTATTCGTATCTCAGGGCAACCATGGGATCGACGTGCATCGCCCGGCACGCGGGGACATAACACGCCGCGAAGGCAACGAAGCAGAGCAACACGGTGACCGCTACAAATGTCACAGGGTCCGTTGCCGTGACGCCGAATAGCTCGTTACGGAGAACACGCTCGATGGAGAGGGCCCCGCCGATGCCGATGGCGATACCCAAGAGGACGGCCCTTCCTCCCTCCCCAACAACGAGCCGGAACACTTGCACCGGTCGCGCGCCTAACGCCATGCGAATGCCAATTTCATGCGTACGCTGTGTGACCGAATAGAAGATCAGGCCGTATATACCGATCGCGGACAGAAGGACTGCCAGGGATGAAAAAAGGCTTAACAAGAGTGTCTGGAAGCGTGTTGGAGCCAGCTGGTCGCGAAGCGCATCTTCGAGCGTACTCACATTCAAGACAGGCGCGGTCTTATCGACAGAACGAATAGCACCACGCACCGCAGTTGCGAAACTGCGCGGATCCGCAGATGTTCTCGCCACCAGGTCCATGCCGCGCGCGGGATGTTGACTAAGAGGCAGAAAGATCTCGGAAACAGGGTCCCGTGTAAGACGATCCCGGTGCATGTCTCCAACTACACCCACAATGGTAATCCACCGGTCTCCTTCTGTTTCGTACGCGAACTTGAATCGTTTACCCACCGGGTCCTCGCCCGGCCAAAACCGCGGTGACATGGTTGCGTTGATGATGGCCGCTGGAGCAGAGGTCGGCCCGTCTTGCTCTGTGAAGAAACGTCCTCGCAGCAACGGCACTTCTAGAGCCTGAAAATATCCCGGGCTAATGCCATCATCAGTTACTTGAGAGAGGGAGGTGCCGGGAGGGAGCGGTGGATGCCCTTCCACAATAACCGTCTCATCTGGAAAAGAAGCAAAGAAAAAGTTATCAATCGCTCCAACGGCCTCGACGCCTGGAATCGCTCGGATGTTACGCAGAGCCTGCTCATAAAAATCCCTCCATTTTGTTTCAGACTTGAGCTTCGATTGCACGACGCGAACGGTGAGGACGTGATCTGATCTGAAACCAGGGTCGACATGCTGGACGCGCAAAAAGCTGCGAATCAGAAGACCTGCGCCGACCAGCAAAATCACGGCCACAGCAAACTCGCCCGTAACCAACAGAGAGCGGAGCCGCACAACCGTGGACGTTGCTGAGAAGAGCCGCCCCGATTGCTTTAGGGCCCAATGAGGATCAGTGGCAGGGGCTGTTAGGGCCGGGAAAAGACCGAAAATGAAAGCGGCCAAAAATGAGAGTCCTAAAGCAAAGGAAAGCACCCCAAAATCAACGCCCGCTTCATGCAAACGCGGGATATCAGTGGGCACTGATCGGATGAGCAGCCTGTCAGCGGCAGCGGCCAAAGCGGTTCCCAATGCGCCAGAAGCTAGATACAGCACTGCGGTTTCCGTGAGCAATTGGCGGACGACTCTTTTCCTCCCAGCACCGAGCGCCATGCGTGTGGCAAGCTCTGTGGATCGCGATGCACTCCGTGAGAGAAGCAGGCTCGCGACGTTTGTACATGCGATGAAAAGAACTAAAACGACGGCTCCAAACAGAAGCCACAGCGCAGAGCGCACGTCTCTCCCTGTGAAGTAAATGCTGAACGGCACCATGTTGACGTGGAAACCAAAGAAGTCGAGGTTGGCTGCCAGCTCGGGATACTGTCTGGCTAGATGTGCGGCAATCACATCCATATCTGCTTGCGCCTGAGAGAACGAAACACCAGCTCTGAGCCTGCCCACAACAAAACCCGACGGAGTGTTTCGCTTATTCTTGAGGGCACTCCAGTTCGGGAAAACTGTTAATGGCTCCCAGAGGTCAACGTTCCTGGCTGGAAACTCGAACGAGCGCGGCATAACTCCGATGATCGACATCCTGACTCCGTCCACTTCGAGACTCTTGCCAACCAAGTCGCGGGATGAATCAAACGAGCGTTGCCAAAGTCCCTGACTCACGACGATGACGCGCTCGCCGCGATTTTCCTCCTCGCTCGAAAAGGTGCGGCCCAAGATTGGTTTAACGCCCATCAGCGAGAAGAGATTCGCCGATGTCCTTCCCGCCAGCAGATGTTCAGGGTCTTCTCCGGCAGTCAAGTTGACTGTGAACGCGCTTGCGAAAGCCATATCCTCAAAAGTTGTGTTCTGTTTTTGCCAGTCCTCGAAATTAGGATAGGAGGTACGCTCCTGATGAAGGTTTTTCCTGACATTATCAGTCCACAGTACAGCCAGTCGGCTGGCATCGTAGTACGGCAGAGGTTTTAGCAGAACTGCCTCTACCATACTGTAAAGGGCTGTTGTGGAACCGATGCCTAGAGCGAGGGTGAGGACGACGACGGCGGTGAAACCGGGAGATCTGCGCAGCATGCGCAGGCTGAAGCGCAAATCCTGAATCAAGTCCTGAATCCAAGTGACGTGGCGCGCGTCGCGACATTTCTCTTTGGTCTGCTCGAAACCTTCCAAGTCGAGTCGCGCGCGGCGGTGCGCCTCTTCTTGCGTCATTCCTTGCGCCACGTATTCCTCGGTTTTTCGTTCGAGGTGGTCGCGTAGCTCGTCGTCCAATTCCTGGTCCGCTTGCGCCCAGCGAAACAATGACCGCAGCCGCAGCGGAATCGAGTACAGCCAATGCTCCGGTCGCATTCTCCCACCTCCGTTTCGCGCCGCGCCACGCTCACGCCTCTTTAAGCTTAATAACCCGCGAGATCGCGCTCGAAAGCCTACCCCAGTTATCCGCTTCTTTTTCGAGCTGTCGCCGCCCCAGCCGTGTCAGCGAATAATATTTCGCCCGCCGTCCATACTCGGATGTTTTCCATTCGGCCGTAATCCAGCCCTCTTGCTCCAACTTGTGCAGAGCTGGGTACAGCGATCCGTCGCTCACCTGCAACACATCGCCGGACACTTGCTTCAGCCGCTGGCTCACCGCGAAGCCGTTCATCGGCTCAAGCGCCAGAAATTTCAGCAGCAACATGTCCAACGTTCCTTGCACGAGATCTGAAGGTTTGCTCATTCTATGTCCTCGGTAACCGAGGTTAACACCTCTGCTCTCGGTAAGCAAGGGGAGATGCTTTTCTTTTTGGTTTTTCAGGGCGCCAAACTGGCCGTCTCCGTTCCATCCAAGGTGCTTTGAGTAAGAATCCGAGTCAGAGAGGCTGGTGCGGGGTTCTTGCCGACAAGAGAAGCCAGGCGTTCGAGGCGCGCGCCACACAGTCGAAGCGACCGCCTCGACTTTATACGAAGCCGTAACTCGGGCTGGCGGCGATTCGAACCGATGAGTTAGTCACAAGCTTGTGCCCCGATTGCTCCCCTTGACATTCTACTAAAGCACGTATATCGTCACCTAGGATGTCTACTAAAGAAGAGCGCGAGCGTATCGAGCTGCTGCAAGGGACGCTGGACCTGCTGATTCTGCGCACGCTGCTGCTGGGGCCGGCGCACGGGCACGCCATCGCCAAAGCAATAGAATTCAAGTCTGACGATGTGTTGCAGGTGGAACAGGGCTCGCTTTACCCGGCGCTGCACCGGCTTATCAAGCGAGCATGGATTTCCGTCGAAGAGGGAACCTCGGAGAACAATCGGCGGGCGAAGTATTACCGGCTGACGGCCAAGGGGCGACGGCAACTGGAGCTGGAGACGCGCAAGTGGGACAAGCTGGCGGGAGCGATAGCGCGGATCCTGCGGCCTGCAGAGTAGGAGATCAACTTATGTGGCGGCGCAAGCGGATGATGGAGGAGCTGGACGCGGACATACGAGAGCACATCGAGACGGAGACGCAGGACAACCTCGAGCGTGGGATGGCGCCGGAAGACGCGCGGCATGCGGCGATGCGGAAGTTCGGCAATGTGACGCGGGTGAAGGAAGACACGCGCGAGGTATGGACCATAGTGTGGTTCGAGCACCTGATTGAAGACATCCGCTTCGGGCTGCGGATGCTGCGCAAGAATCCCGGTTTCACTATCGTCGCAGTGCTCACGCTTGCGTTAGGCATCGGCGCCAACACGGCGCTCTTTTCCGTTGTGAATGCGGTATTGCTCCGCCCACTGCCGTTTGAGAATTCCTCGCGCCTGGTGTGGTCTTGGGGAAACTGTTCGCTTTGTGATCAGGCCGCGGTGTCGCCTTCCGATTTCACCGATTACCGAGCGCAGAGCCATTCCTTCGAACACTACGGTGCGATGGCAGGGGAGAATTCCCTTTTCAATTTGGCGGGTGGGGATAAACCAATTCAGATCGAAGGCTCGATGGTGACGGCCGGCTTCTTTGATGCACTTGGCATTCAACCACCTTACGGCCGTGCCTTTGAGTTGTCAGACGAAAAAACGACGGATCCACAGGTTGTCATCCTCAGCCATCATTTGTGGCAAAACCGGTTTGCTGGCGATCCAAACGTAATCGGAAAATCCATCACGCTCGACGATAAGACGCGCACGGTTGTTGGTGTGCTCGCGAACGACGTCTCCGTCCTCTCGCGAGCTGATCTTTGGTTCCCCGCTCCCTTTCAAAACCAAGGAATGCAGAGCCGCCGCTCCCATTTCCTCCGCCCCGTGGGGCTTCTGAGGCGCGGCGTTACGATTTCTCAAGCACAAGCTGAACTGGACACCATCGCCGCACGTCTTGGGCGCGAATATCCCGTTACGAACGCTGGGTGGGGTCTCCGTCTAGAGCCGCTTCAGAGTGTTCTCGTCGGTAGCGTTCGGCGGGCCTTGCTAGTGCTTCTGGCCGCAGTTGGGTTGGTGTTGCTGATAGCGTGTGCGAATGTCGCAAGCCTTCTTCTCTCGCGAAATACTGTACGGCGGCGAGAGATTGTCATTCGAACTGCAATTGGAGCTGGACGGTCCCGACTGCTAAGGCAGTTGTTGACCGAAAGCCTCCTTCTCGCGCTGGCCGGAGGTGCAGCCGGGGTTTTCCTTGCTTATGCCGGCGTGCAGTTTTTGAAAGGACTCGGTCCGCAGAGTCTTCCGCGTCTCGATGAAGTGAATGTAAGCGGTGCCGTGCTCGCTTTCACGTTCGTAACCGCGATTTTCACGGGGATACTCTTCGGTCTGGGGCCGGCTCTGAAAGCGAGCCGGCGTGATCTGGTGCAAGGTTTGAGAGAAGGTGGAGCTGCGGGCGATTCGCGTTCGAAACATCGCGCGCACGGTGCACTTGTCGTCGCCGAGGTGGCCCTCTCCGTGGTGGTGTTGATCGCCTCGGGCCTCTTGCTCAACAGTTTCTGGCGCCTGATGCGCGTTCATCTCGGGTTCGATCCCGCGAATCTCCTCACGACGGAGGTTTCCCTCATCTCGCCGAGGTACGACGACGACCGGCGGCGGGAATTGTTTTTCCACGAGCTCCAGGACCGTATTCAATCCGCGTCTGGCGCGGGGAGCATCGGGTTTGTTTCCGAATTGCCTCTCAGCGGCGAAGCTGACGACACCTTTTTCACGATCGCCGAACGACCGCTGGCGAACCCCAACGACAATAGAGACGCAGATGTCCGCGTCATTGCCGGCGATTATTTCGGTGCAATGCGTATTCCGCTTTTGGCCGGGCGGGCTTTTGAGCGGCAAGATTCATTGGAATCCCGGAAGGTTGTGATCGTCAATGAGCCGTTCCTGAAGAAGTTTTTTCCCAACGAGAATCCCATGGGCAAGCATTTGAAAATATTTGAGGGCAAGCCCGAGTTCGTGGCGCGTGAGATTGTCGGAATCGTGGGTGGCAACAAACACTTTGCATTGCAAGAGTCCCTTCGCCCTGCAATGTTCACGCCGGGATCGTTCATGAGAATGAATGTGGTAGTGCGCAGCGCAGGCGATCCGGCCATGCTCACGACGGCCGTGCGCCAAGCCATTCGCACCATCGATCCCGACGAGGCGACTTCCGCGTTCCGCACGATGGGGGACGTCGTATCGACTTCGGCCGCAGGCGACCGTTTCAACGCACTCCTGCTTGGGGCTTTCGGCGGCATCGCGCTTTTGCTCACGGCAGCGGGAATTTTTGGTGTTCTGTCTTATCTAGTGACACAGCGCACTCGCGAAATCGGTCTGCGGATGGCGCTCGGCGCGCAACGCCCCGCTGTTGTGCGCGTAATTGTAGGGCAAGGAGTGCGGTTCGCTCTGCTTGGGCTTTGCATCGGCGTCGTGGCAGCGGTCGTGGTGACGCGCTGGATGTCGAGCGTCTTGTTCGAAGTCAAGCCGACCGATCCGCTGACCTTTGCTGCCGTGGCCATGGTGCTCGGTACCGTTGCCTTTCTGGCGTCTTACCTTCCGGCGCGGCGAGCGATGCGCGTCGATCCCATGGTGGCGCTGAGATACGAATAGAGCTTCGCGCAAGTGACCGGCAACCCTACTCCTTCGAACAACCTCGGATCAGTTTGAGGACTTGCCAAGCGCCAGCGGCACGTATGCTCACGGATAGTCCGCAAACCTGATTTGGCCAATTCCTGCCGTGGCGATGGTTCCTGAGTCTCAGATTAACAGGAAGTTATTCCGAGCCAAACGCGCTGGTATTGGCTGGTCTGGCTAACTTCCAGGTGGGAGGCAGGCGCGTCCCTCTACCTGCACGCGAGTTGGCAAGCATTCGGTCGCCAGCCGAATGCTTGGTTTGACCGCGATTGATCTGATAAACCACCGGAAGACGACTTTCGTTCGTCTTCGTTAATCACCATTACCCGTGATTCGCGAACTCGACATTTGGGCAAGTCTGCACGGAATGTTCGTAACTCACTGCGGACCTAAAGTAGTTGGCTCCCCGGGCAGGATTCGAACCTCCATCATTGCGGTTAACAGCCTTGCGCCTTATTTAATCACAGTTGTGCCGGAGACAAATCGACAGTTGCGGCGTGCTAACTCTCTGTAGTCGCTAACAAGACAAGTCCCAAAAAGAATCGAACGAGGGATGGGGTGTTAGTCCGTCGCCGGGGCGGCCGCAGCTTGCTCCGTACTCTTGTGCCGCTGATATCCAAACGCGGAAATCAGGACCAGCGCCGCCGCGCAGGCCAGAAACACTTGACGGATCCCGATCCACACCGCCAGCTGTCCGGAGAGCAGCAAGCCGAACACCTGCGCGAAGGAAAACACCGACATGAAGCTGGAGCTGACGCGACCGAGCATGTCGCGCGGCGTCTCCTGCTGCATCAGGGTCTGTGCAGCCACGATGATGAAGGCGATGCCGAAGCCCATGGTGAGCGTGGTGCCCACGGCGGCGAGCGCGTACTTGAACAGGCCGAGCAGCGCGACGCCCACGCCGCAGATGAATAGCCCGCTGATCACGATGGCCTTTTTCGAGTGCGTCTTGGCGAATCGTGTGACGAACGCGGTGCCGAGGATCAGCCCTACCCCCACGGCCGAACTAATTACGCCGTAGAGCAGCGTGCCCTGACTCCCTTGCCGCCCCAGAATATCGCGCACATAAATCGAAAACAGCGGGCTGAGGCAGCTCATGACAAACATACCTGCCACCATCGAGGTGATGACGAACGCCAGCGAGTGATGCGTGAAGATGAAACGGTTGCCGCTCGTGAGGTCCGCGAAGAAGCCCTTCAGAGTCTTGTTCGCCGGCGCCGGCTGCCGTACCACGTGAATGGTGGCAATCATAGCCGCCGAGAAGAAGAAGCTGAACGAATCCAGGTAGAAGCACGACTTCTCGCCCAGCCACGCTACCAGCGCTCCAGCGGCGACCGGCGAGAGCAGGCGCACCACGTAAAATGCCTGCGACATCATCGCGTTCGCAGCCAGCAGCTGGTCCATGGGAACGATCGTGCGGATGGTGATGCTCTGCGCCGGCTGGAAAAAGCTCGAGATCACCGCCAGCACCACGAAGATCGTGCACACCTGCCACAGCGTCGTAGCCCGCAGTAGCCCCAGGATGAGCACTCCCCGCATGAGGTCGCTGGCGATCATCACCGGCTTGACGTGCAAACGGTCGACGAACACGCCCGCGACCGGGCTGACAATGCCCAGCGGCAACATGTAAGCCACCAGGACGTAGGTTACTTGCGAGGCCGTCCCGTGCCAACGGAAGGTGATCAGGCTGATGACGCCGAAGAGCGCCAGGAAGTCGCCAAACACCGACACGAATTGGCCCAGCCACATCTTGCGGAAGTCAGCCACGGCAAAGACAGCTTTAACGCCGGAAGGAGCGGGTTGGGAGGAGGTGGCCATAAGAGGCGTGCCAGCCGGAATCTCATTTTAACTTCAAGGATGGCAAGGATTGTACACCCAGTTCGGTCTCCGTGCGTTCGCTGGATGCCAGCGCCCGATAAGTCGCGCCTTACCGGTAACTTGTGGGCGTCGGAGGTTAGCCAGCGATTTCTTTGTCTTCGTGACAGCTCGCTTTCGAGTTCTCTACGTGTTTGTAATCATGGAGGTAGGAGCACGTAAGATTGCTCACGGCGACGTGACCGATCATCCCAGCGCAGCTTGGACGATCCAACAGTTTCGACAGGTCATCACGGGTGAGCAGCCCTACCGATTCGTTCTCCACGACCGAGACAGCATCTACTCGACGGAACTTGATTGCGCCCTGAAGTCGCTGGGCATCATCGTCTTGAGGACTCCGTTTCGGGAGCGATTCACCAATTCCACCAAGTGTTGGAAATCTTCACCACGCACTGACTTGAACTTCAGCCCTATCCCGCGTCCAGGCTCTGCGTGCCGCACAACACCGGCGGCCCTGATCGCGCCTTCTTGGACAAGAAAGTCAAGCCGGAGCGTCGCTCCTACGGCTAGCGCTTCTTGTGTCGCGACAAGCAGACCCCCCAAGCTCAGATCCAGGACTAGTGCGGTATCCTCGATATTCTCACAGCTCCAATAGACCCAGACCCCCTGGCGTGTCTCGACTCGCGCGTAGTGCCTTCTCCCAGGGCCAATTCTATGTTTCGAGATGTACCTATCAGGGTGCATGTCCGCCCTCCGCTTCTAGACTAGTTCATGGAAACGGGCCATTCGAGCACACGTCGTGGCGGCCGATTATCGTGAATACAACCATAGCCATGATGGCTTGCCTTATTGCGACGTTTGATCGCAATTGCCGCGAGACACGTTGCGCGCTCAATCAATTGAAACTCGCGGGACGAGGGGCGACGCGGAACGCAGCAGTACATCTCCAGAGATCCAAGCACTTCATCATCCCCCGCAACAACACTTGAGGAACAGAAAGCATGCAAACCAAAAAGCGCCGCGATCCGGGCGATGTCGGCATGATCTGTTACATCGTCGCCCGGCAAAGAAATGAGCGAAACCATGTTGCCAATCTGAGAATCAATAGCCCTGCAGATTCTATCGAGCACTTCCAAAAGGGGTGCACGGGCGGAAATCGACCGAAGAAGCTGTTCTTCCCCCTTCAGTAAATGTTGAATTTTGTCGTCAGAACTACGACGTAGCCTGAGTAATTGTGATCGATCGCGTGAGAGGGAATGATATTCATTCATCTGAGGCCTTCCTTTGCAGGCCGTGCCGCTATCAAATTGACGGTCCCGATTACGACGACTCGGGATTCAAAGGTGGTAAAAACAATTAAGAAACGCGAGCGGCTTTTGCCTGCTTGCGTTTCATGGCATAAAGGGCCTTGTCCGCTGCGTAGAGAAGGGTTCCGATGGTATCGGCATCCTTTGGATAACTGACAACTCCTACGCTAACGGAAAGCCTTGGCTCTTCTGCGTCTTTCGCAACCAGATCGCAAATCCGGTGTGCTACCAAAGTCGCGTCGGCTACGCCGGTCTCCGGCAGGACCAGCGCAAACTCGTCCCCGCCTTGCCGCGCTGCCGTATCTACAGACCGGCAGCAGTCTGACAGGATGTGCGCCAGCCTACTGAGCGCCCGGTCCCCAGCTAGATGACCATATCGATCGTTGATCTCTTTCAGTCGATCGAGGTCCAGCAATACCAGAGAGAATTCCCGCTTGGTGCGTTGGGATCGGCAAATCTCCGCGTGTAGCACTTCGAAAAGACGGCGATGGTTAGCCAAGCCGGTCATCGAATCACTCGATGCCTGGTGGCGTAGTTGCTCTTCCAGCGTCTGCTGCTCCGTGATATCGACAGCGATGATTTCATGGCTAACACAATTTCCATGCTCGTCAAAGATGCCGCGTCCGCTGAGCCTGACTTTTAGAGGCGTGCCGTTTTTTCGCTTCCACTCGATTTCGATGGGGTTGATTCGCATGGCCTCGGAGGAGCGCCCCGCCAATGCGGAGCCCGTACCGAGATCAAAGACGCCGTCAGACGAGTGATTCGCCGCCAGGAGTTCTTCTTTGCTTGAGTA
>Ga0307478_10000931_pt1 | contig 27423 bp, 58 predicted proteins | sample atmos_gasesECM4C_2_FD_203713 | JGI IMG/M metagenome (GOLD analysis project Ga0307478, IMG submission 203713) | Hardwood forest soil microbial communities from Morgan-Monroe State Forest, Indiana, United States - atmos_gasesECM4C_05 | ecosystem: Environmental > Terrestrial > Soil > Temperate...
TTTGGCATACGGATTTCTTTCTGGGAAGGCTTTTTCCATACATTCGACCGCTTCTGAAAAACTCATCCAAGGGTCTTTAGAATCGCACGGCCCACTTACTCCTCCGAGAAGTTTGATGATTATAGGACTGATCAAAACGTCCAGTTCTGCGGGACTCTTTAGGTAAACACCTGGGTTGCGAACAAGTCCGCAGAAATATCTCTCTCCATTTGTTTCAAGCGCGATACACGGAACCGTATGACTTTTGAGAAGGGTGATTGAGAGGAAGCAAGCTGATCTCTGACAGCAAACGCCGCAACCGTTGCAAGGTTTCCCCATTGGTGGTTTCTGAAGAATTGGCAGAGGGTTATTCATAACTGTAGTCGATCTCCGCGAAGACCTTGTGTACTCTTTGGATATGGATGGTAACGCCGGTCATCGCGCGGGAGCCTGCATCGCGTTGGCGATATTTCAGTGCTGACTTTGGGAGCCCATGGAAAAACTTGTCGTAATTTTTGCAGAGCAGGCAGGTTGCGTGCGCCTCGGTGGAGCCCTTGATGGTCAGTTTTGCATTGTGGTGTGTGCTCATTTGAGTCAAATCCTAACAGCAAGCGGAGAGTCGAACAAGGGCCTATTTGCACAGGCCCTTTATTTTCAGCAACCGTAAAGTGTTAAATACCGTTAATTAGGACGTTTTTACGATGTCTGCGGTCCACAATCTTTGACGCGCAACCTTGAGTTTGTCGGCCAGGAGACGGATTTCGATTGGCCATTTCTCATCAATGTCGTTGAGATAATGGATTCCGGGAACGCCTTCGATCCCTTCGAGCGGATTGAGTACAAAGTAGCCTTCGTGGGGCGCTAGAGCGCGGTAGAGTTTGCCTTCAAACTGTTTGTTTTTGATCGCCACGTCTGGTGTGACGCCTCTAACGGTGTCAAACAGATAGAACGCTAACAGTGTGTTCTGGCGTTCCAAGTGGTCTGAATGCTGTTGCAATTCTTCATAGCTTCGTTTCTTCAAGGTCTTTACTCTTCTTTCCGACGCGGAGCATCCAAGGCTCTGGTCTGATGTTTTTGAGCCAATCTGAAACTGACGGAATAAATCCTAAGTCTTCTTGAACGTGTTGTTCCCCAATGAATCTGGTCGGCACGTCTTTGCCGTCTGAGGTGCGGATTGTAACGCCAAAGATGCGCTCGGCCATGAAAATACCTTCGCTGTGGTGGCGTAGAGCCCGGTGACGGAAACTGGCGTGGAAAGCTTTAGACTCGTCAAACCAATTGTGAATTGGCAGATAGTCTTCGGCTTTCCCGCCGTATTTTTTTGCCGATGATTTGGCGTGGTGGATAGGGTGCATTAGAGTGTGATCGTCTTGGCGTCCGATTCGGTGTTTGTTACGTACCAGTTGTGGTCAATGAGGATTTCGCCGGTTTCAACTTTGAGTTTGACGTTACCGGTCGCGCCGTCGTTATCCCACCATCCACCGCCGTATGTGTTGTTAACAATGGTTTCCATTGCCCCCTGAACCTTGTCATGGAGAGATTCCAAAACTTCGATTCCCGCGGTTGGGGCTTCGTCTTCTTCGGTTGCTTCCTGGCTGAAAATAGCGGATTCGTAAGAGCCTTCGTCTCCGCTGCCGTTGTATGAGATATAGACCTCCGCAACCTTGAGCTTTTTTAGCTCCGGTAACAGGTCTTTGATGGTTTGTTGTGCGTTTTCTGTGTCTTTCTTCATCTGCTCTTCCCAATCCATTCCACTCTCCTTAGTTTGAATTTGAACCTGCAAAAGCTGTGGTAATTTGCTCACTAAGATCAATTCCTTTCTCGCGTAGAAACTCGTCTTCCTCCATTACGGCGTTGAGACACCCGGCGCAAACATCTCGGTCTTCAACCGGATCGCCGCACCATTGGCAGGGTTTCTCCATCTAACTCCTTCCCAATTGGGACGATTCGTTTGCTTCGTCGCACAGGTCTTCCTCGTGCGATTCAAACGGCAAAAGCATGGATTCCTGGCGTTCCTTTGGGCCGGCGAGTTTGCGAAGATCGCCGAACGTAGTCTGCCGGCCAAACAGGTCACTAAAGGCAATATCGGTATCTGGCCGGTCGGCAAACGGCGCGAGATACTCGCGGATTTCGTCCGCGGAGCGGAAGCCTTGCGCGTGGTTAACTGGTGGCAGGTCGTTAGACATTCTCAGTGTCCCCCTTAAATAGCGATTGTTGCGTTTTGGGCGTCGTCTGTAGCGTCGAAGCTACCGGGCTAGGCGGAACATCATCCAGAAAGGTTAGATCGGGCTCTGGTGGCTTTGCGACGTAGATTTCCGTGGCGAGTGCCGCCGCGATTTGGATCGGCGTCCGCACGCATGGCCAACACGCATCATGTAACACCCCGGCCTTGTCGCGTTTCTGGTAGCCTACGGCTTCCGTAGAGCCGCAAAAGTGACAGGTGTCAATCAACAAATACAACCTCCACGCCGTGTGCGGCGAAGATTCTTGCTATTTCAATTTCCTCATGGAGACAGCCGCACGCTTCACAATCGCGGCGTCCTGGGATAAAGATTTCTCCGGTGATTGAAAAGGAATTGTGCCCGTTATTGCATTCGTCGTCGTAACGGACCTCGGCTTTAATTAGGGCGCGGTCGCCCCATCCGGTGATAGGGCGCGGTCCAAAGACCTTCTTCTGATTCTTAGTTAAGACGCTTTCCATGTGTTCCTTTCCTTTCGAGTTTTTCAGAGATAAACCCCATAACAGCAAAAACCCCGAAGATCGCGCACATCGCCACAAGGAACCCAAAGACGGCCTCGGTGCGTGTCGTGAGTGCTTCTAATGCTTCGCTTTGCATAGCTTACTTTTCCTCCTTGATATCAGAGAAAATCACTGTAAGAAAATCGTCGGTTAGGATTTCGGTTTTAACCTCTTCCGGTTCGTCATAGTCAAAGGCGAGCCCCTGTAGTGCTTCGTCTAGGCCGGTGCAATCGCAGCCTAACGCGCTTTCGACTGCGCTTAGTGCGTTGTAGAGCCGTACCTGAGCCGCAATAGCGGTTTGCATTGGTTCGCGGATCGCTTCCCGTTGTTCTTGGGTCAGGTCCATTAAATCACCCTCCGTTGGAGTGGGAATCCGGCAAACGGTTTATACCCGGCTTCCTGCATGAGTTGTACCGCGTACTCAACCGGTTGTAAGTAGTTCGAGAGCCGCCAGAGATACTCCGCGAATGCGTCATCTGTGGGGCTTCCAAGCTCGCGGGCAATCTTGGCAAGAGTTGGTAAGTGCAGGCCGTTGATGGTTATGTTTTGCATTTTTACCGATGCACCCTGATTAGTGGGCGAGGTGGGTTAACTCGCCCTATTGGTTTCCTTACACCGCCGCATCCCACCAGTAATACAGCGAGGATCGACGTCGTTATGAGTGCCTTTCTCATTTGTGCCCTTTCTTTGTCTCTTTTCTGGATTGTTCAAAAAACCGGAAAGCTATCAACTGTTCGCAACGTTCCGCGTCCCACTCGACAACGGCGCCGGGATTGTTCTCCCGAATCTTGCGAATAATCAACGCGCCGTGATGCTCGGTAGCATCGCCGCGCGGGATCGCGTAGAACGTAAACGGCGTGGGAACCTTGCCAGCCGGGAACAGTTCGAGCACCTTTTTTGTTAGTGGCCCGTCGCCGCTGAATGTGGCTGTGACGTTGCCGGTCGGCTCGATGGATAGCGTTATCTTGTCCACGGTTTATTTGCTCCCTTCGTCGTGTTGGATGTTGGCAGCCTCAACAGTTACAGAGCCGCCTAAAAACCTTGATTGCTTGCTTTTGTTCTTCATGGCCTTGTGGCCTAGTTCGCGTGCGATGGCTGCGAGGTCCACAGTCACAAACACATCGGCGACGTACACGCCGTTCTCGACGCTGCGGTATCCACTGACACCCGGTTGCCCTGATGCGTCAACGGCCACGGTTTTGTATGCTTGCTTCCTTACCTTGTGCGGTCCACTGATGATCTTGTTAACTTCAGCTTTTAAGAGCATTTTTCTTACCTTCCCAATTGAGACGATTAAACCCCGGTTGCTTTCAAAGCTTGTTCGAGCCGGTCAATCTCTGGTCACGGTGCAACCCCCGGGCCGTCTTCTTCGAGTTGTACACGCTTGAGCATCTCTAACGTCGCCTCTGCCGCGTTATAGAGCTCCCCGAACCCCGCAAGCGGTCGCTGAAACTCCGCCACCGCTGCGAGGTTGTCCACGTTGCGTATCTCTGCCGGAATCAGATACGCGAAAACTTTCTTGTGACGCGAGAGCACTAATTCCCCGCGATGCTTTGAAACCTTGTAAGACTCCATTTCACGCCCCCCAGGTCAAACCGAACTTGTCCGCGCACACTGGCCCATACCCGACAGCCGTACTACGCGCATCGGTGAGTTTGAGACCACAGAAACAGCAATTGCCGGTTAACCGGCCGTACTCGCTCGCAACACCAGCGGGATCGGCAGAGAGTCGCATAAGCAAATCGCGCACGCCGGAGGATGGCGAAGCGGGAAAGAAAGTCCCGTTCGTATCCACGCGCCCATAGTAGGTATTCGCGCCGAACGGTCGCCCATCTGTAACCATGATTTGCCCGGTATACTTCGATTTGTCGCCCGCGCGAGCGAGCAATACCGGCGAGCCGTCGCCCGTCTGCAAACGAATCTTTGGATACTTGAGGTTGTGGCTGATAGCCTGCTCGAACAGCGCAAACACCCCGGCTACGCTGACATTAACGGTGTTGTCTCGCCGAGGTGCTGCCGGTGCATCAAAGCGAAGTGAGCCAGTATAGAAACTCATAGCCCCAAAACCCCCTTATCTCCGCAGACACGACACGTGTAAGCGGTTCCCCGCTGGCGCTGCCGGAGGTTCGTTGAATTGCACGCGATACAACGCGCAACCCGCATGCGTGGATACTTCTCGATGATTTGCAAAGGATTGTTTGCCAACACCCGGTCTCGAACCGAAACTGCAACCCGGAGCAGTATCCAAAACCCCGGTATCGCCGACCGCCGAACCCGAAACGGTGCTTTGATTTTCATTGCCCTTCCCCCACTTCCATCAAAATCAACCCCACTGAGAAAATGAATACCATCCCCATAAACGCGCAGACGATAACTAACGGCATTTTGGCACCGCCATTTCCGCGCTGTCTTCGATGTAAATCAAAATCGCCACAACTAGCGCCTCTGCCCGGTCATCATTGGCAACTACCATCCCTGAATCTGTAATCGCCTTGCGAGCCGCTTTGTACGCATCATCCACAACCCGCCGCACTATTGCGTTTGCATTCTCATACCGCTCGTGCGCCTTGCTCTGCTCTGGTGTTAAACTCATCAAAACCTCCCTGTTAACGTGCTTACCACCAACGCCTTAACCGTCCCCACCACCACACCCTATCCTCCCCGCTCCCTACCCCTATCTCCCCTAGCCCCTGTTCGGGGAGCTTGCTCCGAAACGAGAGCGCCGGGTACTTGAGAATTCAGGGGAAGGGGGAGAATCGCGTCTCCCCCTTGAGGGAATGTTTCAGAGTGTACGGGCTTTGCGGTGCCTGAGAGCGCACCAGAACCCGCATAATCACCGCCTTTCTGTGTTTGTTGGTGAGTAAACAGCATACCGAATACATACAGCAAGCGGGAAAACGTGTCAAGAGAAAACAGCAAGCGGAGTAAAAATAGATGGAACATGGCTTGCTCTTAAAGCCTTGACCTGAGCTAATCGGGGGGTATGCTGATGCCTAGTGGGGTTGAGTTCGTGGCTGTACGGGCTTCCTATTGCGAAGTTTAGAAGGGCGAACCGGGGGAGTTGGCCGGGATCGTCACAATTGAGACGAGGTGCTTTGATGGCTGACCCGCAGGTAGGAACGTTATTCCAGCGGTCGCAGAGGTTCTACTACCCGTTGTCGACGCAGCCGGGAGGACCCGGCACGCCGGTTGTGCCTTCGCAGCCTCCGGTACAGGAGACTTTGGTACCGACGCAGCCGCCGTATGTAGGGCCACCACAGGAGCATCTAGGGCGATTCTTTCCGGGTTGTGGGCATTCCATCATGGCGTATGAGGTGGAGTTGTGTTCGGTGGGTGGGGCTCCGGCAGCGTTGGTGCTGTGTCCGTTGTGTGGGTACATCCAGAACATTTACCAGCCGCCAAGCTTGCTCGACTCGCAGGACATCATTCTTGGATGAGAAGCCGATACTCGGGTATATCGAGGGAGCGCCTCCGCGTTTCCTACGGTGTCCGCGATGCTCATGCAAGATGAGGAGGAGGCCCGGGAGAGTGTACGGCTGTTTTGGGTGCGGTGCCTTCTTCCGGTTGACGCACCTTGCAAGACCCCCTGTAGGCGTCCCGCGCCTCATGACCCCTAGTGTAGCGCCCGCGCGCTAGCGCCGCTGGCCGGGATCGCCCAGAAGGGTTGGGAGTCTCACCAGCGCACCGGTCCCGAAAAGGACCCGACCAGAGCGAGAAAATATTTCCAAAAATTTTTGTTGTTCGCTTGCAGTTTTAGGGGTAGGATGCGTTTGTAACAGCAAGCGGGGGATATGGTGATCCGGGTAATTTGTGAAGCGCGGGATGAATGGGGGCTGGTGAGGTGCAGTTGCGGGAATTATTTTACGGACATGGAGTCGTGGCAGAGGCATGCGGAGGGGATGCGGGAGGAGGTAAGGAAGGGGGCGATAGATCGGCAGATAGAGGGGCAGTTATATTTGGGGCCGGGGATGAGGTACAAGAGGTTATTTGCGGTAACGGGGTGGAAGTACAAGTGGATATTTGAGGTGAAGAGGGGAGCGTTCAGGAGTTTTCATTTTCAGGTGAGGCGTGAGTTGAGGAGGTGGTTGTGATGGATGGGGCGGTGCATTTAGTGAAGAGGCGGCGGTGGGGGATAGTTTTCAGGTGGGGTTCGTTGTGGGTGGGAGGGCATTGGGCGGGACAGCACAAGAGGTTGTGTGTAAATTTAATTCCGTTTGTGACGGTGTGGGTGATAGGGGAAGGAGGGGATATACCGTGAAGAAGGAAGAGCGGGAAAGGAAGCGGGTAGCAGGAGAGGTACGGATGTTTGATGCGCTGGTGAAGATTTCGAAGGCGTACATGACGACGGAGCAATTGAAGAAGAAGGCGGAGAGGATGTACGGGGTATCGTACGTTGAGGCGTTGGAGATGTCGTATGACAACATTCAGGGGGATGCGGCGGTAGCGATCAGGGGGATGAGGAGGCCGCGGATGCCAGAGAGGAAGGAGAAGAAGGATCCTGGGATTGGGGTGAGTGGAGGGTTGCCGGAAACGAGTGGGGGGATTGGGACTTGAGGAAGCAGCAGGTGAGGTGGGAGATCCGAGTAATTTTTTGGGGGATAATTTTTTCGGTGGATTTGTTTTTGGTTTTGTATACGGTGAGGTGTGCGTATTTCATGGCGGGTTAGATGTCCATGCATTTGAATTTTGGTGGTGGGAAGAATGGTGGTGGGGTTGGGGTTTACAAGGTTTTGGATGCGAAGGGTGAGGAGACACCGATTGGATGGCAGTATGATACGCGGAAGGATGGGGAGACGGGGTTTACGTTGCCTGATATTGAGCCAGTGATGACGTGGGATCAGTTGCGGGAGATATGGCCGATCTGGAAGAGCCGGCAGAAGCAGGAAGAGGAAGTGGATCTGACGATTCTGGATGATTGATGGCCGGGGTAAATCCATTTCGGTGTAGTAAGTGTGGAGCAAGAAGGATTTGTCCGGAGTGTCCAACGAATGATGTTCAGCCGTGGACTTCGTTGGCGAATCAGATTGCGAATGAATTGGGGGCTGCGGGTTTGTTGGCTGTTCCTGTTTTGGATGTTCAGTTTGTAATTGAAAAAATTCTTAGGGAGAAACCATGAGAGTAATTTGTTTATGTTTCGGATTTTTGATGTCCATACACTTGATGTTCAATCTGTTTCAGGAGAAGCCGAAGGATACTCCAAAGGTTCCGAAGGTTAGTATCGAGCTTCAGAACGTGATGTTGCGGGCTCAGAAGCAGGAGATCCAGATTCGTTCGGAGTTGACGGCATGCAATCAGAGGAATTGGCAGCAGGATTTTTCTGCTCAGGATATGCAGATCAGGGCGGCGGCGATCCAGGCGTTCAAGGAAGCTGGTCTTGACCAGAAGGATTACGATTTGAATATGGATACGTTTGAGTTTGTGAAGAAGGCGCCTGCTCCGGAACCTCCGAAGGAAGAAAAGAAGAAGCCATAAGATGAAAAACTGGCTTCGATTGGATTATTGGCCACGGCCGGAACGTAGCGGGATGATTGCTGTACTTTCGGCTTATGCGATTCTCTGGGGGTGGGGGTACTCGCTTGTTCCTCATGATTGGGGAGGTGATGGTTTTAGCCTGACTTGCTATCTTGCTCCGTGGGAATGTCCAAAGGCGAATCAATTTGTCGAGCCTCCGCCTGTTTCTTATAACGTGATTCATTTGATTTATTGTCCTACCTGTCCTGTTCGCAAACACAAAAACAGTGGAGTTTGTCATTTACAGCAAAGGGTTATTGGGGGTAATGAAATTATTGATTATGGACCAGGGGATTTTTTTGATCCAAAAGATGCTCGTAATCATGATTATTCTTGCGAGGGGTTGTTCGGTCTTGTTCCAGGAATATGGCGAACAGTAGTTACTGATGATGGTGTATCAATTGAATATCGTTGGGTTGATTTCCCTTGAAAGTAAAACTCTGGATTTGTTGTAAGTGTGGATGTATGTTGCAGGTCATTCGCCTTGACAAGAAGGTGGAGTGTGCCGCATGCGGGAGTCGGTCTCTGGAAAAACGGGACTTCGAGTACAATCTTCGCGGGAAGATGATAGTGAAGGAAAAGTGTCTGTATTGCGATCGGGAAGCAGGGAAGATGTGCAGTCAAGGTGTGACGGTTCAAGATCTTGCGTCTTTCCAGTCGTCAGTGAAGGAAAGTGCGCCTTCCATTTAAGGGATCTAATTGATGCAAGAGCCGCTGCGATGTCCGAATCCGCATTGCCGGGTTATCCATGGCCGAATTCCTGAAGAAAATTTACAGGTTAATACTCGTCTTTTTTGTCCGGTGTGTTTGCAAAATATTGTTTGGGACGGAAAGAATTTTTTGTGTTTGTGGAAAAATCCTCAGCAACCATCATTTGTGTATGATTTCTTGCCTAAAGGGGCAAGTGCTTACACTTACTGAACAACGTTGACTTTTAGAAGTGGACGCCTACCTGTTTACCTGATACTTTACCGTCCGAAAGGGAGACCCCATGAATTTGATCACTCGTAGAGAAGCAATTAAGCGCACTGCTCTGACTGCGGTTGGGATTCGTCTCGCTCAGGGAGCCGCTTTGATTGGTGTCGTGGAGCTTGAAGCTGGCTGCAACGTTTTCAACGATATTTTGAATTGGGTTCCGGTTGGTGAAGAGGCTGTCAATTCGATCCTGGCGGTTCTGACTTCGAACGGGGTTTTGATTGCTGCTCCGTTACAAGCCATCGTCACTTTGATCGAGACTGCGTTCACTGATTTGACCGCGGCCGTCAAGGAGTATCAGTCGACTACTCCGGCGCCGGTTGGTGCGCTTGCCAAGATCGAGACGGCTTTCAAGGCTGTTGTCGACAATTTCAGTTCGTTCTTGAATCAGTTGGGAGTTTCTGGTGGATTGCTTGGAATTATCACTGGCCTAGCGCAGATCGTGTTCTCAACGATTACCGCGTTTATGAACCAGTTGCCGGCATCCTCAAGCCTCAAGCGGACGTTGGTTATTGGAACGACTCTTCGTGTTGCCGGGGCTTCGACTCCGATCGTTCCGAAGTACCGTACGCGCCGCGCGTTCAAGAAGGATTGGAATTCAACGCTCGGTACGGCTCCGAAGCTTGGCGTTATTTGTCCAGCTTCGGCGTATATGAAAGTCAGTTTCTTCGAGCATTTCTAGTTCGTTTTGGCTGCTCTGCCATAGGGCTTCTCCATGACAAAAAGTGGGGGAGCCCTAATTTTTTGAAAGGGGAAAATATGAAAGCACTGAATCATGTGACACACGGAACTGTTTATCTTGGGCGTAATCGGGGATTCAATCCAAGAGCTTTGTCTTTGACAAGTTATGCGAAGTCATCGGCAATGGATTATCCTCCTGTCATTGCCTGGGAGCGGTTGATTGCTTGGCTGATGTTGGGGAATGATGCGGTTGGTGATTGTGTTATCGCAAGGTTGTTGCATCAGATCATGGCGTGGTACGCGGTGGCAAATGCCGGCCAGCTAAAAACTTTCACAACTGATCAGGCAATTCAGATTTATTCAGCTATCACAGGGTATGTGCCAGGGGATCCGTCGACGGACAATGGAACCGATCCGGACGCAGCTTGTACCTATTGGAAAAACAACGGGATCTTTGGTGACAAGATCGCCGGTTACGCGAACGTTGACATCACAAATATCGACTTGATTAGGGCTTCGATGTTTTTGTTTGGTGGTGTAGGTTTCGCTCTCGAGGTACCTGCTTATGTTATGAACGTTCCGGCAGGAGGAGATTGGAGCGAGCCTTCTGGTTCTGTTGATACCACGATTGAAGGCGGTCACGAAGTCTATCTCGTTGGTTACGGCCGTAAAGGTTTTCGGTGCGTGTCCTGGGGATCGACATACACGTTTAATCCTGATTTTCTTGGGAAATACGGTCAGAACATTGATGCGGTCGTGTCTACGGACTGGATCAAGCAGGACGGTGTTTCGCCGTCAGGTTTGGATATCAAAGGTCTGTTGGCGGATTTAACTACCAATTCATAAAATCGGTGGTAGGATATTTTCCGCATGGACGGACTTCAAGCCATCGAAAAGCAATTGGAACGAATTGCAGCCGCTTCTGAGATTGAAGCTGCGGCTGCAAAGAGTTCTGCTGCTTCTTTAGCAGTTATCGCTGCGGTCTTGTCCAGAAATAATTTTGTAGGGCCGGAAGTAACACTCGCACCATTAGAATTCCAAGGAGAACCAAAAATGGCAGACAAAGCAAAAGCAACTGGACCGACTCTAGTTGTCGACACAGGGAATCTGCGTCTTTACGTGATCGGTCTTGACTCTCTGGGCGCCAAAGGAGCACCTCTCGCAGCGGGAGCTTCGATCGCGGTGACGGCGAGTCCGACTGGTGTTTTGACGCTTACTCAGGATCCAACGCCTTTGACGGATCCGAACGGAACGCCAAGTATCTACAGCGCGGCTATCGCTCCGGTGGATCCTCCTCAGACGGGTGTCCCTGTGACACTGACTGCGGTTGTGACGAATGCGGACGGAACCACGCAGCCGCCTGTAACCGGTCAGGTTCAGTTCACTCCTGGCACCGAAGCATCGGTTCAACTGGAAGAGCTTTAGAACTTTCGTAGTTGAAAAACTACGAAATGGCGCGTCCGGCGTGTGCGGGAGGCTTAAAAACCTCCCGCATTTTTTTCGCTTGCTGTTACTGGAATTGTCTGATACGTTTTTAGGTGCGGATGTAGATCAACGGTAGATTCTGAGTTTTCCAAACTCACTACGCGGGTTCGACTCCCGTCATCCGCTCCAAAATTTTTTGTGCTGAACTAGCTCAAGTGGCAGAGCACAGCTTTCGTAAAGCTGAGGTTCGGGTTTCGAGTACCCGGTTCAGCCCCAAGGTTCTAAGGGGCGAGTGGCGATGGAGGCTTCATGCTAAATCGTCCCCGGCTTTAGCCGGTGCCCCACCAGTTTAGCGGCGACGTCTTCTAGTGGTAGGATCCTTGCCTCTCGAGCAGGTAACGCAGGTTCGATTCCTGCCGTCGCTACCAAGAGTTTTTGCCTCGGCGTCTGGAGACGACAGTGGTCCTGTAAACCACAAGGTTGCGTTCGATTCGCAGGCGGGGCTCCAAGATTGGCGTAGCAAAAATCAATGAGGAGAAGAAATTCCTCACCGCACTCAGAAAGCGGAATCTCAATTGTTACGCCAATGTTTTTGTGGGGCTATCAGCTAGGTGGCAAGGCTCTCTGATTTTCACTCAGAAAACGCGGGTTCGAGTCCCGCTGGCCCTACCAAGTTTGGAGATAGAAAATGCAGCCACATCAGGAAAGAGTGGTGAAGGAAAAAGAGGAGCTAGATGATAAGTTGTCGAAGCTCCGTTTGTTTTTCACTCATGATATTTTTAAGAAGCTCGATGAGGATGAACAAGATCGGTTGAAGCGCCAGGAAGATGCGATGAATAAGTATTCGGATGTTTTGGCGGAGCGCATCGCGGCGTTTTAGGTTTGTGGGCCTGAAGCTCAGTCTGGAAGAGCGCCGGTTTTGCACTCCGGAGGCAGCGGGTTCGATGCCCGTCAGGTCCACCAATTTTACTCGCATACCGTTCGCCGTTCGAGTATGCGGGAATTAACGGCGCGTTGAGAAAACCAACGTTATGGGCCAACCGTAAACTCCATGATATGTAGGAGTGACAGCCGGGAGAGACCGGCAAAGTTTGGGGCTAGAGTCAGCGTGGTGACGACGCCGGCTTGTCACGTCGGTTCCGGTGGGTTCGACTCCCATTAGCCCCGCCAAACTTGTGGGGCCAATGGGCAACTCGATTGGGGCTGCAATGCGAACCATGAGAGTCCTGTGCAACGCAATGGGTTCCTGACAAGGGACTTGCTTTAAATTAATGCACACGGCCCCACCAATTGATTCGAGGAGGATCCAGTGAGTAAAATTTATTTGTTCTATCTTCAGATGGAGCAGGAAAACGGCGATGATTTGAAGGGTGTCTCTGGAGCCCCTTTGCAGTTGATCGTTCCTGATGGGTGTAAGCTCGAGCGTGATAACGATCCGAATGAAAATTTCACGTACACGCTAACGACTCCTGAAGATGGTCCTTTCAAGTTCAGGATTTTGCCGGCAATTGATCCTCCTCCGATGCCGATGCCGGCAGAAGTTATTCTTCGGGCTATGGGGGCTCCTGAAGGGCAGTTGGGATAATCTTTTCTCCTGTAGCTCAACGGTAGAGCGATCGGCTGTTAACCGATTGACGTTGGTTCAACTCCAGCCGGGAGAGCCAAGTTTGGAGGGGTGATGTCGGATCGTAGACATTTTCTTAAAGGTGTTTTGACGGTTAGTGGTTTGTCGATGACACCGTTGTTTCAGCGTGATATCCCTCTTCCTGAAGATATCGAAGCGGACACGACATCGTATCCAGCGCACACTTTGAGGTATAAAGGGTTCTATGTTCGGTGGACTGGATGGAAATCGAGTTTCAATAGTGATTTTTTGGTTGGTCAGTGGTTGGCGTATGAGGAGCCTATAAGTATTAGTTCCCGTCGTTTTTATGCGAGTTATCCAGGTGATGAAGGGAAGTATCATCCGGGAGCGATTTTCGATGTTTCGATCAGGCGTGAGCAGCTTAATTTTGCGCCTACGCACATAACGTCTCTTGAGGATAAGCAGAAGTATATGCTCGAGACGTTGCAACGCTTGATGCGATTGATCGATGCGAATGTGTCCGTGGCGGAATAGGTAGACGCGCCGGGTTGTGGCCCCGGTCATTGTGGGTTCAAATCCCATCGGACACCCCAAGTTTCTGTCAGCGGCCGAGTGGATAGGATACATAGACCATGCGACGCTCATAACGTCGAGATTGCCGGTTCGATTCCGGTGGCCGCTACCAAGTTTCGGGATGTAGCTGGAAGGTCTAGTGCGTGCCCTGGGAGCACGAGATGAGAGTTCGATTCTCTCCATCCCGACCATTCTTATGGCTTATGTAAATGTAGAAGATAAAAGAGCCAATGAGCGTAAGTGGTATCGTAGGAATAGATCCGCGATTATTGCTAGGCGACTAGTTCGAAAAAGAAAGATCACGAAATTAGTAAGGGATGCCAAGAATAAGCCTTGTGTTGATTGCGGGCATAGTTTTCCGGCTGTTTGTATGGATTTTGATCATGTTCGTGGAGATAAGTTGTTTTCTTTAGCTGAGGCTAGGATTTTAGGTGCTAGTGTTCAGAGGGTTAAACAAGAGATTAAGAAGTGTGATTTAGTGTGTTCGAATTGTCATAGAATTCGAACATTCAAAAGGATTTTGTTCCCCGGTCGTCTAAAATGGTAGGACGCTAGACTCTGAATCTTGAAATACTGGTTCGAGACCAGTCTGGGGAACCAAAAATCTTCGGTCCCGTCGTCCAAACGGATAGGGCGCAGGTTTCCTAAACCTGTTATGCGAGTTCGATCCTCGTCGGGACTACCAAAATTCCAATTGACAAACAGCAAGCGGTAAAGTAGTTTTCTTTCTGGTAGAGGAAACGGGAACTGAGGTGTTGGTTTTCCGCGAGTTTTCCAGCGCCTCAGTAAATAATTCCGGGATCGTCCAAAGGTAGGACGCTAGATTTTGGATCTAGCTATGGAGGTTCAAGTCCTTCTCCCGGAACCAACAGGCTGGTCGTCCAATTGGCTAGGACTGCGGACTCCAAACCCGCCAATGGGGGTTCAAATCCCTCCCGGCCTGCCAAAAGTTTTGGAAGGGTGTGGCGAATGGTAAGCCAGCACATTGCTAACGTGCCGTCCGAGAGGATATGCAGGTTCAAGTCCTGTCCCTTCCGCCATAATTTTTTGTGGCTCTGTAGCTCAGTGGTAGAGCGTCGGCTTCATAAACCGATAACGGAGAGTTCGATTCTCCCCAGAGCTACCAAATTCGGTGCCGTGTAGCTCAGTGGTAGAGCAGCGTCCTTATAAGGCGCAGGACAGTGGTTCGATCCCACTCACGGACACCAACGAATCTAGGGGAGGCACAGGCGAACCGAGGATCCCTTTAGGGGATTGTGGGCTGGGCCGGTTCGATCCTCCCCTAGTATTTTTTGGAGTAGATGCGGAGAGAGGAATCCGCGCCGGTCTGTAAAACCGGAGTCGCTGGTCGGCATTGTGGGTTCGAACCCCACCTACTCCACCATCTTAAAAAGTTTCTTTGGGGGCGTCCCGTAAATGGATAACGGCCTACGCTACGAACGTAGATGATATGGAGGTTCGAGTCCTCTCGCCCCTACCAATTTTATGAAAATGAAAATCAATAACGAGGAAGCTGAAGTAAAGCAAGTTGAGTTCAGTGGTGTTTCTGAACCGTGGGCTCAGTACCATCTTGAAGGTGGTAAGATGTTGCGTGTGAAGGTTGTTTTGATGAAAGTTTTTGAAGTTGTCGGCAAGAAAAACGACGATGGAACGCAAGTTTATTATTTTCAGACTCAGGCAATCATGGCAGTCGACACGCCTGATTCTGATTAGAGTTTCCCCTGGTGGCGGAACTGGTAGACGCACCATGAAACCTAGAAAATGGGCTCCTGGAACTGGTACTCAGGCAAAATTGAATTCTATTTCTGATGTTTTGCTTGGAGTTTGTTGTGTAATTTGTAAGAGTAATAAAAGTCTTCTTGTTCATCGGAAGGATGGAACTAAGCATCAGAATTTTTCTTGCATGGGATTGAGGAAGTTTGAAACTGAACTTCTTTCCGGAAAGTATGTTCGTGTTTGTTATGGTTGTCACAATGGGATCCATTGGGTTATGAAGTTTTGTGGTTGGTCTTGGGAACGTATTGAAGAGTTTGCGGGTGTGGCGGAACGGCAGACGCGCGTGGCTTAGAACCACGAGCCGAAAGGCGTGGAGGTTGAAATCCTTTCACCCACACCAAATTTACAGTGGGCGTGTGGCGAAATTGGCAGACGCGCGGTCCTTAAAAGACCGTGGCCGGGAGGCCGTGAGGGTTCGAGTCCCTTCATACCCACCAGATTTATGAGCAATGACTTGTCAATTCCGGATGGTGTTACTGGCTTACAAGTCTCAAAAGAGACGTTCGATACCTTTGCGGAAGAGTTTTTAAAAAAGGTTGTTGAGGAAGCTGTACCTTCCGGTTCGTTTGGTGGAATACAGGTTTCAGTTCATCCGTACATTGATAAAAACACAATTTTGATGGTCGGTCCGGATCCTGATTTTCCGTGTTATACCAGAGTTGTAAAGATCGTGAAGTTCACCCCTTGACTTAAAATCCCGCTTGCTGTTAAATCCTATCCATGAAAGAATGGATTGATCGAAACTACAGAGGAATTATGCTGTTGTCGATGGTCGTTGAGGTTTCCGGAATTATTTTTCTATGTGTTCTTGCGGTGCTTGAGTACTTGGTTTTATTGAAGCATTGAGGTCCCGTCGTCCAATAGGATAGGGCACAAGCCTCCGAAGCTTGGAATCGCGGTTCGAATCCGCGCGGGACTACCAGATTTGTTCAGGAGGGGTCGTGGCGAAAAAAAAGGAAAACGCGCTCCGCTCAAGACGGAGTTCTACTGTGGGTTCGAGTCCCACCGGCCCCACCAAGTTTTTTGAGATCATTCAGGCATTCGTGTTTGCTTGCTTTGGTTGTGGCAAGCAGTACGCTACGCCGATACCGCCAGAAGGTTCCATTGTCGAGTTTATTTGTGATGCTGAAGGGTGCGGTTATTATCACAAGATGACGTGGACTGGAAAGATGTGGAAGGTTTCGACGCCTGGGAACGAGCAGGAATATTCTTCGCCAACCCATGAAAATGGCAGGCCGATTGGTGCTGATACGAGATTGGTTGCTGAATCTGGTGTTGACGCCGTTCGTAAACGGTTGGAACGATCCGAAGGTTTTATGACTCCGCCGAGCCCGAGTGATCCGAGTCGTTGAAATTCTAGCTACGTTGTCTGTGCCTCCAACTGTTCGGAGGAAGATGGCTAGAGCAGGGGCTATTCGCAAGAGCGGGGGTACGGCAGCGATACAGTGCGTCCCCTAGCCGACTTTCCTTGACGGGAGCGGTCGGGTAGCCTCTGTATGAAATTTGGTCCCGTCGCCCAAAGGATAGGGCCACGGCCTTCTAAGCCGTTGATCGGGGTTCGAGTCCCTGCGGGACTACCAGTTTCCTGGAGCCGGGAAGTTACGGCCTTCGTGATTGAATCTAGGACGGAGTGATTCACCGTCTATCACAAGGCCGCGAGGGGGTGTAAGCCCACTTCCCGGCATTAGGATTTAAGAGGCGGGGAAGACGAATGGTAAGTCGACGGTCTGCAAAACCGTTGTAGTGGGTTCGACTCCCACCCCTGCCTCCAATTTTGAGGATGTATGAAACCGATTAGCCCGATCCGTGGAATGGAAGAGGAAGAGGTAACGTACGCTAAGGATCAGCCTGAGTATCAGCAGCTTCCGACATTGAAATCTTCGGTGCGTGACGGCCGCGGAAAGATCATGATGCGGTGGGAGTTTACGAAAGCGGAGAGAGAAGCGATTGCTGATGGTGCTGATTTGTATTTGGAAGTTTTGACGTTTCATCAACCGTTGCAGCCATTGAGACCTTTTGTTGGGATGGATAACGAAGCATTGTTGCAGTATTTTATGGAAAATTTTCGTTAAGACTTTGGAGCCCGCCGCTGAATGGTCGGCAATCGGTCCTGAAAACCGAGGTATCCCGAAAGGATAGGCGTTCGATTCGTCCGGGCTCCGCCATTTTATGAGTAAGGAAGCTAAGAAGTTTGATATTGTTCCGCCATTTGAAGGTTGGAAGGAACGGCAGAAACAGATTCAAGAAGTTCTTTCCGAGTGCAAGGAAATGGTTGATGAAGGTAAGGTTTATGCGATCATGGTTTACGTTGAGACGAGCGACGGAAATTACGTAATAAAGTCGAGCGGTTGCGAAAACCAGATTGCGAGTGGTGGAGTTTTGATGAAGTTAGGTTTGATGCGGTTGGGTTTTTCGCCAGATCATTAGGGGCATAGCTCATACGGTAGAGCGCGGTTCTGATACAGCCGTGAAGAGGATTCGAACGCCTCTGCCCCTACCATCCCTCTTTAGCTCAATGGGAGAGCCCCGGTCTGAAAAGCCGGTTATCACAGTTCGATTCTGTGGGGAGGGACCAAGATTTATGAGTTGGATTACACCGAGACAGTTGGAGTTTGAATCTCCTGATCCTTATTGGATCCCGCGCGTTACGCAGATTGTTTGGACGTCGAGAGGTCTTCCTTTTTGGATTGTGACGTTCGCTGTTAGCGAGGCAGAGCGATACGAGATAGCGTGGAATGCTACATTCGTTTTTAATTAGGTGAGTCATGCCTGAGAAAAAAGAATTGTTGCCGGATGTGAAGCCTCTGCCGGCCGCGAAGTGTGGTAGTCATGCGTGTGGTGGCTGTTATCCGATTGGCGACGGTAAGGTGTTTCATTCGCCTCGAGCGGGGTACATTCAGAATCAGTTGATTGCGCTGGACAGGTTGGCACTGCAAGCGATAGATTAGAATTTCAATTTTATACCCGGATCGTTCAATGGTTAGGACGCTTCGTTTACACCGAAGATATCGGGGTTCAAGTCCTCGTCTGGGTACCATCGGAGATTAGTTTGCCAGCTATTCGGAAATGGCCTCCAGGTACAGGTTCTCAAGGAAAGTTAAGAATTATTTCAAAGAGAATTCTTGGCGATGAGTGTTGTATATGTAAGTCAAATCGAAGTCTGACTGTTCATCGTAAGGATGGTTTTACGCATCGAGCGTTTGAGCTTATTGGTGTTAAAAAATTTGAAGAAGAACTTATGTCTGGAGAATATGTTAGATTATGTTATTCCTGTCATAAAGGAGTGCATTGGGTGATGAAGTTTTTTGGTTGGCAGTGGGATACGATTTATAAACTTGCTATCACTGTAGTCAATCGAGATGCAGCCTAAACCTCCAGACATCGGGAGTTCGAATCTCCCACTCCCTACCAGAGTTCGTGAGCGAAGGATCTCTAATTTCTGGAAATGGTTGATGCATAATTTAGAGATTGGTGGATTTACAGAACGGCGCAAAGGTGAGCGTCGGAAGAAGGATCGTAAAAAAGATTCTGAGTCGACATAGCTCAGTGGCAGAGCAATGCATTGGTAATGCATAGACCTGAGTCCGATTCTCAGTGTCGGCTCCAAGTTTTTGGGAGTGTAGCTCGAAGGTCGAGCGTTCGCCTCTTAAGCGATTGGCCCGAGTTCGATTCTCGGTACTCCCACCAATTTTGGGACCATAATTCAATGGTAGAAGCGCAGACTTTTAATCTGCTAACGAGAGTTCGATTCTCTCTGGTCCCACCAAGGTCAGGTTGTTGGCGTGGTCATGCTATTCCATAGCAGGATCCAAATGGCGTATCTAGACCAAAAAACTAACTGACAAAGAACAAGAGCTACCCCTAGCAGCTTAAAGCGGGGACACCGGGGCGGGGTAAATCTTGCCTCGGTGGATTGATCGGGCGTCGTATAGGGGCGGTACGCTAGATTGCCAGTCTAGAGGGGTGGGTTCGAGTCCCATCGTCCGATCCAAAATTCCGCTTGCAGTTTAATTTTGTCCGTGGTACAAAATCATATCCTTTGCTTTTTGGAGTATTTATGAGCGAACAGCAAATCAGATTGGCTGAAGTTCAGGTCCTTGAGACTTTCATGGATCACAATCAGATTTTTACCGACGCGCTCAGGAATTATCTTTCTGGCAGGCGGAAGGCGATCATTGCTGATTACCCTAAACCGGTTGAGTCGCCCGAGAAGGATCTGGACGACACGATTCGGGAGATCGATGAGATGTCCGCTGGTAAATCGACGCCGGGACCGACGTTGGTTCCGCCACAGGCAACACAACCGGCAGCTTCGGTTGTGCCCGAGGAGCAGCATCCTGCGGCGCCGGTCGAGCCAAATAAGGATGAATTGTTTGATCCGCAAAGCACTCCTGATGTTCAGAAGTCTGCGGAACAAACGGTCCCGGCCGTAGAGGAGCCTGTTGTTCAGGATCCTGCCCCGGCCGTGGAAGAACCGAAACCCTCTGAACAAACATCCGGACAAGGAACACAGAGTCCAGCGCCGGATGCTCCACAAGAACCAACCTCTGTACCGGCTTAAAGGGTTCGACGCTTACTGCGGCAGCTTACATGCTAGGTTAAACCCTTCTCTGAAAAAGAAGAATAGTTGGTTCGACTCCAACATCCCCCTCCATCTATGGGGGATTAATAAACAAAGCTGAAACGACTTAGCGCCAGAGAAGTTGGAGCGTACTGGTAGGCTTACATGTTATCCAGGTTCGAATCCTGGTTTTGTCTTAGGACAAAATGGCCAAATGGTAAGGCACTTGATCTGAAATCAAGCACCAAGCACCAAAGCCTATCGACTTCGCTCCACAGACTAAACTAAACGAAGCGGCATTACGGGCCACGACTACACTCGGCTTTGTTAGGTGAATCCTGACTGAGCGGCAAAGCAATACAGTGTGGTAGTAAAATTCGGCGGACACTCAACGGCTTACATGGAATGCTAATCCAGAAGTAAGAGCCGTTGGACTTTCCGCCGTTTTTATTTTCGCGTCTACTGGTTGTGCTTACACGACTACCATTATGTCCTAACAGCACGTCCGACTTGACGCGGAAGAAAGAGAGAACAAAACATGGAAACTGGATTGACAAAGAATAGGATTTTGACTGAACTTTCAAGATCTCCACATGGAAAATTTTCTGAATATGTCCCAATTGGGACGATGGCTGCAAAGCAGGAGCCAGAGTTTATGGCTCACTTGATTGCCTGGGACCGAATTAAAGGACAGATTCGGGATTCAAAGGTAGCTCTCCCGATCGTGTCTCTAACGGTCAAGGATTTGCACGAAGAGTTCGTTGAGAACGCTTTGGCGCACTTGGCATTGCTTGGGCCGCGCGAGTTGTTGAAGGCTTTCCGGTTCGCAAAGGAACTGAAGGTTGCCGGCAGGATGCGGTCTCTTCGCCGATTGGTTGAGGGGTACTTGCGTGATCGGGAGAAGAATGCTCCGGCGTTTGATCGGATTGCGATTCAGCATCGTGGGGTGTTGAAGGAATTGTACGCTTTGGCCCACATTAAACCGAACGATCGGGCCGACGCTATTCTTTTCAAAGGAATCTATCCGCAGAATTCAATCTTTCAGGTGGTTTCTCAGTTGAAGGATATGAGCGTTGCGGAAGCGGCAGCAGCGATCGTACAGCGCGGGATCCCGTTCTTGATTGCGATGGGAGCCCTTGGCAAGAAAGCTCAGGATCCTGATTTGGTTTTGACCATGATTGGCCGGATGTCGCCGACAGAGTTGGTGACAAATACAAAAATGCTAGAGCGGTTGGGAATGAAGAATAACCCGGCGCTCCGCGGCGCCTATCAGAAGGCAATGGAGAAGGCGTCGACGTCCAAGGCAAACGTTATGAAGACGAGCCGCGCAGCCGAAGAGGTTGAGGATGAAACCTTGAAGGAAAATCTGCGTGGTATGCAGGAACGGCAGATCCAGAACCTTGGTGGCATTGAGGGAAACTGGCTTGTTCTTGGGGATCGTTCACCGAGTATGGTTAAGTCAGTGGAAGCGGCAAAGCACGTTGCTGCTACTCTGGCGAAAATGGTCAAAGGGAAAGTGTGGTTGGTTTTCTTTGACTCTCATCCTCAGACTCTCGATGTGACCGGGACGGCGTTTGATCACATTGTAAAAGCGACGAGACATATCAGTGCTGGAGGATCTGGAACTTCAATTGGTTGTGGGCTTCAGCGGATGTTGGAAACCAAGGAAGAGATCGACGGTATTGCGATCGTTACGGATGGTGGTGAAAACACTTCTCCGTATTTTGCTGATGTTTACAAGAAGTACTCTGCGTTCGCTGGTAAGGAAGTTCCCGTTTATATGTATCAGTACGAAGGGGATTCTCCGAACCTGATTAAGTCGATGGAACAAGCGAAGATCGATATGCAGGTGTTCGACATGCGGTATGGAAAGGTCGACTACTATTCGATCCCAAACCTTGTTCAGACGATGCGGACGAACCGGTATAGTCTTGTGGATGAGATGATGGCCACACGGCTTTTGAAACTTTCTAACGTTCTGGCGAATGTCCAGGGGAAGGAGGTACAGACTCTTGCTTCATGAGTTCCAGAATTTCAACAAGGAACGTTTGGATATTCATCAGTTGGTTGCGCTTGCAGCTTTCGGCCGCTCGCTAAGGGCTGAGTACGAAACGCAGCAGATTGATGAGCCGGCTTGGTTGGATGTTCAGATCAAGTCTCTGCGTCACGAGATCCGTTCCCGTAGTCTTGACCAGCTTGAGGCGCGTCGGAAGGAGATCCAGATTCGTCTTGACAGTCTCAAGACCCCGGCTGAGAAAAAGGCTGAGTTGCTTAAAGAGAAAGCGAAGCTTGACAAGCAGCTTGCAGAAGTTGGGGCGTAAGGATACACTTCGGGCTTCCCGAGTACCGGGAGGCCCGATTGCTTTTCTGAGGAAATATGGGAAGTAGAGATTCTGGACTTGTTAGCGAAACGAAAAGAATTCGTCCTCCTGTTTCACCTACCAAAGAAAATTTTGATTGTACGACTCCTTTTTTGAACAAGATTCGCAAGACTGAAAGTAAGGTTGAGTTGTATCTTTTTTCCGGGACTCGCCTTATTGGGTACATCGATCAGTTTGATAATTCCGGAATAATTTTCGATGGTGCTCCGAAATCTGAGGAAGCGAAGAAGCAGTTGATTATGAGGAGTGCCATTATTTCTGTTGTTCCCCTTGGAGGGATCTGATCATGGTGAATTGTGAATTACCTGGAGTTGGTGGTCATAAGATTGAATCGTTGGTGTTTGAAGAGGCAGTCGATCCGTCGACAAAACAAGTATTTAGAGAGTACAAGCTTTTGTGTATCAAATGCGGTAAGTCTCTTGAGGAATTGAAAGTTCCGGCCAAGCAGACCCGCGGTCCGCGAAAGAATAAGCTTGCAGCAGTTCCCCCGCAAGAACCGGCATCCGATCAATCCGCTTCCCCTGTTAGTGCAACAACACTCGATTAGAAAGGTTCATCAATGATTGTGCCTCTAGCACCAGTTACTCCTACTGGCCTACTTTGTTTGGGCTGTGGGAAGAATATGCGTCGTGTTGTCCATCAGTATCAAAATGGAAAGGTTTCGAAGATCGTTTTCCATTGCGATACCTGCAAGTATGCTCATGAGCCGTCGATGATTCACGCGCCGGGACAGACGGTAAAGTACGTTCCTGCCGAAGAAGAGAAGCAAAAAGAGGCAGCCGCAGTAGCCGGCGCCCAGGAGAAGAAGCCTTGATCTTGGATCGCACGAAGAAGGAAATTAAAAAGGGTTCAATTGTCGCCATTACTTTTCCTAGTGGCGAATTGCAAGATGGAAAGGTTACGAGGGTTGATGCGGTTTCAAGTCTTCAGGCTGGTAGGGCGGTGAACAAATTGTACATTGAGCTCGTTTTTGAGCTTCCTTCCCATCCTCAGATTCCGCATTCAATTCTCGCAAACATGGTTATTGTTCGGGATCCGGAAGAAGAAAGTAAGGTTCATCTTTAAAATGACTCCGATTCTTTACAGTTTTTTAGGGCTCCTCGGCGGAGCTTTTTTGGTTGGTATCATTGTTGCCGTGATTTTCTTTTTCCGTTATCTCCAAGGGATTAAGACTTCTCTTGATGAGCTTCGTTCGGTCCTGAAGACTCTTTCAAAAGACAATACGTTGTCTGAGAGTTTGAGTTCGTTTAGGGATCTTGTTGAGACCGGCAAGGTAATGATTCAGAAGATCGGCGTTCTGAATACCACGGTTGATTTATTTTACAAAGTTGCCGTTCAGTCAGATCAGATGATTCGTCGTGGGGAGATTCCAGCGCCGGCTTCTGGGGATTCTGAGATTTACGCTTACGATGAGGGTCGAGCGGCTGAGAGAGAAGCTCAGAGAAAACTACGGCAATCTGGGGTGGAGATCCCTCCTGATAAGGAAATCCCATCAGATAAGGCTGTTGGAGCCCAGGCGTAGAAGGGATTAGAATCCTTCCGTGGCAAGACTTTTATTAGCTCCAACAGAGATTCATCGGCTTCGTTACGTAAAAAACAAGGCGCTTGGGATGTCTACCGAGCAACTTGCCAAGGAAGAGGGTGTCGATGAACGGTATATTCAGCAATCGATCGCTAAGGTTGAAGCTTACCGTGCTCTGAATACCCTCGAGGAGTTGGAAGCTAGTCAAGTAGAGGTTGTTCTTTTCAATAAAGACCTGGAGAAGCTTGCGATTCGCGGTGCTTTGCAGGCGGTAACAGAAATTCGTGATGACAAGGGGAAAGTAATTGGAAAATCTCCGGATCACGAAACCCGTTTGAAGGGTGTGGAGGTTTTGGCAAAGATCACTGACAATTTGATCGGAGCCAAAGCCAAACCTACCCAAGCTAACAATCAGACAAACGTGAACGTTTTTGCCGGTCCCGGTGGTGGCGGCGTCGGCATTGCTACATTTGAAGATCGTTTGAGAGAAGTCAAAAAGAAACGGGCTCAATTAGAACAGAACAATCCCGTCATTGATATTGGTGGTCAGGAGGAGTTGGAAGAAGTGACTCCTGATTGGGAAGGTTCTGGCGTTGAGCAAAGTACCGCGTAGGGATACCACGCTTGAAGAGGTTTTAGATCTTCTCGATATGCGCTTTGCTCAGGCCGGCGCAGATTTTAGAAAAGCTTTTTCTACGCTCACCACTTTCGAATCAAATTTCATTAATTCTGAGATTGAGAAGTGTACGGACTTCCGGTATTACGCTGAGAACTACCACGTCATTGGTAGTGAGGAAGAAGGGTTCAAAACTCTTTTCCCGTTCTGGGATAGCCAAGAGATTTTCTACGGAAAAATTAAGGAACTTCAGGACAAGCGTCTTCCTGCCAAAGTTATTGTTTTGAAAGCTCGCCAGCTTGGTTTGTCTACGATCAGTGAGGCGTTGATCTTTCATAAAACGATTTTCCGTGAAGGTTGCAATACGCTGGTGGTTGCTCAGGATCCAGGGCAGGCTGACTACCTGTTTGGTATGGCGCGGACGGCGTACGATTCATTGCCATGGTGGATGCGTCCAGAAGCTCGTTACGAAGCCAAAGGCCGGTATTTGGTATTTGATCGTAAGGATCCAATGGAACGTCTTACGAACCCCGGTTTGAAGTCTCAAATCTTCGTTGAAGCAGCAAACAAGATGACCGGTGTCGCGGTTGGCCGTACTGTACATGCTGCACATATGAGCGAAATTTCCAATTGGGCCAATGATGAGGTTTTGGCTGAACAGATCTTCCCGACGATGAACGCTCCGGATGAATTGGCAATCATGGAGTCGACTGCTCGCGGCCGCAAGAATTTTTGGCATACATTTTGGACTTCCGCTTGGGAAGGGAAGGTTGAATGGACTCCGATTTTCATTGAGTTCTTTCGTGTAAAGAAATATTCCTTGCCGATCCCAGAGGGATACAAATTCATTCCGACTGAGGATGAAAAAGTTCTTCGTAAAAAAGTTGAGGACAAAACCAAGATTGTCATTACCAATGAGCAGTTTTATTGGCGTCGAAAGAAGATGGAAGAGTTCGCTGCTTTGCAAGGTAATGAGTTTAAGTTTTACCAGGAATATCCGTCTGCGACGTGGATGGAAGCTTTCCAAGGATCCGGAGTCTGTGCTTTCAATCGTAGAAAGCTTCAGTTGATTCTTGAGACTCAGTGTGTAAACCCGTTCTGGTACGGTGAGATTGATTTGGAAATCAAAGGTGAGAAGAAGACTCCAAAGCTTCGTCTTGTAAAACTGGAAGATGGAATGATTCTTCCTCCTCCTGAAGAGTACGGGAGCCGATTGTATTTGTGGGAGCCTCCCAAAGAGGGGGAATCGTATTACATCGGTGTTGACGTGGCCCACGGAGTTCCTGGTGGAGACTTTTCCGTTGTTCAGATCTTAAAGATTGGGCATCGCATGGAACCCGATGAGCAGGTTTTGGAGTGGCGGGGATGGATTAACCCGGGACCATTCGCTCACGTTGTTTGCGCGTTAGGGTATTGGTACAACGAGGCTCAGCTTGCAATCGAGTGCAACGACGTCGGGCAAGCCACTAACTCTGAAGTAATGCGTATTATTCAGTACGAGAATCTCTTCCGGTGGAAACACTACGACAAAATCAAGAATTTCATGACCGACTTCTTTGGTTGGTTCACGAATTCAAAAACTCGTGATTTGATCATCGCGCGGTTCCGCGAGTATATGGATGAGAGGTTGATCATCCTTCGTAGCGAGTGGCTAATTGACGAATGTTTGGATTTTTCTTCCGTTGAAGGAAGTCGATTCGAAGGGCAAGCAACACATGACGATCGCGTTATGGCAATGATGATCGCTTTGTTTTGTGCTCATGATTCGGAGTGGGGTGTTGAAAGGTCTTTGGCGCCGCGTCTACCTGAGTCTCAGGGAGATGCTTGGAAGAAGAAGGATTTCAATAATACTGATTTTTCTCCGGTTCATGATGCTGGCAAGCCGATGACTCTTCTTCCGCTTGGTGAGCAGCGCGAGGTTCCAAAAGATTTCTCTCTCCATGGGGAGATGTTCGTAGAACAAAACGATCGGTGGCGTTTATTGTGAGGTGTTGAATGCTGTCTGGTTTTGCTTGCCCTACTTGTATGGCTGCTGGTGTTAAATCGAATTTGATTCAAAGCTCTGGTAAGTATGGTCTTTATTGCGAAAAAGATTCCAACCATATTTTTCAGGATACGGAAGCTTTTCTCGCATCGAATCCGGTGAAGTTGGATATTCCCAAAGCGGCTCCAAAGATCCAGCCAGGGGTAGAACCGTTCATTGTCAAGATACCTACCGGGTTAATAGAAATGCTTGGCAAAAGGTTCGGTCAGAAGTTAGATGTATCCGTAGGGGTTCTTCTTGGGGTAATGACGGATCCCGAAGCTTTTGTTGTTGTTGGGGAGGACGTCAAGAGACTTCGTGAATTGTTAAGTGCGAAAATTGCGAGCGCCGATGCTTTGGTTGGAAGTGTTTACAATCTTTGGACGGAAAGAAACCAGTACAAGAATCAAGTTGAGCAGAAAACTTCTTCTGTCGGTAGTAGTTCGGAACAGCTTCCGGAGATGAATGGGGATTTTGTTCAGTCGACAATTCGTATCAACACTGATGCATTTTTGACGATCAAGGAAAAGGCGAAATTTAACAACATGACGTTTTCTCAGTACATTCAAGAGATCGTTATGATGGGTGTGAAGAACAGTTGGATTTAGGAGCCTGAATATGAGTTCAAATTTTTTCCCTGCTTTGATGCCTCGATACGGCGCGGATCCTAAATCTGGAGAAGACGCTTGGCCGGGTTCAAGTAGTGGCTACGATGCTCAGGTTCGATACTGGCTCGAGGCTGCGTACGAAGAGGCTAAATTCGAGCATTCACAGAATGAAGAGGTTCAGAAAGTTTCGAAGTATATTGATTACATCGTTGGGAAGCAGTGGCCAGCCGGCCGTCCTACCTATAAAGCTGCTCCGGTTAACAATCGGATCTGGAAACTTCTTTGGGAGTTGGTTGGTCTTTTGACTGATATTCGTCCGACGTTTGAGGTCAAAAACAAAGCGGATAAACAATATGATTCTCACGCGGATGTTTTGAACAAAACGATTCGTGCGTGGTGGTTGGATATGGACGTCGACATGAGCTTGGCGTTCACAATTATTTACGCGATTTTGACGACAGGATACA